>PVMS01068912.1_pt1 | contig 15379 bp, 10 predicted proteins | sample 1853461 | NCBI WGS metagenome assembly PVMS01 (sample SAMN08582032, study PRJNA380276) | Marine sediment metagenome, whole genome shotgun sequencing project. | isolation source: ocean sediment barecode stripped | collected 2017 | reverse complement strand
GAGATGAACGAGCCGCGCTGGTAAATTGAGTCCCCCAGGGCCTATACCAGCCCGGCCTTGTGATACAGTCATTCGTTGTTGCTCGCGCCTTAGCAGATGGACTGATTGCCCTCGAGGAAAGCGTCCAGGACGCGGATAAAACTGTGGGGCTCGTTCATCTTGAGCTAATGTATCAAAGGACTCATCCAGCTGATTGGGATCGTACCCGGGCTTGCTGGCCATGGCTCGAATGGCAAAATCGGGAATTGTGAACAAAACGACCGATCCGCGAAATTCTCCTAGAAGCTCGTCAGCAGCCTGCTGCCAGCGGGTATCGAGCGTCAATCGAACATCTCGGCCGATAACTTCCTCATGCAAAACCTCATTGTGCCACCAGCCATCCCATGGATTACCGACCTCGCCTCGAAGCTCAGAATCCAAGCCTTCCTCGATTCCGGTTGTGCCATGCCGGAAGCTGTAATAACCGACGGCAGGCCCACTTTCGGCTATTGGATAAACTCGTAAGAGAGAGCCCGGAGATCCCACCGTCTCAGCCAAGATATTGTTGTTGGTATCGAGGATCCTACCCCGACGTATATTAAGCTCTTGTTGGACAAGTCGGGGGTTATCATCCCGAACTAAAATGCTCGACCCCCGGAAGATTGTCCAGTACATTAGCGCAAAGGCAATGAATAGGAAGCCCAGGGCAATAAACAGTCCCAGGACACGCAACCGGCCACGGGCCGCTCTCAAACTGGTGTCATGCCTCATGTTGGCCAGGTTCCTTAATGGTCTCCGGTCGACTCCGCCCAGATCTCATGTCTTGCGAAGAAAGATTCAACAGCAGTCCAATCATGATGCTACTTGCCAGCAAGGAACTACCGCCATAGCTGACAAAAGGGAGTGTTATTCCGGTCAGTGGCAACAGCCTGGTTACACCGGCCATTATTAAAAATGCCTGGAAGGTAAAAACAATCGTGATGCCGCTGGCTAAAAAAAGCCCGAAAGAGCGTAGAGAAATAGCGGCAATGCGCAATCCCCGATATGCAATCGTGGCAAAGCAACTGATTATCACCAGTGTACCCAGGAGGCCCCATTCCTCGGCGACGGCTGCGAACGCAAAATCTGAGTGCACGACCGGAATAAATAATGGATTGCCTTGGGCTATCCCCTGGCCTGACAGACCGCCGGTTGCAACGGCATACAGTGATTGAATAATCTGATAGCCTCGCGTATCTGCCTCTGGCCACGGATTGATCCAGGTGTCGATTCGCAGGGTGATAATATCATTTACGGATTCTAATGATCCGGCGAGCTGAGCCATACGGGAACCGGTTCCAATCCCTTGGGAGAGGAATGATTCAGCAAAGGCAGCTATATCGTCAAATACATAATAGCCCACCAGGCTGGCAATTATGAGTAAAGCGATACCACCGATCACATATATCCAATCACCGGTAGCCAGGTATAGCATCGCCAGAAATAAACCCAAAAAAAGTGTGGCAGCGCCTAAATCACGCTGCCAGACGAGCATGAGTACACAAAAGCCACCCATCAACGCCAGCGGACCTAGATAGGCCAATGTTCGTTGCCAACCCTTCCCAGGTATCAAACGGAGGATCCGGCCCCGTTCATCGAAATAGCTGGCTAAAAAGACAACCAGGAGTAGTTTCAGTAACTCGGACGGTTGGAAAAATACCTGTCTAACGAAGGGCACCTTCAACCACAATGCCGCCCCTTGACCGGATGGGTTCACTCCAAAAACAAAGGTCGCCCCTAGCAGCAAGATGCCGAGGGTTAGCCATGTATACCGGTAGCGGCGGAGGAAGCCAAAATCACCAGGTATATAAACTACAATAGTTAGCGCAGTTATGCCGAGGATCAGCCACCTTACCTGGCGAAGCAGGAATCCTGGCGCCAGGCGGTCCATCAAGAGCAGTCCCCAGCCGGTAAGAAAGCCCATGAGCGGAAGTAAATATGGATCGTGGTTGGGACGCCGGCGATGTAGCAGGAAAAATGCTAGCACGAAGAGAAAAAACCAAACTGTTGGCGCATACAGGTGACTCCACCTAATACCACCATCAGTTGTTAGTGATAGGGCAACGCTGTTTACCAGGACGAATAATGAGGCGATTGTGAATAACAATGCTTCACGTTTAGCATTGGCATCACCTGCCACTTTCGTCAAGGAGTCAAGAATGGTCCTTTTGATAATGTTCATCTATGTTGTTCTTTCTGATTACCCAAGCTCAAGGGTTTTACGCATATTTTCCTATGAGCGGGTAAAGATCTTCTTTTACCCCTTTCGGTACCTGATTCCAGTCACCGATCAAGGCCAATGCCTCGCGCATACCTGAATGAGCTTTGAATTCGCCCTCCCATTTCGCTTTATTGATAGCCAGGTTTGATATAACCCTCTGGGCTAATACGGTATTGGCCGACAATGTTTTGATGACCATTGCTACGGTTACCGGTTCCTCTGCTTCATGCCAAACATCGTAATCGGTCACATGGGCCATACAGGCATACGCGATTTCAGCCTCAGCTGCCAAGAATGCCTCCGGGCTCGTCGTCATGCCAATGATGCTCATACCCCACCGCTTGAAGAGATTGGACTCGCCCTTTGTGCTAAATCGCGGTCCTTCTATCGTAATGAAAGTACCGCCCTCATGTACAGTGCCACCGTCAGCCCGCACTGCATCGGCGAGGATTAGGCCCAATTCTGGAGAAAATGGATTGGATACGCTGACGTGAGCTACAAGCCCGTGACCGAAGAAAGTAGCTTCTCTCTTACCTTTCGTAAAATCGACCAGTTGGTCGGGCACAACGATATCACCAGGTGAGTAATCTTCGCGCAATGATCCGCAAGCCGAGACACTAATTATGAATTTTATGCCCATCATCTTTAAGGCGTAGATGTTGGCCCGGTACGGCACTTCACTTGGGGTAAGTTGGTGTAACCGGCCGTGACGTGGCAAAAATGCTATCCGGGTCCCTTGTACGACGCCAATGGTTATTCTATCTGAGGGATCGCCAAATGGTGTTGACAGCGTCACTTCTTCGACATCGGTGAGGCCAGCCATGTCATATACGCCACTTCCTCCAATCACGGCAAGTTCAATATCGACCATGCTTGACTCCTCGATGGTTATTGATCATCATGATGTTGCTAAATTGATGCCTGATCAAAACCAAAAAAAACGGCAATGTCAAGCTGGTTATTTGTATCACTCCGATTTTCGTTGCACTTGGATCTTGGCAAGCTCAATCTCAAGTGACTCGATCCGCTTGGCTGCTAATGTCTTCAGCCGGATTAATTGCTCCTCCCGGGCATTGATCTGAGCTTGCAGTTCATGGACCTTTAGGTCTCTCTCAACGATCACAGCCTGTAATTTTGCAAGATGACGCCCGCGCTCCTCCCCGGCCAAATCGATTTCCTTTAAGTCATCATTCCCAATCTCAACATCTTGTTGCTTTCTGGACTGTAACAGAGATGCTTTTGTCCAAATTAGTTGGTTTTGAAGCAAGGCTTGGCTTTTTAGAATAACTGCTAACCTGACTCGTAACTGTTCAACTTCATTTTTTGCATCTGATAGCTGTTCCGCGGCATCAGATTCATTACTTATCTTATGATCGGAAGATCTTTGCTCGTCATCCGCGTTATCATAACCGGCCTCGGGAATCTGCTCCCTGATCTCTAACTTCTTCGCGGTTTCTAAAACAGCGGCATCAAATGATTGCTCAAGTTCAACCCGTGCCGAAACCGCTGCCGCCGCCTCTGATCGTAGCTTGCGCCAGATCTCAATGCGCTCACGGTTTAACTTCTTATCGTCGCCTAACTGTGGTGCCAGTTTTTCCAGTTCTGCTGCTCTATGCGCCGAGGTAGCCAATTCACCTGTTTTTGGAACCTCTTCAATTGCCAGTTGGCCCAACCGCAATAAATCAACCGTACCTTCGTCCAGGCTACTGATCCACCCGTGGACTTTGCTCCCAGGCATCGCAGCAACAGATGTTGCACAAATATCACCCCAAATCTGACCTGGAGGTTCAATTATTACTTCGCTAGCAACGACATAGCCGTAAACCATCCCGGCAACGATCACTTGAGGCGCATAAATATCCCCGACAAGGACGCTGTTTTCCTTGATAACAACTGTCTGATTCGAGTGCACATCTTCGACGCTATAGCCGGTGTGGTAATGCTTACTGTCTTTTTGACGGCCAAATAGCCTTGCCAAAATTCTTATCCTCTAATATCGATACTCAATATGGAAATGATGAGAGTGCTCGATCGCTAAATTATTCCTAGGTGGCAGATTTTACAACCTTACCAATCAGATCACCACAAAACATATCCGTGGGTTATAATTTGCATTGATTTCTAGAATAACGATTTACCAGACAAATCTTCTCGTAATTTTATTTAGTTACTAAACGGCAGATTTAATGGGCAATTTAAAACCAAACACTCGCTTGCGGCCGGCCGAAATAATCACCTTTGTCGCCGCAATCCTAATTTTTGTTGGGTTGTTGGGTTATGCTAATTATCGCTACGCGAAAAATAATCCTGGGGGCAATGACTTTATCCCCAGATGGTTGGGGACAAGATTGCTGTTAACCGACGGTCAAAGCCCTTACAGTGAGGAAACGACGCAAGCTACGCAGCATCTCATTTTTGGTGGCCCCGCCAGGCCAGATCAAGATAAATCTCTTTTTGCCTACCCGCTATACTCCATTCTCATATTTCTGCCCTATTCCCTGATCAGTGACCTTGTCGTTGCTCGGGCACTCTGGCTTACGACCCTGCAGGTTTCACTGATAATCACCGCGCTGACTAGCAGCCGGCTAGTTAATTGGCGCATGTCCGTTCCACTTGGCGTGGGATTGTTCCTTTATATCCTGCTTTGGTATTACAGTGTTCGGCCCTTAATTAATGGAAATGCGGCCATCTTTTCCGGCATTTTTATTGTTCTTGCGTTATTAGCTATACGAAGCCACTACGATCTTCTTGCAGGCGCTCTCCTGGCGTTATCAACTATCAAGCCACAGATTGTCATCTTGCATATTCCTGCCCTCATGTTTTGGGCTGCATACCAGAAACGTTGGAGGCTGATAATAGGCGCCGTGGCTTCCATGGCCCTGCTGCCGTGGCTTCCATGGCCCTGCTGGTCATTATTTCAACCCTCATTTTGCCTGATTGGATGTTCCAACAACTAGAACAGGTAAGATCGTATTTATCCTACACTCCAATCGGAACGCCATCTGAAATATTCTCTCTCTGGTGGCCTGACACTGGTAATGTAATTGGCCCCCTCTTTAGCATTGTAGCTATATTGGCCATCCTTTACATGTGGAAACGGTCATGGCGCCAGGATCTCCAATCTATCCTACCTGCGATTTATCTCACATTTGCTGCTACGAATTTTGTGGGCGTCGCTACCGCCACTACTAACTATTCTGTGCTGTTCCCGGGCTTGATCCTGGCATTCGTCCTTTATGAATCCCGCCTGGGCCGCTGGTGGACCATAATGGTCGCATTTTCTCTCCTTATTGGGCTGTGGGTACTTTTCTGGTTCTCACTTTCAGGTAAGGTGCAGCCGACAATAATGTACTTTCCCCTTTCCGTGCTGCTTATTGTCACCTTCTTGGCGCTGCGCCCCGAACCACAACGGGAATAAGGGATCTGCATGTTGGTCTGTCTAAAGAATGCGCATTTACGAGGTGGTCGCTTTTTTCAGCATCACTTGTTCCACAACTCCTTCTCTGGTACACTGAATCTAATGGTTGGCAGAGGTCGATTACTCTTACTTATGGGACTAGCTGCCATAATTGTGGGGCTGGTTACTATTACTGGGAGCACAGTCGGGGCCGCGGATGTGTTCCCAGTAATGTCGGTTGGCGTATGGCAAGCGCAAAACGATTTCAAACTTGAGGTTTGGATTTCGCCTGAAGCGGGTCAGCCAGGCGACCAGCTTTTTTTGAACTTGAACCTGTCCACCCAGACTCGCCCACTCACCGCCCCAGAGCTGGAGATATTTTTACCGGGAAGCCTGGCACTCGAGATGGCCAATCTGCCGGTGGCTACCAGCTACAACATTCAGACAAACCGCCTGATTTGGCGCCCAATTTTGAATGCAACAGATAACGGGATCCGGCTCACGGTCCCACTAACTATCAGTTCCGTTGACCTGAGTAAACCCGAACAGACAGTGCAGGTCGTGCTCAGGGATGGCGCCACAGAAGTAAACTATTCGGCTGGATTCTGGACTGGTCTTCCTCCCCAGGCAACGATTAAATTCAGTCTACCTCAAGTCGCCGTCGGGCAAGCCGTCCGACTGATCGGTGAAATGTCTGGACCAGGACCGTATACACAAAATTGGGATTTAGGGGATGGCCGCACAATCACGGTTGATAATCCGGAGGTTATTTTTTCAATACCAGGTGATTATCAAATATCGCTTCGAGCTTCAAACCCAATAGGCACCGTCGTTTCAACTGGCCTCTTGACGGTATCCGCGCAGCCCATGGCCAGATTTAATGTTGCTGATTCAACTATTGCGGTGGGTGATTCAATGACACTGGTGGATCAAAGCGGTGGTCAGCAACCGCTCCATTATTCATGGGATTATGGCGATGGCGTCCGCTCCAATGAAGCGAGGCCAAACCATCAGTACCTCGCACCTGGCGCGTATCAAGTGCATCTAACGATTAGTAACGAACTCGGCCAGAGTGACGCATATCAGACAATTACCATCGGTGAACGGCCAACCGCTGACATTGTTGTTGACAGCACCCCAGCAGCCGGACAGCTCTTTGAACTGCAAGCTTTCCATGATAATTCGGTTTCCAATGTTCGTTGGAATATGGGTGACGGCAACTACTATGACGGCGAACATATCAACCATGTCTATTGGGCAACTGGCGACTATTTGATCAGCACAACATTCGTTAATGATTTTGGCGAAACGGTTATCCAGCAGTGGATTCAAGTAAGACCAGGCACTTTATTTCTATACCTGCCATTCATTAGTCACGGTGGAAACAGTGAATTGGCGCAATCGTTTCCGTCCCCGGCTGGAATTGAACAGGCGGCAACAGCCGAGTTCGAAGCACCTGCCTTAAACGAAGCGGGCCAGCTGCTCTCCCTCGAGTTACCCGAGGATCTGCAACCGGCCGAACAATTATATGCTTACATCAATAAGGCCAGGCAAATAAACAACCTTGCCCCTCTGCAAATGGTCTATGAACTTAATTCTGCCGCGCAAACTCATTCTGATGATATGGCGTCCCTGGGATTTACCGGGCATGAAGGATCAGATGGCTCCTCGCCGGCCTTACGCATTCAACGCTCTACTTATGCTGGCGGCTATGCTGGAGAAGCAACAGCGTGGGGCATGCAATCAGCGATCGAACCGGTTCAGTTCTGGCTCACAAGCCCAACCCATCGGGAAATTATTCTTAACCCATCTGCTACGGAGGTAGGTGTTGGATTCAGCCTGAATTTTGGTGCGCCCTCGGTATGGTATTGGACGGCCGAGTTTGCTTCAATGAACCTGCCGCCTGTCCATGTTCCTATACCCAGGCCAGCTGAAACGGCCGGCCAACAAGGTGAGGGAGAACTATCGGATCCCAACACCCCACCGGCTATCCAACTTCTTGGGCCACCTCAAGACAGCGATTTTCTGCTATCGAACGACAACTACTTGATTTTTACATGGTCCTGGCCGGAGCCTCTACTCCCCGATCATAGATTTGCCGTTTACCTAAATGCTCGGGGCCGGATTTATCAGATCGGCGCTGTCAGGGAGGTCCAATCCGGAACGCAATACCAATTCAAAGTATTGGTGTCTGATGTACCGGTTGCCCCAGGTGCCCACCAATGGGTGGTGCGTCTGGAAGATAGTGCGCAAGGTGAAATGTTGGCGGAATCACCGTATTGGCCGCTATCCATTAGACAGCCATAAATAAACCGACTCATGCTGGGAGTTGTGACTGCCCCGCCCGCCCACTAACAAAGCCAAAAAATCCTACTAACTCAGAGATTCCAGGTGATCACGTAACAATTGTCCCAGGGTAGGTTGTCCAATCACTTGAAGACTGTACCGCACCCGCTGGCTTGGTAAATTAATAGTTAGCAGTCTGCCCAGATCAACTGGTGTGGCCACAAGAACCAGATCCGCAGGCGTATTATTAATAGTCGCCTCTAGATCGGACATTTGTTGCTGACCATATCCCATGGCCGGCAGCACCGGACCTGTACCAGGATAGCTCTTGTACGTATCAACTAGAGTACCTACAGCATACGGCTTAGGATCGATAATTTCAGCCGCACCGAACAGCTCAGCGGCTACCGTCCCAGCGCCATATGTCATTTCTCCATGAGTCAATGTCGGTCCATCTTCCACAACCAATACACGCTTCCCACGAATGGCCTTTGGATCATCAACCACTATTGGAGATGCGGCCATAACTACCGTTGCCTTCGGATTACTATTCCGGATACCTCTTTGTACCTCAAGCACACCTTCATAATTCGCCGTATCAACCTTATTAATCACAATCACATCGGCCATCCGCAAATTCGTTTCTCCAGGATGATAGCGAACTTCATGGCCCGGACGGTGTGGATCGACCACCACTATTTTCAAATCGGACGCAAAGAAAGGTAAATCATTGTTCCCGCCATCCCAAACAATAACGTCCGCTTCTTCCTCTACCCTACGCAATATCGCGCCATAGTCCACGCCAGCGTAGATGACAGCTCCCATGTCGACATATGGCTCATACTCTTCACGCTCTTCAATCGTACATTCGTATTTATCGAGGTCCGCGTAGCTAGCATAGCGCTGCACTGCTTGCTCCGCCAGGTAACCGTAGGGCATAGGATGGCGTACCGTTACGACATTTTCATAACCCATTTCCTGTAGTTCGGCCACAACGTAACGAGAGGTTTGGCTTTTCCCGCTTCCGGTACGCACCGCGCAAATAGAGACAACAGGTTTATTAGCTTTTAGCATTGTTCGTTGGGGTCCAACAAATCTAAAATCAGCGCCGGCCGCCAGAACAGTAGATGCCAGGTGCATAACAGTCTCATGGGAGACATCGGAATAGGAGAAAACAACCTGATCGACCTTTAATTCTTTAATCAGCTCGGCGAGCTTCGATTCTGGATAAATTGATATGCCATCCGGATACAATCTGCCAGATAGCTCTGGAGGATAACGGCGATCGTCAATATTTGGAATCTGTGTGGCCGTAAAAGCCACCACCTCATAAGCTGCATCGTCGCGAAAAACCGTGTTGAAGTCATGGAAATCTCGTCCTGCTGCCCCGGCGATAATGACTCGTTGCTTGCTTGTCATCCGTCCTCCATTTGAAATCTAATGTTGCCCGTTTCTTTAGTCGCACGATGATACCATATCGTCTATGTTGAACCAGAATGAAGACGCCATTGAACACTATACGAAATACACAGGGTATTCTCTCTGTGAAGGACTGGCGGCAGCTTTGTTGCAAACACGCACAAATATTGCGAATTCACGCAAACTTTATCCTGATTTTATGTCGAATGACTAATATATTATGCAAAGTCTGCTATAATGCCCTTGCTACAATCTTACATAATGATACGAACGGAAACATAAATGACTTGCTATACGCAAGTCATTTTGTACCCCCAGCCATCGTATTAGGAGTGTCAGACGATGGAAGATCAGCTTACAGCATTTCTTACTTTTCTAACAACTGAACGCAACTACGCAGAAAACACGATAGCCGCTTATCATAACGATCTAAGCCAATTCATGAAGTGGCTCCAGGCCAATCATCCGGAGATAAGCAATTGGGTTAATGTCCCATATGAGGTGGTATTCCAATATTCGGAGGCACTTAAGAAACAATCTTACACGCCATCGTCAGTGGCGAGGAAGGTTGCAGCTATCAAATCTTTCTTTCACTTTTTGTTGGCCAGAGGCTATATCGGGAGTGACCCTACGACCAACCTCGAATCACCCAAAGTCAAGAAGCGTCTTCCGAAAACATTGTCGGCCGCCGATATCGATAGGCTAATGACAGTGCCAACCGAAAAGCAAACACCAAAAAACTTGCGGGACAGCGCCCTCCTCCACGTGCTTTATTCTACTGGCATGCGTGTCACGGAGGCTGTTTCTCTGAGACTCAGTGATGTCAACCTGCCAGACTCAGAATTGTCCGTGCTGGGAAAGGACAGCCGTGTCCGCGAACTGCCTCTCGATGAAATTACTCGCGACATATTGGCGAATTATCTTGAAGAGGGTCGTCCTCATCTTATAAAAGATAAGGACGAAAAGGCACTATTTTTGAATCATCGGGGCCGGCAGCTTACTCGCCAGGGGCTATGGCTAATCATTAAGGCTTATGCAGAGAGAGCCAATTTGGATGTAAAGGTAACACCTCATAAATTAAGACACAGCTTCGCAGCCCATCGCTTGAACAGCGGCGCTGACTTACGCGAGGTACAGCAGTTGCTCGGACACGCAAATATCTCCACGACTCAAATCTACTCCCAACTCCAAGAGGAACAACAGGAGTAGGCTGAATGAATGGATCGGATTTACGTTTTCCTCATTCGTAATGACATCTGGATATATTTCCTTTCAGCCATCGGCCTGGTCTGGTACTTAACCGAGTACTGGCGTTCACGGCGCATACTTCGCAGTGCGATATTCGGCCTTGAAAAGGAGAAAGGCGGGAGGATCCGGCAAAGGGCTATAACCCTGGTCATTCTTTTCTTAGGTATTATTGCCCTCGTTACATATGTCAATTTAAGTATCGCCCCAACCTTGCCCATTGAATTGTTAAAACCTCCCACTCCCACTCCAAATATCTTTTCCACACCCCTATCAGTGCCTCAGTCAGCAGCTCCCCAGGGAACGGTAACACTCGAAGTCGCGCCAACCGTTACCCTGGCCGGTTCGGGTATCCTAGAAACTGCCTCGGGCGACAGCGCATCAATAATAGAGGGGCCAACCGAGACCCCCGATCCGGAGATTTTAACAGGTGATTGCTCGCCAGAGATAAATATCTCGTCCCCACCAGACGGCACGGCTGTTGGTAACTCCTTGACCCTCTTTGGAACAGCGACGGGTGAGCAGCTAGCATCTTACAATCTGGAAACATTAGGGCCAGATAGTGATGGCAATTGGAATCTCCGATCTGACGCAAATAGCCCGGCGGTTCAGGATGGCATCTTGGGAACGCTCAGTTTTGACGGTTTGCCAACTGGAATCTATTATGTTCGTTTAAGAGCCTTCAGCGGGGATGGTGTAGAAATTGGTCATTGTACGATTGAGCTGTTGGTCGGACTGGAGCCTTCATAGAAGCAGAGCATCGTGTTTCCATACCGCCGCTGATCAAATAATCGCAGCCCCTTCAATTCAACTTCCTCATATTCTATCGGATCAATCTGAACGATAATCATACCCTCCGGGCTGATGTAACTTTCCGGCGTTTTATCTAGAATGGCTAGCACACGAGTCCACAGTCCCAGATATTGCGGTGGTGCAACAAAAATGACATCCAAAGGATTGAAGAATTTGGAGTCCAAAAAACGAAACGCTTCTATCTGGATTACCTGAGCAGACGTGTTTAGGTCAGTAGCCTCCAGGTTAAGGCGAATCGTTTTGATCGCAAGATGAGCATTATCAACAAATATTGCCCTGTCCGCCCCCCTGCTCAATGCTTCGATTCCAACCTGCCCGGTTCCTGCGAATAGATCCAACCATCGCGTGTCAATAACCCAGTCACCAAGTATATTGAACAAATTTTCCTTCACCCGATCGGAGATTGGCCGGGTTTTATCGCCTGGTACCCGTCGTAGCTTCCGACCTTTTGACTTGCCCGCAATTACCCTCATCTGGTTCTCCAGGATAATGAACGAATTCGATATTTAGTAATAACCGGTCTAATGGTGAAGCTGTTTTCCATCAGGCATTCTGGCAGTCAGATATTGGCTGCTATTCGGCAATTAGAGTGTGACTTATGACAAACGAATCGCCGAGGCTATTACCATCCTGGTCCAATACAGGTAGCCGCCATCCTTTATCGGCAACCCACAGGCCCAGCCCAATCGTATATTCACCCGGCTCTAGGTCAACAGGCAATTCGATTTCGTGCTCATCTCGCACATATTTATCCTCGGGCCAGCGGCGCACTGGATAATCTCCGGGATTTAGTTTATCGGATTGAGCCACCAGAACCCCATCACTATCGAAAACATGTACAAAGACCTGGTAATTGGTAATGGGCTCACTCAGTAACTTCCAGTAGGCGGTAACTGAGAACCTTTCGCCAAGTTTCACCCGATCCTCGGGAGAATCGTAACCGATAAGCGCTAATTGTCCGCCGAAGTCTATAAATACATCTTCCGCTGCCGGTTGGGCTACCTGCCCATCAAAATCGTAATGTAGCAATCCTCTTGGCTCGATTAGAGAGGCGTTAATAAACAACACTATTATCGCGACCCCCAATATTGGCCAGAGGAACAAATTGTCAGACCTGTTATATAGGCGGCTAACTCTTTCATTGTCCTCGGGACTCAAAGACGAATAACCTCGCATGAACCAGGCAATTATCAAGACAAATGCAACCGATATTAGAGTAATTCCCAAGGCAAGCGTTCGGGCAGGCGTATTCTGGAATTCAACTTCGATGACGTGATTCCCTTCAGGGACAGGTATGACGATAAATCCTTCCGGTCTCCCAACTGCCGTTTGAACTAAATCGCCATCGATGCGCGTTTCCCAACCTGGAAAATCGAAGAGAAACAGTCGGAGAAAAAAATCTCGATCTGATTCACTCTTATAAATAGTATAAAGTGGTGTAATCTCCTCAAAAGTAACGGAAGTCCCCTCGGGCAAAGTAACCCTATTAACCCGATCAATAGGGCGATTGTCAAATATGGCCTCAAGCAGGGACTTTTCAGGTTTCGGCAGGGTTTCAACGGTAGCCGGCACAAAATCGGCCGTAGAGGTAGTTCCAAGCCATCTCCCAGCCAGCTCTTCAGCGAGCACCTCGCGGGCCGTTGTCGGGCCAAAATCAGATGGCCACGGCGGCACCTGTACCAAAGGGAGCGCGAGAAGAATGATAAGAGCAACTGCCGCAGCCGGAATCCACAAGCCTACCTTAGATGGCAATACATCTACAAGTGTACCGATTCCAACACCGGCCAATATCGCAATTATCGCTGCCAGCGGACCTAAGAAACGCCATGGGAACTGAAGGAATGGAAACAGCGGTATTGAATTCCATATTGGTGTGGAGAGCGATAGCATAAGCGATAGCAATAGCAGCCCAGCAATAATGTAATATATAGCCTGGTTTCTGCTCCGAGCACGACCGCTGATGATTGTTATAACACCCAAAACAGCCAACAACCATTGCCCAATTCCCAGGTTCATGACGTATTCAGGTTCTGAGGCCCCCCAGTCAAGGAGTAGAGATCCGGATAATAGTTCTTTGATTGTTAGGAAATGGTTCCGATAGTCAAAATGCCCGCCATCCCCGATCAGACTGCTCAAATTGACGGCATCTTGCTCTAACGCTACCACCAACCAAAAGACAGCTGCCATGCCAATACCGGCTAGCAGTGCAAGAAACAATCTTATCCGAAGGATTCGACCTAACCGGCCGTTTCGTTCACCAGTGCTGCGAGCAGCGCCACGGACAATTTCTTGCCAGATTGCCCAGCTCAATAACAAGCCAACAAACACCATCGCCATGAGATTATGGGTCAAAATCAGGGCGGCTATCAAGGTAGAAGAGGCTATCCAATTCCAAGAATTCGGCTGTCGGCGAAGCCGATCCATCGCCCATAGCGCCATTGGAAATACGGCGAAACTAAATGCTTCCGCCAGGTCTCCACGAGCTTGGGGATCAATATAAAGCATATATGGCGAATACACATAGGTCGCCGCGGCTACCACTCCCGCAGCCCGTCCCCAAATATCGCGGACATAGCCGTAAATGCCTAGGCCCGCTCCCAGCAATCCAATAATAAACAACCCCTTAACTGCGGCTACTGGTCCAAGAACAGGCATAAAATCAATGCCTAAGCCCAGGTAATAGGTCAGCGGCGCATAATAATTAAAGATTGGATAGCCATAGCCATAGTAGAAATTTGGCGCCCAGCGGGGAAAAAACTCACCTGCTCTGAAAAGTCTGCTCAACTCTGCTAAACGATAGATGTGCAATTCGGCATCTGTAACCTGCGGCAGACCAGAACGGCTGAGAAAAGTGTAGATGGCCAACAAACTAACGGCTAAGACTACGAGAAAGCCAAAATCAACTAAGCTTAACCGCTGTCTCATTCTTTCAAATAATGACATAAAACTAAAACGTGAAACGAGAATCATTCTCGTTTCACGAATATCTCCATTTTGGACAAATAACGACGTCTGACGAACAGTAGCGATAATCAGCCCGAATTCATTAGTCGGGTTGGTGTCTGACTACGACATCAGCTCAGCAATCTGTTCAGGATGTTGGGCGACTTTGACGCCAACTGCTTCGAGGGCCTCGATCTTGGCCTCAGCTGTGCCAGAGGCGCCTTCGACAATGGCCCCGGCATGCCCCATACGCCGTCCCGGCGGTGCGGTTCGTCCGGCAATGAATGCTGTAACCGGCTTGCTCATAGAGCGGGAAATGTAAGATGCGGCAACCTGCTCGTCGTTTCCCCCGATCTCTCCGATAAGCACAACTTGATCTGTCCCGGGATCTTCCTCGAACATTTGCAACACATCGATGAAACTGGTCCCAATAATCGGATCTCCCCCAATACCAATAGAGGTAGATTGGCCAATTCCTCGCGATGTCAGGGCAAAAATAACTTCGTACGTCAAAGTGCCGCTCCGGCTTACAATACCAACATTTCCCGGCAGGACGATGGATCCTGGAGTAATACCAACCTTGGTCCCACTTTCCGGATCTCCTGTTTTACCAGGTGTAATCATCCCTGGGCAATTGGGGCCCACCAGCCTCACACTTTTATGGTCCAAATATACCCTGACCTCGATCATATCCAGCACCGGGATGCCTTCTGTCAAACATACAATCAGTGGAACGCCGGCGTCGGCGGCCTCGAATATTGAATCGGCTGCAAATCGGGCCGGAACTGAAATCATAGAACAATTCGCTCCGGTCGCTTCAACAGCGTTCGTTGCCGTATCGAATACCGGGACGCCGTGGACCCATTTACCCCCTTTGCCTGGAGTTACGCCACCGACCACATTCGTCCCATAAGCTAGCATCTTTTCTGTATGGAACATACCCTGGCGCCCGGTAATCGCTACGGCAACGAACGCTGTTGAAGCGACCGGAGCGAGTTGTTCTATGATTTCAGTTCCGGCCCGATTTGCAGCCGATT
>PVMS01120521.1_pt1 | contig 15395 bp, 16 predicted proteins | sample 1853461 | NCBI WGS metagenome assembly PVMS01 (sample SAMN08582032, study PRJNA380276) | Marine sediment metagenome, whole genome shotgun sequencing project. | isolation source: ocean sediment barecode stripped | collected 2017 | reverse complement strand
TTTTATTTTATCAAGAAGGGTCAAAACATATCAGCCTTTCAATGGTCTCTGTTAATAATATAACTGGCAATTGATCTCAACGGTCTTGCAGATTCATCAAATCCTGCAATAGCTTCAATAGCTTCAGCAACAAGTTTTTTTGCATATTTTTTTGACTCATCAAGACCCATTATTGCAGGAAAAGTCATTTTATCATTTAAAATATCAGACCCAGCAGCTTTTCCCATTTTCTCCGGATCTCCTTCAATATTTAAAATGTCATCCGCAATTTGAAATGCAAGACCAATCTTATCAGCATAAATGAGCAAATGTCCAATAATTTCAGGATCAGCTCCTACACTAATAGCACCAGCTTCAACACTGAGTGTTATCATTTTGCCTGTTTTAAGGGAATGTATCTTTTCAAGATGGGCTAAGCCTTTCTTTTGTCTGTTTTGAAAAGATTTTATATCCATCATTTGGCCCTCTACCATTCCATGATTACCAGCTGCCCGTGACATTTTTGAAATTAATAAAAGTCTTGTACTGCTATCTGGATATATTTTAAAAACAGGTTCTGGATTTGAAATAATATTAAATGAATGGGTTAAAAGAGCATCCCCTGCAAGAATAGCTGTGGCCTCACTGAATTTTTTATGGCATGTTGGCACTCCACGTCTTAGATCGTCATCATCCATAGCTGGTAAATCATCATGGATCAGAGAGTATGTATGAATCATTTCAATGGCACAGCAAGCGGGCAGGGCAGGAAGAAAATCTTTTTTATATATTTGTGCTGCAGCAATTGAGAGTATAGGGCGCAATCTTTTTCCACTGGCCATAAGAGAGTGACTCATGGCTGCAATCAGTTCCTGCTCTGGAGGAAATTGTTTTAAAATAAGTTTTAGATACTGGTTTACCAGTTTCCGATTTTGCTTTAAATATTGCTGTAGATTAAAGTCCATGCTATTAATCTTGAAATAATTCTTTTTTTACAATGCCATTTTTATCCACAGTCAACATTGCAATCTTTTTTTCTGTTTTATCGAGAAGATCTAAACAGTAATTTGATTGTTTTATACCAGCCTCATATTTTTTCACCGCATCTTCTAGACAAAGATCACCTGACTCCATCTGTTTAACAATTTTTTCAAGTTCGCTTAGAGCAGTTTCAAATTTTATTTTCTTAGCCATTAACCTCTTCCACCTTTGTAATCAACCTTCCTTTGGAAAGAATTACCTCTATTCTATCATTTTCTTTGACACAATTTGAATTTACTATCACTTTTTTGTCTGAAACAAATCTTACAATACTATATCCTCTTTTTAAAGTTGATTCAGGATTAAGCGAATTGAGTTTATCAGAAAGATAAAAAAAATTATCCCTGCTTTTTTGTATATATTGCCTTATAATATTGTTTAATCTTGATTCATAATCTTCAAGCCTGAACCTGGCATCATAAACAATTGTCTGGGGAGTTTTTAATCTGGATCTTAAATCAAGAATTCTCTCCCGCCATCGTTTGAACATTTTTTTAAAAGAAATATGCAAATTGTCTTTTGAAGAAAAAACTTCCTGCAATAAAGCTTTTTTATCAGGAAGCGCAAGTTCTGCTGCTGCAGAAGGAGTAGGAGCTCTTAAATCAGCTGTAAAATCAGCTATGGTAAAATCAGTTTCATGACCAATTCCTGTAATAACAGGTATATCAGATTCAAAGATTGCATTGGCAATGGATTCTGAGTTAAAAACTGCAAGATCTTCCAATGAGCCGCCACCCCGGGCAAGAATAATTAAATCTGATTTATTATCCGATCTATCATTTTGGTTCACAAAGTTTATTGCATTGCAGATTTCATCTTCTGATTTTTCACCTTGAACTTTAACTGAAATTACTTCAAGTGGGTAATTTGGAAAACGTCTCTGGGCAATATTGACAATGTCTCTGACAGCAGCGCCTGTCCCTGAAGTGATCACACTAATTTGAGAAGGTAAAAATGGAATTGGTTTTTTATATTGATCATCAAAAAGACCTTTGTCTTCCAATTTTCTTTTTAGCTGTTCAAAGGCAATCTGACTTAAACCAGCACCTTCAGGTTCGATATGTTCAAAAATAAGTTGATAAGAGCCTCTTGGTTCATAAATTGAGAGTCTTGCCATGCCAAAAATTTTTAAACCATTTTCAAGATCAAACTTAAGTCTTAATTTTTGATTTTTAAACATTACACAGCTGATGACAGCATTTTGATCTTTTAAAGTAAAATAGGAGTGTCCGGAACCAGGAACAGCATAGTTGGAGATTTCACCTGATATCCATATAAATGGATATCTCTCTTCCAATAAAGATTTAATCTCTTTTGTCAGTTTTGAAACAGTGTAAATATGTCGACCTTGTTTTTCTGTCATCTTATTTTAAGTTAAATTCAAATTTCCTGCAAACCTGATTTATATAAAACAAAGCTGTAATTTTAACAATGAATTTATTTTGTATCAATAAACAAATCTTGATTTAGGTGTACAATAATTCTTCAATAACGCATTAAATGTAAATGATAACATAATCAAAGATAAAAATTAACGAGTAAAAAATAGTGTTAAAAAATCTTTATCTGGTAAAGTCAATATATGTACATTTTGATAACGTTTGATAATATATATTATGTAAACTTTTTACAAATTAAGTCAAAACAGGCTTTACTCCTGAACTTAATCAAATTGTAACCTTGAATTTCTACCCTTTCGTGTTATATTACATCTTAATTAGTATTAATTAATAATTTTTACGGAGGATTAAAAATGGAATTTTCTTCTTTATCACAAAGCCAGGTTCTTGTTAAAACAAATTCTTTTATAAGAAGTGTATATAACTGGATGGCAATTGCACTTGCTTTGACTGGGTTCACTGCATATTACGTCTCTCATAATGAAGCCATGGTACAGTTGATTTACGGAACACCTGGTTTAATCATGATGCTTATTTTTGCAGAACTTGGATTTGTATATTTTTTAAGTGCCAGGATTCAAAAAATTAAAGCTGCAACTGCCACTGCCCTTTTTACAATTTATTCGATTCTTAATGGAATAACACTCTCTTTTATATTTCTTGCTTATACATCCACATCAATTGTCTCTACATTTATGATATGTGCTTTAACTTTTCTTGCATGCAGTGTTTATGGAATGGTTACTAAAAAAGATCTCACTTCTCTTGGTGGGTTCATGATTATGGGACTGATAGGGATAATTATTGCTTCAATTGTAAATATTTTTATTCAAAGTTCTGCCATGCAGATGATTATCTCCTATATTGGTGTTATTGTATTTATCGGCCTCACAGCCTATGATACACAAAAACTAAAAAACATGTCTGTCACCATTCCTAATAATGCTTCTGGTGCAATGGTTAGAAAAGGTGCTTTAATGGGTGCTCTCACACTATATCTTGATTTTATAAATCTCTTTATAATGATGCTTTTTATTTTTGGTGGGAGTAGAGATTAAAATATATGAAATATGAGCGATGATATTTTAACTTATTGTGATTAACTGTTATCATTTCTTGGTTAACACATACTAAAAATTACAAAAGCCACAAAGGATTTTAAAATACTTTGTGGCTTTTTCTCTCCATTTTTATAAACTTTTTTTAATACTTTCACATATCACATTGCAATATTTTTTAACAATAGCCTGATCTGGTCCTTCAACCATTACTCTAATCAGTGGTTGTGTACCGGAATAGCGGATCAGCACCCTGCCCTTATTCCCAAGTTTTTGTTCAACATACTTTATTGTATCTGCAATAGATTTTTTTTTCATAAAATCAGGCCTGGAGTCATCAACTTTCACATTCATCAATACTTGTGGAAAAATAGTCATAATAGATGAAAGCTTTGATAAGGATTGATTTGTTTTTATTAATATCTCAAGGAGTTTTAAAGCGGAAAGCATACCGTCTCCTGTGGTATGACTATCAAGAAAAATCATATGCCCTGAGTCTTCACCACCGATAACTGCGCCTGATTTTTTCATCGCTTCAAGTACTTTTCGATCACCAACATCCGATTTAATATGTTCAATAGCTATGGTATCAAGAGCTTTAGTCAATCCTATATTGCTCATAATTGTACTTACAACTATATTTTTATGCAATTTTTCAGCCTCTTGAGCATATTTTGCACAAACAGCAAGGATGCAATCTCCTGTAATTTTATTACCAAGTTCATCTACAACAATCAACCGGTCAGCATCACCGTCAAAAGCAAGCCCGATATCGGCTTGATTTTTTAAAACAAGATCCTGAAGATCCTGTAAATACTGCGACCCGCAGTTTAAATTGATATTTTTACCATCAGGAGAGTCATGAATAAATTGAACATCAAACAGTTTATCATTAAAAACCATATGTGCAGCTTTTGATGCAGCCCCATTTGAGCAGTCAATGCATAGTTTTAATTTTTTAGCTAATTGCTTATAAGAGAAAGAGTCTAATAAAAATTTTGAATACTGTTTTGTGCTGTCATCAACTCTCCTGATTGTTCCAATATTACTTTGTGGAACATACTTTGTGTTCACAATATAATCTTCAATTTGATTCTCTTCTTTATCAGAAAGTTTGACACCGCCATGTTTAAAAATTTTGATTCCATTATCCTGGTATGGATTATGGGAAGCAGAGACAACAATTCCTGCACCTATATCTTTATCAGCAGAACATAGGAATGCAACTCCGGGAGTTGGAATGACACCTGCAAGCTTTACATCAATACCTGTTGAAGCAACACCTGCTGCAAGAGCAGATTCAAGCATATCTCCGGAAATACGCGTGTCTTTTCCAATAATAATTGCATTAAATCCACTTTGTTTTGAAAAAAGTCCAACAGCCTGGCCAATTTTCAGGGCAAATTCACAGGTTATTGGGTATTGGTTGGCAACACCTCTTATCCCGTCAGTTCCAAAAAGTTTCCCCATTGTCTCCTTTCTGTCATATTAACAATTGTTGAATCATTGATTGTTCAATATCAAAAAGCCATCTGCTGCCTTTCTCATATTCATCAGGATTGAGGTTTTGAATAATTTTTATATAATTTTTTGGATGGATGGTAATTTTATCCTCAATAATTTTAATAAATTGTTCACCTGTTTTATTTAAACTGTTTTTTTCATACTCTGTTTTAAAAATTCTATCAGCACGTTGAAATTGTTTTATTGCTTTGTTGTGTAATAAAATGGATTTTGATTTACTGTCTGCATTTTGTACAAGAAGAACTTTTTTGGAAGTCTCTAATTTTCCACAAAAAATTTTGAAACGGTGTATTCTCTCTTTTATGCAGTCATCAAGAGTTTTCTGCATTCCTTTTATCAATGCTTTGGAAAAATCATTATAAACAAAAAGCGGCCGAACATATTTATACCAGGATTTCAGTGAAATAAGTCCAGCAATATAATAAATATTATTATTAAAAATATTACTAATATTTTTAATAATATAGTATTGCCTTGGAAATGATATCTCTTTAAAAGAGCCTCCCAGCAAAAGACGATTCTGTTTGAATTCATTTTTTCTTATAATTGAACCTGCTGCTGTAAGACAGCCATAATTTATTCTCACAGGTCCCACAAGACCACCCTGCCCCCCCAAAAAAATGGGCTTTGATCTAAGCATCACCCCTTGATGAATATCTCCCATCATGGATGCAGTTGCTTTGTCCTGGTTAGGTGTATAATTAAAATGAATAAAAGATGAACCAACTTCAGAATGATTTCTACGGCTTGTTCCACCAGCCATAAAACAATCACAAAAATTTATCAGACTGCCAAGGGTTACAAAGGGAAATAAAATGCTGTGTTTAAGGCCAACTGTATGGGCTGCATTTGCCTTTTCTTCCAGGATAGTTCCTTTTCGGACATGTGCTCCTGATCCAAAAGTGTTATCACCTGCCAGGACACAATTCTGGAAAAAACCTCCTTTTAATTGACAATTTTCCCCAACCAGAGTGTTTTCAAGTGTAACTGGGGATTCATATCCAATCTGTGAATTTTTCATGATCAAGGATTCTGGGCCCAGAATTTTGCAGCCTGAAAAAATTGTAACATTATCCCCGGAAATTCTTTCAGGATTAACATCTTCTGATATGTAAACAGATTCTGGATTTGGAATTTCCACCCCTCTGTCTATTAGAATCTTAAGATTATTTTTCTTCATAAAATCAAAACACTGTTTTTCTAATGAAAAAACTTATAATTTTCATCTCTATTGTGAGCTTCTCCATCACAACCAATCCGCCCATGGAAGTTATAAAAATTTATAGATCACACTACCCCATGTGAGTCCTGCACCAAGTCCTGCAAAAAGAACAACATCACCTGATTTACCAATACGTCCCTGCTCTATTGCTTCATGAAGTGCAATGGGAATGCTTGCAGCAGTTGTATTTCCATATTTTTGTATATTATGAAATATTTTATTTTCATCAACTTTCATGAATTGTCCAAGGGCCTGGTTAATACGCAAATTTGCCTGGTGAGGAATAATTAGATCAATTTCATCAAGATCCATTTGTGCTTTTTCAAGGGATTCATTTATAACCTGTGGCAGCATCCTCACAGCTTTTTTAAATATAGTAGGACCATCCATAACAGGAAAATATCTTGGATCATCCAATGGTACGCCTGGTGGAAGCCTGACAGGAAGCCTTGATGCAGGAAGTTCAGCCGTTAATGCACCAGCCAGATTGCCGTCGGTATGAAGTGAAGATGCAAGCACTCCGACTTTATCACTGGTTTCAATTCCTTCAATACACAGGGCTCCTGCTCCATCTCCAAATATCACTGTAATATCTCTGCCCCTTGTTGATTTATCCAATCCGGACGAGTGAACCTCTCCGCCCACAAAAAGAATTTTACTGGCAAGGCCAGTTTTAATATATGCATCTGATGTGGCAAGGCCGTAAAGAAATCCTGTACACTGCTGCCTGATATCCAATGCAGGAGTTGAGTTGAGCCCAAGTTTTGCCTGAAGAAGGCACCCTGATCCAGGAAACATAATATCAGGACTGAGTGTTGCAAATATTATAAAATCAAGATCTTCAGGTGTCCAGCCAGCTGCTTTCAAAGCATTTTTGGAAGCTTCAAGACCAAGATCTGAAGAGCCGGTTCCCCCCTCCTCCGGGTCAATCCAGAATCTTTGTTCTATCCCGGTTCTCTGTTTTATCCATTCATCAGAAGTGTCTAACATTTTTTCAAGATCATGGTTGGTGATAAGATTAGGAGGTACAAACATTCCAGTACTTTTTATTATGCTTTGTATCATTCTTCTATTTTTCCCATGTAAATTCTCATGTTGATAAATATTTTCATCTGCTATATCATGCACGCCTTATAATATTATTTTTTTAAATTGGCAAGAACCTTAAATAAATTATGCTTTAACCAGAAGGTCATAAACAGTAAAGTGTTAACACAGGGTACTATACTAATGCTTGGTTTGATACTGCTTTTTGCGGGATCGTCCATGCTTGTGGAAGGTGCCGCATCAACTGCTGTCATGTTTGCAGTAAGACCCGTCATTATAGGCCTTACAATAGTCTCTTTTGCTACTTCAGCTCCTGAATTACTGGTAAGTCTTGTTGCAGCTGTGAAAGGATCAGGCGGGATATCTCTTGGCAATATTCTCGGAAGTAATGTTATTAACATTGCTCTTGTATTGGGAATAAGTTCAGTCATAAAACCTGTGACCATACAAAAACAGATTATAAAAATTGAGATTCCATATATGATTTTGATTTCTTGTATATTCTGGTTACTTTGCATGGATTCAAATATCGGACAGACTGATGGATTTATTTTAATCTTTTTATTAATAGTTTTTTTAATTTACGGTGTTACCACTGCAAAAGATAAAAACAGTGATACTCAAATTGTAAAACCCTCATTATCAACCATTGTAAAAAATGTTGTTTTTATCATTCTTGGAATTTTGATGCTCTCCTTTGGCGCAAATTTTGTTGTTCGCGAAGCTATCACCATTGCCCAGGAAATTGGCTTATCCCAGACATTTATAGGTATTTCTGTTGTTGCTTTAGGAACATCTCTGCCTGAGCTTGCAACTTCTGCTGTTGCAGCTGCAAGAGGCGAAAGTGAAATTTCTGTGGGAAATGTTGTAGGCTCCAACCTTTTTAATATATGTCTTGTCATGGGGGTAGTTGGGATTTATAATCCTATGCCCATAGACAATAACCTTCACTATTTTCAATTCCCTTTTATGATTTTTATCTGCTTTTTCCTGGGATTTGTTGCCTGGATTAACCAGGGCATAGGAAAAAAAGTAGGAATTCTTTTTATACTCTTGTTTGTTGTGTATATAGCGATTTCGTATCTCAATTAATTTTAATAATTTCGTAAGTTTTTTATTTTTTTCTTGCAAGATTGAATTGATCTATTATATGGAACAGATAATACATTGCTTTTCTTTCAATTTATGGGGCATGAAATAATATGGCAGAGTTGAACAGACTTTTGATAGTTGATGACAATAAAGATATCCTATCTACATTTTACGAATTTTTTAATTCAATGAATTATGAAGTAAAAACTGCTGTTGATGGTTTTGCTGCTCTGAAATTATTAAAAGAAAATCCCAACTTCTTTGATTGCCTGATTACAGATCTTGTTATGCCCAATATTAGTGGTGTGGGATTAATTTCCATTGTAAAAAAAGAGTATCCTGATATGAAAATTATTGCCATGACAGGATATGGCGACCAACCAGGAGCCCTGGCTTCTGAAGCAGAAGCTGATTTTGTCCTTTTTAAGCCAATAGATCTTTTTAAAATTGAAAATATTGTTGCTCAATTGCTTAACAAAAATAATTCTAGTGACAAAAAAGATGAGAATTAATACTAAAAACAGAGATAAAACCATGAACACACCTTTAATTGGCGTCAGCAAATCAATATTAAAAATAAAAGAGTTGATCCATCATGTATCTGACACATGTTTAAACGTGTTGATAACAGGTGAAACCGGTGTGGGTAAAGAAGTTGTTGCTCAAAGCCTTTATAATGAATCTGCAAGAGTCTCACAAAATTTTGTAAAAATCAATTGCGCTGCTTTACCTGAAACCCTTCTTGAAAGTGAACTCTATGGATTTGAGAAAGGTGCTTTTACAGGAGCGTATAGAAAGCGAGCCGGAAAATTTCAAATGGCAGACAAAGGGGTGCTTTTTCTTGATGAGATTGGCGATATGCCCCTGGCTTTACAGTCTAAAATGCTTCATGTGCTCCAAAGCGGCGAATTTTCTCCCCTTGGATCTGAACAGGAATTTAAAACCGATGTATGGGTAATTGCTGCCACCAATCATAATCTTGAAAAAAGTATGGCCAAAAAGACTTTTAGAGAGGATTTGTTTTACAGGCTTAATATCATTAAAATTGACATTCCTCCTTTGCGTGAAAGAAAAGAAGACATACCCCCTCTTATTGAATATTATTTGAAAAATTACAGGTCTGAATATCCCAACAACCAAGTTACAAAACCCAATCATGATACTTTTTCAAAGCTGGTAAATTATCCATGGCCGGGTAATGTTCGACAGCTTCAAAATTGTATTAAAAAACAGATGATTTTACAATCATGGGAAAAAACTTTTAAAGAACTGCCCAAATATGAAGACCAGGATTCGACTATTGTTGCAACTGACAAGAATGCCATAGAGATTCAAGAGCCGCCTGATAAAAAAGCTGCAAAAAGCACCAGCAGCATAATTTCTGAGTTTGTTGATTTATCTACAAGTTCTGATAAACTGTTTGAAGATATCTCTTTAAAAAAGATAAAGAAAATGGCTGCAGCTAAAGTTGAGAAAGAGGTGATTCTCTTTGTTCTCGAGAAAATTGGCTGGAACAGATCCCGTGCTGCAAAAATACTTAAAGTCAGTTATAAAACCCTGCTATATAAAATCAGTGAATTCAAAATTCATCCCCCTGTAAAATAGATGTAACCCTTTCTTCATTATGAATTCAAAATTATCTTTGAAAAGGAATATACCATTTTTTCATGTATTTCCATACTGACTTGAGGGTTTAAATTTTTTACTAACACTAAAGCTTGGAGAATTAGCATATTATAACACTCTTTCTAAGTAACGTTACAGTTACAACACTAAAAGCAATTATTTTTCTTTTTGAGATTCTTTTTGAATTTGTTTTTTGTCTGTCACCTGACAGGCATCTTTCATTCAGGTGGATATACCCATCTTCGGCAGGATGTAAACCTGTAAAAGGATATAAATTCCAAAAAAAATTAGAACATAAACTGTCTCTTTCATAATTGTATCACCTATATAGTCAAAAGTTTACAAGCAGTTTGTTTAATATACTAAATATATACACCAAATAGAAAACATCAATACAAATAAAAATTCGGTGCAGCTGTCAAATAGTATTTAAGCTGCATCAGGAAAGATAAGTAAATTTGCTTTATCAATTAAATAGAGAGGATTCAAACCTTATATTTAAAACCATCATTTATGAAAATCCGTTCAATAATTGATGAAGAAAAGGAGAATAATAATCTTCCCATATCAATTTATGAATATAAATGTTATAAATGAAAAAAAGAATTTGAAAAATTTAGCTATACTGACGGAGTGTTTCCATGCCTATTTACGAATATAAATGCAACAAATGTAACAAAGAGTTTGAAAAACTTGTTTTTGCTGGAGATGACAAAGACATTTCCTGTCCCGAGTGCAAATCCAGGGAAATTGTCAAAAAAATGAGCGTAGCAAGTTTTATGGGAGGGACCAGCCTTGGCAAATGTGCTACAGGAGCACCTAGAGCAGGCTTTTCCTGAGCAGGATAAAATATCTTTCAGTTGAAAGAGACCAATTTAAAATGGATACATGATGTAATTATTGATGTATCCATTTCTTTCCATCAATGATTGTCAGCCATGGAGAGGCATTCCACATGCTTTCATGGATAATTCTCCAAAAATTTCCGATAGAGTAGGATGGGCATGAATAGTATCAGCTATATCATCTGCTTTCATGCCTTTTTGTATGGCAAGAGTGACTTCAGCTATTAGATCGGTTGCATGGGCACCCATAATATGAACCCCGAGAATTTTTCTGTTCTTTTTTTCAATAATCATCTTTGCCATTCCTGCTATTTCATCAATTGCCTGGGCTTTGCCAAGACTTCTGAAATTCATGGAAAAACTTTCAATATCAAAGCCTTTTATCTTTGCCTGGGTTTCACTTAAGCCCACTGTACCGATTCCGGCATGGTAAAAACAGCACCTGGAACAACCTCATAATTCATTATGCCTTTTTGACCCATTGCATTCCGGGCAGCAATCACACCTTCATGTGAAGCCACATGGGCAAGCATAATTTTATTGGGGCCTAAAATATCACCTATGGCATAAACATTTTTCACATTGGTTTCCAATTTGTCATTAGCTTGAATCCAGCCTGAAGAATCTGTTTTAATATTAATATTTTCCAGCCCAAGATCGGATGATAAGGCTTTTCTGCCAATACACACAGCCATTTTTTCAGCTTTAACTAATTCAATCTTAGGCTTTTTGGGATTTGGATTGTCTGTAAAAGGTGAAGAATCAAGAACAATTGAGATGTCACTATTTTTTTTGGTTGCTGATTTTACAATAGTATCACAAAACACCTTAATTTTTTTCTTTTTCATTTCTCTTAACAATAATTTAGAAATCTCTTTATCCACGGATGGTAAAGGCAGTAATCTTGACATGCCTTCCACAATGGTAACTCTGGAACCAAGAGCCGAAAAAATAAATGCAAATTCACAACCAATCACTCCGCCGCCTACAATGAGAATTGATTTGGGAATTTCTTTTATTTCAAGGAGATCATCAGAAGATAAGATATTATTATGATCAAAGGGAAAATCTTTCACATTCAAAGGTTTTGTACCTGTGGCAATGATAAGTTTATCATATTCAACCTCTTTTTTATTGCCATGACTGTATTTAACTTCAATAAGACCTTGAAATTTATCTTTGGCAGATTTTATTTTTGCCCTGCCCTTTTCTACTGTAATCCCGGCTTTCTGCAACAGCGACGCTATGCCTTTTCTCTGGGTATCAAGAATTTTATCTTTTTTCCCCATCAAGTTAATGATATCAGGAGTAACACTGCCTTGAACATTGATGCCAAAATTTTCAGCCTTTAAAAATTTAAGAAAGATATCAGCTGAGTTTTTCAGTATTTTTGATGGAATGCATCCATGATTAAGACAAGTTCCTCCAATATTATCTTTTTCAATAAGAGTTACACTCCCTCCCAAAGCTGCTGCCCTTAAGGCTGCAACATATCCACCAGGTCCCCCGCCAATAACAATAATTTTTATCGACATTTGATCCATCTCCATTTTTTTATATAGAATTTATATTAAACCAATTCCACCAAGATCTAATCTGATTTCCAGTGGAAGGATGTTTGCCTTTAAGGGAGCATTTGGACTTTGTATTACAGGTTCTTGATGAACGAAGCGTTAAGACCGCCAACTGTTTGAGCGCAGCGAGTTTTGGCGGTTAGCGCAGTGAATCTTAGAACCTGTTACAATGTCCAACCCAGCGACTGTAAGGCAAATATCCTGGAACGAGTTAAAATCAATATCGTATAATAAATATTCAATTTTTAAAACTTTATATTGACAACACGATAATTGCAAGGTATTTTTCAATAATATGTAAATAAATTTGTTTTTCCATAAGTTTTGATTACAAAAAACGAGGGAATCATGAAAATAGATAAAACAAATATAAATATTATCAGAGAATTAAAAGAGGGTAAGAAATCCTTTAAAAAAATTGCAGATAAACTCTCCATCACAGAAAACACAGTCAGAACCAGGGTAAACACTCTCCAGAAAGAGGGTGTCCTTGAAATCTGCGGTCTTGTTGATCCTGCAACCCTGCCCGATCATCGTGTTGTTATCATAGGCATAAAACTCACTGAAATGAACCTTGTTGAAAAAGGTGAAGAGATCAGCAAACTTAAGGGGGTTATTTCAGTAAATGTTGTTACAGGCAGATATGATCTCATGATTCTTGTTCTTTTTAAAAAAGGTTTTGGTCTTCTTGAATTTTATACTCAGGAAATCTCTAATATTGATGGTATTGGATCTGTAGAAACATTTGTTGTATATAAATCTTATAATTTAAAAGTTCCCTATATTTTTTAATGAATATTAAAGGAAAACTATGGTCAATAGTTTGAAAACCACGCCTTTACATAAATGGCATACATCAGCCAATGCCAATATGGCTGATTTTGGCGGATTTAACATGCCATTATGGTATGAAACCGGGGTTAAAAACGAACACCTTGCTGTTTTAAAATCAGCTGGAATATTTGATACAAGTCACATGGCCTGTATCAATGTTAGGGGAAAAGACTCTTTTAAATTGTTGAACTACTGTTTTACAAGAGATCTTGCATCACTTGTGCCAGGCCGCTGTATATATGGTGCTTTTCTTGATATTAATGGTCATTGTCTGGATGATGCCATTATTTATCAATTCAGTGATAGTTTTTTTATGATCTGTGTAAATGCCGGCATGGGAGAAACCATTGCCAGGCATCTTCTGGCAAACCAAAAAAACTTGGATGTAGATATTGAAGATATATCAGGGAAAATTGCAAAACTGGATATTCAGGGTATTAATTCTGCTAGAATTCTTTCTAAACTTATCAAAAATCCTGATATGGTTTTTAATAAAATATCCTATTTTTCATTTAAAGGTAATTTTAATGAATCCATCTTTGGTGAATCTTTGGTGCAATCATTGGACAGAACCCCCATACTATTATCAAGATCAGGATATACAGGTGAATTTGGTTTTGAAATATTTATCAATCCCAATACAATTGTAAAACTATGGAAAGATATCTTATCAGCAGGCCGAGATTATGGTATCACTGCCTGTGGCCTTGCTGCAAGGGATTCTCTTAGAACTGGAGCCTGTCTACCCCTCTCCCACCAGGATATCGGAAATTGGAAATTTATAAATCATCCATGGGAATTTGCACTTCCCTTTAATAAAGATAAAACATCCTTTAGCAAGGAATTCCTTGGAAGCCATGCACTTTTGCCCAATGATTATGATTTATTTGTCTATCCCTTTGCAGGAGATTCATTAAGAAAAATATTGCCCGGGAAAAATACTCAAGTTATAGATGATAAAAATAAAGTAATAGGCAGAGTGCTTACTTGTGTCACAGACATGGGAATCGGCTGGAAGGATGGCAGCATTGTCAGTATAAATTCACAAAATCTTCCTGAAGATTTTAAAATAAAAGGTCTGAGCTGCGGTTTTGTTATGGTTTCTAAAAAAATTGATGCCAGCAGCGTAAACAATGAAAGTAATACAAGGTTAATACTTAAAGATGGAAAAAGAGCCATCAAAGTTACCATTGTAAGGAATATAAGACCTGACAGAACAGCGAGAATTAAATTAATAATGAATAATTAAAAATGAATAATAGCCGGAATGCCGGCAACTTAAAAATTAAAATAAAGGGGGTATCATGAAAGAGATTAACGATCTTAATTTGCCTGAAGATTTAAAATACACAAAAGATCATGAATGGGCAAAACTTTCAGATGGGATTATAACAATAGGTATAAACGATTATGCCCAGGATCAACTTGGGGAGATTGTTTTTGTAGAGCTTCCGGAAATCGGTGACACATTTGAAAAGGATGATGAATTTGGAAGCGTTGAATCTGTAAAGGCAGTTTCTGAAATATATATGCCTGTTGCAGGAGAGATTACTGAAATAAACGAAGCTCTTGAAGATGCTCCAGAGCTTGTTAATGAATCCTGCTATGATGATGGCTGGATCATCAAGGTAAAACCTGATGATATATCCCAGTTTGAAGCTCTACTTGACAAAGGTGCATACATTGACATGCTGAAAGGATAAAAAATCATGCGCTATCTTCCACATACAAAAGAAGACATTGAAAGCATGCTCAAGGTTACAGGCCATTCCAATCTTGATGATTTGTTCAACTGCATACCAGATGACCTTAAAACCACAAAAAGCATTGATATCCCGGAAATTCTGTCAGAGTGGGAACTCAATACCCACATGGAAGAGATTGCCTCCTTGAATATAGCGTGTAAAGACTATAAATGCTTTATGGGTGCAGGCTCCTATGATCATTATATTCCTGCTATAATTCCCTATTTGATTTCAAGATCAGAATTTATGACAGCATATACTCCTTACCAACCAGAAGTCAGCCAGGGAACACTACAGGGAATTTATGAGTTCCAGACCATGGTAACAGAACTTCTTGGAATGGACGTTGCCACAGCATCCCATTATGATTGCGGGACTGCCCTTGCAGAAGCTGCTCTTATTGCTTTG
>PVMS01141987.1_pt1 | contig 15409 bp, 8 predicted proteins | sample 1853461 | NCBI WGS metagenome assembly PVMS01 (sample SAMN08582032, study PRJNA380276) | Marine sediment metagenome, whole genome shotgun sequencing project. | isolation source: ocean sediment barecode stripped | collected 2017 | reverse complement strand
CCAAAAGGAAGAAAATCACCACCGATATTCTGGTGGTGGGTGGGGGTACTGCAGGTACGGTTGCCGCCATTCAGGCAGCAAGAGCCGGCAGCAAGACGGTGCTGGTTGAATTTGGAAGTCAGCTGGGTGGAACTACCACCACCGGAGGGGTATCATTTCCCGGGATTTTTCATGCATGGGGTAAACAGGTCATTGGAGGAATAGGGTGGGAACTGGTAGCCGAATGTGTAGCCATGAATGATGATGAATTGCCTAATTTTTCAATTCCACATGGTAGGAATCATCCCAAACACCAGGTGTATTTAAACGGACCTTTGTACACGCTTCTGGCCGAAAACAAATGCCTGGAGGCCGGTGTAGATATCAGGTTCTATGAAACTCCTTTCAAGATTGAATTCAAGAAGGATAAATGGATCGTGGAGACAGTGGGAAAGGGTACACATACAGAGATAACCTGCAATCAGATTATAGATTGTACGGGCAATGCGCTGGTCACATCCATGGCGGGATTTAATGTGTTGAGGGAAGCCGAAACCCAACCCGGCACCCTTTTATTTACATTGGAAGGTTACGACAAGTCTCAACTGGATATGGACCACCTGGAACATCTTTATACCGAAGAGTTGAAAAAGGGGGATATGGTCAGGGAAGAATTCCTCAGCCTTCGGGGAGTGCTCAATAGCAATGGGTATACATTCAGCGGTCACGTCTTCGGGGCGGACTCTACCACTTCGGAAACCCATACCGCTACCAATATTATGGGACGCAAGGCCCTGTTTAAAATGCTGCGTTTTCTGAGAACTTTGCCGGGATGTGAACATACCCGGGTGGTTAAAGTTCAAACAGAGACAGGGGTAAGGGAGACCTATCGCATAGATGGCCTCCATCAGGTGACGCAATCGGAATATGTAAGCGGAAAGGTATTTGAAGATGCCATTTCTTATGCCTATTATCCCATCGATATCCATGATAAAACCGGAGTGCACCCGGAGTACCTTTCAGAAAATGTGGTAGCCACAATCCCTTTAAGGGCCTTGATCCCCCGGGGAAGCAAAAATCTTATAGTTGCCGGAAGGTGCTTAAGCAGTGATCGGGGGGCTAATTCTGCCATACGGGTGCAGGCACCTTGTATGGGCATGGGACAGGCGGCTGCGGTTGCAGCGGTATTGGCCAGCAGGTCTGGTAAAACACCTGCAGAAGTACCCATGGAAGATATCAGACAACTATTGGAAGAACATGGAGCTATTGTTCCTGCCCGGGTGAAAACATGAATTAGATATTTGATCTTGTTTGGGTTTTTTATAAATACGAATCGCTTAATTGTAGTTGGAAGCTTTATTGGGGTGATTATGCTCAGCTCCTTTTTACAGGAAACAGAGAAATTTAAATATTCCCAAAATGCTACAATCACAGGTGACTATGGGGGTATCCCCTTGGATACACTGGTTTTTCCGGATACTTTATCATCAGACTCACTATGTTTACTTAAGACCAGGGAGAACATTCCGGTATACTATTTCAGAAATATTCATACGGGTGTGTGTTTCGACAATAAATGTCGTGAGCTTGATATTATAATATACTGGAACATAACAGGCCGCTATCTGGGCTTTGAACTTCCAACTGGTGAATACTTAAGCAAAACAGAACACAAGCCTTTTTCGGCAGAAGAATACGAAAGATTGAACGAATTACTTGCAGATTCCTCACTGCCACTTGGGGGTATCTCTTTTAATACGCTGATTGATGCGTCAGAATCCGAATCTGGTCTGGTTGATGGGGTTTCCGGAGCCACTTCGGCAGAAGTCGACAAAATCGTGGTAAAGGGAGCTGCTTATACCACTTACACGCTCTGGAACATCGTCTACGGGCCTACTCATGATCGTGTTAATCAGCTCACAGAAGAGCTGTTGACGCCAGAGCTGATCGACCTGATACTACATAGCCCGGATATAAATGACAGGGTTTGGGCACTGCAGAGAATAGATCAAACTGAAGCGCTTGACAAAGAGTTATCATCTACACTATTGGGTATGATCTCGGGAGAGGAGTTTTACTTATCATACAGTGCTATAAATGCCATTGGATCGATTCATTTGGAATCGGACACATTTCAGTCAGCTCTGTTTTCAACCTATGGGGAGGTCAATTTTAGCATTCAAAGAATGATCATCGGGAAATATATGGAGGCTCTTTTCTTAAGTACGGATGTTATTAAAGCATCCAGAAGCATTTTGGAGAAATTGAATGGTCAGCAATTGGGAGATTTTCTAAGCTTGTATTCAATGCACTCTATCGATGACATGGAAACCTGCCAGGCCATCGCGAAGATTCTTCAAAAAGAGAACAGCTATATTTCTCAAAAGGCCTATGATTTCCTAAAAGCAGTAGATACCAGAGATTCAATGATCACAGAGCACCTGAATGCCTATGAAAGGCAATGAACAATAAAATGCAGGAGGAACCTATAATGAAAAAGAAATGGATATGTTTTGCAGCTATTACCCTGGTTGTGATGATGGTTTTCGCACAGACCACGGATGAAGCAAAAAAACCTAATCAGGAATTGCCCACACCTACACATGCTGACGTGGTTTACGGACCTCATGCGAGAAACGTAATGGACTTATGGCTTGCGCCCTCCGATAAACCGACCCCTTTACTGGTCAATATTCATGGAGGAGGATTCAGGGGCGGGGATAAAAGCAAAATCAGCAGCGACCTGATTAAACAGATGAACCGGGAAGGAATTTCCGTAGCCTCAATAAACTACCGGCTTACTGAGGAAGGCCTTTTTGCCGAAGGAAAAAACAGGTATCCGGCTCCTATGCACGATGGAGCACGGGCACTTCAGTTTTTAAGATATAATGCCTCAAAGTACAACCTGGATCAAACCAGGTTTGCTGCAACGGGCGGTTCTGCAGGAGGGTGTATGCTAATGTGGCTGGGATTTCATCCTGATCTGGCACAACCCAATCATGAAGACCCCGTATTCCGGGAGTCATCCCGTCTCCAGGTTCTGGCACCAAGGGGCGGCCAAACAACCACTCATGGTCCCACCTTTTTAGAATGGTTCGGAGTAAACTCACTGAATCTGAGTAATAAAGAAGGAATCATACGAAGTTCGAGCGAAAAAACCCCCACAGCTAAGCAATTAGCTCTCAGTTTGGACGCTTCTCCCATCACCCATTTGACCCCGGATGATCCACCGATCTATCTTTTTTATAACGGCCCAAACCTACCTGTAGATGAGGAAACCCTTTGGGGCACATGGGTCCATCATCCAATGCTTGGCATCAAACTCAAAGAAGCGATGGAGGACTATATGGGAATGGAGTGTTATCTGGAGTATAAAGACGGACCGCCGGTTACAGCGTATGAATCCCAGCATGATTTTATCATTCGCAAGCTGAAATCACTGCCTGCGGAAGAGGAGGCAGAGGCAATGAAATGGAAGACGAGGGGCTTCCAGCAGGCAAATACCATGGGCGGGGGCGAAGCAGCAATTTCGAAAAGTGGAAAGTTTCGCGTTTTCGTGTTAATGGGACAATCCAATATGACAGGCGCTGCAAAGGCATCCAAACTGGAGCCCCCTTACAATGAAAAACATGACCGCATCAGAGTCTGGGCAAACGGGAGGTGGGAATACTTTGTGCCGAGCCATCGATTCGGGCCGGGCGTATCCATGGCGCATGAGCTGGCCGAACTCTGGCCTGAGGATAACATAGGCATCATCAAGGTTTCGGTCGGCGGAACAGGAATATGCGCGTTCGAGAAGGACTGGTCATTCGAGAGGGCCGAACTTACCTTTGATGGAAAAACGGGGCCACTTTATAAGGATCTGATAAATGCAGTTGCTGAAGCAAAGAGGATTTCGAAGTCTGAGTTTTGCGGCTTTGTCTGGAAGCAGGGCGCTGCCGATGGAACAAGGAAAGAACTTGCGTATGCGTATTATGAAAGGCTTAAACAACTGATTTCGGACCTGGGTACAGACCTGAGCACCCCGGACCTCCCCGTATTTATTTTTCCCTACATGACCGACAAGGCCTTGCTCAAAACCGTTCAGGCTCAAATGAGTGATGAGGACCTGCTCGAGGCTAAAAAGTCCGCAAACAATCCTCCTGAGAACGACGAGGAGTGGCTCAAAGTTCTTCTCTCCTATCTGTATGAGGGTGACTCGTCAAAAGCAAGAAAGCTTTCAGGCAGACGGCCGTATATAGGGACCGTCATCATGGCACGGAACAGGGCAGGGCGGGAGATCCCCAACGTTAATGCGATCTTTCACGGCAAGTTACCCGTCGGGGACGATGGTATCCATCTAAACGCCAAGGGTCAGATCATGCTCGGGAAGATCACGGCCTCTGCGGTTGAAGAAATCTACCTCGAGACACGTTAAACGGAACGTAAAAAGGAACTGATTGCCAACCAAAGCAGGGAAACGACCGGCAATTTGTCGTTAGCAGTGGAACTCGCTAAGGACATATGCGAAAGATGCCTGTGGACAAAGTCTACATTCTTATCTACACTTTTGAACATTATCCCGGGAAAGAAGTTTTGTAGATGTGGATCACACTAAAAATCACATATCATGAACAATCAATTAACTGATAATCAGGTGGAATCATATCAAGAGAATGGATTTGTAATTATCGAAGATTTTCTATCCCCTGATGAACTTGGAGAGTGGAGGGAAGCCGTTGAAGAGGCAGTAACGGAGAGGGATGGGAGAAAGTTTCCAGGCCAGGATATCAAGGTCGGTGAAGATGATGGCATTAATGAAGACGGCGATTATTATGGAAAAGTATTTGACCAGCTCTTAAATCTCTGGCAGACCAATGACAGGATGAAAAAGATTATGCTTGATAAACGCATCGGTGGAATGGCCGCCCGCTTGTCGGGACAGGAAGGGATTCGGATCTGGCACGACCAGGCACTTATTAAACGGCCCTGGGCTAATCCCACCAGCTGGCACCTGGATACGCCCTTCTGGTCATTCAGTCACCGGGCAGCGCTCTCCATATGGGTGGCACTGGATGATGTGACATTGGAAAACGGTTGTCTCTTTTTCATCCCGGGTTCTCATAAGAAAACAACCTTCGAAAATCCTGGTATTACTAAGAACATGGATGCTGTATTTGATTTCTACCCTGAGTTCATGCAATCAGCATCTGTACCGGCGATCATGAAAGCCGGCAGTTGCTCCTTTCACAACGGATTGGCCATCCATGGTGCTCACGCCAATATGACACCTGGATTCCGCAGGGCAATGACCTGTGCATATATGCCCGAGGGAAGTGTTTTCAACGGAGAGCAGAATATTCTTTCCACTGAGCAGGTTTCCCGTTTAAAAGTGGGTGATCCCCTTAATGATAATCAACAAAACCCGCTGATCTTTCTCAGGTAGCCAGGATTAATGAAATAAATTGAAATCATGGAGATAAAGGTATTTTGTGCATGGTGGGGGCTTGACCACCTGGGTTTGGAAGGCATGCTCAATAAAATCAAAGGGGCCGGTTTCGACGGAGTTGAGGTTTTTGCTCCCATTGACCCGGGTGAGAGAGAACTCCTGCAAAGGTTACTTAATGAATTGGAACTGGAACTGATTATCCATCAGTACCGTGCCAGCGGTACATTCAGTGAATATTGTCAAAACTTTAAAAAGGAGCTGGAACTGGCTGCATCACTCAAACCGTTGCTGATTAATTCACATACAGGCAAGGATTATTGGTCGGTAGAGGAAAATGGAAGATTGATCCAAATCGGATTTGAAGTTGAATCAACTACCGGTATGAAAATTGCCCACGAAACCCACAGGGGACGATTTCCTTTCTGTGCACCGGTCACCAAACCATATTTTGATAAATATCCGGATCTGCGCATCGCTGCGGATCTCTCACACTGGGTGGTTGTGGCAGAGAGTTTGCTTGAAGGTCAGGAAGATGTATTAGAAACTGCCATTAACCGGACCGAACACATTCATGCCAGGGTCGGCTTTCCCGAGGGGCCCCAGATCAGTGATCCACGTTTGCCGGAGTGGAAAAAAGAAGTGACTGTATTTACGGGCTGGTGGCAAAGAGTTGTGGACAGGTTTATTGCTGAAAAGAGGCCATATCTGACCATTACCCCTGAATTTGGCCCGGTGCCCTATACATGGACAGTGCCTCATACAGGTATGCCTGTATCGGATTTCTTTGATATCAATGTGTATATGAAAGATTACCTGAAGAAGGTGTTGGTCACGTAACACATGTGACAGAAGGAATCCCTTTTTTTAATACTTCCCATATCTCTCAATCATTTGGGAAAGCATAAACAAACGTTCTTTAGTAACCAATGGAGCAATAGAGCAGGCAGTGCTTAAAATAAAACCCTTACCTTTTGTTTTTCCTGTCTCAATAATTTGATGTACATCCGCTTCTGCTTTATCATCATCAGCATAGAGCAGGGAATTAACAGAGTCAATATTTCCTTTAATAAAAAGGTCGTTCCCAATTCGTTCAAAGGCATTTTCTAAATCAACATTCCCAACAGGCACTGGATCTAAACATTCTAATCCTGAAGTATGGCTTTCACGCATTACCTCTAACCGGTCATCGATTGAACCACAGGTATGAATATAAACGTGTTTCCCTTTTTCGCGAATAGCTTTGATAATACGTAGTTCGTACGGTAAAACAAACTCCCGGTATTGGTCTGACGATATAAAACCCATTCCTGCAAAGGGTGATGAAATCTTAATTGCATCGATCTGTTTATCGCACATTTTCACAGCAATATCTAAAACTCCATTTGTAAATTTTTCTAAAATAGATTTGCATTTTTCGGGAGCCATAATCAATGAGACTAATCCATTTTCATATCCGAGCAAATCAAGGAAATAATCAAATGGAGAGGTTATTTCACCGTGTATGGAATACTCTTCTCCTACTTTAGTGTAAATAATATCGAATATTTCGAACAGATTAGTTGTGTCAAGGTCAAAATAAAGGTTGCTTGAAACAGGGATGTAATCAATTACAGATGGAATATCCCTGTCAATATCAATTTCTTCAATATCGGGGATTATCTTCTTATCGTTAAAAGTAACTAAAGGCAATTCAGTTAAAGAGTGTACTTCGGTTCTATTCTCATAGGTAAGTTGAACATTCCCATCGTCCATCTCTTCCTGTTTAATTAATTGGTCTTTCCACCTATCAGAGTGACCATGCAGACTAACTAAAATCCCATCAAACCTGAACCTTTTACATAATTCAATTAGTCCATTGGCAAAAATATTTTTGTCGTACCAAAATTCTACCGGATCAGGTTGCAACTGATGCATCATGCTTCCAATACTAAACTGACACATTAATGGTACTCTATCAGGTCGTTGCAGGTTCATTGCAGCATTGACTCTTTCTTTGGGTGTAAGTTTCATTGTTATTTTTGCGTAAAGTGTCTTCTGTTTTAGCAGGAATGGAGTAACGAATATACATCATTTTCCAAAAAGCTATCTTCCACAAGCTTGGAGGATCAAATTGTGTATTTAGTGTCTCATTTTATGCATTGATTGCGATGTGATGGAGTTGTAATTTAGTTGCATTTAATATATTGAAGACTTAACATTAGCAAACCATAAGAACCCCCTAAGACAATAATAAATTATGAAAAAAGTGAGAGCTACTCTGAAGATTGCCGTCCTCGCCATGGTATTGATTATACCAGGGGTGGCAATAAGCGGACAGACCCTGGAACTAAATAACGATACCCTTCATGTAAAACTCGACCTGACAAGGGGAGGGGCCATCAACTACATCTCCCAGTCGGGTAGCACCAGGAACCTGGTTAATATCCATGATGAGGGAAGATACATCCAACAATCCTATTACGCAGGTCAAACCCTGAACAGGCAGGCTGATGGACAGAATCCTAACTGGTCACCCTGGTCCTGGAATCCCATTCAGGTGGGTGATTCCTATAACAACCGGGCTGAGATCCTTGAGCAACGCATTGATGGAAATACCATGTATACAAAGTGTATTCCCATGCTGTGGGATATGAATAATGAGCCCGCTGAAGCTGAAATGGAGCAGTGGACCACCCTGATGGGCAATGTGATCAAAGTACACAGTAAAATTACCTGCCTGAGGACCGATAATATTTGGAATGAAGGTACCAACAACAGCCAGGAGTTGCCCGCAGTATATCCCATTTCAGCCCTCAGAAACCTCTATTCCTATTTCGGGAGTTCCCCTTTTACTGGAGGGCCTCTGGATAATCCGGAAGTGGTATTTCTGAACGGACCAACGAAATTCTGGGGTCGCTACGGAAATGAGATGGTGACTGAAAACTGGATGGCTTTTGTGGATAACAGTCTCTGGGGAATGGGAGTATATACGCCCATAAGCAATAATTTCCTGGCGGGCATGTCAGGACTTCCCGGCGGTGAAGCGCTTAGCGGCTCCACCTCCTATATAGCCCCGATCAAACAGGTGCAGATGTATAAAAACACTGTTTATGAATACGATTACTGGCTGGTGATTGGAACGCTTAATCAGATCCGCTCCGAGATTTATAACTTAAAAGGAGTGCAGAAGAATGCCTGGAATTTTACCGATGACCTGGAAGGGTGGAACGTGGATCCCAAAGGTGGTACAGTGGAGCAATCAGATGGCAACCTGAAATTTACGGTGGGCAGTTTGAAATCTACTGAGGCCGGTGATCTCCCTTCTGTAGACAATGTTGTTGAGTCCTGGGAACCTGCAGATCTTCGCTATCTATGGTTAAGTATAAAAAATGAGACTGCCGGGGATTCCGGAGCATTTCATTTTTTCTCCAATGCAGGAGATATCGATTCGGTACAGTATCCCTTAACACCGAATGATACGGGATATAAGGACATATTACTGGACCTCGACACCCTGGATTTTTGGACCGGAATAAGCACCTATAACAAATTCAGATTTTTGCCTGTTGCCAGTAATGATGCAGGAAATGTCCAGGTGGATTTCATAAAGTTTCTGGAGAGCCTGATCCATATACGTAGCGAAGGAGATGTGTCCGCGATCAGTGGATTGGGTAATAGCCTTCAATTGTATGCAGAATTAATACCAGATATGAATGTAGTTGAAGTGGATTGGTCGGTGGATTTTCCTGAGATTGCTTCTGTGAGTAGTACGGGGAGTCTTACAGCTGTATCGGAAGGGATAGTTACTGTAACAGCCACTTCAAAAGATGGAAGCGGAATGTTGGCATCCCTCACTATTGAGATAATTGATGATGTACAGAGAACATCCTGGGAGTTTATCAAAGATGAGGAGGGGTGGGATAAGAACCCCCATGCATGTTCCGTATCCCACTCAGAAGAAGCTTTGAAGGTCGCCGTTGAGGATGGGGACCCCTATGTGTCAAATAACGTGGATCCCTGGGAAGTGGGTAATCTGAAATACCTCTGGATGAGCGTAAAGAATGAAACCGCAGGCAATGGTGGATCCATGTACTTCTTTCCCAGTGGGGGAGATCACGATTTTGTCCCTTATCCTCTGGTCCCGAATGACACTGCATACAGGGATGTTTTTGTGGATATGAGGAGTGCTGAAAAGTGGATACCTGATCAGATAATTGGTTCACTAAGGCTCGATGCCAATAACAGAGGAGAATTGGGAGATATCTATTTCGATTTTATTCGATTCAAGGAGGAGTTGGTGGCTGTTACAAGCGAAGGGAATGTGACTGAAATTGAAGGGCTTGAAAATACACTTCAATTATATGCTGAAGTCCTTGTTGCAGTTGATCCTGTAGAGTTTGAATGGTCCGTAGATAAGCCAGGGGTGGCCACTGTGGATTCCAATGGACTTCTCACCTCCGTTTCAGAAGGAGTTGTTTTGGTCACGGCCTCAGATAAGGACAGTACCGGTATTGCCGGAGAGATAGCCATTACCGTAACCGTCGATCATACCTACGTCGATCAGGAGGTTGTTGAACAATTGAGGATCTACCCAAATCCGGCAGATGAGGTAATATATATCGAGAATGCCGCTGAAATTAAGAGGGTGGCAATTATCAATCACAGCGGACAGGTGGTGATGGAAGTCTCCAATACAGAATCCCACATTACACTCAACATTGAATCTCTTCAAACCGGCGTTTATCTGCTGCGAGCCACTTCCATTGAAGGGAATACAACATCCACCAGTTTTATAAAAAACTAGAGCTGCAATTGAAGAAATCGGAGGGAGTCATTGATTTAATCCTTGTTGAAAAGTGTTTCTATTCATGTTTTAAAGGCAATTCCGGATAGGGACGGTCATAACCCTTCATGGCATGCCAGATAATCCTGTTAAAAGTATCTTCGTCAATCCTGTCATAATTATCCAGATCCTGCTCTATTGATTTCTCCGCCCAGTAACGTTTTTTGCCGGCAAGGCCTTCCAGGGCGGGATTAATTTCATCGAGCGGAATATTATTCGGTTCAGCATGGTAAGGTGTGTAATCCGGAGATTCTGTAAAACAATCAAACATAGCTTCTGCAACAAAGTCCAATTGGTTCATTGGAGGAATACCAAGGATGTTTTCCATTGTTCTAACCATATTTATCTGAGAATAGTAGGTGGAAACAACCTCTTTGCGTTTGGTATAAGGACTGATAACCATACCCACTGTCCGGTGACCATCCACATGGTCAAGTCCGGCCTGGGGATCATCTTCAGTCACAAAAATGCAAGTCTCTTTCCAGAATTTACTTAAGGAAATAGCTTCCACTATCTGCCCTAAAGCCAGGTCATTATCAGCCACAGCCGCACGGGGAGTGGGTAAGCCTGGTGCCGTACCTGAAGTATGGTCGTTGGGTAGCAACATAATAATGAAGTTTGGGAAACTATCATTTTTTTCAAATTCATTAAGCTCTTTAATAAATTCAGCTGCCCGATAAACATCAGGTACTTTATTTGGAAAACCGATATAGGTTGGACACAGGTAGGGTTTAAGTTGTTCAAGGTTAGCCTCGGCTCTGATGGTTATATTATTCGTGCCATTCATAAAGTCAGTATAGATATCAAGAAAGGATGCATCTTCTGGTTCAATGACCGCATCAACAAATTCACCATAATCACGAAATGTCAGTCCGTTTCTCAATACATTGTCCCAAATAAAACCAGAGCTTGCGTAAGCCAGGGCATCATCTCCATCGTAAGGATAACTGCGGGTAAATCCTCCAAAGGATTTTTCCAGATAATCTGTCACAAAAGCCTCATCGGTCCATTGATGTCCATCTGCACTTAGCACACCACTGCAATAATAGTTATCCAGTAATACGAATGTCTCAGCCAGTTTATGATGATTTGGAGTTATCTCACGACCAAAATGAACCAGACTGGTGTCTCCATCTCCCTGTTCCATATCACCAAATATCTGATCGTAGGTGCGATTCTCTTTGATAATATAAACCACATGTTTAAAATGTGAGCTCTGATCAGGTAATTGAGGAACCGCAACTTTCCTCTTTAGTTTACCGTTCAATGTTTGATGGCTTAATTTCGCTGACAATGAATTGTTCTGTTCAACAATAGCTGTCATCGTGGCCAAATCTTCTCTTCCAGGTACTGGAATAATAGAAACACTTCCCATATGATCATGAGAGTTATAGCCTGAGCGAGTTGTTTTTTGATTTCTTGAACCAATGCCTTTTACATTTGCAACATATAAAAATGTTCCTGGACCATTAGTCAATACTGCACCGGGATACCAGCCAGTCGGGATATACCCGATGATCCTGTTTGGTGTATCCGTTTCAATTACACAAATAGCATTTTCGGTACCATTGGCAACATAGAGTAGCCTTCCATCGGGAGAAATTGACAACGCATTTGGTGAGCTGCCAAAGGGAAGTTCTGAGTTCATTTTTACTGAGATCTCTTTAATCACCTCATCGGTATCGGTGCTGATAACCGAAACAATATCACTGTTTGGGCAGGCCACATATAGGAGTGACTTATCCTGGTTAAAGACCATTCCAGAAGGATGCAAGCCCACTTCGATAGCCTTCTCCTGTATCTTATTGTTAAGATCAATTACAGATACAGAACCACTATTCGCTATGCCCGTTTCAGGATCAACCAGCACCTGACTCCCGGACGAATTATAAGTGGGTTCGCCAGCTTCTGGTTGTCGCCCTCCCCAATTACTTACATAAGCTTTTGAATCAGATTTTAGCAGAATATCATAGGGAGCCATTCCTGTCTTTATTTCAGAAACTGTACCATCAGACAGATGAATAACTGCCAGTGAGTTACTTCTGCTAAGGGTAACAAAGATTTTATCTTCTGCATCGTTTAATGCGACTCCTCCGGGAACCGGATTCCCTCCGATAGAAGGCTCAGGCAAGGAGATGGGTTCCCTCCATCTAAGTATATTATTATCCTCCAGGTAAGCTATTTGGATCCGGTTACTGGCATCAGTAATATATATAGATCTGCTGTTTTCAGAATAACAAATTCCTGTAAAAGATGAACCACTTTCCGGAAATTGAAGAGACTGGAGAATGGTCCTGTCTGATAACCTGATAAGGTCCAAAGAATTTTTATTTTTAACGGCCAAAAGCTCACCCCCGTTAATCAAAGCCAGGTCCACAGGCCGTCCAGGCATATATACCTGAAAACCGGCCGGTTTTAACAATTGATTGGTAGGCACCAAAATACTTCCATCATCCTGTGGCCCCACTTTTTTATAATCCAGATGTTGCTGTGCATCTGTAATACATAACGGATAAAAAACAGAAGTGATTAAAAAAACCACGCACAATTGTATTCTGATTATGTTTTTCATGATTCTAATACTTTTACGCTGTTTGTAGTTAGCAAGGTAATGAAATCCAGCAACGAGACACAAACAAAACAGCAGAGAAAATCCATCGATGGAGGGACCATCTGATCAGATTGTAACGTATCGCAGGAATCAGTATGATAAGGACAAGAACCTGGTTAAGAGCTAACCTTCTGTGTCAAATAGTGTAAATTCTTTCTCGTATCGTGTATTTATGGTCAGGGTGGGTTTTATTAAATTTGGAAACTACCATTTAAAACGACCTTATCATGAAGAAGAATTTCTTGCTGTTCGCCCTGGCTCTGGTAATGGGAGTCTCTGGCTGTAACAAAAGCCAGCAACCCGACCAACCGAATATCATCCTGCTTATCTCTGATGATCAGAGTTGGCCCCACTACAGTTTCCTGGGCCATGAGCACATTCAGACCCCTCGCATCGATCAACTGGCAGCGGAAGGACTTACCATAACCAATGGGTATACAACCGCTCCGCTCTGCAGACCGGCGCTCTCCTCAATGGTCACAGGGCTCTATCCCCACCAGCATAAGGTAATTGGCAATGACCCGGTATTCGATCCGGGAGGGAAAGCCGCCTATGGCAAAGATTGGATGAAACAAAGGGCTGTGAATAACCAGTCTGTTGTTGATGGCATCCAGGAGTTATCAACCATCGCGGACCTTTTGGCCGATGCAGGTTATGTTTCCTTACAGACCGGGAAATGGTGGGAAGGCAACTATTCTGTGGGAGGATTTTCACAGGGAATGACCCATGGGGATCCATCCAGGGGAGGAAGGCATGGCGACGAAGGACTTGACATTGGTAGAGAGGGGCTTGATGTGATCTATGATTTTATCGATGAAGCGCAGGGGACTGAAACTCCTTTCTTTGTCTGGTACGCGCCCTTCGTACCACATGCACCTCATACCCCTCCGGACAGCCTCAGGGATAAGTACCTGCCCCTGGCGCCCACACCCGCTGTAGCTAATTACTGGGCCATGTGCGAATGGTTTGATATCACCTGCGGACAGTTGATGGATTACATTGATGAAAAAGAGCTTTCCGAAAACACCCTGTTTGTTTATGTAACCGACAATGGATGGATCCAGGACCCGGACCGTCCCAATCGCTACGCACCCCGGTCCAAAAGGGCCCCCTACGATATGGGGATACGCACACCCATTATGTACCGGTGGAAGGGTGTTATCGAACCGGAAATGGATAAAACTTCCCTCTCAAGCAGCATCGATATTGCCACCACCATACTGGACGTATGTGGAATTGAACCTACAACAGAGATGCAGGGAATCAATGTGCTGGATAAAGATGCCCGGGAAGCCCGTGATGCTGTTTTCGCAGAGGTATATGCCCATGACTTCAGTACCGTGGATTCCAGTCTTTATCACAGGATTATTATCACCAGACCCTGGAAACTTATTCTGACCGATCCTGCTTATGACCCGGAGCGGGGTCCCGAGCTATACAACCTGGATACGGATCCCTATGAGTGGGAGAACCAGGCAGACGCTCATCCCGAGATTGTTGAGAAGCTAAGCCAACAGCTTGAAGCGTGGTGGAATCTATAGACCCTAATTATTAAGCGAGTATATATGAATCGAATAGGTGTTATTGGCATCTTGATTACCTTCCAGGTGATGATGCTCAGCGGACAGGAGAAGAAAAATCTCTATTTCTGGGAAACAGGTGCTCCATCGGATATTCCATTTGAGTCCTCCGATGAACTGGTAGAGATTGGTTTTACCGGAAGGTATAAGAACTACACCACGGCCGATACCTGGTATCCTACCTGGGCCGGTGACGGGAACCTCTATTCTCCTTACACAGATGGTGCCGTGGATGACATTCTCAGTATCTCGGATGCCGATTGGAGCAACCAGGGAACTGAGAATACAACCACAGGCCATGCGGTAATCACAGGGGACGATCCCATGAATCTGGAGGTGAAAAGCCTGGGAACAGAGAAAGCTAATGCAGCTCCCTACCGGGGGCGGTATCCATGCGGAAGTTTGATTCATAACGGAATATGGTACTATGGCACCTATTGCCTGGGCCCCAAATCTATGGTGGAAGATCAGGGATTCCCCTACAACTGGCCCTGGCTGGGACCTGTGGTGGGATTTCGAACTTCACAGGACTATGGGGAAAACTGGGAGGATTGTCCACTGTCTCCTTCAGAGCCCCTTTTCGGGGAGAGCGGACTGGAAGGAAAACCTGTGAAGATCGGGTCTCCCCATTTTGTGGATTTTGGGCAGAACATGGAACACAGTCCCGATGGAAAGGCTTACCTGGTGGCACATGGGGCCTCGGACGGGCCCGAAGGCAGGAGGTTTGCATACAACAGCTGGATCACCGGCGACCAGATCTATTTGATCAGGGTCGATCCATCTCCTGAAACCATCAATGAAAAAAGCTCCTATGAGTATTTCTCAGGGTATGGCAAAACCGGAGAAGCTATCTGGACGAAGGATTTTGAAAAGATCAGGCCCATGCTGGAGTGGAAGGACAAAATGGGATGTGTAACCATGACTTACAATGCTCCATTGAAGAAATTCATTATGTGCGTGACTGATGGGGGAAGAACCCGGTATTATAT
>PVMS01056294.1_pt1 | contig 15409 bp, 12 predicted proteins | sample 1853461 | NCBI WGS metagenome assembly PVMS01 (sample SAMN08582032, study PRJNA380276) | Marine sediment metagenome, whole genome shotgun sequencing project. | isolation source: ocean sediment barecode stripped | collected 2017 | reverse complement strand
ATCGTGGGTCGAGTAGCACCACGTTGGCTCTAAAGTCGGATAAGGGGAAGTCGTTCGATGCGGTGACATAATTAGAATATAAGAATAGCCCCTGATACCTGTATTTCGGTCCCTTATTATCCAGTTCCATCAAGAGGTGGTCGGCTAAGTAAGCGGTGAGTCCTTCCGACCAGTTGCCACTGTCGGGGGATATGTAGACTCCGTTGCCCCACCAGTTGTGTAAAATTTCATGAGGATAGGAAGTATTAAGGATAAACGGGAAGCGAATGATGCGCGAGCCCATCAAGGTGAATGAAGGCATCCCCCATCCGGTTTGTTGCGAGTTTTCCACCAGGGCGAATTTGGCGAAAGGATAATCTCCCAACATTCGCTGATAAAAATCAATGTAACGTTTTGCCGCTTGCAAATAAGGCTGAGCGAGCTTGGCATCCTTTTCCTTCAAGAACGTTTGCAATTGAATATTTTTATGGGTCGTCGAAAACTCATGGAAGCGGTCCACAATGAGAAAAATTTCCTCCATCGGTTTTAGCGATTTCCAAGTCGCATTTGTCTCGGTGTGTGCCACTCGTTCGCCCTGGCTGATAGCAACCCAGTCTTTCGGCATTTGCACTTGCATTTCGAAGGTGACAAGTTCCGGCGCACCTTTGCGTGGGCGGATTTGTGGATAAAACACACTTTGCCCGGCGAGTAAAATAAGCTCGCTGTCTCCCGAGGATTTCGTCGATTGCTGGAGGTCCAGAACCTTGCCAGCGTATTCCAGTTTTAAAGTAAAAGATTCGGGCCATTTGGCCTCTCCCGGTTTTTGAATATGAATCTTCGTGGGTGCTTGTTCTGATCCATGTTTGAAACCAGGGGAAGTTCTTAGGCTCCAGGATTTTTGCCCGATAACTTCCATGTGCAATATTATGAAATCGGCGTGCAGAAATAGATGATACGTTGAGCCCGATGTGTTTGCAGGGAACACGGTCATTTGATCTTGAATTATGGCGGTACGCTCCAGGGGGTGCAGAGTCACATTGAGGTTGTGGTGATTCGGAGTAGCTGTGGCGGCAAAAATTTTTGCCGGAAGAAATATGAAAACGAACGCGACAATGAACAAGATGGAGAGAGATTTTGTTTTCATTGTAATTTCCTGAAGAATAGAAGGAACGATAAACTGTTAGAGGATCTCTAATAATTCGATATTTTCACTCCCGGCAACTCGCTGGCTCTTATCAACAAAGGGCCGCTCATGGCCACAAATAAATTTTAGAGGTGTCCTTTAGTTAGCCAACCACAGTGTCCACTTCCCGGTGAGTGGTGCCAATCACGCGAACCACTACCCCATTGGGAATGCAGGCGGCCATACGATCGGCATAGCGGATGTAACCTGTTTTGATACAGACTTTATTTTTGCACGGTGAACGGAGGATTCGTGTTTTCCCATCGCGAATCTCTACTTCCGTTTCTCCCAGTATGCCAGAGATGTGTAAGACCTTGTCTGTTGTAAGAGGAACTCGCGCGACTTCTTGTTGGTCGACTTCGACGACCACAAAACTGCCCTGAGTGTTGTTGAATCCCAGCCGATAAAATAAGGTCAGGTTCAATAACAGCATCCCGACGATCAGGATTTTGTCTCCACGTGTCCAAGTCATTATTTGTTATTCCATTGCAGTTATTACTCTGCAAAGATTATCATAATTCGACGCGTTTTGGGGATTAGGGGGGCTTCTATTAGATGGTATCCATCAGGTCGAGCTTGCCGCCGAGAAAACGAAACAGCGTTTGCTTGAGCCCCTGATGTTTTTCCTCTTTCAGATCCGGGTCCAGATCGATCAGGTTAAAAGCTTCCTTTCTCGACGACTCCAGAATTTTCATGTCACGCAACAGATTGGCAATCTTAAGGAGTGGCATGCCAGATTGACGAGTGCCCATGAAGTCCCCCGGACCACGAATTTTCAGATCCGCTTCAGCGATAAAAAATCCGTCTGTCGATTCCTTGATGGCTTTCAGCCTGGCTTTGCCGTCTTCCGAAAGCGGGGGATAGGCGATCAGCAAACACTGAGAAGCGTGATGGCCTCGGCCGACGCGGCCTCTTAGCTGATGCAATTGTGATAGCCCGAATCGCTCGGCGTGTTCGATGATCATCGTGGTGGCGTTGGGGATATCGATGCCAACCTCGATCACGGTCGTCGCCACCAGGATATGGATGTTACCTGCCAGAAATTCCGCCATGATTTTTTGTCGTTCGGCCTTGTCGATTCTGCCGTGAATTAATTTCACGACCTTGTCAGGAAATAATTGCGATTGGATATATTCGTGCACCTCCGTTGCGGCCTTCAAATCCATGACCTCCGATTCATCAATCAAAGGGCAGACTACAAAAGCCTGTTGGCCTTGTGATAATTTTTTCTCCAGAGCAGAGTAAGCCTCGTCGCGACTTGACTCATAAAAAACCTTGGTGGCAATCGATTGTCTTCCGGGAGGTAGCTCGTCGAGGTAGGAGACATCCATTTCACCGTACAGGGTGAGGGCGAGAGAACGTGGGATCGGCGTGGCGGTCATGATCAATACGTGTGGACTGCCTCCTTTGGAGCCAAGGGCTTTTCTTTGCAAAACACCGAAACGGTGTTGTTCGTCAATGACCGCAAGTCCTAAATTTTTGTAAGCGACAGCCTTTTGGATCAGGGAATGCGTGCCAATGAGGATATCCGTTTTTCCGGATTCAATATTGTCGAGGATGATTTTCCGTTCAGCCGGTTTTACCGTGCTGGTTAAAAGCTCAATAGAAACTCCCAGCTTTCGGCAATAGGGTTCAATATTCAGGAAATGTTGCTCAGCTAAAAGTTCCGTCGGAGCCATCATTGCCGCCTGAGTGTCATTATCCACAGCCGTCAGCAGGGCGGTCAACGCGATGATTGTTTTGCCGCTACCGACATCGCCTTGTAACAGGCGGTTCATCGGACGGGTCAGTTCCAAGTCGTCCATGATTTCCCGCAAAACCTTTTTTTGTGCATCGGTCAGTTCAAATTCCAATAATTTGATGAATTTGCGAATGGTGTCACCCCGGGTTTTGAAGGCCGTGCCATGGAAAACCTCTTGCGTATGTTTGCGTCTGTAAGCTAGTCCCAGCTGGATGAGAAAAAATTCCTCGAAGATGAGGCGCAATTGAGCGGGGGTGCGAAACTTGTCCAGCAATTTGGCATCCAGATCGCTGGGGGGGAAATGCGCCAGTTGAAATGATTCTGCTCGACCGGGAAATTTATGCTTGCGCAGGATTTCCTCTGGCAATATTTCCTGCATCATCGGTGCATATTTATCGACCACATTTTTTTGCAAGGCGCGCATGGCCTTTAAATGCAATCCTTCGGTGATGTGGTAAACCGGCAGGATATTGCCGACCTCCATCGGGTCGGATTCTTCAATCAGCGAGGTCGCTGGTTCAATATCAGGATGGATGAACTCCAGCCCGTAGCCTTTGGAGGTAGGTTTTCCTGAGAGAATTACTCGAGCTCCGGTCGGGAAGCGGTCGGTGAGATATTTCTCGTTAAAACGAAACCATTTGGCGCTAAGTCTTCCGGTTTCGTCTTTGAGAACCATTTCAAATATTTTTCTTCTGCGGCCAATGCTGTAGGCGTCGGATTCAATCACCTCCAGCAGGCAGGTGGCTTGCTCTCCTGATTTGACTTGATCCACTTTTTTAACCTGACTACGATCCTCATAGCGGAAAGGCAGGAAGTAGAGACAGTCCTCAACGGTTTCGAGATTTAATTTGTTCAGCAAGAGGGCACGTTTTGGGCCAACGCCTTTGATGAATTGCAGGGGATCGTCCAGAGCCGGTTTTTTCCAGGAAGAGTCTGATGAAGCCATTTGGAGTGAAGCAAAGCCTTGATGGAGGTGGATAAAACGGGAGCCCAAGCTCCCGAAACTCTGATGGCGTCATCCTACCGGGAATGAGAGCAATTTGAAATATTTTTTCCAGTATATTGGGGGATTTCAAGGTTTGATTAGTGAATGTGTTTATTGTTTTTTTTCGATTTCAGATTGTCATTAAGGCCGGAGATCCTCCACTTACTTGACTTTGATTTACTATAGCTGTATTTTTAAAGTGAGCTATTATACCTTTTTTTAATTGGATTTATTGATAATTGGCTGTCCGGGCCTGTTGATTCAGCGCATGGCCTGACGGCATTTCAGTTGGATATATAAGATGCGAAAGAGCAGGGAACTCATTGAGGCGGTCATGGAATATCATCCTTCTGCGGAAGTGGATGTGATTCTCGACGCCTACCTGTATTCAGCCAAGGCTCACCGAGGGCAAAGTCGGAAATCCGGCGAAGCCTATTTTTCTCATCCGGTGGAAGTGGCATACAATCTGACGCGCCTGAAGTTGGATGAAAAAACCGTAGCCGCTGGTTTGTTGCACGACACGATCGAAGATACGCTGACGACATTGGAGGAAATTCGGGAAATTTTTGGCGATGAAATCAGCCAGTTGGTGGACGGTGTCACAAAAATCAGCAAGATGAATTTCTCCAGTAAGGAAGAAAGCCAGGCAGAGAATTACCGTAAAATGATTCTGGCGATGGTGAAGGACATCCGAGTCGTGTTGATCAAACTTGCGGACCGGGCGCACAATATCAAGACGCTGGACTCCATGAAGGAGGCGACGCAAAAGCGTATTGCCAGGGAGACCATGGACATTTACGCGCCGCTGGCCAATCGGCTGGGAATTGGCTGGTTGAAAACGGAACTGGAAAATGATGCCTTTAAGTATCTTTATCCAGATCAATACGTTGCGGTTCGGGAAAAAGTAGAGCTTAGCCAGGACGAGAGGAAAAAGTTTATTGATGAGGTCAGCGATATTATCAGACGGGAACTCGAAGAAGCCGGTGTGAAAGGCCGAATCGCTGGTCGTACCAAGCATCTCTATAGTATTTATAAAAAAATGTTGATGCAGAACATAGAGTTTAAAGATGTCTATGATCTCAGTGGCGTGCGGATTATTACCGATTCCGTCAAGGATTGTTACGCCGTGTTGGGTCTGATCCATTCGCTTTGGAAGCCGATTCCGGGCCGATTCAAAGATTACATTGCGATGCCCAAGCCCAACCTCTATAAATCTCTGCATACCACAGTGATTGGTCCGGGCGGCGAAAGGGTGGAAGTACAAATCCGTAGCGAAGAAATGCACCAGGTATGTGAGGAAGGCATTGCCGCACACTGGCAGTATAAGGAAAATATAAAGAATCCCTCCACAGCGATGGACAAACAATTATCATGGGTCCGCAACCTGTTTGAACATCAGCAGGATTTGAAAAATCCGAAAGAGTTTCTAAGTGCCTTCAAGATGAATCTGTTTCCTAGCGAGGTGTATGTGTTTACCCCGCGCGGGGATGTGATTTCTCTTCCGCATGGCGCGACGCCAGTGGACTTCGCCTACGCCGTGCATACGGACATCGGCAACCATTGTGTGTCTGCTAAAGTGGATGGCAAATTGGTTCCGTTACGCCACAAACTAAAAAACGGCAATCAGGTGCAAATTGGCACCTCGAAAAATAAAAACCCCAGTAGGGATTGGATGGTCTTTATTAAAACGTCCCGGGCCCGCAACCGGGTTTTGCATTTCCTCCACAGCCAGGAAAAAGAAAAATGTCTGAAACTGGGCCATGAGTTATTGCATAAGGAAATTGTGGACTTTGGCCTGACAGCTGATGCCGGTTTGTTGAAAAGTAAAAAGATGGACGAGGCGATCCAGGCTACAGGTTATGGGTCTCTGGAAAGTCTGCTGATTGGGATTGGCTTTGGTAAGATTTCCGCCCAGCGGGTGGTAGAAAAACTGGTTCCTCCTAAGGTGGCTGAGCAGAGGAATAAAAAACAGGCCACTAAAATAAAATTAAAGGAAAAGGCCCCTCCCAAATCCAATGCAAATGCAATTAAAGTGGAATGCCTGAATGATAATATTCTCATTCGCATCGGCAAATGTTGTAACGCTTTGCCGGGAGACCCAATTGTAGGTTATATCACACGCGGGCGCGGGGTTACTGTGCATCATATTGATTGCCCCAGTGTCACGGCCTTGGAGCATGAGCCCGAGCGGATGGTGCACGTGGAATGGAGCAGTGGCTCAAAAACCAACTATCCGACGCGAATTTCCATTGTGGGAGAGGACAAACCTGGGTTATTGGCGAATATCTGTAGCGTGCTTGCGGAGTGCGAAATCAATATCGTCCGTGCTAATGTTCAGCAGGGGGCGCACAAACGCGCGTATTTTGACCTTTCCGTCGAGATTCAGGATCTAGAACAGTTGAATCGGACTATGAGTGAGGTCAAAAAAGTCGACGGAGTGATTTATCTTGAGAGAGTCAAGGAGACCAGCAAGAAACTTCCTGAAAGCAGGCTGAGAAGGCGGGAATCGGAGGGCGCGGGCGTCCTGACCGGAGCATCTCCAGAGAAAACTAATTAAAATTTACTTGTGCAAATCGCACCGCCAAAGAGCCGGAAAAACCAAGCCCTTCTATCGTGTCGCAAAACTCAATTTTTAGGGGCACACAAGTTCTTTACCCCCATCACAAAGTGAGGCCAGGGGATTGGGTTTCAATGTATCAAAACGCCTTGCCCATTGCTCACATCACCAGCAGAAACGGCTCCACCAGCGTCATCAAACCCTTAACTTTCAGTTATCTATAGGTCAAAAGGGGAGGGGGTAGACAGGTATCCTATGAGGCTTTTAGCACTTTTCCCGCTTTGAGACAACGGGTGCATACTTTCATGTTTTTGACAGAGCCCTTAACAATCACTTTGAGCTTTTTCAGGTTGGGATTCCAACGGCGACGGGTTCTATTTTTGGCGTGACTGACGTTATTGCCAAACATAGGGCCTTTGTCACACACTTCACATCTCTGGGACATCAAAAATTCTCCAAGGTTATAATCATTGTTTCACGGAAAGATAAATGCTAACATAACCGCTATAGTGTGGGCAAGTAAATTAGGGAGTTTCTTCTCATGAATATCAAAAAAGACACCCCAATCAACCAAATAATCAGTGCCTATCCGCAGACAATTAAATTTTTTAATGATTTGCATATGAGTTGTGGCAGTTGCTTTGCCGTTTCCTTCGATACGCTGGAAAATGGTGCTCTGATGCATAGCATGGATGTGGATAAACTGGTCTTACAACTTGATCAATTCGTCCACTCCAGCCCTGCCAAAATTACCCCGATCTCCGCAGCAGAAACAAATTCACCAAAATAAAAAAAACACTTCTACCAGGAAAAGAGGTTTGCATGAAAAGTTGAGTGTGAACTTTGTGTGTATTCGTGCGTAACGGAAGGGAGTGGTTTCTTGCTGACGAAAACCTGGGTGAAGAACTTAGGCTTCTTGGATGATATTCTGGAGCATTTTCTCGGCCACTTTTTGGGAGTCAATCTGGAATGTGCCATTTTCCAGGGCACTCTTAATCTGATTGACCTTCTCCTGTCGGATGAGTTCCGGGGAATTTTTGACCGAATCGACTGCCTGCTGGAGGGCCGCCGCTTGTGATGAAATTGCTGTCGTATCAGTAGGAGTGGCAGATGCGGCAGAGCTTGCTCCGCTCTTTTTTGCAGAAGAGTCACTACTGACCTTAATTCCGTCCTGAATGCTTCTGCTTTGTGATTTTTTTAAAATGGAAATTTTGCCCGTTTATAGCCTGTCCGCCCTTCTTCTTAATTTAGGATAAAATGATTAAAAAGAGATTATTTGTATTTTTGCTGTGGATCACCTTTATTCTGCCGTCATTTTGCCATGCCGCGAGCTCGGACTTGGAACCCTATAAAAAGAAGTCCTGGGGGTATTTGCAACAGTTGGTCAAATTTGGACCTCGATACCCGGAGTCGCTGGGATATGAAAAAACCATTGCTCTGATTCGAGAGGTGGGGCAGAAGTATGCCGATGAAGTGGAGGAACAAAAATTTAATATAAAAGTACCCGGTCGCGAGATTGTGATGAGAAACATGATCTTAAAGTTCAAAGGCACTGAAGAAGGTCGTCCCATTATCCTGGGCGCCCATTTTGACACACGTCCCTTTGCTGATCAGGAAACAGACCGCATACTTAAACAGCAACCGATTGTGGGCGCAAACGACGGCGGCTCTGGGACGGCCATTTTATTGAGCCTGGCAGAATACTATAAGAAGCATCGGCCCAAACGATCGGTTTATCTGACATTCTTTGATGGCGAAGATTATGGAGCGAAGGGGTCGGGGCAGGTCCTTTTGGGTTCTACATATTACGCCAATATGCTGGAATCGTTGCCGGAAGATCAAAGGCCCTACTGTGTTTTGGTGATTGATATGGTGGGGGATCGGGATTTGGAAATTTTCAAGGAAGCTCATTCCATGGAAAGCGGCAACTGGCTTTTGGATATTTTGTATGAAACTGCCAAGGAAAAAAAGTTTAGCCAATTCATCCCGAAGTCAAAATACAAAATTTATGACGATCATTATCCCTTCGCTAGGATTGGTATCCCTTCCGTGGTGCTGATTGATTTCGATTACCCGCATTGGCATAAATTGACGGACACGCTGGATAAGTGCAGTCCGGAAAGTTTGTTTGCGGTCTTGTCCGTGGTCGTAATTTCTTTAGCCCAACTATAGGATGTTTATTTTATTGGGCGTTCGAGGAGGCGGTGAGTTCGTTAATTTTATTTTGCGCTTCGTCATCCATCGGGTCAATTTGTAAAATTAGATTTAATTGGTCGATGGCCTTTCCAGAATGCCCTCTTTTCTCGTGAATGGATACGAGCTTCCAGTGCAGGGATAAAAAATCGATTCCTTGTGAAATTGCGTGGTTAAAAGACTGCTCCGCCTTATCCAATTGCTCCGTTGCGAAATAGGCATTTCCCAGATTGTAATAGGCAATGGCGAACTCCGGGTCCAGTTTCAAGGCTTTTTGCAAATGCGGAATCGCTTCTTTCGATTTTCCGACTTTATTGAAAGCCGCTCCCAGGTTTGACAATCCCTGGATAAAGTTTGGATAGGCCGCGATGGCACTTTGAAAAGACTCAATGGCTTTATCCACTTGCCCGTCGCGAAAATAAAACCCACCTAAATTAGATAGGGCTTCAGAAAACTTAGGATTGATTTCGACCACTTTCTGGTAACGGGCAATGGCTTCGTTGGACTTGCCCTGGTCACGGAAGGCTGCTGCCATGTCGTAATGCGCCAAAATATGATTGGGGTTTTTGAGGAGCGTCTTTTCGAAAAAACGGATCGCAGTTTTGGCATCTCCTTTAGCGTAAAGAGAAAAGTGTCCGCGAAAATAATCCGCATCGGACGATACACTATCTTCAATGATCAGCTCAGCAAATGTCATTCCTCCCTTGTCGGCCAAAAAGGGTTTAACGTAATTGATAGGCAAGGCCAGGTTTATGGATCGGCCTTCAATCGTGGCGATTCCAATAACTTTATTATTTTGATCGACCAAAGGGCCGCCGCTGAATCCGGGGCCAAACCGGGTGCTGGTGTAGTTGTACTTAAAATCCGGGTAGGCTTGCGGGTGCGAACCGAGAAGGAAGCCATATGTTTGTAGCATAGACCCACGCATGCCTGAAGCCTGTTCCTGAATATCCTCGGTTAAATACCCTAAGGCGCTGGTGTAATCAAAATTTTTAATTGTGTCAGAATCACCCAACTCTAAAGTGGAATAAAAATCCTTTTTTATTTTGAGAATAGCAAAATCCTTGGTCCGGTCGACTTTGACGATTTTCTCCACTGGGACTGTTTGGCCATTCAGGAATACAATGTTTGCAGAATGGGCATCGACCAGAACGTGGTAATTCGTGACCAAAGTTCCCTCCGGGTCTACCAGGAAAGCAGAGCCTGTAGATATGGTTTCTCCTGACTGGTCATAGGTCGCGATCACCACAATGGCGTTTTTGTTGACCTCTGAGCAAAGCCCAGTGGACGAAAATATAGCGGTAGAGAAAATGCAGATCAACAGCAATTGAAATATTTTTTTACACATTGGCATCCACTTGAGTAATGAGAGTCCGCAAATCGGAGACTGGCTTAATCCAGGCTCTTTAACCCAGACACTCATAGATAGTTTTAATACTCTGCAGTGAAGTCGACATTTCTCGTCCATCAGTCCTAATGGACGTTGTCTGCAGATTGATTTGGGATTTGATAGTTAGATTCTATTAACTGGGGAAGGAAAATACAATAGAGGACCGCTAATAATTCAATATTTTCTATCCAGGCAAATTGCTGGCCTTTATTTCATAAGAGTGACTCATGGCCAAAAGGAAGAATTTAGAGGTGCCAATAGATTACAATGCAGGAAGGTAATTGCAGCAAGCCACCTCCAGAGGAGGGGCTTGCTGCCAATAAAATCAATTACTTAACTGTAACGTGTACCGTTGCCGTGATAGCAGGGTCGTAAGGTACATGGTTGCCTTTGGCAAAAAGAGCTTTAATCGTGTGCTTACCAGCATCCAGTTTCAATTCTTTACAGGTGGAACCATCGCCCATGTGAACGTGTTGTGCATCTTTTCCAATGGGTTTGTGGAGATTTGCAGGAAGATCCACATCAATCAGAAGATGGTGATGGCCTTTGCCGTCGTGCACGCCTTTTTTGGCTGGTTGAACTTCCACGCCATCGACGCTCATGCAGACTTTAACCGGACTGCTAACCACGGCTCCTTCTGGAGGCTCAGTGATTTTTACGCTTCCACCATATGCAAGCGAACAGCTGAACAATATAACCGCCAGTAATGTCAATATTTTGATAGAGATACTTTTCATACTAATAAACTCCTTAAAAAAATTTTAGTGGTTTAGAGAATGATAAACAATGAATCTATGGGTACTACTTCTGAATAGATAAGGTTATTTGCTTGCCACGTGAAAGCACCCGGATTCTGCAGTAAATCTGAAAATAAACACTAACAGAAACCATGCCAATTACGAAATAATAATCATCCTCCTCCAAGCCTGGTGAGCCGGAGGAAGATGGTCTGAGTCCGCTGGAGTAATTTGCGTCACCATTAAGGTAATAATGATAATCTGGTTTAGATTTTAAATTTTGCTAAAAGATTCAGAAATATGCTGATTTTTTGCAAAACATGAAAACTCAATAGCTACCGCCTTTGCTTCACCCATAGTTAGAGACTTCTGCTATCAGGATTACACATGGCGACTGGGTTTGATCGCCCGCTAGAATAGGCGGTATTTCCCTTGACATCGAAATGATTGTTACATAAGCTCATACATAAATCCTTCCCAGTAAAGGTTTTTCGAGTAATTAACTCTATAAGGATCTAATTTGGAGAGGCGCTGAGTTTAAATTTTTGTAATTGATTTTGGTCAAAAATGGTGTGGAATTTGTTCCACCCAAACTGAATAATTAGAAGAGCCTTTAATAAAGGTTCCATATAAAGATTTCCATAAAAGTCCCGGGAGGTTCTGATGGTTGTAACAGGTGAGTGCAGGCTCCTCCACACATGTGAAATGTGTGAATTTAATAATGATACGGATTGTAAGGCTGATAAAAACGAGCACAACCGCTGGCTTGTGAATAAGCGGATGAATGATATTAAATTCAAGCTGATTATCGGTAGTAACAAAGGTGGCGTTGGGAAAAGTACGGTGACGGCCAATCTAGCAGTGGCATTGGCGGAAAAAGGCTACAAAGTGGGATTGGCGGATGCCGATCTTCACGGTCCCAATATGCCCAAGCTGATGGGTGCGGAAAGCGTTCGCTTGCGTGCCACCGATGAAGGCATTGACCCATACGAAACACGTAATGGATTGAAGGTCGCATCACTAGGGTTTCTGATTGAAGATCCTAATATGCATATAGCTTGGCGCGATGCGGTCAAGTACGACTTCATCATTGAACTGTTGGGAAATATTCGTTGGGGCAAACTGGATTATCTGCTGATTGACCTGCCTCCTGGCACCGGTAATGAGCAGATCACCATCATTGATTTTATCGGCGATATTGATGGCGCGATCATCGTCACCACGCCGCAGGAGTTGGCGCTGATGGATGCTCGCAAAATGATCTCATTTGCACGCGATAGTAATGTTCCGATCGTTGGCGTCATTGAAAATATGAGTACTCTGACTTGTCCGCATTGCACAAAGGAAATCGATGTTTTCAAAAAAGGCGGTGGGGAAAGGTTGGCTAGCGAGTTGGTTTTGCCTTATTTGGGTAGCATTCCGTTAGATGCAGACATCGTCGAACAATCTGATAAAGGTGACCCGGTGGTCCTTTCCAAACCTGATTCTCAGGCGGCGAAAGCATTTTTACAATTGGCGGATAATTGCCACAAATTTCTCAATCCAGAAACGGCTAATGCTGAATAAATAGGATATTGTCCGTCCCTCTCTCTTTACAAAAGAGGGAGAGGGCGGCTTATTTGGTGGAGCTAATAATATCCCTGTATTGAAATGTTGATTTGATAAGAATATGTCCAGAACGCATTTTTTAGTCTTTGCCGTATTCGGTTTTCTTGCTTTAATCCCCGCATATTTGTTTGCAGAAACCATGCAAACTCCAATCTATAGTAATAATCCGGTCGTCGCAATTTTGGATGGGAAGCCAATGAGAATGAACGATCTCATTAGCCCGCAAATGCACGATGCCATGGACCGACTGCACCAAATGCAGGAAGCCGCCCTGAAAAAAAAATCTCTGGAAATTCTTTCCCGCAAGCACCCGGAACTCAATAAGATCAAAGCCCGTCCCGTGACTCCGCAGGATATTGTTCATTTTTATAAGACCACTCCGGGGGTCGAAGATTTTGGAACTTTTGAGCAGATGCGTGACGAGATAAAACGATATCTTACGAAGACATTTCGCGAGAATTTTGTCGAGACACAATATCAAATGGCCTTGGAAAAAGGTTGGCTCAAAGTATTTCTGGAACCGCCAGGAGAATTTGTTTTAGTGGCAAAAGTAGATTCCGCCATGAAATGGTTTGAGGACAAGAACAAATCACGAAAAGTTCTTCTGCTGGAATATTCAGATTTTCAATGTCCTTTTTGCAAACGCGTTCAGGGGACGCTGGTCAAACTCAGGAAGCGATATTCAAAGGAAGTCCGTTTGGCTATCGACATTTCCCTTTGTCTTTCCATAAGGAAGCCAAACAGATGGCGGAAGCGGTGGAATGTGCAAGAGACCAGGGGAAATTCTGGCAATTGCATTCCTTGTTTTATAAAACACCAGAATCGATACCCATAACATCTGCTCTGGTAATGGAGTTGGCGAGGCGCGCCAGAGTCAAAAATATGCAAGCTTTCCAAAAATGCTGGATTGGAGGTAAGCATGAGATGCGTGTGCTTGCCGATATTCAGGAAGGTGCATCGATGGGAATCCAGGGCACACCGGCATTCATCGTTGGAATATATGACCATGATTTGGGAAGTGTTTCAGGCGAAATTCTTTCCGGCGCGATCTCGGAAGAAAGCTTTATGTTAGTCATTGAAAAATATATTGCACTCACCCGGACCACGAAAAACATGGCTCAACACCCCTGAACTTTGAGCCATTACGAATTGCCAGGGCGGACAACGTCCGCTCGCGAATGGAGCTAAATTGAGGGCACCTCTAAAAATTGTTATTGGCCATGAGCAGCCCTTATGAAATAAGGGCCAGCGAGTTCGGAAGCGAAAATATTGAATTATTAGAGGTCCCCTTAAAAGGCTTGAGGGTCTATAGCGCTTGAGCAAGTTAGGATATATTTCCACCGGGCGTGGCCCGGTTGTCTCCCATGGCAGAGGACAATTCAAAAAACAAAAATGCGGAAATCCTTCCTATGAGGTTATCGATATCCTGTAGAAAATTTAGAGGGCTTGGGGTGCTTCTTTTGTTTTTGACAAGCGTTTCTCCGGCTTGGACTATGACTCTCTTTGAAGAATTCAATGGCACGAAACTTCAGGCCAGCCAGGTAAAAGTCAAGAGTACCATCTCACCAGCTAAAATCAAACCGGGTGGAAAGTTCAAACTTCATGTCCAGGTATCCGTGGATAAAGGTTGGCATATCTATTCTATTAATCTCCGCGAAGAAAATAAAATGCTGGCCACGACTCTCCACTTGCGACCTAACCAATTCCTGCCGGTGGGAGGGTGGAATGAATCCCAACCCACCATCAGGGTGGATAAAGTTTTACAGAAAGTATTGAAGACGCATGAATCGATGGTGGATTTTGTCCATGAATTCCAGGTCCCCGATTCGGTGACTCAGGGATCGTTTTCCTTAAAAGGAGAAGTCATCTATCGGGTTTGTGATAACAATGTATGTTCCCTTCCACAAAAAATGCCCTTTACCAGCAACGTCCAAATCGTCCAGTAAAGAATAGTTGTTAAACCAACTGGAAAAATAAATCCACAAAGCTTGTGTTTCCCGTCAGACCAATCAAGACCAAAACGGTTAAAAAGTTAAGAGATACTTTCATATAGGTCTTCAGCCTTGATAATTCCTGGACTTATTTGGAAGGATTTAACAAATTAAATAAATGGATTACCTTAATTTTTTCAAATATAATTATCCACGAGGTATTTACCAAGACATTTTCGAAATTATTTAATATTGACTAATTTAAGGATATTGACAATATTATGGTGAAAACAAAACTAATAAATACAAAACGTCTGAAAACTTGGATTTACTTTATTCTTTTCTTAATTGGGGGGAGTTTCCAATCAACGTGGGCAAATGAAAAGGTTTCCTATCCAGGTTTTGACAAAATAATAGAAAATGGAATCCTTCGTGTTGGCGTTTCATTATTCACTCCTTGGACCCTTAAGAATAAAAATGAGGAATTAGTGGGTTTCGAAATTGATGTAGCTAAAAAGCTGTCAATGGATATGGGAGTAACCGCAAAGCTGATTTCCTATGACTGGGAAAAACTAATTCCTGCTCTTAATGACAACCAGATAGATATTATTATAGCAGGCATGGCGATTACCCCTAAACGGGCCTTGAAAGTGAACTTTAGTTTACCTTATGCCACATCAGGGATTAGCTTAGCGACCAATATTAAGCTTACGAATAACATCAAAAGTGTGGAAGAACTCAACCAGTCATCCATTAAAATAGGCGTGATTTCAACAACAGTCTCAGAAAGTCTCGCCAAGCGAGTATTCGATAAGGCTTCGATTAGTATTTTCCAAAAAAGTAATGATGCTGAAGACGCAATCGTAACAGGGAAAATCCATGCTTACATGGAGTCTGAGCCTATTCCTCATTTTATCGCATTAAAGTACCCTAAAAAAGTGGATGTCCCGTTATCTGGACCACTTTTGGCTACGAAGGCGGGGTTCGCAATCAACAAAGGGGATGCAGACTTTCTCAGTTTTCTAAATTCTTGGATCATTTCACGAAAAACGGATACTTGGTTGGACTCCACCCACGACTACTGGTTTGAATCATCGAAATGGAA
>PVMS01181665.1_pt1 | contig 15410 bp, 10 predicted proteins | sample 1853461 | NCBI WGS metagenome assembly PVMS01 (sample SAMN08582032, study PRJNA380276) | Marine sediment metagenome, whole genome shotgun sequencing project. | isolation source: ocean sediment barecode stripped | collected 2017 | reverse complement strand
GGCGTGGTCGGGAAGCCGGCCGAGGCGCTCGGGAAATCGATCGGCGAACGACCCGGAAGTGGATAGCGACGCGGGAAGTGGGAAGACACTACCTTCGCCCGACGAGCCGACCGACTCTACGAAGGCGCGACGGGCCATCGAAGGGCCACCGTAAATCTTCCCCAGAAACGACTCCTCGCGAAGCGAGAGGAGAAACCGTGCACTGGCGCGCGGGCCGGCAACAATCACCATTGCATCCGAGCTGAGCCCGACGGCCTGCTTGGCAACGGGAGCAACGTCCTCGATGCGGTGATCGATCTGGAGATGAAAGTCGGGCGAGAGGCCACTCAGGGCCAGGGCGGCTTTGAGCTCGGTGACAAAAACTCGAGAATCATGATCGGTGGAAGACACGAGTGTGAATGTCCCCTCCCCCACGTTTGCAGCGAGCTCCCGGGCCAGAACAGGCGCCAGGAGGTGATCGCCGGGAAGGCAGGAGAACATCCAGGGCACATTGGCCAAGTTCACCGTCTTGTCGGTGCTGGCCGGATTGACAACCGTCACCCGCGCCTTGGCGGCAACTTGCTCCACTAGATGGGTGGATGCACCATCGATGGATCCGATAATCGCCCAAACCTCATCCGAGTAAACCATCCGCACGACTCTAGCGATTCCCGTCCCCCATGGATTGTCGGTCCAGCCGGGAATCAGCCGAAAGGGCATACCTTGGTAGCCACCTTCTCGATTAGCCTCTTCAACGGCCAGCTCGGCGGCGAGCCACAAATCTCCTGCGTCGGGATGATCCGGATCGCTGGGCCCGAAGTAACCGATCTTGACCGCTTCCAAGTTTTCCGGGGCCGGATCTTCCCGGCCCGGACCGTTGTATTCGGTTTGGTGCTCTCGGAGCGCAAAATGAGCTTTTTCTTGTCCGCCCTCGAGCAAAGATGAAAAAAGAAGGAAACTCAAAAAGAAACCGCAGAGGCGCAGAGAACGCGGAGAAAGACCCTCTGCGACCTCTGCATCTCTGCGGTTAGTTCTCTTCATTTCGCGCCCGATTCCGGCACAGGCCGGCTCACTCTGTCTCGGGCCGGAATAACCCCTTTAGGTATGTCCAGATCGTCGCGAGAATAGAACTTCCACTCTCCATTCTCGCGACGAGTTAAGAAAACCTCTCCGACATCATCCAGTGACGCGCTCAAAACGATGTCACCGGTGACACCGGGCCAGGGTTTGCTTCGATAGGCCAGGACATCGCGCATCTTGGCACGGTTCAAACCGGCCACCTGAACCGCCCAGACAAGCATGTTCATCCCGTCGTATCCATGGGCGGCGTAAGTATCCGGCTCGACTCCGAAACGCTCGCTGAAAGCCCTGCGAAAAGTTTCCAATCTCTCGTCCCGGCGCTCCGGGTTCCACGGATAAGCACAAACGACTCCCTCGGCGTTTTCGCCCGCGATGCGAACGAAAGTGTCCGTTACCGATCGGTCGGACGCAAAGAAAGGCTGAGTCATTCCCCTGGCCCGCATCTGGTTCAGCACCCGAGCGCCGTCTTCGGCGTCACCCCAGTGAACGATGGCTTCCACATTGGCCCGCTCTAGCCTATCGAGCTGCAACGAGAAGTCTTCGAGGCCCAGTTGATAAGTCATTTCCTGAGAGATGGGGTGTCCCAACCGCCGGCTCCCGTCACGAAGCTCACGGACTCCGAAACGGCCGTAACGATTGTTGGAGCGGATGATTCCCACCCGGGTGTAGCCCAGTTTCCGGTAGATGTAGTCCACCAGGAGATAGCCCTGCTGGCGATCGTCACTGATGCCTCGGATAACCCAGGGTATGTTGGTCTCGATGAACGTGGGATCGGTATCGCCGGTGTTCAGCATCACGATCTCGGCCTTCAAGGCGACGCGGATGGCAATGTGGCTGTTGGCGCCGTCGATGGTTCCCAAGATGTCCCAGACTTTGTCTTTGTAGGCCATTTTGACGATCTCATTGCCGGACGAGCCCCACAGGCCGTTGTCATTCGCAATGACGAGCTCGAAAGGCAGGTTCCGCTTCAGATAACCTCCCCCGGCATTGGCCTCTTCCACCGCGAGCCGTGCCCCCCTCAACATCTGAATGCCCAGAGGCTCTTCGTGACTCATCCCCCCGGTGGCCACCGAAACCGTCGACATGATGGGTCCGATGAATCCGATCTTCACCGACTCCAGATCCTCGGGCTCGGGAATGGCGCGTCCCGGACCGGTGTACTCCATTTGAAGGAGGAAATGCTCTTTGAAGGGTTTGATTCCACTGAAAGGCTCGACGTCAACCGGAGTATGGGCATAGGTGTCGTCTTTCCTGAGGCCGAGATCGGGAACCTCATAGGGGCCGACGGCGTTGATCTTCTCGAGGACCTCGACGACGGCCGGATCGTCGATCTCTATAGCAGGCGGCTCCGGCTTGTTCTCTTCTTTCTCTTGTGCCAGGGCCGTCGGATAAAACGTCATCGCTGCCAAGCAAAAGGCGAGAAGATGTTTCATGGATTCGTCCCCTCATTTTTTGAGCCCGCCTCCCGAGGAGGCCGAGTTTCGAGACCCGGGTAGTACCCGGAACCGATTCCCCAGGCCAGTCCCTTGGACGTCCCGACCCAACGTCGTTGCCGTCCAGCTTGGTCCAGAGAGCGTAGTTGTCGGGCAGGTTGGCTTCCATCTCGATGGTCGTGAGCACTTCGGTGCCCCGGCTCACCACCGCTTTTCCAGAGTGCGTCTCGGGAATCATCGTGTAAGTGATCCAGGTATCGCTGTCAAAATCGGTGACGACTCCCAGTCCTTTGTCGGTGCCGTACCAGGCTTCGTTGCCGCTCCGCCCCTGGACCGAGTTGATGAAGTCACTGGGCAGCCCGCATTCATGCGCGTAGTAACCGCGCCAGTGCCTGCCGTCGTAACGGGAACCTCCGAAATACGATCCCACCCAGAGAATCCGATCGATGTAGCTCACACCGGTGGTGATGACGTGCACGAGGCCGTCGTCCCGGTACAGGTCAATCTCCATCTCCCCATCGGGGTCCACGTAGACGTTCCAGGTCTCTTTGGCGGTGTTGAACTCGAGCACCCCGCTTCCCCAAACGCCGATATAAACCAGGCCGTCGTTGTAAGTGACGGCATAGTTCCAGATCTCTTCCATGGGAGCGTTCTTCTCGGTGTATATCGCCCCCTCTCCGGTAACGGTGTTGAACCGGTTGGCTCCCGCGGTGGTGGCCACCCACAAATTGTCACCTTCGACGGCAACCCCGTAAACAACATCGTTCACCAGACCGCTGTTGAGCTGGTGCCAGTGGTCGAACCGGCCCCCGCTGAAACGTGCCAGTCCTCCTCCGAAGAGGCCGAGCCAGATGTCCCCTGTTTTCTCTTGAACCGCCAGAGAAGAAACCACCCGCCAGGGAAGTCCATCTTCTTCGTTCCAGCTACGTATCTCGCCGGTGCGCTTGTCGAGACGGGCCAAACCGTTCTCGGTTCCCACCCATACATGGGGGCCGTCCACTGCGACGGCAAAGATGTGGTCGTTGGGGAGACCGTCCTCGACGGTAAACTGCTTCCACTCCGTGTAAACGTAAGGAAGCGCCGGAGCGCTTTGCTCCCCTTCCCACCCTTCACTGAAATGGGCAACGAACGTCGAACCGGCCGCCAACAGAACTGCAAAGACAGAGATTTTCATATTCCATCCAGGCTAGAGTGTTTTGAGATACTCGATTAGATCGTTGAGCTGATCTTTGGTCATGTCGTTGGTCATTCCGTGCTGATCGTTGGGATTGAATCGGGTCCAAATCTCCTCCAGCGTTTCCGCGATCCCATTGTGCAGGTACGGCGCCGAGTCATAGATGTTGTTCAGGTGTGGCACATCGAAACGCTCCTCCCGATCCAAAGGCATCTTCGTCCCCACGTTCTGCTGCGTCCGGTTGGTGTAGAGCGGAGGGGTGTGACAATTGACGCAGCGTTGCAGATCCGGAATGCGGCGACCGCCATTGGTGTGGGTTCGCTCGAACATCTTTTTGCCCCGGCGTTGCGCTTCGGTCAGATCGCCGCCCAGAGGACGATGGCGGTTGGGAGGGCGCGGGATGGTGGCGATATAGTTGGTTAAAGCGGAGAGCTCCTCGGGGTTGAACGGCTGGATTCGGGTGAAAAAGACCGCCAGCCGTGGACCACACTGGCGCGACAAACTGGGGTTGGTGCCTTCCCACTTGAACGGCGCCGTATCGAGAATCCCGCGCAAAGTGCGGTTGTCCACCGGAGCAACCCCGATGCCGTCCGGCTCGATGTCGTAGGTGATGCCGTCCACGTGCCCGTCGGGGTGACAGGTGTGACATGAGAACTGTCGGCGAAAGGTGACATTGGCACTGTGGAAGAGCCGCTCGCCGTAGCGCACCTTGGTGATGACCTCGGGTCCTCCAAGGTCGATTTCACCGATCGGCTCGAGCTTGTCCATATCGATGACGGTCAAAGTGTCGTCTAAAGCATTGGTGACGAATGGTGTTTTTCCGTCGGGAGGGGCCAAGGCGCCTCGAGGGCTCCTTCCGGTCTCGATGCGCTTGACGACGAACTCGGTGGGCTTGCCCAGATGGTTGGGGAAAACATGCTCCCGATCGTACTCAGAAGCTTCCTCGAGCATGGCAACGAGCTTGGGTAGATCGACCACCGCCACCCGGCCGGATCCAGAGCTGGTGACCAGAGCGTAGCGCCCGTCGGGCGAAACCGCCACATCGGCGGGATCGGGAAAGCAGAGATGAGGCTCGTCGAGCAGCACCTGATCGACTTTGCCGTTTTTCCAGACGAGCCCTAGGCCGTTGGTAATCGTCCAGCCTTGCATAAGCCGGGTCATAGGAACCAGGTTCTTGGTGCGATTCAAAGTGACCACCGCAAACCGACCGCTGGGGTGCCAGTCCACACCCTGCAAAATGTTGGAGGCGGGGACCACAAACCGATCTTCCACGGTCTCTCGATCTGAATCGAGCACTGTGACCTCGGACATGGAGGGAGTGCGGAACTCGATGAATCGGGAGAGTGCATTGGTGACGAAAATCTGCGTTCCGTCGGGCGAAAGAGCCAGGGACCAGGGCGCCCGGCTGGCGCTCAATCTCTTGATTTCCCTCAACGAATCGGTGTCTAAGACGGAGATACTATCCTCGGAAGCATTGAGAACGTAAAGGCGCTTGCCTTCCCGGTCGGTCAACACACCGTGAGGCTCGTCCCCGACGGCAACCGTCTCGACTACTTCGCGGGTCTCCACATCGATGACCGATACCGTATCGTCGAACCGGTTGCTGACATAGGCGGTTGTTCCATCCGGACTGAAGGTGACGTCCGTAGGTTGACGTCCTACCGAAATCTCAGCAATCTTCTGCCGCCGTTGGGCGTCGACTACGATGACCGTAGCCGAGGCTTCACAGGCCACATAGAGCTCCTGGGAATCCGGAGAAAGCGCCAGGTTGAGAGGCGTCTTGTACGTCGGCGTCGAATCTCGAGCGATCTCAGTGGGAGATGAGGAGGTAGAATGATCAATCGCCTTCATGGCCTCCTCGAGGTCAAACGGCTTACCGTGCGCGTCCTCGTGGCAATCTCGACAAGTTTCGGGGGTGATGGACTTCAAACCGGCTGCCATGGCGGCCGGCTTGTCACTCATGACCGCCTCGTGCATGAACTCGCTGCCGGCACCGTGGCAAGCTTCACACCCCACACCCTCGTCTTTGGTGAAAGAAGGAAGGAAACTTCCCGCCGACTCGGTCGCGCCGGTGCTGTGACATTTCAAGCAAGCGGCTTCCTCCTGCGGGTTCGTCCCGATACCCTCCTGCTCGGCGATGACAGTGGCCTCGGGTGTCGCCAGGCGTGCATAGGCCTGTGCGTGGGCCCTGAGCCGCCAGCGGCTGAACTGATGCCCCATCATGGGGGAGTTGTGACACTGGGCGCAGGCAAAGACTCCCGCATACTTCGGCTCCGAGCCGGCCGGGCTCTCCTCGGTTGAATCACCCAAGACCGTTTGGGTAACCGCACCCTCCGGAATGGGGTGGGCAATCCATTTTAACGCCTCGTTGACATCGAGCACCGGCAAGGAATGGACTGCCACGTGCGACCCCTTCTCCTGATGACACATCAAGCAGTCCGTTTGGGTCGGCATTTTGACGGCGACCTGCACGTCGTCCACATGTTCACTCCCCGGCCCGTGACACTTTTCGCACTGAACCCCGTCCTCGACGTGAAACGTCTCGTCCTTCAGCCAGTCCTCGGCCTCGGCACCGGTGGCGTGGCATCCCAAGCACATCGCCGACTCCTGGGGCTCCTCGATGATGCCACTCAAATCTGCAATCGGTTTGGCCTCGGCCTTTGACAGCACCGCGTAAGCCTGAGCGTGTTTGGAGAGGAGCCACCGGTTGAGCTGGTGCCCCATCTCCTCTCCCTGGTGACACGAGCCACAAACCCTTGCCCCGACGTAAACCGGCTCTTTATCCTGCTGCGCCCACGTCAAGCACCAGGCGCAGAAAACGCCGCCAACGAGCACCAATACCTGGAAGGCTCTATACACCATGCCGTGCGCCCTCACTTACTTTGTCTCCTGGACCACCTTGAGAAATTGATTTGCCTTCACGTTCTCCAGCCGCTGTACCTGCCCGTTGGACCACCGGATCTCGACCGAGTCGGCTTTTTCAGCCTTACCGAGGCCAAAATGGAGTCTCGAATCCACCTGCGACAAATAGCCTCGAACCGGGATGACATCTTCGATTTGCCGCAGCGAGCCGGTGGTGACCGTCACTCGAGCGCCAACCGCATCGGTTTCAGGTTCGGCAAGCTTTGCTTCGACGGAGATCCAGTTGTTGTTGTTACCCCCGTCATTCCTCAACAATCTCGCCTCGCTGTTGAGGTTGACCACCAGCAGGTCCAGGTCGCCGTCGTTATCGTAGTCGGCATAACTGGCGCCCCGGCCGACCCATTTGGTTGCAAAGTAATCTCCCGAGTCCTTGGACACGTCCGAGAACACCCCCTCGCCGTTGTTTCTCAGCAAAACGTCTTCCTCGGCGTACTCGTGGTGTGGGTTGCCGTTGGCCACGAAAATATCCACATAGCCGTCGTTGTCGTAGTCGAACAAAAGCCCCGCCCAGCCGGTGTACTGGCCGCAGGCCATCGCCACTTTCGACTGGTTGGTCCGGTCTTCGAAAAACTCACCAAGGTTCATCAAGAGGCTGGTGAATCCCATATCTGGTATAAAGACATCGAGGAAGCCGTTTCGATCGATGTCGGCTAGAGCCGGCCCCATCGAGGACACACCCTGGCCGTATTCGCCGAAGGACAGCCCATAAAAAAGTCCTTTTTCGACGAAGGTTCCTTTGCCGGTGTTTTCGTAGTAGAAGTTTTCGGTGGCGTCATTGGCAACGTAAATGTCGATCCAACCGTCGTTGTTGATGTCCGCCGCGGTGGCACTCATCGCCCGGCCGTTGGCGCCGGAGATCCCCGCCTCCTTGGAGACCTCGGTAAAAGTGCCGTTGCCGTTGTTCCGATAAAGGGCGTCCGCCTGGGCGCTGTAGCTCAAAGGGCCGGGGTATCCGTCGGCGGCGTAATAGGAGCGAAACTTCCCGTCGTCGTACTCGAGATAGTTGGCAACGTAGACATCGAGATCCCCGTCGTTGTCGTAGTCGAGCCAAGGGGCCGATAAGCTGAACCGGGGATCGGCCAGGCCGGTCGTTTTCGAGATATCGGTGAAGCCGCCATCGCCGTTGTTGAGGTAGAAGACGTTGGGACCGTAGTTGAGAACGTAAAGGTCGAGATCTCCGTCGCGGTCGAAGTCGGCCGCCGAGGCTCCGTAACTAACTCCCCGATCTCCAACTCCGGCTTCGTCGGTGACATCGGTGAAGGTTCCATCGCCATCATTCCGATAAAGGCTGTTCGAAAGCGCGCCTTTCAGTTGGCGGCCACGGTTGTCGTTGACGCCTGGGTCCCAAGCACCGTTGAGGAGATAGATATCGGGATACCCATCGTTGTTGTAATCGAAAAACACCGCTCCGGCGCCGGTAGCTTCGACGATGTTGGTCAAATCGAAATCTCCGAAGCCATGCTTGAACTCGATTCCCGCCTCCTGGGTCACATCGGTGAAGGTGGGAAGCGGCGGGTCGGGGGCTTGGCCTGCGACCAGCGTCAAAGGTAAAAACAAGATCATCATCCTCATCGACTGTCTCCCGACTCCGCGGGGATACCGTCCCATAGTGCCCCGAGGTCGATCCATTCTACGATGGTTTGTATCTCTTCCCGCGTCAATGGCTCCGCCTCGCCTTCTGGATGCGGCATCGGCTTCACCTCGCCCGCCGGTTGAGCATCATCCCAGGGGCGGGAAGTCACCGTCCCCAAAAGAGACCAGATAAGAGGGCTGGTCCGTGCCCGCCCAGGGTGAACGTAGCGTCCAATGAAATGATCACCGTCGCTTTCGACTCTTGCAAGAAGATTCCGGTAAGCGGGGTTCCCGCAGCCCTCACCCGTTTCTCCTCCGAGATAGAGCGGGTGGTCGGCGTTCCCGTGACAAGCAGGCAGCGCACACTTGGCTCCCAGGATGGGCATAACGTCGCGCCGGAAATCAACCCTGCGCCGTCTCTCAGAAGGCAAAGTGAGGTTTACCGGAGGCCGCCTTACCGCATCCACCATCCGGTTTTCGGGAGTGAGCTCCGGGTCTTCATGACAGCCAATGCAACCGCGGGGCTCCCGATTCCGGGCCCAGATCCAGCTACAGGTTCTGAGTGCCAGGCCCTGAGCGTCGAGAAGCTGGAGTTGGATGGGTGTGTTGGCCGGCACTCTGACATAGAAGGAGCCGTCTTTTTCGATTGGGATGTCGCCGAGAATCCGTTTCCGAGCCAGCGGTGGAATGACGTCGAGACAAGAATCCGGCCCGTTCCAGTCGGCGGCCTTTCGCGGGACCCCTTCCAGGACACGCAACCTTGTCGCTATCCCCAACTTCATCCAGCTCGGCTCCTCGAGATCCGAAATAGAAACGTTCAATCCGTAGAGCTGGCCGGTTGCATCTTGCTCGTTGACGACGCTGGAGCGGCCATCCGGGCGGGAACGTGGTTGAACCAGCTTGGCCTGGAAGTCGTGGTAGTCGGGATGGTCGAAAACGAGCTCGAGCTTTCCCGACGCCGGATCGAGTTGGTAAACACCGTGGGTGCCGCTCTCGTCGCTCGGGCGGCGGGACACCAGAAGGGTACCGTCCGGAAGCGGTGAAGGTGAGTGAAAAACTCCATCCGCTTCGTTGGTAATCCGGCGATAGGAGTGGAGGGGCCGCCTGAGGGCTACGCCCGCTATCTGGCCCGAACCATCCCAGGGCAGCTCGTCTCCTTCCACGAAGATGGCGAGATCTTTCGTTGTGGTACAAGCCATGTGACGGACTCTTCGTTCACCGCCGATAGTGAAGAGGGATACGTCCGTGCCGTCGCTGTTGATGCCGAACAAAGCAATCCGACCGTAGAGGCCATGGCCTAGCGTCGATCGTTGCCAGCTCGAAAAGAGGAGCCGGCCATCCTGTTTGAGAAAAGGATCCATGTCGTTCGACAAGTTGAAGGTCAAGCGGCGAATCGACGAGCCGTCGAGTCGAGAAGTATACAGATGGGTCGATGGAATGGGTCCGTACTCATTGGTTTGCCCGGCGCCGGTGCTGGTGAAAGCAATCTGGTACCAGGGCTCTGTGGAAACTATCGTATAGAGAGTCGACAAATAAATCGGGCTGCGGCAATCTCCCGAGTTCCGGGTGATTTGGCGAAGGCTGGAGCCGTCGACTCCAATTTCATAGATATTCCAGTTATCGGTTGCGCTTTTCTTTCCCGCGAAAACGATCTTTCCCGCATCAAACGAGACATCCGGGTCGGTGGCACTTGCGAAACCGGTCGATAGAACCCGCGTCGTTTGGTCCGGTGCCACGATGACGATGCGTGCTCCTTCTCCATAGTCTGCCCGCAGCATCCCACCGGCAACCGGGGATTGTCTTTCTGCATTTGTGCCGGTCGGCAGCTGGGTTAGAACCATGGCTCGTTCGAGCTCCAAGCCCATGCCGGCCGAAACCAGCAACCCAAAAACGAGCGCAACCCACAAAGCCATCGCAAGTTGCCAATTGCCGATCCTTCCGAGATCTTTCGCTCTGTGTTTTGTCGAGGGACGAGAATCTGCGGGTTGAAGCACGGAGAAACACACCTGAGTTTAAGCCCTTTCGCGTCGAGCCAGCATGTGCAGGCTGAGAATAACACAATTAGTGGAGGAAGAGGATGAGGCAGGTGCTTTGGGTTGAATACATCGGTGCATTGTTAAAAAGCCCGCTACCTGTAGAAAATCATTTATCTCTATCCTAGCTGCTGATAACGACTTGCAATTATTCATTTATCCAGAGCGATAGAAGGATTGCGCCTTAAACTAATGCAATAGACCCAAAAAATTCAGTTATCGTTAGTGCCATTGAGCCTTTCGCCTTCTTGACAAGATCGACAGAGCGGTTATATTTTCATTGTCTTTGATGGATCTTTCTTTGTCATGATGCAGGCTTTATGATCTTTTTAGTATTCTCCTTCCAATACGCCCCATCCTGCGAGCGCAATTACGGCATGGATCTTATACAATTTGACGTTCCTATGATGATGCACAACAACCGAATCCCAGGAATGCAAGAAGGAGCAAAGAAATGACAAAAGCCCATGTTGCCCAGAAAGCCACACATGGGATGGAAACGAAACTATCTTCTGCCGCACTCGAGGAAGCACGCGGGTTGGGCATCGTAGATCGCGATACCGTCCAAAGAGAGAGAATCGAAGGGATAGATCCCGTCGAAGGCCGACCATTGATCCCCAGGCGCGCTATCTGCGCACCAGAAGTACTCAACGAAGCTTATGATTACGGCTCTGCTTTCAGCCGAGGACTGCGGGTGGAGCTCCCGGGCGCCTCGATGCTCTACCTCTCGGGTACAGCCAGTGTCGACGAGAACGGCGCTACCGTTTACGCCGGTGACTTCAAAGCGCAGTGTTTGCGAACCTACCGCAACTTGACTCGTCTTCTCGCCGACGAGGGAGCCAGTTGGCATGATGTAGTTCGAACCTCTTGCTATCTAAGAGACATCGAGCGTGACTACGACGAGTTCAATGATATCCGGACTATGTTCATGAAATCGATGGGCCTCGATCCGTTACCGGCAAGCACCGGGATTCAAGCCATATTGTGCCGATCCGATCTGCTGGTGGAGATCGAGGCGATTGCTATAATCCCGCGTGAAGAGACACGGTGATTCGGACCTGACGAGGGAGAGCATGAACGTTTCGTCAACCGATCTCAGTGTACTCCGGCGCTGTTGGCCGGAATACGCCGATGTGTCGAAGACGCACCGGGTAACGGTCCACGGTGTGGAGATAGGGGGAGCCGCCCCCGTCGTCATCGCCGGCCCTTGTGCGGTTGAATCCTACGACCAGACTTTGAACGTCGCCCGCGCGGTTCGGGCGGCGGGTGGACAACTGCTGCGGGGAGGCGCCTACAAGCCCCGCACCAGCCCCCATTCATTTCAAGGGCTGGGTGAAGAAGGCCTCGAGATCTTGGCCGAGGTTCGTCGGCTCACCGGCCTCGGGATCGTCACCGAGGTGTTAGATCCTCGTCTGGTCGAGCGGGTGGCCGAGCAAGCCGACATGCTGCAGATTGGCTCGCGCTCCATGCAAAACTTCCCGCTTCTAACCGAGGCGGGACGTACCCGCATGCCGGTGCTTCTGAAAAGAGGATGGAGCTCAACACTCGGGGAGTGGCTCTGTGCGGCGGAGTACGTCGCCAAGGAAGGGAATCGAAACATCGTCATGTGCGAGCGTGGCGTTCGCACTTCTTGCCAATGGAGCTACTCACGAAACATTTTCGACCTGAATGTGATCGAACCGCTCCGCCGGGCCACGCCTCTGCCGATCATCGGTGACCCGTCCCACGCCACCGGCACTTGGACTTTGGTGCCTTCGGTCGCCCGTGCCGCCCTTGCCGCCGGAGTGCACGGGCTTCTCATCGAGGTCCTGGAGCCAAGCGGAGATCGGGAACAGCACAGGTGTGACGCGGATCAAGCCATCACCCCGGAAACCCTTGCCGAGATCGTGGCTTTTGCAAGAGGAATGCAAGTACCCGGCATCCCCGAGCCTGCCCCCGCACCAACAGTAAAGTAAAAAGGTACCTGTCCCCTTTTTACTTTCCCTTTTTACTTTTTACTTTTGGGTGAACCTTCAGCAGGCCAGATTCGTCTAATCCAGTAGGAATAAGGGAGGAATTTCATGCTGATATCGAGATCCGGACTTTCCAGACTGGCTGCGGCAGCTCTTTTGGTGGCTTTTGCGGCGGCTCCGTCCATGGCCAAAGAGCGGGAGAGCTACGAAAAGACGGTTCCCTTTAACCTTGGAGGCTACTTTCGGATCGAGAACGTTAATGGCGACATAACGATCGAGGTCTGGAACGAGGCAAGCGTCCGGATCCAAGCAGAAAAAGTGGCAGACTCCGTGGGATCTCTCGAGAAAATCGAAATTCTTGTCGAAGGCGAAGGGGATCGGGTGGAGGTCAAGACGCGACTTCCTAGGAGCTTATTTCGCGGTGGCTCGAGGAAGGTGGACTATCGCATCTCACTGCCGGCCGAGGCGATCGTCAACGCCAGCTCGGTCAACGGCCAGGTCGAGATTCAAGGGATTCATGGACAGGTGGAAGCTTCGACGGTCAACGGAAGCATCGAGGTCTACGATGTCGCCGGCGTGGTGGATATCTCCACCACAAATGGAAGTATCAAAGCCAGTTACGTGGAGGCGGGCGACGGCCATCACCGCTTTTCCACGACCAATGGTTCGGTCACCCTCTATCTCCCGCCTGACGCCGGTGGTGAGCTGGACGTCGACACCGTCAACGGCAGCATCAGCACCGACTTTCCATCCACGATCGAGCAGATGAGCAAGCGCCATTTAAAAGGCACGTTTGGAGGAGGAGGCGGTTTCTTCGAGATCAGCACCGTTAATGGTTCGGTGAAAATCCGCAAAAGCTGACATTCACCGATCCGCCGATCTACTTCCCACTTGACGAATGCCAAACAGACAGGCAAACTGAAGATACCCTGACAAATGAATCCAAGTGGCTCCTTCCAAGGAGTCCACTTCGTCTTTACTTTTAGGAATTGATCTGCGGAGAGACGATGAGCGAAGCGCAAGTCGCGGCGGAAAACGTCGCTTCCATTTATGATGCCGTAAGGGAAGCATGCCGATTCGTTCCCGTGGAAACGGTTTCAGCGATTCTGGTCTCTGATACCGGCTTTCTAGGCCACGGTGTTGTATCCAACATCTCCGAAAAGGGAGCCTGCTTGATCACCAACACCATGATCGAGCGCCATAAAGAGATTCGGGTTCAGTTCACCGTCCATCCGGGAGATGAGCTTTTCCAGGTTCCGGCCAAGGTCGTTTGGTCTGCCGAGGGGATGGATCGAAACTCGGAGATCGTAGGGATCCTGGTGGGAGTTGCTTTTCAACCCCTTTCCGACTCCCAGCGAAAAACGATCGCCGAGATTCTAAAGCGGGGTCTTTTTCATTCGGTAGGCCCGCCCGATGAAAGCGTGGAGCCCACACTACAGGCGATCGCTCTCGTCAAGCAAGCCGTCACCCGATGAAGCCTCTTTTCAGTTGTTCAGGTTGAGCTCTCCATCTGCCTGCGCGAGAGCCCCTTCCAAAACGTTCAGGCCTTCCTCGAGCTCATCATCTTCAATCGTCAGCGGCATGAGCGTCCGCAAGACATTACCGTAAGTTCCGGCGGTAATAGTCAGGAGCCCACTCTCATAGGCCAGACTGCTGACCCGGCCGGCGGCTTCCTTTGCGGGTTCCTTGGTAGCTTTGTCCTTCACCAGTTCGATCCCCACCATCGCTCCCAGCCCTCGGACGTCGCCGACCAAAGAAAATTGCTCCTTCCATTTCTGCGCCCGAGCAAGGGCCTTGGCGCCAATCTGGTCCGCCTTGTCGAGAAAACCCTGCTCCTCGAGTAGGTCCAACGCTGCCAGTGCCGCTTGGCAAGAAAGGGGATTGCCTCCGAAAGTGCCTCCCAGGCCACCCACTCCCGGGGCATCCATGATGTCTGCCCGGCCAATTACCGCCGCTAAAGGTAGGCCGGCGGCAAGAGACTTCGAAGCAACGACGAGATCCGGCCGCAAACCGTAGTGCTCGGAAGCGAAGAGGCGTCCGGTGCGCCCCATTCCGGTCTGCACCTCATCGGCAATGATCAAGATCCCGTGCTTGCGGCAGACTTCCTGCAGAGCCGTGAAGAAGTCAAGAGGCGGCACCACGAATCCGCCTTCTCCCAGTACCGGCTCGACCACAATCGCCGCCACCGCCTCCGGCTCTACGTAGCGCCGGAAGGCATCTTCCAGATGCGTTGCACAGTAGACCCCGCAGGAAGGATGAGAAAGGTTGTACGAGCACCGGTAGCAATAAGCGAAGGGAACTCGATACACTTCGGGCGCAAACGGGCCGAACCCTGCTTTGTAGGGAACGATCTTGCTCGTCACCGAGAGCGCTAGAAGCGTGCGGCCGTGAAATGCATCTTCGAAGCAAACGATGGCCGGCCGCTCGGTGTAGGCACGGGCGATCTTGATGGCGTTTTCCACTCCCTCCGCTCCGGTGTTGACCAGAAGTGTTTTGGCCTGCCCATCTACGGGAGCGATCCCGTTCAACCGCTCCGCAAGCCGAACATAAACCTCGTAAGGGGTAACGTGAAAGCAAGCGTGTGTAAAGAGCTTGGCCTGTTCTTCCACCGCCGCAACCACTTCCGGAGCCGTGTGACCGATGTTGAGCACTCCGATACCGGCGGCAAAATCGATGAACCGGTTTCCGTCCACATCCTCGACCAATGAACCTTTAGCGCTGGCAATGTAGATCGGCGTCACATGAAACGGCCCCCTTGGGACGGCTTTCTCCCGACGCAACTGCAATTCCTTGGAACGCGGTCCTGGTATCTCCGTTTTAATCCGGATGGCACCCATAAGCTCTCCCTCCTATAAGGCCTCTATTTTTAGCCATTTCCGACGTCTGGCCAAATGCGACCGGGCTGTCCGCTGAGCGCTGAATGCTGACCGCTCAGCGCGGCGGATCTTTGGTTGAGGCTCCGCCGCGCTGTGTTAAGATGTGCCCCGGGATAATCCCATGGTTCCTACCACCCAACGACGGCCGCGCTCGTCTCTTGGTAGAGTGCGGCCATCTAGGACACTACATCTTGGCGGATGGTTTCAACTGCTCGGGTCGTTTCCAGAAGGCACGGGCGGGAGGCGGCCAAAGCCCGGCGACCCAGTTAGCTCCTGTTCTCATTTTCGCTCGTCCTGGTAGCGCCCCGGTCCGGCCGTTTCGTTGCCCGACAAGGAGGGTACGTTATGTTCAGGTGCAGGGGACTGGCAACATTTTTATTTCCGGTTTT
>PVMS01128630.1_pt1 | contig 15412 bp, 14 predicted proteins | sample 1853461 | NCBI WGS metagenome assembly PVMS01 (sample SAMN08582032, study PRJNA380276) | Marine sediment metagenome, whole genome shotgun sequencing project. | isolation source: ocean sediment barecode stripped | collected 2017 | reverse complement strand
CCCCAGGCCGTCAGTTTGGAGCAGGAGGCCTTTATTTATCAGCCCCCGCGAAGCATTTGGGGATACGGTGAGGGATCCGTCTCCGAGAAGGGGGCGATTTGGCTTGAAGTCACGTATGCCCATGGTGTCAAGCACGGCAAAGGGCCGATTGAAGAGCCGACTATAATAGAAGCAAACAGATGAATTTGACGAATTTTGTACTGAAACTCACAAAAGTTCTGGAGGACTAATTATGATTATTACTCAAAGATTAAATAAAGTAACAGCGATTATCGTGGTAATGGCTGCATCTGCAGTTATGTCTACGCCTGCCCTGTCGCTCCAAACTGACGGCCTGGGGATCATGATCGTCCGGCCCGTCGAACAACCAGACCTTCATGTCGCCCCAAATGAGATAGCGCATCACATTGGCGTTCTCGAAGTAGCTGCCTTTCATACCCTCGGGTGGCGTCCAGCCAGGCGGGATCTTCACCAATTGCGAGCGGAATCCGAATTCCATGTCGTCATCCAGCCATTTCACCAGGCGGCCTGCGACCTGCGAATCATCCTCCCATTCCAGGTCCTGCTGCGAATCCACCAGCCAGGGCCGCTTCCATCCCTTGACGGATTGCCAATCATCGGGAAGATACGGATCGGGCTGGCGGTCCCAATCGGGGAAGTAATGGTCAGCGTTGGGCCCAACGGTTATCACGCTACCGTCGCCCTCCTCCCACAACAGCAGGTGGTAGGGGAGTTGGGGGCGTTTTCCACCGGTCGCCCAGCCCCCGCCATGCAGGGAGTTAGGCGGACGAGTCAGCCAACCGCCCTCGCGCTTGCGGTAGTACATACCGTTTTTTTGATTTGGACTGACGGGCTCTGTCAACGCCGAGTCGCCCTTGAGGGTGTAGCCCCACTCCCAGTACGGATGGTAGTGAGCCCCCATGCCGGCTCCCCTATATATCGTGGTATTAAAGGTCGGTGCAAAAATGGAGTACACCATTTGACCCACATCAGCGCCTTTAAAAATCGTTTTGGACGGGTTATTAAAGCGGCGCTCCGACTCCGTGTCCCAGGGAAATTCATCCATATCCACAATCGCAAGCTGTGCCCAAGCATCCGGGTCTGCGTTCACCGTGGCAATAATGGGTTCGGTTGCGAACACTGACTCGGCGTCCGACTCGGCAAAAGTGCAGCTCGCTCCAAAGGCTGCTACGACCAGCGCCAGCCATGCCAGTCCGATTTTCCTAAACGCCGTCGTTGTCATCACCTGCTCCAATTTGGCTCATTCGGCGATAAAGATCGGTTCCTCAATGGGCGTGGGCTCATCGGTCCAGGTCGTTCCTTTTGCGTAGGTGACCGTGAGCCATACGACACCGCCTTGACTCGCAGGCCCATCAGCGACCCCGGCAATGCTCATGGGAGGCCGGTCGACCAGATAGTGCTGCCTGACATCGTACGTTTCCGCGGGACTCTTGAGATCACTGTACGTTTGTACCTTCAAATCCCCGTTGATCACGAAATTAAACTGGTGCGCCTGCTTGTAGTAGTGTCCCCGCATGAAGTCGGGTGTCGCAGCACCGGCTTCGAGGAACCACATCGTCGCACGAAAACCATGGGACGGATCATCCACCAGATACTTGACGTTCAATCCCGGGTGCTCTTCCATCGGCTGCCACGGCATATCCTGCCATGTATCGATGATGCGCGGTGTGCTCCAGTACTGGATATCCTTGTAATCAGGATTGAACTTCATTTGTTGTGTATCCCCTGCTTCTTCCGGGTTACGACAATCCGGGTCAACACACCAGGTTCCTCCGCCTACGCCCGATTCTTCCATGATCATAATCAAGGCGCCTATTTGTGAGGCCATGAATTTTTGTCGCCCTCTCTCTCCACCGTGGAGACTGTAGGGTGGCCGGGACAGGAAATCTCCTGCACGGAAACGCTGTAGTGGTCCGTATACCTGGTCAGGAGTGGTTGATTCGTTATTGGTGAAGTCGCCGGCTATGTTGTACGCCCACTCATGGAAATCGTGGTAGTGATTCTTGGCGCCTTCAGCGCCCGGGGGAACATCAAGGATACGCAAGCCGCCGCCTCCGGGGCTCTCGAACAGCATTTTGATACCCCAGCCAGTAGTGCTATTTGGGGCTCGCTTGAAGGGCATCGCGTCAGTGTCTAGTATTCTGGTCGGAACAAACTGGCCTGATGCAGTGCTCAAGGACTCATAATTGTTTTCGTCCGAAGCCGCTGCCGGGACCGCCAACATCAGCATGATCAACCCTGCTACCGCCGGCTGCCAAATCTTAATAACTCGTCGCACAGCGCTCAAAACGCGCATAGTATTCTCCTCACCCAGTAGGCCCTCAAAAACTATATATAACTAGGTTACCTTTGTCCACTTGGTTATGCAAGAAACTTGTTCCAAACAATTTGATTATCATTACAATGGTCTCTAATTCCTGCACAATCTCACGATCGGCGAAAAAATGGAATATACTGGAGAAGGCACATTGCTGACGCATTGTTGGTCTCCAAGGAGCTTCATTTTCAATGGGTTGAGTTACATTTAATGTACAAAAAAAACACGGCGACTTTTGTCTGCAAAAAAATATATTTTCCTGAAATCAAGAGTTTGGGGTTTCCGGATACAAACCAGCTTATGATTAAACACAAGCGGAGGGTTTAGATTGTCTACTCCATCTAGTGACACGAAGAAGGTCGAGTTTGGTTTTGTACTGGAGCCCTCACCAAAGTTCACAGCGCGTCTCGCGGCGAGAATCGAAGAACTGGGGTTTGACATCATGTTATGCCCGGATACGCAGAATCTTTGCGCCGATCCTTATGGACAGCTGGCCTTGGCAAGCGCGGCAACCAATCGTCTGCGTATCGGGACTGGCGTTACAAACCCGATAACGCGAGACGCCGCAGTCACTGCTTCGGCCATGGCCAGCCTGCAAATGGAATCCGGCGGGCGGGCAATCTGTGGCCTTGGCCGCGGGGACTCATCTGCAGCGCATATCGGCAGGGCAAGTGCGACGACGGCAGAATTACGCCGCTATACCCAAACGATACAGGCTTATTTGCGCGGCGATACGGTCAGCAACGGAGAAACGCGCTCCCGGCTGCGCTGGGTGGATCCGGCCGTCATTCCACCGGTACCGGTGGACATCGCCTGTACCGGCCCCAAGACCATTCAAATGGCGGCCGACGTCGCGGATCGCGTCAGCTTTGCTGTCGGGAGCCCGCCCGAGCGCGTTGATTGGGCATTGAAGACATTGACGGAGCGATTGGAGGAAACGGGCCGTGACCGGCGTCAGATAAGTGTGGGCGCTTACATGATCCTGGTTTGTGACCACAATGAGAGGCGGGCCATCGATTCCGCCAGAATGATTTCAGGTTTGATCGCTCACTTTACGGCTCTAAAGGACGCGCCACTCGAACACTTGCCTGCACAGCTGAAGGCGCTGGCATCACGCTTGAAAAAGAATTACGACATGGAACGTCATAATCTGGATACAGGATCGCACCTGTCCGCAGTGGACGATGAGTTTGTTGACTGGTTTGCAATATGCGGGCCGCCGCAAAAATGTGTCGATTCGCTCGGCGTACTGATCGAAAAAGGCCTGGATCACGTTTACGTACTGGGTGGAACACCACAGGCCGAATCGCATGGCGCGCGCTGGGAAGCGGCGGTCGAGCAACAGGAACTGTTTTCGACCGATGTATTGCCTGTATTTCGCAGATAACAGGATACCAAAGCGTCCGGTCAAATATCTCCAGTGGTCTCTACAAGCCCGGACCAGGCTTTCGATTCAATATATGACCGCCGATAATGTCTGAGGTTGTACACTAAAATCCCGGTGGCAAACAAGCCGGAGAGGATAGCGACTGATCCTATCGAATAACGGATGAGGGCATCATCTTTATAGACGTAATCGGTAAACAGCGCGATTCCCGTGGGGCCGGCCGTCAAACCAAGCAGGTTGATGACGAAATAGTACATTGCTGACGCCTGTGCCCGCATCTGGTTGGGTGTTACAATCATCAACGCCGATATTCCGGCGGCGGTTGCCGCCATGGTCCCAGCCGTCATCGGCAAGAGCATGATCAATGCAAGTTGCGGCGTCGGCATCATTGGCGTCAAGACAGCGCCGGCAATCCCAAGCAAATTCAGATATAGCGCCGCTCTCATATGTGCGTCGTCGTGGCCTCGCGCCATCAATCGTTCCGTGAGCCATGAAGCCAGGAAGACGGCCGACGGTCCGGCGATGAGCGTCACCGTTCCATATGCAAGACCGATGTCCAAAATGGACCAATTCCAGGTACGAATGAACATCGTTGGAATCCACGCATAGAATCCATAAGATAAAATGCCCACGGTGGACATTCCGAAAAAGTGGCTGCCATACATTTTCCAACGCGTTTTAAAGAAAAGCATGGCTGTACTGAGTGAGAGATCATCGCTGCCGGACGCGCCGCTGTTAGATACCCGATAACGCTCCTTTCGCGTGGGTTCTTTGACGGTTATCATCAATACTGCGATCACAAGTCCCGGCAAGCCGACTAGAATGAAAACCGTTTGCCATGCGTAGAGTTCGCCGACGACCGGCAACACTACGTTTGGGGCATTCTGGACGACCGTAATAACTTTTCCCCCGATGATCATGGCCAAGCCAACGCCAAGTGAGATTCCCATCGTATAAAATGCAACCGCTCTAGCCCGTACCGCCTGTGGAAAGTAATCACTTATCATTGATAGTGCGCTGGGGCTTAGCGCGGCCTCTCCTACCCCGACGCCAACACGAGCGATAAAAAGCTGAGCGTAATTTCGCGCAATACCGCAGCTGGCGGTCATCAAACACCAGATCGTGATCCCGACCGTGATGATCCCGCGGCGACTGAAGCGATCCGCCAGACGTGCGATTGGAATTCCCAAAAAGGTATAGAACACAGCGAAGGCCAACCCAAGGAGCAAACTGACTTGCGTGTCTGAAATTTCGAGATCACGACGGATGGGTTCCACCATCAACGCCATAATCTGTCGATCAATAAACGATACCGTGTATGCCAGGGTCAGGACGACAACGACGTACCATCCATATTTTGCAGACGGATATTCAGAGTTCTGTCGATCGGAAGGCATAGACATACAAACTTTCCCATGGCCGATTTCGTAGTAGGGGAGCAAACTTTCTCTCTGGCTTGCCCATATGTGGAACGACTACAATTTCAGTTGACTGAATGATTCGCCGCGGGCTGGTCAACTATCCCGGCAACGAGTATATTAAATGTAACTCAGTTATCTTGGTGGCACAACTGTCGTAAATAGCTTGATCAGACGCAATCATTGGATTGCGGCACCCGGAACAGCGAACCCGAACAACCGCTCTTCTAACTGAAAACAACCGTTTGCGTCATATCGAGCAACCCCTGCAAAATTCTTTTTAATGGCCATGACCCAACAAGCGCTAAGTTTGAATGCCCCACGATCTGCCACGGTGTCCTTTGGGCAAGCCTGCTTCCGGCGTGAATCCAAAAAGTGTTTCATTCGTTAATGCCTCGGCAACGATTTTCCGCACAGCCAGCAATTTGTCCATATCGATCCCGGTGTCATACCCCATGGAGTTCAGCATAAATACCAGATCTTCAGTTACGATATTGCCGCTTGCTCCGGGCGCCGCGGGACATCCACCAATGCCGCCAAGCGAACTGTCAAGCGTCGAAATACCCACCTGGATGGCCGCAAGCGCGTTGGCGATACCCAGGCCGCGGGTGTTGTGCAAGTGGACACCGGTGAGTCTATCGTCGCCAATTTCCTTTCTGACCAAACCGATGAGGCGTTGCAACTGTGCCGGATTGGCAGAGCCCGTCGTATCTGAAAGCCCCACCTCATCAGCCCCAAGTTCTATTGCTTTGGCCGCAAGCTCAACTACTTTCTTTTCAGGTACGCGTCCTTCCAGGCTACAGCCGAACGCGGTGGCCAAACCAACCTCGAAATGCGGTCGGGCCTCGCCGGGAATTCCCGCCAAAAGTGCGACAATTTGGCGAATTTCCTCGATCATCTCAGCATGGTTTCGACGCAGATTTGCTACGCTGTGGGTTTCGCTCACTGACAGCGGCAGGCTCATTTTGGACACTCCGGCATCAATGGCATTTTTTGCGCCGATCAAGTTCGGCACCAAAGCGGCCACGGAAAGCCCGGGGATCGTCAATGCATACGCGACGATTTCAGCTGTATCCGCCAATTGCGGAAGCAGTTTTGCCGGAACAAAGGATCCGACTTCTATTTCGCACACTCCCGCAGCCGCTTCCGCCAAAATCCACTGTTTTTTAACGGCAGTCGGCATGATCGAGGCGATACTCTGCAGCCCATCCCGGGGGCCCACCTCGCTAACGAGAATTCGTGCGGCTGACATGATTGACTCCCAAATTGAAGTAAAACCTCATATGGCTTATACACCCGGCCGTGCGATATTTGTTGGCCTTGCATGATGACGGCTCGAACGATTATAGACAAGTTATGGGATGCGCATCGCGTACAGACCGTAAGCGAGACGACAGATTTATTGTATATCGATAGAATATTTTTGCATGAAAGGACCGGCAGCATAGCGCTACGCAGCTTGGAGCAGTCCAATCGCGCCGTCCGCAGACCGCAGGCAGTATTTGTCACAATAGATCACATCATAGATACGATGCCAGGTCGCGGCGACCGCACCATGGTGCCCGGTGGTGAAGCTTTCATTCGGGCAACGCGCGAGTCTGCGCATGCCGCCGGGATCACCTTGTTCGACATCAACGACCCACGGCAAGGTATCGTACATGTCGTGTCACCCGAGCTAGGTATTGCACTACCCGGTCTTACTCTGGTCTGCCCCGACAGCCACACTGGCACAATTGGAGGCCTGGGCGCCCTTGCATGGGGGATTGGTTCAACCGAAGCGGAACATGCGTTGGCGACTCAAACTTTGGTGGTGCAGCGTCCCAAGCAGATGCGGGTCACTTTCAGCGGACAAATTCGCCCGGAAGTCAGTGCAAAAGACCTGATTCTTTATCTCATCGGCCGTTACAGTGCTTCGGGTGGGGCTGGACATGCAATTGAATTTGCCGGCCCGGTCATGCAACGTCTGAGCCTCGAGTCGCGTCTGACACTGTGCAATATGGCGATCGAATTTGGCGCCTGGACAGGTCTCGTGGCACCCGATGAAACAACGATTGAATACGTAGCCAACAAACCGTACGCGCCGCGGAGGAAGTACTGGACCGAGGCAGTTCGCGCTTGGCGGGAACTGCCAACGGATGATTCTGCAGTGTTTGATCGAGAACTGACCGTCGACGTCAGCAATCTCGGCCCTCAAGTGACATGGGGCACCAGCCCGGAACAGGTCATTTCAATCGATTCTCCTATCCCGCATGCCGATCCACACACAGACACACAGGTGCACGAAGCCCTGCAACGTGCTCTCGCCTACATGGGACTCGAATCCGGCCAGAAACTCGCCGGTCTGAAAATTGATGCGGCATTCATTGGCTCCTGCACCAATGCCCGACTCAGCGATCTGCGGCAGGCTGCCGCCATACTCGATGACCGGAAAATTGCCGGCACTGTGCGCGCACTGTGCGTTCCGGGATCATCGGCGGTGAAACGCGCCGCAGAAAATGAGGGGCTGGACCGGATTTTCAAGCGCTCAGGTTTCCAGTGGCGTGAATCAGGTTGCTCGATGTGTTTTTATGCGGGAGGCGAGACATTTGGCCCCGGCAAACGCATTATCAGCAGCACCAATCGGAACTTCGAAGGACGGCAAGGGCCGGGGGCCCGGACGCATTTGGCCAGCCCGGCAACGGTCGCCGCATCGGCCGTGCTGGGTCGAATTGGTCACGCCGGGGAGTTGTAAAATGGAACCTTTCAAGTCCGTCACGGGTATCGCGGCGCCGCTGATGCGGATTAATGTTGATACAGACGCCATCATTCCCAGTCGCGAAATGAAGCGGGTATCAAAGGATGGGCTTGCTGACGGCCTGTTTGCGGGTTGGCGATATCAAGGTGCAGACAATCGCGAACCGAACCCTGACTTCATTCTCAATCAATATCCATATGATCAAGCTGAAATACTCGTCACCGGTCGCAATTTTGGCTGCGGTTCTTCACGCGAACATGCCGTGTGGGCCCTGAAAGAATGGGGTATCCGTGCCATCATTGCGCCGAGCTTCGGTTCGATATTTCAATTAAATTGTATTCGAAATGGCGTGGTGCCGATAATTGTTGACGAAACGACGGTCGAGGAGATTGCCGCGTCGCTGTTGGCCGATCCATTTGATCATCGCGTAACCGTGGATCTGCCAAGCAAAGACATCAGCATGAAAGGACGTGCCTGGAGTTTTGATATCGCGGAAGAGGACCGGCAAATGTTGTTGCAGGGATTGGACTTCATTGCGCTGACCTTGAAGGAGGAATCAGCAATCGAGGCTTTTGAGCGCACGGACCAAAACAGGCGTGCTTGGGCATATCTGTGATTTTACCACGTAAAAGGCCTGCCGCAGTGAAGAACAGTTTGCTGGAACGGGCGCGTCATTCGAGGCTGATGATGGCGCCATCACTCGGCATGGGTAGTCAAGCCTCTGATTTCCATTGCGGAATAGCCAAGTTCCGCAAGAATTTCTTCGGTGTTTTCACCAAAACGCGGCACGTCCTTCCTCAAGTCCAACCGTTGTGCACCCATTCGCAGAGGCAAGGCTGGAAGTTTTGTCGTCTTGCCGCGATTGTCTCCGTCCGGAAGACAGATTTCAAGCAATGCGCCGCCAGCATTGAGATGCACATCGTCGAACATGTCCTGTGGGCGGTTGATTGGAGCGAATGGCAAACCTATCTGTTCAAGCTTTGCCAACAGCTCAGCCTTGGTCAGTTGCCCAAGTGTGTCCCTGATGAGCGGGATAATTCGCGCCCGCTGGCGCACCCGTCCGTCGTTGGTGCGCAGACCCTGATCAGCAGCCAACTCATCAAGCAGGAACGCGTCGCAGAAAATGTTCCATTGCCCATCGGTTACTACACCGACAAAAACCGGTTGCCCATCCACAGTTTCGAAAACATCATAGATCCCCCATGCCGAAATTCGCGCTGGCATCGGGTCCGCAGGCCTGCCCGTCACCGCCATCTGGGCCATGTGCTGGCCGATCAGAAATACAGCACTTTCAAACAGGGATGCGGTGACGTGCTGGCCTCGATGGGTCTCTCTGCGCTGATAAAGAGCAGCCAGCACCCCAAGAGCGCCAAACATTCCGCCTTGCACGTCAATGACCGACGCGCCAGCCCGCAACGGTTTTCCAGGGGGACCGGTCATGTAGGCCAAACCACTCATCATTTGAGCGACTTCATCCAAGGCTGTGCGTTCTGCATAAGGACCGTCCAGAAAACCCTTTTCAGAGCAATAGATCAACTGGGGATTACGCTTACTCAATGCCTGGTAACCAAAACCAAGCCGATCCATCGCCCCCGGCCTGAAGTTTTCGATGAACACGTCCGCAGTGTCAATCAATCGCAATGCGGCCCCCTTGCCGGCTTCCGATTTGACATTCAGGCAAATGCTGCGCTTGTTGCGATTGTACATTGGGAAGTAGCCGGCTCCAGAACCCTTGAGGTAGCGTGTCTTGTCTCCTCCCGGCGGTTCTACCTTTATTACATCGGCGCCCAGATCGGCCAGCATTAAACTACATACCGGACCCATAACCATGTGTGTAAATTCGACAACCCGTAAGCCGTCAAGAGGCAAAGCATCGCTCATTTGTTTTGTCTCATGTCGTTAAGTAACAAAGTAACTTGATAAGCTGTTTATGCACTTCGAATCCCTTCAATCCACGCATCCAATCACATAGAGAATAAGTCAATGACTGTAAAAAAATACGACACGCTGCTAAAAAATATTAGACTTGTACGACCCCATGGAGGCAAGCCGACGGAAACTGATATCGCAATCAGCAACGGTCGCTTTGCCGCGATTTCGCCAAATATAGCAAGCAGTGATGCTATCACGACTGTCGATGGTTTGGGGCGCCTTGCTTTCCCCGGATTGGTAGATGCACATATGCACACAGGCATTTACTCGCCCCTGGATCAGGACGCGGTGAGCGAAAGCAGGGCAGCGGCGATGGGTGGAGTGACAACCAGCATCAATTACATGCGATCCGGTAAATACTATCTCAACCGGGGCGGGAGCTACCTTACATTTTTTCCGGAAGTACTCCGCTTGTCGGAGGGCAGATTTTACGTCGATTATGCATACCACCTCGCGCCCATGGATGCTCAGCAAATCGACGAGATACCACAGATAATAAGTGATTTTGGCGTTACATCGTTCAAAATCTTCATGTTCTACGGTGGTCATGGTCTACACGGCCGTTCAGCTGATCAAATGGATTTCCTGATGATCGGAAAGGACGAAAAATATGACTTGGCGCATTTCGAGTTCGTGATGCGCGGCGTTCGCCGTGCCATGGATGCCTATCCTGAGATTGCACGAAATATATCGCTGAGCTTGCACTGTGAAACCGCCGAGATAATGACTGCATATACGAAAATCGTGGAAACCGAAAAGAAGCTGAGCGGACTCGAAGCGTACAGCGCTTCCCGGCCCCCGCATTCAGAAGGACTTGCGATTTTTATTGCATCCTATCTTGCGCATGAAACTGATTGTATGAACATCAATCTTCTTCACTTGAGTGGGCGCAAGGCAATGGAAGCAGCAATAAAAATGCAGGAAGCTTTCCCCCAGATTGATTTTCGCCGTGAGGTAACAATCGGCCATCTACTCCTTGACACGGACGCGCCAACAGGCGGCTATGCCAAGGTAAATCCTCCGATCAGGCCTCGGGAAGATGTGGAGTATCTATGGCAGTCGTTACTCGATGGAAAGGTGGATTGGGTGGTGAGCGACCATGCATGCTGCCGTCAGGAAGTTAAGCTGGATTGCGATCGACCCGAGGAGATCTTTTTGGCCAAATCGGGGTTCGGCGGTACTGAATATCTTCTTTCAGGACTCATTAGTGAAGGACAAAAGCGTGGATTGCCATACAGCCGAATCGCCGAATTGGTGTGTCTAAATCCTGCTCGGCGCTTTGGCCTCTATAACAAGGGCGACGTTGCCGAAGGGTTGGATGCAGATCTGGTTCTGGTCGATCCTGACGAATCCTTCACGGTGCGGGCCGCGGACTCCGAGTCCGCTCAAGGATATTCGCCCTTTGAGGGCATGGACCTCAGAGGTCGAGTCAAGAGCACTTGGTTACGGGGTAGTGAGGTATGGAATGGCAGCCATATCCAGGGCCCGCCAAAAGGTATCTATTTGAAACGCCCACAAGGCCATGACGGTCAGTAACCCGGTTACTTGACGGGGGCTTGCCTAAACCTTGTTTGAAACTATTACACGAAGTTCAGACAAACCCGATTTTCGTAGCCAGACCGCCGTATCCTGCATGTATTCTCGCCAAAACTCCTCGGCGGCGGCGGTTTTCTTGCTCTTGATGAGTTCAACCAGGTGTGCATGCGCATCAGTGGACTGCTCACTTCTGCGCCAAATCTCTTTCTTGCTCACACGACCGGAAGCCATGGGCAATCGCGGATATAGATTTGCTGATATTTCGTGAAGCATGCCAGCGAGCAGACGCAGTGCGACATTGCCTGACTTTCGAACTAACTGCTCATGGAATTGGTTTACAGCAGTCGCAGCGCCAATGTAATCCAACTGCTCAAGCGCATTCCTTTGCAATTTGACACATTTTACAAGCGCTTTGATGATCTTTGTATTTGCCGATTTCGCATGCAGTCCAGCCAGCGGCGGCTCAAGTATAGTTCGGACTTGGTGAATCTGACCCAGTGTTGTATCGTGAGTTGCCAGATACAAGCCACCATATTGTGCGGCCATTTCAATTGACGGAGCCAAAATCGTCGCCCCTCTGCGTGACCCTCGCTCAAGCTGAATGAGCGTTTCGGATTCAAGAACACGCAGCGCTTCTCGAAGTGTTGGTCTTGAAATGCCGAAGTCATTGAGCATTTCGGATTCCGAAGGAAGTGAGTCGCCCGGGCGCAACTCACCCGATGCGATTTGCGCACGTAGTTGTTGCGCAATTATATGTGGGATTTTTGGCGCACGTACCCGTCTGCTTTTCTCCGCGTCCCGGAGGTTTACTGCCCGAGAAGCCATGCGGCCCTCGCTGATCCTTGTATGCGGAACGTGATCATTTCTTTGCGCCCAAGATAGTATTCCTATTGCAGATTATTAGCAGCACCTTAGGTTAGCGTAATTAGATGTTGCAGGCAAACTGCCCAAAATCATTTCAACACGACCGGTCAGTTGTAGCGTGAAGTATTGGCAGAAGTATCTTGGACTGACTATACAGCAACACCATCAAAGTGGACCTGAATACCCAAGCGCTTCAGACCTGACGGAAATAATCGGTCAAGGTGGACCGAAAAACCCAATCGGCTCAATACTGGAAAGACTTTCTTTAAAAACGGCCTTTCTATCTGACGGAGACTACAGCACTTTGCACGCCGAAAGTAATGGGTTAGGATATATATAACCAAGTTAACTTTATCATCTTGCCGTAATGCAGTCAGTAAGTTACCGCAGCATTCGAGCGAGATGGGCCTTAAAGGAAAACCATGTCATCCCACTCACTTAAGGAACTGCGTAAAGAACAAGTATTCTTCGAGGACCCGGCGATAGATCGACTGATGGGGACAGTAATGTCTCTTGCAACAGAGGTGTTTGTACTTCGCAACCAGTTACGCGCCTTGGAAAGTCTGATGGCTAAGTCAGGCTTGCTGGATATCGACACACTCTATGAAAAAGCAAGTGCCGACGAAATTGCCGATAGCAAGATTGACGCCATAGAGTATGCAGAAGCGCTCTTGAGACCTCTCCTGGGGCTTCAAGACGCTGTCGGCCCAATTGAATAAAATGCAATAACAAGAATCCAGACTATTCGGAAACAATAATATGTACGAACGAAATTTCGACGCAGCCCAAGAGTTTTTACTGGCGGTGAAGAACTACTGGACAACCACAATGTTCCGTACGCTTCGGGCCACGTACGTTGAACTGACGGCTGACGTGAAAGATCCGGCGCAAAAAGCCGACAAGGCAATAGACGCACTCCAGACAAAAACACTTTATAAATATTTTGCTTGGCTTGAACGACATCTACAGCGGATGAAATATACGGGTCGTTATGGGCTGATACCGTTTCACGCCGAACGCCGGGACTCACTTCTCGAAATCATCGAGATGGATTGCCATGATGACTACTCGCCGGAACTGAATCCTGATATGAGCCTTCCAACATATTACAAGGTCATAGACACACACCAACATCCGGGCGGGCTGTGGGCCGATGAGATTGCTGGTTTCGTGTACGAGTTCGGTGCACGGTCCACGACCCCCTTACTGGGTGATTCCCATGATGAATTACACAGAAGATTTACCGATTCCGTAACAGGTGAGGCCGAATTTAGCCGAGTATTGGATATGGGATGTGGTTTCGGAAAGAGCACACTTCCTTTCATAACCCGATTTCCGAACTCCCATGTGGAGGGTGTCGATCTGTCGGCCCCGTGCCTTATGGTGGCAGCTCAGACAGCTCGGGATTCTGAATATCGTAATGTGCATTATCGTCAAATGGACGCCCAAGACACCACCTACGATGACGAATCCTTCGACCTGGTTACATCGACCATGCTCCTTCACGAACTGCCGACTGAGGCGATTAACCGAGTATTTGATGAGGCGTTTCGCCTATTACGTCCAGGTGGCCACATGGTGCACCTCGACTTCTACATTATTCCGGATGAATTTCGACGCTTTCTTCATTACGGACATGCGGTTCGAAACAACGAGCCATTCATGCAGGAACTTGTTGAAATGGACCTGAATGCTGTTCTGTCCGCGAAAGGGTTTGAAAATATTACTTTTAGCCAGTTTGCCGAAAGCGAGAATATCGACTCGGGTGCCAATGATGTCTGGCGATTCCCCTGGACGGTTATTTCTGCGAGAGTGCCTGGCGGCCGACACTCTTGACCCCGTCTGCGCGATCAAGAGACTTATTTCGATAAATTCGTGCCGATCAATAATCCCGTAGGGGCGTTTAACCGGACCATTTCGGTCAATATTGAGGGCGTCAAGGGCTTTAGTTAAGAGGAGTAATTTATGCTGGAACTGATGATCGTAATCATTACCGTTTGTGCGCCCAATCTGGATTTAATGGAGCAGGCGTACTCGAACTCACTTCAATATGAGGTAGTGGAACGCGGAAAAGTTGCAGATGAACTCGCGACTGCCTGGAATGCTCCACGAATGGCTGGGCGAGACTTCTTGCTAATGCAACCTGAAAGCAAGGCACCCTTTTATTTGAGATTTATTCAGCTTGACTCCGTCGATGGCTACGGGCCGATGAAAACCTTTGGTTGGAATGCAACGGAAATTCTCGTACAGGATCCTGACGCCCTGGCTCAACAATTTCGCGAAAAGGATTCTCTATTTGAGATAATTGGAGAGCCAAGGCCTCTTTCCGCAACTTCAAAAATTCGGGCCATGCAGGTGGTAGGACCAGCCGATGAGACCGTGTATTTAACGCGAATCCCCCCGCACTCGCCCGGCGACCCGACTCCGGCGATGGCGAGCGCAACAACATATGTCGACCGACCGTTTATTGTAATTCTGGGCGGCCCCGACATAGAGGCGATACGCACGTTTTATCGCGAAAAATTCGGCTTTCAGGTCAGTGAACCAGCGAAAGCACGGATGACGGTGCTAAACAAGGCCCATGGATTCGACATTGAACGAGTGCATCCCATAGCCATGGCACGAATTAATAACGAATTTGCAATCGAGATTGATGGCTATCCTGAGACCGCGACGACACGACCGCATCGTTTTGGTGAGTTGCCTCCGTCGATGGCGATCGTTAGCTTCGAAGTCGATTCCTACGATGGCCTCGAGGATTCAATGCTCGGGCCGGCGCAGCCCATTTCCGTTTTGCCCTATAACGGCAGGATGGTTGCCGTTTTGCGTGGCGCCGCGGGCGAGCTCATTGAGGTGATCAAGGAGCGCTAGGCGCCAAATAGACGGCAAACGGGGACGTGCTCTTTGAGGTTTTGGAAATCGTGTGAAATTACCGGCCACACAAGTAATGCATGCACGCGATTATTGTAAATACTGAGAATTCTGTCAGACACACCTAGCCCGCATCTCGGTTGATATCTGATTCGAATCCGGCACAAGCAGGGGTCCGCGCGATGTGGCGCAGGAGGAGATCACCGCTACCGTGAGAATTACCAAGGCGCTTTGCATCGCCCGCATAACATGCTCCGAATCAATACTGTATAAACATCTGACCCGTTATTATCCTAACCGGCTCGACCGAAGTGTGCATTTTGCGACAATCT
>PVMS01131547.1_pt1 | contig 15415 bp, 15 predicted proteins | sample 1853461 | NCBI WGS metagenome assembly PVMS01 (sample SAMN08582032, study PRJNA380276) | Marine sediment metagenome, whole genome shotgun sequencing project. | isolation source: ocean sediment barecode stripped | collected 2017 | reverse complement strand
TTGGCCAGCAGGATGCCGAGAATGTCGTCGGAACCGTCGCCGATTACCGGGTAACGGGAGTGAGCGGCGAGGATAATCTGCGGCAGAATCTCTTCCAGGGTGGCTTCTGATTTGATCACCACCATCTGTCCCCGGGGAATCATGATGTCCCTGGCCTGCATGTCACTGACCTGCATGGCCCCTTCCATGATGCTGCGGGCGTCTTCGTCTATGACATCATTCTCGGCGGCTACCGCCAGTACATCCTCCAGATCACTGCGATTGCGCGGTTCAGTGGAAAACAGCAGCGCGATTTTGTCGATCCAGGACTTCTCGCCCCCATCGCCGCCAGACCGGTCGGCACTCATCACGTGCAATGCTCCTGGTGCAGGTTGTCCTTGTAGGGGCAGGGATAATCGAGGCGTGTGAGGATGGCGCTTTCCAGGGCTTCCATGGCCGCGGCCTCTTCTTCGGTAATATGATCGTAGCCCAGCAGGTGGAGGGTGCCGTGTACGGTCATGTGGGCCCAGTGTGCGCTCAGGCTCTTACCCTGCTGCGCGGCTTCTGCCCGCACTACCGGTGCGCAGATGACAATATCACCGAGCAGGGGCAGTCGCAGTTCATCGGGCAGATTCGAGGGAAAGGACAGCACATTGGTGGGCCCGCTCTTACTGCGGAACGTTTCATTGAGGGTCGTCATTTCTTCGGTATCCACCAGGCGCACACTGATTTCGGTTTCCTTACGCGGGCTCAGGTCGGTGAGGGCGGCCACAATCCAGCCGCGTATTTCGTCCTCGCTGGGGACAGGTTCAGCGCTGGCGGTCTGGATATCCACACACAGGCTCATCGCGGGCTTTGATCCGGCGCGGTGGTGTTCTGCTCGGCCGTGTCGTAGGCCTCGACAATGCGCTGCACCAGCGGATGACGCACCACGTCTTTATTGCCGAAGTAGGTAAAGCCGATACCCTCCACGTCGTCCAGGATACTGCTGACATGGGTCAGGCCCGACGGGGTGCCCCGCGGTAAGTCGACCTGGGTGGTGTCTCCGGTTATTACCGCGGTGGAACCGAAGCCGATCCGGGTCAGGAACATTTTCATTTGTTCCCGGGTGGTGTTCTGGGCCTCGTCGAGAATGATGAACGCATTGTTCAGAGTGCGTCCGCGCATAAATGCCAGAGGGGCCACCTCGATAATATTGCGCTCGACGTACTTGTTCACCGTCTCGAAACCCAGCATTTCATAGAGGGCGTCGTACAGCGGGCGCAGGTAGGGGTCGATCTTCTGGCTCAGGTCGCCGGGCAAAAAACCCAACTTTTCACCCGCCTCGACCGCCGGACGCACTAACAAAATGCGACGCACCTGCTCCTCGAGCAGGGCCTCGACCCCGCAGGCCACCGCCAGAAAGGTTTTGCCGGTACCGGCGGGGCCGATGCCAAAGTTGATGTCGTTGTGCTTGATGGCGCGCACGTAAGCCTGTTGGTTTTTTCCGCGGGGCTTGACGGAGGTGCGCTTGGTGCGAATGATCTGGATCATTTCCACCGAGGTTTCCTCGCTTGACTCAGCCAGGTGCTCCAGTCCCGCCTGCTGTAGATGCAGGTGCAGGGACTCGGGGGTCAGGCCCACGCCCTGGCATACCTCAGCGTACAGGTGAACAAACAGTCGCTCGCCCATGGACACATTGACCGCCGGCCCATGCAGCAGGAACTGGTTGCCCCGGTAGCTGACGCGAATACCCAGGCGCTGCTCGATCTGGCGCAAATGACAGTCCAGCTGGCCGCATAACATGGCCAGGTGACGCGCGTCATTGGGTTCGAGAGTGAGGCTTTGCTGAGTCGAGGCCTGTGTCGAAATTTGAGCCGACTGTTGGGGGGGAGGTTCGCTGTTCAAGGTGTCCTGTCGCCGCTGTGGGCAGTACTGTTATCAATAAGGATATACCGGAATTCGCGTGCGTCAACCATCGCGTAATACGCCGCGCAGCGAGTTGGGCAGGGCCTCGGTGATTTGTACAGTGACAAACTGCCCGATCAGGGCCTGGTCCGGCGTTGAAAAATTCACCGCGCGGTTGTTTCAGTGCGGCCCTGCAGCTGGCCGGGGTCCTTTTTTGATACGCCGGTCACCAGTATGCTCTGCGTACTGCCCACCATGCGCCGGCTGATTTCCTGGGCGTGTTGAGCGATGCGCGTTTGCAAAATCTTGAGTCGCTGCTTTTTGACTTCCTCGGAGGTATTGTCCGGCAACTCCGCTGCCGGCGTGCCCGGGCGTGCGCTGTAGATAAAGCTGAAGGAGGTGTCGAAACCAATGTCCTCGATCAGTTTCATGGTGGCGGCGAAATCCGCCTCGGTCTCACCGGGAAAACCAATAATGAAGTCCGAAGAGAGGCTGATGTTGGGGCGAACTTTGCGCAGGCGACGAATTTTTGATTTGTATTCCAGCACGGTGTGGCTGCGCTTCATGGCTGTCAGAATGCGGTCGGAGCCACTCTGTACCGGCAAATGCAGGTGGTCTACCAGCTGCGGTATCGACTCGTAGGCATCGATCAGCGCGTCGGAAAACTCCACCGGGTGTGACGTGGTGTAGCGAATGCGGTCAATACCGGGAATTTTGGCTACAAAATGCAGTAGCTCGGCAAAATCGATAATCTCCCCCTCGTGGTTGGCGCCGCGATAGGCGTTCACATTCTGGCCCAGCAGGTTGACCTCGCGCACCCCGCCCGCCGCCAGATGAGCTATTTCGGCGATAACATCGTCCAGCGGCCGGGAGACCTCTTCACCGCGGGTGTAGGGAACAACACAGAAGGTACAGTACTTGCTGCAGCCTTCCATGATGGAGACGAAAGCGGTGGGGCCTTCCGCCTTCGGCTCGGGCAGATTGTCGAACTTTTCGATTTCCGGGAAGCTGATATCCACCACAATGGCACCACCGGGGCCGCGCCGCTCCATCATCTCGGGCAGGCGATGCAGGGTCTGGGGGCCGAATATCAGATCCACATAGGGTGCGCGCCGGCCAATTTCAGCCCCTTCCTGGCTGGCTACACAGCCACCCACACCGATGATAAGGTCGGGATTGTTCTTTTTCAGGTGCTTCCAGCGTCCCAGTTGGTGAAATACTTTCTCCTGAGCTTTTTCCCTTATAGAACAAGTATTTAGCAGTAATACATCGGCGTCCTCCGGGTTGTCCGTGGGAACCATGTCATGGCTTTCCTGCAGCAGGTCGCGCATACGAGCCGAGTCGTATTCGTTCATCTGGCAGCCATGGGTCTTGATGTACAGTTTTTTGCTCACAGGGCCTCTGCGGCGGTCACTTCGCCGAATTTGTTCTATGCTATTAAAAAGGGCAGCGGATTATACAGAGATAGACGCGTCAAACCTAGGTCGGATAGGGGGTTTGACGCTGGTATTCTTCGTCCATGGTGGTAATATTGCCGCCCCCTGAAATCGGGGGGGCTGTCGAGGCTCGCTAACACATGAGGAAATAATGGCAAACCAACCCGTCTACAAGGTGATCTTCCAGAACGGCAATCAGGTGTTCGAGATATTCGCCCGTCAAATCTACCAGAGCGATATGTGGGGTTTTATCGAGGTGGAGGAGTTTGTATTCGGCGAGCGTTCCCAGATTCTGGTGGATCCCAGCGAGGAGAAACTGAAGAACGAGTTCAAAGGGGTCAAGCGCAGCTATATTCCCCTGCAGGCCATCATCCGTATTGATGAAGTGGACAAGGAAGGCAGTGGCAAGATTTCCGATACCGGGGCTGCCACGGGCAATGTCGCCAGCTTCCCGTTCGCCGGCATCCCTCCCGGTCAGCAGGGCGGAGAGGAGTAGGTCCGCAACGGGCCCCGGCCTGCCTTGACGGGCGCGCTTTGCCAACTCCCTGTCGCGCTTATCAAAGATTGCAATATCTTACGGAGATACTATTCTGGGAGTGTGGTTTTCTCAGGAGTGACTCTATGAGGTTCAGCCTCGTTTCCTTTTCCCGCTTGCGCAGCGCTTTGCCCGGATTTTGCCTCGGTTTGCTGTGCTCGTTCCAGGCGGCGGCCAACCCTGTGTCCGCCGATGATGCATCGGTGGCGCGCGGCGCGGTACTATTCCAGCGCTATTGCACCGAGTGTCATGGCAAAGATGGTCGTGCCCAGATGGACGTGATCTCCGACGCGACCGACCTGACCGACCCGGAGGCCTACTACAGCGGCAGCTCCGAACAGGATATTTTCAACAGTATTGCCGATGGCGCGGGTGTGGCTATGCCCGCTTGGCGTTCCCAGCTGGGGAGCGATGATGCGATCTGGGATCTGGTAAATTTCATACGCGGCCTGCAGGGCGAATAGCGCCCCACAACCCCCTTATACCCGATAGCGATAAGCAAGGAGAGCACCATGGACAAAACGGACCCGCATATGGCCCCGTCGCGGACCAATGAGCAGCGGCTAAACGAGCAAGCGGACACCGCCGGTTCGCGCAGGGATTTTCTGCGTAAGTCCGCCGCGGGGGTCGGCGCCGCAGTCGCCGCGGGGGCGAGTGCCCGGGCTTTCAGTGCCGAGACGACCAGCCTGGGCGATGTAAAAATACCGTCCATCAGGATTTCCAGCGATTTTACCGACTCCCTGGCCCAGGATGCCGCGCCGGGTAAGTTCGAGGGCCGCGGCATGAGCGGCGCACAAGTCTTCGCCAACCTGTGTCGGGAGGAGGAACTGGCGGCCCTGTTTTGCTGCCCGGGGAATTACACGGTGATCAACGCCCTGGCCGCCGCCGGTATTCCCTCTTACGGTGGCCGCTCCGAGGGAGCCATGTGCGCCATGGCGGATGGTTTTTCCCGGGCTACCGGCCAGGTGACGGCTACTTCCGGCACCGAGGGCCCGGGTTTGACCAATATGATCATGAATATCGCGGCGGCCAACTCCGCGCGCACGCCCCTGCTGGTGTTGGCCAGTAATATGCAGATGGCCGGCGATGATCGTGAAGCTTTTATCCAGACCGGCTACCAGCAACCGCTCACCACCGGGATCAAGAAATATGGCAAGCGCCTGATCGATCCCTCCCGGGTACATGAATACGGCGGCTACGCTTTTCGGCAGTTGAAGTCCGGGGTACCCGGCCCGGTGCACCTGGATTTTCCGGCGGAGGTGGCGCGGGCCCGCTTCAAGAGCTCAGCTGATCTGAAAGATTACTACGACAAGAGCAAGTATCGCTCCGAGTCCCGCGCTTATCCCGCCCCGGCTGATGTGGCAAAGGTGGTGAAGTTGATTGACAAGGCCCGGCGCCCGTTGATCGTGGCGGGGCAGGGTGTATTCCAGCGCCAGGGCTGGGAAGCACTGGCCAGGGCGGCCGAGAGCAATGACATCGCCGTGGCCACATCCGGCCCCACTCGCGGCGCCTTTCCCGATGAACATCGCCTGTGTGTGATGACGGCGCCGGACGCCCTGCTCAGTGCCGATCTGGTGATCTTCGTGGGCCAGTACTGTATGCCCAGCCCGGGGGAGTACCGGTTCAACCCGGAGATAAAGTCTGTGCGCGTACACCCCGAGCAGGAAGACCTGGGCCGCAACTGGCCGTTGGATGTGGGTGTGGTGAGCGACGAGGCCCTGTTTCTGGAAGCGCTGGCGGATGCGGTAAAGCGCAAGAAGCGCAGCGCCTGGGTGGATGAGATTGCCACGGCCAAGCAGGCCTACCAGAAGCAGATTGAAGACGTTTACCAGTTGGGCCTGGGATACAGCGTACAGACCAATCACTTACACCCGGCGGTGATAGCCCGGGATACCCAGCACTTTCTCGATACCGGTACCGATGATCGCCTGGCGGTGGTAACCGGTGGCGGCGGCTGGACCAGCGGCCTGTTCGCCGGGCGCTACCTGCGGGCCCACCGTCCAGGCCAGATGATAGTGCCCGCCTACCAGTACGGCGCCATCGGGCCGGATATGTCCATGATGATGGGCGTGTCCGCCGCGGTGCAGCGTGGTATAGGCCCGCAAAAGGGCTACGAGGGCGCCCCGACGGTGTGCATTACCAGCGATGCCGGCATGGCCTACAGCCTGTTCGAGCTGGACACGGCGATCAAGTACGGTTTGCCCACCATCACCATCGTGTACAACAACAACGCCTGGGGGGGTGTGGCCCAACGCGGCGCGCTCAGCACGCTCCATGCATATGTACCTGTTCCAGGAAAACCTGCGCTACGACCAGATGGCCCTGGGCCTGGGCGCCAACGGGGAATACGTGCGCACCCCGGAAGATTTCCGGGCGGCGTTGGCCCGTGCCTATAAACTGGCCCGCAATGAAAAAGTCTCCACCCTGATCAACTGCCAGGCGCTGAAAGAGTTCACCTCTCCCAGGGACTTCCCGCCGGGTATTTCCCTGAATGCGGAACCGGGCACTGGCGCCGTGGCTCATTGATAGGCGCTGCGGCTCATTGATAGAGGTGGCCCATTGATGGAAGACGCGCAACGGGTTGGAGATTTACTGCAGGAATACGCGGAGAAAGGCTTTTTCAGGAGTTTCAGCCGGCATGAGGGCCGTGGACGCAGTGCGGAGTTTCGCCTGTTGTGGCACCGGGACCAACTGTTTCAGTGGGTCTGGGACGGTGGGAAGCAGACCCTGCGCATCAGCTGTGTATTGCCGGCGGTTCCCGCGAAATCATCCATGTACCGGCAATTCAAGGCCTGGCTCAAAGCGCGCCAGAATGACGCGCTGCCCGACCACCGGCGCTGTGATCGCAGTAAAGTCTCACTGAAGACCTACAACCGCGCAGGGGACGTGGCGTTGACCCTGTGCGTGCTCGACGGTGATGTGGAGTACGGCGTGAGAAAGCTGGTCGCGCTGGTCAATGAAATCTACCTGGACTTCCTGTCCAGCGGCCTGTACTTCGACTGGCTGGTGGAAACCTTCGACCTCGACCCCGATAACCCCTACTGATAGTGCTCTAACCCGTAATTCCGGGGACACAATACTCAAATAAAATGGCGCGTGGCAGATGCTGCTATGCAGCAGTGTGCGAGGGGCCTAATTACTTCACTGGGTAAGGTCAAAACTTGCATCAGACGCTGCGAAAGTGGTTTCATCGTCGGCGCGCCGGCCTTGTTTCCTGCGGCGCTCCTCATTGCCGGCAATCGTGTGCAGGTCTGCCTTCAAACTAAAGAGTGCGCGTCGGTCTGCATACCAGCGTCGCCGGTCATTGTAGCGGATATAAGAGCATTTGCAGTTGAGTGATGTGCAGTCAGGCACAGGGATGGGTGGTACATCATTAACAAGAAAACGCCTTCCCTCCACTTTCCGAACGGCATCACAGGCGCACTCCCCAGATGCGATCTCCGCCGCCCTGTGGGTGTAAGACCTCTCCGGAGTGGCCGACTTGCTGCGCTTCGTCAGTATTCGTGCGCTGGTTTTTTTCGCTTTATGAGTTTTGACTTTGGTGGGGCTGTGTTGCAAAAATCCTAAGGAGGCCGCAAAAGCTGATAAACCTCTTGGTGTTTTGTTCATGGCGCTACCCTTCCTTCCTTTGCGCAGCACTTGCCGCCCATTTTCAAATGCTTCCCTATTAAAACTAGCAGGCCGGGGGTTACTCATTAGAATATATTGGCTCAATTTACAAAGCCATATATGCACTATGGTTATATGGGAGGGTTTGTTTTATTTTGTGAATTAGCCACAGCCTGCAGTAGCTACCTGCCGCAGGCCACATTCAGTGGAAAACTGTCACTGGGCCAGCCGCTGCCGGATCGAGGCCAGCTTCACGCACACCACAAAGGCGTCTGCCGTGGCCTGCACATCCTCCTCACTGGGGAAGGTGGGCGACAGGCGAATATTGCTATCCCGGGGGTCCTGCCCGTAGGGGAAAGTGGCCCCGGCGGGGGTCAGCTTTACACCGATGTCATCAGCCAGTTGCACTACTTCCCTGGCCAGCCCTGGGAGAGTATCGAAAGAAATGAAGTAGCCGCCGCGGGGGGATAGCCAGCTACCCATGCCGCTACCGCCAAGTTCCTGTTCCAGGGTGGCCAGCACACTTTCGAAGCGGGGCCGAATCAGCGCCGCGTGTTTTGCCATATGGACTGCCAGCGTGTCCATGTCCTGCAGGAAGCGCACGTGGCGCAGTTGATTGACCTTGTCCGGCCCGATCATCCGGAAGGCGAGGTGGGACTTCAGGACCGCCAGGTTTTCCACACTGCTGCCGAGAAAAGCGACGCCGGCGCCGGCAAAAGTGACCTTGGAGGTGGAGCCGAACTGGAACACGTTATCCAGGGTGCCATGCTGGTGGCCGTAGTCGCGGATGGCGGCCAGCGGCCGGGCATCATCGTACAGCGCGTGAACCGCATAGGCGTTATCCCACATCACGATGAAATGTTCCGCGGCTACCTGCCCCAGTCGCGCCACTCGCTCCACTGTCGCGTCACTGTAGACGCAGCCGGTGGGGTTGGAGAAGCGCGGTACGCACCACATGCCTTTTATCGAATCGTCCTGCTGTACCAGCGCCTCTACTACGTCCATGTCTGGGCCGCTGTCGAGCATTGGTACGGTGATCATCTCGATGCCCAGGTGCTCGCAAATGGCAAAGTGCCGGTCGTAGCCCGGGGAGGGGCACAGGAATTTCACTGTGTCGCTGTTGCCCCAGGCGGATTCCGGTCCGCGCAGGCCTTCGCTGAGGGCGAAGTCAATCGTGTTGTACATCAGGGTCAGGCTGGAGTTACCGCCGATCAGTATTTCCTCGGGAGGGAGCCCCAGCACCGCGCTGAACAGCGTCTTTGCCTCCGCCAGCCCGTCCAGGCCCCCGTAGTTACGCACGTCAGTACCGTCCGCCGCCAGGTAGTTGCCGTCCAGCACACCGTCCAGCGCGTTGGACAGGGCAAGCTGGTCCGCGCCGGGTTTACCCCGGGTGAGATCCAGCGAGAGGTTCAGGTTTTGCAGCGCGCTGTACCGCTCCTGCAGGGATTCCAGTTCTGTTGCCAGTTCCTTGGCGGACAGCTGATCGATATGCACGGTGTCTTCCTCGCGTGGTTTGAATTTGTAAGACAGTAATGATTTCCCAGAGTGAAATTATACCGCCACAGGCGGTGCCGTAGTAAGGGCCTGGGCGTACTTAGGCTTGAAAACGGGCGTTTGCGTAACGGATTACACTGCCGCGGTAGGGCTCAGGGCGCTCGGGCAGTGACGATAGCCCGCCGCGGCGCGGGATAACCCTCAGCGGATTTGCCGCGGTCCTCCGGGTCCAGGAAGTTCGCCAGTGAGTGGAATGTCATCCACTCGGTGGAGCGCTGTTCCTCAGTGCTGGTTACCGTGACATCCAGCAACTGCGTATCGACAAAGCCCAGCTTGCGCAGCCAGCACAGCAGTGTGTCTGTGCTGGGCAGGAACCACACATTTCCCATGCGTGCGTAGCGACCTTCGGGCAGCAGGGTATCGCCCAGTGCGCCCTCGATAACCAGTGTTTCCAGCACCAGTTGCCCGCCGGGTGTGAGGCAGTCCTTCAGCTCCTGCAGGTGATCCATGGGCGAGCGTCGGTGATAGAGCACGCCCATGGAGAACACGGTGTCAAACGCCTGTAGCTTGGCGGGCACCTGTTCTATACCCAAGGGCAGCACCCAGATGTTGTCGCGCCGCAGGTATTTTTGCAGCGCCCAGAACTGCACCACGAACAGGGGGGCGGGGTCGATACCGATGACCTCGGCGGCGCCGTCCCCCAGCATGCGCCAGCAGTGGTAGCCGCTGCCGCAGCCCACGTCGAGTATCCTGCGTCCTTTCAGAGAGTCTATCTTGTGCTGCAGCCGATCCCATTTCCAGTCGGAGCGCCATTCGGTGTCGATGTGTATGCCGAACAGTTCAAACGGACCCTTGCGCCAGGGGTGCAGGCCCAGCAGGCAGGCGCGCAGTTGGGCGGTAGTGCCCGCACCGGGCGGGAGATCGCTGCTGGCGCCAACCCGGGCCGTGTCGAGATGGATCTGGTCTGCCTGCAGTGTGGGTAATTCCTCCAGTACCGCAAGCCAGCGCGCCAGGTCGCCGTAGCGTTGCCTGGAGAGACCCCGGGCGACCTGCTCCTCCAGTACCTGCGCCCAGCGGTTCAGTTCACCGCCGCGCCAGTGCTCGATCAGGGGCTGGTAGTCAATCATCTAAGAGCGACGAGAGAGGCGAAATTGAAACACTGAAACCAGACGTCACAGCTGCTGAAACCGGCCCGGGCAATACGCTGTTTGTGTTGGTTGAGGGTTTCGGGCAGTAGCACGTTTTCCAGGGCGCTGCGTTTTTGTGCGATTTCCAGGTCGCTGTAACCGTTGGCGCGTTTGAACTGGTGGTGCAGGTCGATATTCAGCTCATCCAGATGCGGGTCCTCGAAGGTCACCTTTTCCGACAACACCATGATGCCGCCCGGGCGCAACCCCTGGTATATGCCCTGGATCACGCTGTCACGCAGCTCCCTGGGAATAAACTGCAGGGTAAAGTTGAGGACCACGACCGAGGCGTCCTCGATGCGCACATCCTGCAGGTCGGCGCAGGTCAGGGATACGGGTGTGTCGTGCGTGTCGGTGTCCATGATGTTCTGGCAGCGCTCCAACATGGAGGCGGAGTTGTCCACTGCGATGATCCGGCAGCCCTGCTGCTTGATATTCTGGCGCATGGCCAGGGTGGAGGCGCCCAGGGAGCAGCCCAGGTCGTACAAAGCGCTGCCGGCAGTGGCGTATCTGCCTGCCAGCAGGCCGGTCATGGACACGATGGTGGGATAACCGGGTACGGAGCGCTTGATCATGTCAGGGAATACACGGGCTACACTGTCATCAAAGGTGAACAGGCCGGTATCGGACAGGGGGTCGGCGTAGATAGTATCTCGGGGGTGGGTCATTGGGCGTTACTGAACTTGCCCTTACCAGTTGGCTGGCAGGGCAGGGGAGAGTATCGCGCGCCGTTAGTTGGCGCTGCGAATCAGTTGCGAATCTTCAGTGGTGCATTGCATGCCGGCGCGCGCATGCTGTTTGAAATTAGCAAAGTGCGTGGTGCTCACAATACTTGAGCTCTCGCCACTTGGCTGCGCAAATTTGATGCTGCGGAGAAACTCCACCAGGCTTGCTTTGTCTTGATCTAATCTTTTCATAGTCCACCCCACCGGGGATTAATCACTTCCAATACTAATTGTAGACCCTGACGCCGCAGTTGTGGCGTAAAAAATACCTTTCAATTCTGTGAACTATGACAGCTAGTGCTCCAACCATCTGATAAATCAGGTGGTTGGAGCACTACGCCGCTTTAGCCGTGTTTCCAGGGCGTCCATGAGCGGAGCGAGCTCGGGCTTGTTGGCCCGCATTTCATCGATCTCCAACCCGTCCAACTCATGAGGAAATACCAACCAGTCGCTGGTCTGGTGAATGAAATAATCGGGAGTGCGTCGGGTCTGGTTGTTAGCGGGTTTGAACCAGGGCGTGGCAATGCGGATTTCAGGTGTGCCTGGCCCGCATGCCTGTTGCAGGTCCAGGATTATTTGCTGCAGCGACAGGCCCGTGTCATACACATCGTCGACCAGCAGCAGGGTATCCATTGAGCTCACCCGTTCGGTGAGGTAATTCAGCCCATCCACCCGTACCCGATGCCCCCGTTGGGCGATGCCGCTGTATGATTGGGTGCGAATCGCCGTGTGGTCCGATTCCACCCCGAGAATATCGAGTAACTCATGTACGGCTATACCCACGGGGGTGCCCCCACGCCAAACACCAACAATATAGTTGGGGCTATAGCCGCTCTCGAACACCTGCCAGGCGAGGGCGAAAGAGTCCTGCAGTAACTGCTGGGGAGTGATGTAGTGCTTGTTCACGCGGAGGTTGCGTCCACAGTGGCCAATTATCCGGTCAGATTAACACAGGGCGGCACATGCTGGTCGCGCTTGCGGTCGCTCGGTTATAATCGCTTCCCGTTTATGGAGTTTCCGATGAAACCGGACAATTATCCTACTGAGCCCGCCCACCTGTGGCAGCATTTTTACCAGATAACGCAAATCCCCCGCCCCTCGAAACGCGAGGCCGCTGTGCGCCAGTACGTTATCGACCAGGCCGAACTGGGCGGGCATACCTGGCGGATGGACGACGAGGGAAATATCGTGGTCGCGGTGGCCGCCAGTGCGGGCATGGAGGCTCGCCCTACCGTGATTATCCAGAACCACCTGGATATGGTGACAGTGAAGACCGGGGACAAGGAACACGATTTTGACAATGACCCATTGACCCTGCAGGTCGTCGACGGCTGGCTGCGCGCCGACCGCACCACCCTGGGCGCCGATAATGGAGTGGGCTGCGCCGCAGCGCTGGCGGTGATGACCGACGGCTGTGTGGTGCACCCGCCGCTGGAACTGCTGTTCACTGTCGATGAAGAAACCGGCCTGGGTGGCGCACTCAACCTGGATGCGTCCCTGCTCAGTGGCACACGCATGCTGAACCTGGATACGGAGGACTGGCACGAACTGTATGTGGGTTGTGCCGGGGGCGGCGGTTGGGAATTCGCTCGCAGCTTGACCACGGAGGCCGTACCCGCCGACGTCGAATATTGGACGCTGACATTGAGTGGCCTGGCCGGTGGTCATTCCGGCATACAAATCCATGAGCAACTGGGCAACGCCATAAAACTGCTGGGGCAATGCCTGCAAGGGGTAGAAGGGGTGCGACTGGCCGCGTTTGACGCGGGGGTGGCGCACAATGTTATTCCGCGTGAGGGGGTTGTCGGTTTTGTCTGCGCTGTCGGGGGTGGCGAGCAATTGGCTGTTCGCCTGGAGGAATTCAGATCCAGCGCACTGGGATATTTGCCCGCGGCCGATGACGCGCTGGCATTTGATTTACAGCCGGGAAATTTTCAGCGTACCTTGACCCGCGATGACACCCGCCTGGTTTTCGACCTGATTGCGGCCTTCCCTCACGGGGCTCAAGCCTACAGCCTGGAGCAACCCGCGGACTTGGTGGACTTAAGCATCAACCTCGCCATTTTGCGTCTGTGCGACGGCCAGTTGTTCGTGGAATCCAGTTTCCGCTTTTTCAACGAGGATCAGTGCCAGTCCTTGCAGCAGTCAGTGCTGGCGTTGGCTACAGCGTTTGGATTGACGATGACTCCGGTGGTGGGCTACCCCGGTTGGCAGCCGGATTTTGACAGCCCGCTGCTGGCGCAGGCCAAGGCCTTGCACGAGCGCCTGTTCGGTCATGTGCCGGCGGTGAAGGCGATCCACGCCGGGCTGGAGTGTGGCATCCTGAAGAGCGTGAAGCCGGATATGGACATACTGTCCTTCGGGCCGACCATACGCGGTGCTCATTCACCCACGGAGCGCCTGCGAATTGATACCATGGCGCCTTTCTGGCGGTTGCTGACTGAATTGCTGGCACAGATGTAGCCACGACTCGCACACCCAACACCGTTATCACAGGATTCAAGGGAGCAAACACATGCTGGATAAACTGGAACAACTACCGGCCGACCCCATTCTCGGCCTCGCCGCCGTGTGTCGGGCGGACCCCAACCCGAAAAAGGTTGACCTCACCATCGGCATTTACATGGATGAACAGGGCCTTTGCCCGGTATTCGAAGCGGTGCAGCATGCCCAGCGCGCTCTGGTCGCCGAGGAAATCAGCAAGGCCTATATGCCTCCCGCGGGAGACGAGGCCTTCAATCGGGGCCTGCAGCGTCTGGTCCTTGGCAGTGACAGCCCGGCACTGCGCGATGGCCGGGTAAGCAGTGTGCAGACCCCGGGAGGCTGCGGTGCTCTGCGTATTGGTGCGGAGATCATCAACGCGGCGACGCCCGGCGCGCGGGTGTGGGTCAGCGACCCCACCTGGCCGGTACACATCCCTCTGTTGGGCAGTGTCGGGCTCAAATTCGAGACCTATCGCTACTATGAGCCCGCCAGTCACGGGGTGGATTTTGACGGCATGGTGGCCGACCTGAAAGCGGCGGCAGCGGGTGATGTCGTGCTGTTGCACGGTTGCTGCCACAATCCCTGCGGTGCGGATCTCTCCCTTCAGCAGTGGGCTGTGATCGCCGATATGGCGGAGCGGCAGGGTTTTATGCCCTTTATCGATATTGCCTACCAGGGGCTGGGGGATGGTCTGGATCAGGACGCGGCGGGTTTGCGCCTGTTGGTGTCGCGCCTGCCCGAGGTCATCATCGCCGCATCATGCTCCAAGAATATGGGCTTGTACCGGGAGCGTACCGGGGCCGCCATCTTTGTCTGTCGCGACGAGGAAAATGCCCGGGCGTTAGTCAGTCAGGGTCTGGTGGCGGCGCGGCGGGTTTATTCCATGCCGCCGGCACACGGCGCCCTGCTGGCCGGACGCATCCTGTCGGACGAGGTGCTGGGCGATCTGTGGCGCACCGAGTTGGTGGGCATGTGCGAGCGCATTAACGGCCTGCGCAGTGCCCTGGTGCAGAAGCTGCAAGCGGTGAGCGATCGAGATTTCAGCTTTATCCAGCGAGAAAAAGGTATGTTTTCTTTCCTGGGTCTCAGTGCGGACCAGGCGCGTCGTCTGCGGGAGGAATACGGTGTCTATATGCTGGACTCATCGCGCATCAACGTGGCGGGTGTCAATGCGAGCAATATTGATTACCTGGCGGAATCTGTAGCCAGGGTGCTGTAGTCAGGGTGAGTTAGCCTTCCCCTTCAAGCTCCGTCCAGCGTTCAAAGACGGCTTCAAGTTCCGCCTGCACGCTGGTGAGTTCCCCGAGGATTTTCTCTGTCTCAGCGTGATCTCCCCGATAGAAATCCGGCTGGGAAACCCTGGCTTCCAGCTCCTGCTGGCGCTGCTCCAGTTTCTCAATTTGCCCCGGTAGACTGTCCAGCTCACGCTGGTCCTTGTAAGACAGCTTGCGCTTTTTCGCGGGGGCGGGACTGTTTGCCGCATTGGCGTTTTCCAGTTTGGCCTGGGACGTCGCCGTAGCGGGTTTCTCTACACTGTCCGCCAAGCGTCCACCCCGGGCCACCCAGTCGCTGTAGCCGCCGGCTTGTTCGCTGACCACACCGTCGCCCTCCAGAACTAAAAGGCTGGTTACCACATTGTCCATAAAATCCCGGTCGTGGCTGACCAGCAGCACGGTGCCGTCGAACGTCAGCAGAATTTCTTCCAACAGCTCCAGGGTTTCGATATCCAGATCGTTGGTGGGCTCGTCCAGTACCAGCAGGTTGGCGGGCTTGCTGAACAGCTTGGCCAGTATGGCCCGGTTCTGCTCCCCACCGGACAGGGCTTTTACCGGTGTTCTCACCCGTTGCGGGCTGAACAGGAAATCGCCCAGGTAGGAAATGGCGTGGCGGCGCTTGCCGTTGATTTCGATGAAATCCTGGCCACCGCAAACGTTATCTATCAGGTTTTTTTGTGGATCCAGTTGTTCCCTGGGTTGGTCGGAATAGGCTGGCTCCAGCTTGCTGCCGAAGGTGACCTCGCCGGTATCGGGCTGCAGCTGACCCAGCAGGATTTTAACCAGGGTGGATTTCCCCCGCGCC
>PVMS01078872.1_pt1 | contig 15420 bp, 12 predicted proteins | sample 1853461 | NCBI WGS metagenome assembly PVMS01 (sample SAMN08582032, study PRJNA380276) | Marine sediment metagenome, whole genome shotgun sequencing project. | isolation source: ocean sediment barecode stripped | collected 2017 | reverse complement strand
TCTGATCAATTTCTTTCAGCCCTTGCAAAAGCGACTTGATCTTAGCCAACGGCCAAGAATTTGGACCATCGCTTTTGGCCAGGTCCGGATTTGGATGTGTTTCCATAAATAATCCTGCTATACCACTGGCTACAGCTGCACGCGCCAACACCGGCACAAATTCACGCTGACCACCCGAACTACCTTGCTGACCTCCTGGTAATTGTACTGAATGAGTTGCATCAAACACTACCGGGCAGTCTGTTTCACGCATGATCGCCAAAGAGCGCATATCCGATACCAGGTTGTTATAACCAAAAGATGCTCCGCGCTCACAAACCATTATATCCTCATTGCCTTGAGCCTTAGCTTTCTCAACCACATACCGCATCTCAGATGGGGATAGAAACTGACCTTTCTTAATATTTACCGGGCGCTTGCAGGCTGCAACACGTTGTATGAAATTTGTTTGACGACATAAAAATGCCGGCGTTTGCAACACATCAACAACATCTGCAACTTCTTGCAAAGGCGTGTCTTCATGTATGTCGGTTAATACATGTAAATCCAGTTCTTTTTTAACTTGCGATAGGATCTTCAAACCTTCATCTATACCCAATCCGCGAAAGCTATTCAGCGATGAGCGATTGGCTTTATCAAAAGATGATTTATAGATGAATGGTATTTGTAGCTCTTGTGTAATCTCTTGCAGTTGGCCTGCGGTCTCTCGTGCCAACTCTAAGCTTTCAATCACACAAGGCCCTGCAATTAAAAACAAGGGCTGTTCTAGCCCTACCTCAACACCACAAAGCTTCATGAGCTTATAGCTTGGTGCCTTCAGCTTGCGTCACTGAATCTGGCGATGCTTCTTGGTCTTGTGTTGCAGCTTCTTTGCTTGGTGTAACTTGATTCCCATGGTATCGACGTGCCGCCTTCACAAAGCCTGAGAACATGGGATGCCCACTGCGCGGCGTGGAAGTAAATTCAGGATGAAACTGACAGCCCACAAACCATGGATGATCTTCAATCTCAATCACCTCCACCAGCGCGTCATCTGTAGATTTTCCGGTGAAGGAAAGTCCTGCATCTTGCAGTGTTTGCATAAAGGTATTATTAAACTCATAACGATGACGATGTCGCTCTGCAATTAACTCTCTTCCATATACCTCGTGGATCAGAGATCCTGGTTGCAACTTACACTCCTGCTCGCCAAGACGCATAGTGCCGCCTAAGTCTGAAACTTTGCTACGACGCTCTACCCTGCCTTCACGATCTTGCCATTCTTCAATCAATGCGATGACTGGATTCTTTGTGCTTTGCACAAACTCTGTGGAATGCGCATCCTCAAGCTCTGCAACATTACGCGCAAAATCAATGACCGCCACTTGCATACCTAAACAAATTCCAAGATAAGGCACATTATGCTCGCGCGCATAGCATGAGGCAGTGACTTTACCTTCAATACCTCGATCACCAAATCCACCTGGAACCAGTATTGCGTCTAATTTTTCAAGCGCACCTACGCCAGCGGTTTCAATACTCTCTGAATCAATGTATTGGATATTTACTTTGGTGTGAGTTTGAATGCCGGCATGTGTGAGTGCTTCATTTAATGATTTGTATGATTCCGTAAGATCTACATACTTTCCCACCATGCCAATGGTGACTTCCGCTTCTGGAAATTCAATGGCATGCACCACCTCTTTCCAATCTTCCAAATCTGCAGCCGGCAAATCAAGTTGGAATTTATCAGCAACAATGGTATCCAGCCCTTGCGCATGTAACCACAGTGGTAACTTATATATAGTGCTGACATCAACGGCAGAGATCACCGCTCTTTCTTCTACATTCGTAAATAATGCAATTTTTTTACGGTGGCTTTCTGGCAGTGTGCGATCAGAACGACATAACAAAATATCTGGTTGAATACCGATGGATCGAAGTTCTTTAACCGAGTGCTGCGTAGGCTTGGTTTTCATTTCACCGGAAGCATTGATATAGGGCACCAAGGTCAGATGAATATATATTGCACTCTGATGCCCAAGCTCCACCCCTAATTGACGTATAGCTTCTAAAAAAGGTAGTGATTCTATATCACCAACCGTACCACCAATTTCCACTAATGAGACGTCCGCACTCCCCGCACCAAGCTTGACACATTTTTTAATCTCATCAGTAATATGTGGGATAACTTGTACCGTGCCACCAAGATAGTCACCACGACGTTCTGTACGAATTACGCTTTCATAGATCTGACCGGTGGTGAAATTATTACTTTTATTGGAACGAAAACGCACAAAGCGTTCGTAGTGACCTAGATCCAAATCCGTTTCTGCGCCATCCGCAGTCACAAATACTTCGCCATGTTGAAATGGACTCATCGTGCCAGGATCAACATTAATATATGGATCCAGCTTCGTGAGACTAACTTTAAGACCGCGGGCCTCTAAAATAGCGCCTAAAGAAGCCGCAGCAATCCCTTTGCCAAGCGATGAAACCACACCACCCGTAATAAATATATATCGTGTCATCTAGCCCTCGCGTGCGTTGGCATTAGCGCCCTTAAAATACAATGCTTGTGTGGAGAGAATATACTCAAGACGGGATTGAAGACTAGCAAAGCTGCGCGATCACCACAATCTGTTATATCTATTTATGCGCTTTCACCGGGCGAAAAAGTTTCACAGCTTAGAGCACCATTCCAGTAACCTATTACTGAAATAAGCTGATTCTCGTAATACAGTAATGGAATACGATCCCTTTCCCAAGGCGGCACATCTGCTTCTTGAAAGAGATTTTTCAATGACCTATGGTGCTTTGTTCCAAATGGCTTTAAGCGCTCCCCTCCGGAACGAAAACGCACCGTAAGCTCTTCAACGCCCGCGGGAAGGCTCACCTGCCGATGCAGATCTGTGAAACATATTTTTAGCTTGAGACTCTCAATATATAGCGGTTGATCGATCTTCCATTGATACTTTTGCGAGGGATCATGCACGCTTAACGGTTCCATTAAATATAACTGGTCATGATAACGGCGCACCTCGCCATCTGCCCAGGTTTGCACAGGAGAGGATTGCATGTCTTTTTTATATACGATATCCGTAACGATATGACTCAATAATTTCTTACTCGGCACCCGCATTGCATGATCCTGGATCCAACCGCGTAAGACATTATTCAGTCTCTCATGACGGAGATTTTGTAGGGGCTTAAGGTTTAATATTTTAGAATTATTCGTTTTTGCCGCTTGCATATCCAAAGTTGCAAGTTCTCGCAAACAACTCATGGCATCGACTTGCAAATTGGCAGCACGCGAAATGGTTTGTAACGCACTTGGCCATCGACCCAACAGCTTGGGCATGACCTCCTTGCGTAAGTAGTTGCGATCAAAATCTAATGAGGCATTAGATGCATCCTCAATCCACATTAAGGAATGATGTTGCGCATACTCAAGCAAATCTGTGCGTGAAAAATTTAACAGGGGTCGCAAGTGTTTGCCTACTGAAAGATTTTGTTCCGTCGACATGGCTGAGAGACCTGCCGGCCCGGAACCACGTAATAATTGTAGTAAAACAGTTTCGGCTAAATCATTTTTGTGATGCGCCGTAACCAAACTATGTTTTGCTTCTATAAGTTCAGATAGTAGTTTGTATCTTGCATCACGTGCACTCTCTTCAAGACTCTTGCCTAATGATGTATCTATCTGCGCATGCTTAATGGATAAAGGAATGCCCCACGTAGTACAAGTAATTTTACAATTCTCTTGCCACTTCTCACAATCTTGCTGCAAATGGTGATTGATGTGTACTGCATGTACAGGCAGGTCAAGCCCATTCATGATGTGCAATAAAACAGTTGAATCTAGTCCGCCACTAAAAGCAACAATATACTTGGAAATATTCTGATATCGATCAAAGAATTGCTGCAGAGATGTAGTGGTTAGCTCCATCGTAACCAACGTTCATTCATACAAAATCAAGTTAAGCAGACTCGCCATATGTTCCGAACTGGGTAAGACGTTGATACCGAGCTGCGAGGAGATCATCCAAACTTTGTGATGTAAACTTCTCTAATGCAGAAACCAATGTCGCACGCACATTTTCACATGTTATATCAATATCGCGATGCGCGCCCCCTAGTGGCTCTTCGATAATCTCATCAATTAATTTCAATTCAATTAAGCGCGGGGCAGTAATCCCCAATGCCGTCGCTGCATCTTCGGCCTTACTTGCATCCTTCCATAGAATAGAAGCACAGCCTTCAGGAGAAATTACAGAGTAGGTACTGTAGCTCAGCATCGACAAGTAATCGCCAACCCCAATCGCCAGCGCACCCCCTGAGCCACCCTCGCCGATAACCGTACATAAAATTGGTGTGCGCAAACAAGCCATTCGCTCTAAATTTACCGCAATTGCTTGGCTTTGACCGCGCTCCTCTGCACCAATTCCAGGATAGGCGCCAGGCGTATCAATAAAAGTAAGCACCGGCAACTTAAAACGTTCCGCTATATCCATGATTCTTAATGCTTTGCGATAACCTTCCGGCCGAGGCATGCCAAAATTACGCCGGATATTTTCTTTAGTGTTGCGTCCTTTCTGATGCCCAATAATAGCCACCGACGCACCTTCAAATTTTGCAATACCCGCCACAATTGCGGCATCATCCGCATACATGCGATCACCACGCAACTCCGTAAAATTAGTAAATAATTTATCGATATAATCTAAGGTATAGGGCCGTTTAGGGTGGCGCGCCAATTGAGCGATCTGCCATGGGCTTAGGCTGGAAAAAATAGATGCAATTAGATTCTTAGACTTCGCTTGCAGTCTGGTAATTTCTTCGTTGAGGTTAAATTCATTATCGCTTTCGACTAGCCGCAACTCATCAATCTTAGCTTCAAGATCAACGATAGGTTGTTCAAAATCGAGGTAATCAGGATTCATAAGAGATTTTCAAAATTTATATAACAGGAAATTTTATGGCTATGTGTAATTATGCATTAATAGATCGTTTCTTGTATATGACACTTGTGTCCAAGATTTCTGCTACTTTACCTAAGCGCTGCAATAAATTCTGGTCCAGTGAGATATTCCAGTCTTCAGAAAATTTTAATTTTGTCGCAATCGAATTATTCTGATATTCAACTAATATTGAACATTTACCATCCTTAAATGGCAACAATAATTGTTGCAAATCCTCCACCCAGGATAGTGAGCCACCCTCTGCTTTGATTTTTATATTTAACAATGTGCCATATTGCTTCAGATATTCATCAAAACTCCATACTTCATTGGCGCGAACACGCACACGCCCCGTAAACTCATCCCAGCCCAAACTACCCTTGATAATCAAAATCGCATCTTTTATTAAGAGATGATCAAACTTGGCGTAATCCTTAGCAAATACGGCAACATCCATTCGCCCTGTATTATCATCAAGCGTTAAAAATGCGATACGTCCTTTGGGACTATTGCGCAACCTAATTTGATCTAACAACCCTGCGACCAATACCATTTTTTCATCCGCACGTGCTTGCCAAGATTCCTTACCGCCATTGCTACCGCTATAGCTCGCATTTAGGAATTGGCTGATATTTTTGCCTGCGATCTTTTTTAATTCTTTTTGATAACGTGTGATAGGGTGGCCGGTTAAATAGAGGCCGAGCGTTTCACGCTCACCAAGCAGCTTAGTTTCATCATCCCATTCCGGAATGGCCTGTACCTTACTTGCTTTCATACCTACTTCAGCATGACCAAACATATCGTTTTGCCCAGTATCATTATCCCGCTGACGCTGTTCTGCATGGCGTAACGATTTATCAAGATGCTGAAATAAGCTGGCACGCGTAAATCCAAAACAATCCATGGCACCGGCGCGTAACAGCGCTTCTATACAACGGCGGTTCACTTTTTGCGACCCCAGGCGCATACAGAAATCATCCAAATCTTTATATGCACCATTTTGATTGCGCTCTTCAGCAATCTGTAGAACCGCAGCTTCACCTACGCCTTTGATTGCGCCCAATCCATACAGGATTATTTTGTCCTCAGGGACCGTAAAATTGTAAGTTGAACTATTAATATCTGGGGATAACACTTTAAGATTCATACCTCGACATTCATCAATAAGGTTTACCACCTTATCTGTGTTATCAAGATCAGATGACATCACCGAAGACATAAATTCGGCAGGAAAGTGGGTCTTCAACCATGCGGTTTGATACGCCAGCAATGCATACGCAACTGAGTGTGATTTATTAAACCCATAGCCGGCAAACTTTTCCATTAAATCAAAAATATGATTGGCAAGTTTTTGTTCAACTCCACGCTTTACTGAGCCCGACACAAATATTTCGCGCTGTTGGGCCATTTCTTCAACTTTTTTCTTGCCCATCGCACGACGTAGCAGATCAGCACCGCCAAGTGTGTAGCCTGCCAACACTTGCGCAATTTGCATAACCTGTTCTTGATACAAAATTACGCCATAGGTTTGCTTTAAGATCGGCTCTAAATCTGGGTGAAAATAATCCACGCGCGCACCATGCTTACGCAAAATAAAATCTTCCACCATGCCAGATTGCAAAGGGCCGGGCCGATACAAAGCCACTAATGCGACTATTTCATCAAACTTATCAGGCTGCAGTCTCTTAATGATGTCTTTAATGCCGCTGGATTCAAGCTGAAACACTGCGGTAGTTTGCTGGCGCTTTAGCGTTTCGTAGGTTGCAGGATCCTCTAATGGTATTTCGTCGATATCGATAAGTGGCTCTTGCTTCTGTTGAAGTTTTTTATTCGCCACACGAACCGTGTTATCAATAATAGTGAGCGTCCGCAAGCCCAAGAAATCAAACTTGACCAGGCCCATCGCCTCAACATCATCTTTGTCTAACTGCGTAACTACGTTAGTGCCGCCGGCCTCACAATATAATGGGGTAAAATCGGTAAGTTCGGTCGGAGCAATCACCACACCCCCCGCATGTTTACCTGCATTACGTGCAAGGCCCTCAAGACTGATAGCCATATCGATGATTGCGCGCACATCTTCTTCGCCTTTGTATTGCTCTTGCAATAATGGCTCACGCTCTAGTGCTTTATTTAAAGTCATGCCCACTTCAAATGGGATTAATTTCGCAATGCGATCTACAAATCCATATGGATGCTCCAGCACTCTACCAACATCACGCACTACTGCCCGTGCCGCCATTGTTCCATAGGTGATAATTTGGCTTACATGCGTGCGCCCATAACGCTGTGCAACATATTCGATCACTCGATCACGGTTATCCATGCAAAAATCAATGTCAAAGTCAGGCATGGACACGCGTTCTGGATTTAAAAATCGCTCAAACAATAAGTCGTAGTGCAAAGGATCGATACCGGTAATACCAAGAGCATAAGCGACTAAAGACCCTGCCCCAGATCCCCGTCCCGGCCCCACAGGTATGGCATTTTCTTTTGCCCAACGCGTGAAATCTGCAACGATAAGAAAATATCCTGCATAACCCATCGAGTTAATTACTTTTAACTCCCTAGCTAGTCGATTTGCATAACGCTCAAGCATAGGCTGATCATCAACACCTATTTTTTCAAGACGTTTAGTGAGCCCTTGTTCGGATTGCACCCGCATATATTCATCCGGAGCGGTCGAATCAGGAATTGGAAACTCAGGTAAGACGTTATGACCTAGCGTTAAAGTAACATTGCAACGTTTTGCTATTTCTACTGTGTTTGTGATGGCTTCAGGCAAGTCTTTAAACAGCTCAAGCATCTCCTCGCTACTGCGCAAATATTGCTGATCTGAATAGATATGCGGTCGGCGCGGATCATTAAGAACTCTGCTAGCCTGGATACAGACTCGGGCCTCATGCGCATCAAACTCATCTTGCTGTAAAAAGTGAACGTCATTACTCGCCACCACAGGCAAGGAATATCTTACGGCTAATTGCAGTGACTTCTGTATATATAACTCTTCATCTTCGCGGCCGGTACGTTGTAGCTCTATATAATAGTTATCCGCAAAGTTTGCACCCCAGAACTCTAAATATTCCTCTGCTAATTTATTATTTCCAGAGATTATCGCTCTCCCTACATCACCCTCTTTGCCGCCCGACAAAACAATCAGACCTTCTCCACCTGCCTCAACAAGCCAACTTCGCTCCAGCGTGGGCCCGCTACCTCTTTGCCCTTCTAAATAGCTTCTAGTCACTAACTTGATGAGAGTGTTATAGCCTTTTTCGTTTTTACACAAAAAGACGACTCGAGAATTAGGCTCTTTAGGAGATAAACCTGCTACTTGAGCATCCAGACCAATGATGGGTTTGATGCCATTTTTCACCGCGGCCTGATAAAACTTCACCAAAGCAAATAAATTATTCACATCCGTTAATGCAACTGCGGACATTCCCAACTCACTTACCAACGGCATTAGCTTAGGCACACGAACCACACTGTCTACGAGCGAATACTCAGTGTGTAAATGTAAATGTACAAATTGCGTCATCGTTAAACTGGTATATATACTTTGTTTAATAGCTTTTATGCAAAATCATTGCTTCTCTAACAGGTTTATAACTCTTACGATGCAAAATACACGGACCAAATTTTTTCAAGGCTGCAATATGCTGAGCAGTAGGATAACCTTTATGCTGGTTAAATCCATATTGTGGCAAATTCTTGTGGTGATCTTCCATCTCAGTGTCACGTGTGACTTTCGCAAGTATTGATGCAGCACTAATTACAGGAACTTTCTGGTCGCCTTTTACAATGGCTGTACATCTTGACAACAATTTTGGACAGTACAAACCGTCTACAAAAACTTGCTCAACTTCAAAGTTCATCACACCATAAGCGCGCTGCATCGCTAATAGCGTGGCATGGTGAATATTGATTTCATCAATTTCAGCAGCCGTTGCGTAGCCCACCCCCCAAGCTATTGACTTTGCCTTAATCTCAGCAAAAAGTTGAGCGCGTTTTTTTGGCGTAAGCTTTTTAGAATCTGCTAACCCTTCGATCGGTTTATTTGGATCTAAAATAACGACAGCAGCCACCACTGGGCCGGCTAGAGGCCCACGACCTGCTTCATCAATGCCTGCAACTTGCTCAGGCGGATGTAGTTTTTCCTGCATGAATAACGACTGACTAATATATGACCGATAAGTCTTGCTGAAGACTAGGTGTTAGAACCCAAACTTCGTATACTGCGCGCTTGATTTAGAGGATACCGGAATTAAAGTGTCAGAGATACGAACTGCAGTAATAGGTGTTGGATATTTAGGCAAATTCCATGCGCAAAAATATTCTCAACTAAAAAACAGCAAGTTACTCGCTGTTGTTGATAAAAACTTTGAAATTGCGAAGGAGGTAGCCACCAGCACAGGCTGCACCGCAATCACAGACTATCGTGAATTACTCGGGCAAGTGGATGCGGTGAGCATCGCGGTTCCAACGGATTTGCATTTCGATGTTGCAAAAGAGTTTCTTACACATCAATCCCATGTTTTAGTTGAGAAACCCATCACTACCACACTTGAGCAAGCAGACAAGCTTATTGCGCTAGCTAAACAAAATGACCGAATTATACAGGTGGGCCATTTAGAACGATTCAACCCTGCCATGGTGGCGTTAGAACAACAACTCACTGAGCCTAAATTCATTGAGTCACATCGATTAGCGCCTTATAACCCGCGCGGAACTGAGGTTAATGTTGTACTTGATTTAATGATTCATGATATTGACATCATTCTTGATATTGTCGATTCCGAAGTTGAAAAAATCGATGCTAGTGGAACCGCTGTACTATCACAAGATATCGATATTGCAAATGCTCGCATTGTTTTTAAAAATGGATGTGTTGCAAATGTCACCGCAAGTCGTGCCAGCAATAAAACTGATCGTAAAATGAGAATATTCCAAAATGATGCCTACCTTTCGGTAGATTTTCAAAATCGTGAACTTGCCATCTACCGAAAAGGAAATACTGAAATGCACCCAGGCATTCCGAATATAGATATACAAACCTATCTTTACGACAAATCTGATGCCTTACTAACAGAAATCGATCACTTTATTACAAGTATAAAAGATGGATCTCCGCCTAAAGTTACTGGGCATGATGGTAGACGCGCATTACAAACCGCTATTCAAATAAGCGAGCTATTAGCTTAAATACTTTCACGCAACTCTGGTTATATATTTATGATCCCAATGCTTGATCTAAAATTGCAGCACAAAATGCTGCATGAAGAAATTGAAAACGCAATTTCGACGGTATTGCATGACGCTCAATTCATCATGGGCCCTAATGTAAAGCAATTTGAATCTGAAGCAGCGAAATACCTTGGCGTTAAACATGCAGTTTCTTGTAACTCCGGCACAGATGCATTGCATTTAGCATTGCGTGCATGCGGCATTAAAGAAGGCGATGAAGTTATCACCACTCCCTTTAGCTTTGCTGCTACCGCAGAAGCAATTTGTTATGTTGGCGCCACTCCAGTTTTTGTTGACATTGACCCCATCACTTACAACATCACTGCAGAAATAATTCAAAACGCTATTACGGATAAAACACGCGCCATTCTACCTGTGCATATATTTGGCCAAGTGGCCGAAATGAATTCCATCTGCAACTTGGCACAGCAGAACAACCTATTAATCATTGAAGATTGCGCTCAATCTTTTGGAGCCAGCATCAACCAGCAACAAACCGGTTCTTTTGGTGATGCGGGTTGTTTTAGTTTTTTCCCAAGTAAAAATTTAGGCTGTTATGGCGACGGTGGATTATTCGCAACCAATTCAGATGAATTAGCAGAACAATTCATGCTACTTAAAAATCACGGCAGTAAGATTCGCAATCTACATGAGATCGTTGGTTGGAATAGCCGCCTTGATGAATTACAAGCTGCAATATTACGAATCAAGTTAAAACATATAAATACTTTCAACCAACAACGTATTGCAGTAGCAAATCGCTATACTGAAATGCTAGATCCACTGCCCCTACAAACTCCAAAGCGAATTACAGATCAGTCACACGTTTTTCATCAATACACCTTGCTTAGTAAAGTCCGTGATGCTGTGGATAAACAGTTAAGTCATCAAAATATTGGCCATGCGATCTATTATCCGATGCCATTATCTAAACAAAAAGCCTTTTCAGGGATATCTCGCGCAACCGATCTTACTAACACTAACCTAATTTGCAATCAGTGCATTTCTTTACCGATGTATCCGGAGATGACAGAACTTCAAATTGAAACAGTTGTGAATATTATCAAACAGGCCCATGTCGACTAAACAATCCAACTCATCTCGCCTAATGATTGTTGTCGGCGAGGCATCTGGAGATCTGCATGGCGCGAATCTAATCCACGAACTTAAAAAAACTCACCCTGAGATCAATTGTTACGGTATAGGGGGAGAAAAAATGCGCCTGGCTGGCGTCGATATCCTTACCGATGCTTCTGAGCTTTCTGTTGTAGGCCTAGTTGAAGTGATAAAACACTACCCTCGCTTAAATAATATTTTAAAAAGGATGAAGCAGGAGTTAAAGGACAATCCACCTGACCTGCTAGTCCTAATTGACTCACCCGACTTTAATCTTCGCTTAGCGAAAACTGCAAAAAAAAACGGCGTCAAAGTTTTGTACTATATCAGCCCACAAATATGGGCATGGCGGTCTTCTCGAATCAAAACTATAAAAAAATATATAGATATGATGGCAGTAGTATTTCCATTTGAAGTGAAGTTTTATAAAAACGCTGGCGTATCGGCAGAATACGTCGGCCACCCTTTAGTCGATGATGCCATCGTTACTGTTGAGAAAGATGAGTTTTTTGCTGCAAAAAAGCTAGATAAAAACAAAAAACTTATCGGCTTATTCCCTGGCAGTCGAGCCAGCGAAATAGAATATAATTATCCGGTGTTAATTGAGGCTGCAGCACTGCTATTACAACAAAGAAATGATATTCAATTTATAACGCCCATAGCCTCTACGCTATCAAAAAGCTTTATACAAAATTTTATCGGCCAATCAGATGCAAAAATAACCACTACTACCACCAATATATATAATGTTATCCATGCATGTGATGCAATAGCAGCTGTTTCAGGCACGGTGACCCTGCAAATAACATTACTACAAACTCCGATGCTTATCGTATACAGAATCTCCCCTATCACATATCGTATCTTCAGCAAAATAGTAAAATTTACATTTGCAGGCATTGCAAATGTAATTGCGAAAAAATTAATATGTCGAGAATTTATCCAAGGCAATGCAACTGCGAAAAATATTGCTCATGAATTAGAACAACTGTTATCGAATAAAAACTATATCTCGGAAATGAAAAACGAAATGGGTAAAATAAAAAAGCACTTAGGAGAGAAAAATGGCTCAGCGGCGACCGCAAAACTCGCATCAGATTTGATAACGTCCGACTAAAATTATTATTGAACGATGCCTCGCTCACTTGAAATAATAAAGTCTAAAAACCTTTGCACCTCTGGATATTGGACTGCAATTTTCTCTACTTGTGAAATATTTTCGCTTTTAGGCCCTTTATTACGCACCAGCAATTTATATGTTTTATGCAATGCCTTAATGCAGTCTTCAGAAAACCCACTGCGGCGCAAGCCTTCTTTATTTAGCCCATGTGTAGTTGCAAAGCTACCAGATGCCATCACATAGGGCGGTAGATCTCTATTTAAGGCTGTACCCATTGCACAAAATGAGCGTGTACCAATGCGACAGAATTGATGCACTAAAGTAAATCCACCAAGGATTGCAAAATCCTCAACGACCACATGGCCCGCTAGAGTCGTCCCATTTGCAAATATCGTGTCATTCCCCACTTTGCAGTCATGCGCGATATGCACATAGGCCATTATCCAATTTCGATCCCCAACTTTTGTGAAACCTAAATCTTGTTCAGTACCACGGTTTATCGTTACATACTCTCTAATAGTATTATCGTCACCAATTATTAACTCACTCTGCTCACCCTGATACTTTTTATCTTGTGGAATTTCTCCAATGGACGAGAATTGGAAAATACGATTCCCAAACCCTATAGTGGTCGGTCCATTTATAATCACATGCGGCCCGACCCAAGTGTTTTTGCCTACTTTTACATCTGGGCCAATAATTGAATAAGGACCAATCGACACATTTTTATCTAACTGCGCACTTGGATCAACAATTGCCGTTGTATGAATCATTCCATTTTCACTACTCATAACAGAAGACATCGATACCAATAGATTAGTTTGTTTCCACTTCTTTGAACACACACATCAATTCGGCAGTGGTCGCAATCTCGCCATCTACGGAAGCCGTCGCACTAAACACGCCAAAGCCACGCTTGTTTCTAATCAGTCGCACGTCCAGCATTAGCTGATCGCCAGGGCCAACTTGTCGTTTGAAACGCGCTTTATCAATGCCGACAAATAAATACAAACTTTCATCATCCGGACGCCACTCAGGATTGCTCAATGCAAGTAGCCCCGAGGTTTGCGCAAGCGCTTCAAGAATTAAAACACCTGGCATTACTGGAGCACTTGGAAAATGACCTTGAAAAAAAGGCTCGTTGAAACTGACATTTTTTAACGCTAAAACTGATTTTCCTATTTCACATTCGAGCACTCGGTCTACTAGCAAAAAAGGATACCTATGAGGCAGGTATTTTAAAATGTCGTGAATACTCATTTCAGCCATTTTGGATAGTGCTCTTTATCTTTTTTCTAATTTTTTAATGCGGCTAACAAGCTCATCAAGCTTGGCAAATAATGCTGAACTACGCTGCCATTTTTTATATTTTTGTACCGGCGTACCCGACACGTAAGTGCCAGGCTCTTTAATCGAACGCGTCACTCGCGTCATGCCACCAATTTCAACTTTATCTGCAATTTCCAGATGCCCGAAAATCCCTGCACCGCCGCCAATACCGCAATATTTTCCTATCTTGGCACTGCCTGCAATACCCACACATCCAGCAATAGCTGTATGCGCGCCTATTTTCACGTTATGTGCAATATGCACCTGATTATCCAACTTAACCCCATACTCGAGGATTGTGTCTCCCAGTGACCCTCTATCAATAGTTGTATTAGCACCTATTTCGACATTATCACCTATTTGAACCCTGCCCAGCTGGGGAATTTTAAACCATCTGCCTTCATCTTTAGCCAGACCAAAACCATCGCTGCCAATCACGGCTCCAGGATGAATTGTAACGCGTTTCCCTAGTGAGGTTTTATCACATAATGTGACACTATTAATAAGACAACAACTTTCATCCAGAGAACACGAATGATGAATGATACAATTCGAACCAATGTAGACATTGTCCCCAATCACACAACCGCCCTCAACAACTGTGTTGGGTCCAATATAGCAGCTTTCTCCTAATGTTGAATTTTCTGCAATAATTGCAGTAGGATGAATCCCTGAGGCAGGTTTAGGCAAAGGATTTAATAGCGCAGCAATTTTTGCATATACTAAATATGGATTATCAGTAATAAGTGCATGCGTTGGACACAAATCAATAAACTTTTTATCTAATATGACCGCTGAGGCTTGCGTCTCAAGTAACTGCTGTTTTAACTTAAGGTTGGAAAAAAATGCAATACTGCCAGACTTGGCATTTTGCAGACTAGCTACATTATCAATTTTACAATCTGAATCACCTACAATAGTTGCTGCGGTATGTTTGGATAATTTTTCGAGGGAAAAAGACACAGTCCGCTATCGCTACTGAGCGCCTTGCAGCTCCTGCAATACACGTTCCGTCAAATCAATGCGGCTACTGGCAAAAAGAACAGGCTGGGTAACGACTAAATCATAGTTCTCTTTTTTTGCGATCTCCACAATAACTGAGTGCATGTTTTTCTGTAATTTACCTAGTTCTTCGTTTCGACGGATATTGAAATCTTCTCGTAGCTCATCTTGCTGACGATTGTATTCTCTTTTTTTGTTTAGCACTTTTTTCTCTATCTCAGCACGTCGACTATCACTCATAATGGCTGCATCTTGCTTTAACGTTTCTTCGAGTTTTAAGATTTCATCACGCACTGCTGTGAGCTTTTTATCCCGGTTTGCAAATTCTTTTTCCAAAGATTTTCGTGCCGCTTCAGCTTGCGGTGATTTCTCCATTATATCCACCATATTCACAAATCCAATTTTTGCTTCTGCACTAGCAATGATAGGAAACATCAATAGCGTGACAAGAAAAATATTTCGAAATAAGCAAAACTTCATTGTGTTTCTCCTAAACGCTAAAAACTTGTCCCAAGCTCGAATTGAAATGCTTCAGTATCATCTTCTGAGTCATCATTAAAAGTTGATGAAATGGCTGCACTAATGCCACCTAGACCTGTTATCCAATTCACCCCGAGACCGACTGAACCTCTTACTTCACTAAATTCAAAATCGTCATATTCTTCGAAC
>PVMS01164417.1_pt1 | contig 15422 bp, 17 predicted proteins | sample 1853461 | NCBI WGS metagenome assembly PVMS01 (sample SAMN08582032, study PRJNA380276) | Marine sediment metagenome, whole genome shotgun sequencing project. | isolation source: ocean sediment barecode stripped | collected 2017 | reverse complement strand
TGTTCAAAAGATGCATAAACAGGACAAAACGTATTATAAAAACATATTTATTATTGGCGCCAATGGGCGTGGATTGAGACAATTAACATTTGGTAAGCGCAATGATTATACACCTCAATGGGCACCTGATGGCCGGAATATAGACCAGTGATCAATTTTTAACTGTCGTACCGCATACCACTGCCCAGGGATTGGTGGTTCATTTATATTGTACTCGGCAATTGGTTCCGGCCCGTTTATTCCTGTTGTTGGACCCCATTGCGAACAGGTATTCACTACTCCATCGTTCTCATACCACGTTGAATCAGTCGGTGTGCCGTCTGCCCAAAAAGTTTTTTTCATACCAATGCGGCGAGCCTTGGCCTGTAAAATTAAATTAATACCCGACATGGGTATATGATTACCTGAAACAGTATCTAAATTTGTGGCGCTCAACGCGTATGAATAGTAGAAAATTTCAGGATCCATTTGTATAACTGAATTTAGGTGTCGCGCTCCATCAAGATTTAATTCCCAGGCACTGAAATTATGGGATTCCCAGGCGGGGTGTTCACGAACACGTCGAAAATAATTCAACCATGGTTCGTTAATTCCTCTTCTAAAATTCCAGTGTTCCATATCAAAATCATAGAAATCGGTTCCTGCAACTGCAGCTAATCCAACAAAATATTGTAAAAAGGAAACACTGCGCTTAGCTATATCTGTGAGCGTTGTTCCATTGTGCGGTGTTCCAATTGTGGTAATGGACTTTATCCAGCCACTATTCGTTTTGCCCAGCAGCGAATTTTTCTCTGGAAAAACCCCAGATGAATCCGCGTAGTATACATTATTTAATTGTTGGGCAAGCATTCTTATTGTCTGCCCACCCATGCTGTGCCCAATAAAATGTACTGGATGCTTTGTATCCCACTCTGGGTATAAACCCGGGTAGGTTTTACCTTCCGGCTTTTGAATTATTCCCCAAGTGTTCGCATGTTCTTCACCATAATCCACCTGTCCGCCTTTTAGCTGATGAAAAACTTCTACTGCTCTTTCCCAATTGGAAGTTATTGGTCCGATAGAAACAGTAAAAACCGTGAACCCTTTTGATTCTAAGTATTCTTCAAGATCTTGAAAACCGCCCCAGTACTTGTATTTTCCCATCTCCTCTGGCCCCCAGCCCAAAAAACCATGGACCAACACAATTGGGTTACTATTTTCCGATCTGAGGGAAACGTTCAGACACAGAATAAAAAGTAGTATAAAATGCAGGTTTGTCTTACTTAACATTGAGTATAAAATTTACAACTCACTGTATTTGTAAGATACTAGAAATGTATTAAATGCTTAATTCAGTATTAAAAAATCTCAAGGTATTTCTTCAATTCCCACTCGCTGACCGAACTCGAATATTCCAACCATTCTTTCATCTTTCCGGCATAAAAATTCTCATAGGTCGACGCGTTTAACGCCGATCGAATCACAGTATCATTTTTCAGCTCCTCAAGGGCATCTTTCAACGTTTCAGGCAGGGTGGCTATGTCCCGCAGTTTCCGATTGGCTTCTGAAAGCTCGTATATATTTTCATCCATCGGTTTCGGCGGACTTATTTTATTTTTAATTCCGTCCAGGCCAGCAGCCAGCATAACTGCAAATGCCAAATAAGGATTAGCCATTGGATCAGGGCTGCGCAGTTCACAGCGCGTTGATGCCTCGCGTCCTGGTGTATGACGGGGAATACGAATTAGAGCTGAACGATTTGTCGTCGCCCACGTAATATAAATAGGAGCTTCATAGCCCGGCACAAGGCGCTTATATGAATTAACTGAAGGGTTTAATATGGCCGTCATTGCGGGAGCATGTTTCATTTGACCGCCAATATAATATTGAGCCATTTCAGATAAATGATATAATCCATTTTTGTCATAGAAACTGTTTTTATCAGCTTTAAAAAAACTCTGATGGACATGCATTCCTGAACCATTAACTGAAGCTAAGGGCTTGGCCATGAAGGTAGCGTGAAGATCGTGCTGATGGGCAATTGCCTTGACAATATATTTAAAGGTAACTGCGTTATCAGCCACCGTTAAGGCTTCCCCATAGCGAAAGTCAATTTCATGCTGGCCTTCAGCAACCTCATGGTGCAAAGCTTCAACATCAATGTTAAAAGCCTGCATTGCACTCGTCATATCCTGGCGAATTTCAGTGGCCATATCGGTTGATTGATCAAAATAGCCGCCCCGGTCATGCGGTAATGATTTAATCGTTGAATTCTCCTTTTTGAATAAGAAAAATTCTAACTCAGGACCGACAAAAAAAGTCAATCCTAATTTGTCCAATTTTTTTAGTTGATTTATCAAGACAGTTCTAGGTGAACCATCATACAATTCTCCATTAGGCAGATAAACATCGCAAATAAAACGGGCTGTTGTACGCTCTGTATCTTTTGTCCAGGGAATAATCGCAAATGTATTCAAGTCTGGCTTCAGATACATGTCGCTCTCAAAAACTCTGGTGAATCCTTCTATGGAAGATCCGTCAAACCAAATATTGTTATCTAATACTTCCTGCAGTTTTGACACCGGTATTGTTACCGCTTTAACAGTTCCATGAATATCGGTGAATTGCATATCCACAAACCGGACATTTTCCTTTTTCACAAGCTCTAATATTGCAGCTTTGTCCATCGTATCTCCTTTGAGTTTCTATTAGTCGATTATTGGGGGTAAATAGGTGTTTTCTTTAAACGATGACATTACTATCATGGTATTCGTTTTAATTACACCGGGCCATTTTTGAATTACGCTTAGCAGCGTTTCTAATGAGGATGTATTCTGGGTTCTGACCTTTAGAATATGTGATCCCTCGCCAGTTACCGAGTGGCACTCAAGCACTTCCTGGGTATCGTCAGCAAACTGTACCAGATCATCATAATAATCTGAAGAAGACATGGCCACCTGAATAAATGCTGTTACATCATATCCGTTTTGCTTTGGATTTAGAATTGCCCTAAAGTCAGATATGAATTCATTATCGACAAGCTTTTTTATACGCTCAGCAGTTGCCGGAATAGATAAACCCACTTCAGCCGCTAAACCACTGGCTGTCATACGTGCGTTCTTTTGCAGTAGATCGAGTAATTGTTTATCTTTATCATCAAACATGGCGAATAATATAATTTGGAAATATTTATAAATACAATATATATTTATGAAATAATATAATAATACGTAATATTTTTAGTTATTTAGTGTTAATAATTAAAATATTTAATATTTAAAAATATATTCCCATTCCCATACCCACAATCCAACCTCCTGAAGTAAAGAAGTAGCCACCGAACTCAAAACGATATTCCTGATTATCATAAGCCAATCCAAAACCAGAACTGCCGAAAAAATCATTGATATAATTAATGCCGGTTTGCTGATATAATTTGTTGGTATTAAAACCCCATTGAAGTTTGAACTGGTGAGGCAAATCAAAGGTCCCGCTAAATCTTGCATAGGCGGTCTCTTTTGATAATTGATAGGCCACATCTAATGCTAACTCAAGTGGTAAATGCGCCACCCGTTTGTTTATGCTGGCAACCAGTGCAGTCGGCAGTTTTTCTTTTTCGCTGGTATATCTGGTTAATACAAAACCGCCGTTTTGGAGACTTAATCCCAGCCGCATTTTTATCAATTCAATATCATAAATGATGCCTGCCGCAAGGGTCAACACAATAGATTGGTAATCTTCTAGCTGACTTATAAAAAATCCTCCTGTAACGCCAACCAGAAATTTATTATCTTGAAATCCATAAGCGGTTGAACCAGTCATCCATGTATCGCCTGATATATAATCGCCAAGTCGATTTCCGTCTTCATCATATTGCTCAAAATCGCCATATCCCAGATGCCTGAGACTCAATGCAATTGTATTGGCTTTAAGGGGGATGATCAGTGTAAGCGCTTTGGCTTGAATATCCGCCGGATATTGTATAAGGCTGATGTGCATTAAACGCGAAATTCCAAAAATTGCTGCTGGATTCATTCGGTCGCTCTCAGCAGATGCCATTGCAGCACCGCCACCCGCCATTGCAGCGTTCGAGGTATGGTACCAGCTGTTCATCCCCTCATAGGTGTTTTGCGGAAAAATGTTGGTTGCCAAAAGAATTATAAGAATTAGATACTTCATTTTATAACAGTGTTGTGGGATCCACATCTATGATTGTTTTTATTCCAGAACTTTTTTTAGAATGACCTGCTTCAAAAAAATATTTATTCAAAACACTATGCAAATTATAGCCATTAAGGTCAAACTGCTTGAATGATTTAATAACTATTTGCATGCGATACTTATTCCGCAATTTTTCACGATAGCACCAGGCTGGACCTAATATTTCCATCCCTTTAATGTGGCTTGGTAGTTTTGCACAAGTGTGCTGAGCAAATTGCTCAACTTTGGTTTTATTAAGACCAGTGAATTCAATTTTAGCCAGCCAGCTAAATGGAGGATAATTCAGTTCCTGCCGCTGGTTTAAGGCGATATTATAATATGATTTTAAGTCCAAGCGCGTCGCGTATTTAATAACCGGATCATCAGCACTATAAGTTTGAACGACAACTTCGCCCGCTTTTTTCTCACGGCCAGCTCTTCCGGCTGCCTGATAAATTAACTGGAACACGCGTTCCCCTGATCGAAAATCCGGCAGATACAAACCGGTATCCGCATTAATAATTCCAACCAGAGTAACATTCTTAAAATCTAATCCCTTGGCGATCATTTTTGTGCCCAGTAAAATGTTAATTTCCCCCTTTTCAAATTTCTGTAAAATGCTGACCAGGTTTTTACCGGTGCGCACCGAATCTACATCCAAGCGAGCCACCACACTTTTTGGGAAATTCGCTTTGATCAATTCCTCTACTTTCTGCGTTCCGGTGCCCTGCAAATCAAATTCAGGACTCCCGCAGTATCGCACTGCTCTGGTCTTTTCGCAAGGGTGTAGCCGCAATAATGACATTGTAATACAGTTCCTTTGATGTGGTAGGTCATAGAAATCTGGCAATTTGTGCACATTACAACGGAACCACAATCATGACAGCGTAATATGGGCGCAAAACCGCGTCGGTTTTGCAGAAGCAATATTTGCTCATCTTTTTTTAATCGATCATCGATTTTATCCAATAATAAACCTGAAAAGATTTGATCAAATTTTCCAGATTCTTCCTGTTCTTTTAGCATGTCGACTATTTTCACATGGGGATATCGGGCGCCACCAAATCGTTCCTGTAAATGGAAATATGAAAATTTATCATGTAACTGATTGTAGTAACTTTCAAAACTAGGTGTCGCGCTTGCCAATACAACGGCAGCGTTTTGCAGTTTTCCCCGCATTAGAGCAACATCGCGTGCATGGTAGCGGGGAGCCAAAGAATCCTGCTTAAAAGATGATTCCTGCTCTTCATCAACGACGATCAGTCCCAGATCATTAAGCGGTGCAAAAACTGCACTCCGCGCACCGATCACAACATTAAAATCGCCCCGGCAAATACCCTTCCAGGTCCAGGCTCTAGCAGCACCAGAAAGTTTTGAATGCCAGAGCGCAACTTTATCACCAAACACCGCCCTGAAACGGCCTGCGATTTGAGGCGTCAGTGCTATTTCAGGAAGTAAAATAATTACCGATTTACCACTATTCAGTGTTTTGCGGGCAATATCAATATAGATTTCCGTTTTACCGCTAGCGGTAACGCCATGCAACAGGTAGGGTTTAAATTTTTCATTCTGAATAATATTTGTTATGCTGCTAATGACCGCTTGCTGTGCTTCTGAAAATGTGATTTCTTTGTGAACAGGATTGAAGGTGAATCCGGTAATATCAGGAAGTTCCATTGCTTCTTCCAGAGAAACCAGATTCTTCTCCGCCAGATTACGACAAACGGTAAGAGGGCTGCTGGCAAGCATATTAAATTCTGTAACTGGAACGGATTCTTTACATTGTTCTAATTGTTTTAAAATTTGGGCTTGGACAGGGGCACGTTTTTCCAGTTCCTGAATGTCATAATCGCCGGTCTTAAGTTTCACGAGCCATTTAATTGGAGGTTGATATTTTGTCGATAGATTATCGGGAAGGGCTGTTTTGGCAGTCTGACCTATGGGTGTCATGTAATAACGGCTCATCCACTGGATTAAACGCCATAGGCTTTCGTTAAGTACCGGCTGGTCATCTACAAGTGCGTCCACTGGTTTAACAGTGCCACTGAATTCAGTTACTTTCAATATCTCTACTACCAGGCCAATAAGTGTCCGATTGCCGAGCTTGGCTTTTATGCGTGAGCCCACAGAAATCGACTTTTCAAGAGCCGGTGGAACAGAATACGTAAATTCTTGATAACTGGCTATAGGAAACGCAACATTAACAAACATGGTATTGTAAAATAGATGGTGTTAACATTCAAATCAATAAAAATGGTTTGATGATTATAAAAAAATTGCGCGAATTTAATGGTCCGCGCAATTCTATAAAATACAATCAGTTTAATTAATCTAAATTGATTATCCTTTGATTACGTAAAGTTTGATTTCCGGTTTAATTTCGGAAGCTAGTTTTATTGGCACACTGTAAACGCCAAGGGCCTTGATGGGTTCTTCCAGCATAATATCATGGCGTTCAATTTTAATATTTTGATCCGCCAGTGCTTTTTGAATATCCTGGGTGGTGACAGATCCAAACAAGCGTTCTTCTTCACCAACCTGCATTTCAATCGTAATCTCAATTTTCGCAAGGGCCGTTGCCAATTCTTGATTGATTTTGTCTTGGCGTGCAAATCGTGCCTGGGTAACCCGCTTTTTCTCATCGGCCAATGCTAAATTACGTTTTGATGCCCGCAGTGCCAATTTCCGGGGTGCCAGATAATTACGTAAATAGCCTGGCTTCACATTAACCACATCACCAGCCAGCCCCAACCTTTCAACGTCTTGTAATAATATTACATCCATATTAAATCTTCCTGTTTATTTAGTCGCTTATAAGATTATTAATACTCAATTCTCAATACCTTTATTAGTGAATGGCATTAATGCAATATTTCGAGCACGTTTAATAGCTTTTACCAGTCGACGATGCATTTTAGCGCTAGTGCCGGTCACGCGGCGGGGCATAATTTTTCCCTGATCAGTTACAAAACGTCGCAGCAGCTTAACGTCCTTATAGTCTATTTTTGTGATTCCATTCTCTTTAAAATAGCAAAATTTTCTTTTCGTAGCGAATGCCATATTAGTCCTCCTTTTCCACTTTTTCTTTATCTTCATCAGAAGTGTTTTTATCAGCTTTTTCAGCGGTTGGTTCTTGTTCCTGCGCCTGGTCTACAGCTTCCGGTTTTTCCGCTACTTCGTCCGAAGGTTTTTCTGCTATGGAATCCGAGGCAACCTCAGTAGTAGGCTTCGCGGTAGGCTCCGACTCTTTTTTATCCGTCACCGCTCTGGGGCTTTCTTTTTTAAAAATTTCAGTCACCTCATCTTCTTTGTATTCCTCTGGTTTTTCGTCCAGCTTAATGGTTTGAGTCCTTATCACCGCTTTATTCAATTTCATAAACAAATTAAAATCAAGCATAAAACCGGTTTGCTCAGTACCAAACTCAAGTATGATAAAAGTTCCATATTTATGATTTTGAATCATATACGCTAAACGCTTTTTACCCCAAAGCCGATGATTAATAATCTCAACTTCGCCTTTCTTAAGCTCCTCGGCAACGCCATCCATCGCTTTTGAGAGGCGATCCTGTTCATAGTTGGGATTAATGATGTATAGTATTTCGTAATATTTCATTCACTTCTCCATATTTCTACCGACTAGATCATTGGTGCAATGACTAATGATATAACTGTTATAAGTTTGATTAAAATATTCAGGGATGGGCCAGCAGTATCTTTGAAAGGATCACCTACTGTGTCACCCACAACAGCAGCTTTATGAGTCTCACTGCCTTTGCCGCCCAATGCTCCAGTTTCAATATATTTCTTGGCATTGTCCCAGGCGCCACCGGCATTAGCCATAAAAATTGCCAGCAATACGCCGGTTACAAGAACACCAGCAAGAACACTGCCCAGCAATTCTGCATCGTGCAGGATTAAACCAAAGAACACCGGTGTTAATATTGCCAGCAGCCCCGGCGCTACCATGCGCTTGATTGCAGCTGAGGTTGATATATCTACACAACGTGCATAATCAGGACGTGCTTTACCTTCCAATAGACCTTCGATTTCGCGGAATTGACGGCGAACTTCTTCGATCATCTCAAAGGCCGCTTCACCAACAGCCTTCATGGCAAATGATGAAAACAGAAATGGCAAAATTCCGCCGATCAAAAGCCCGGCCATAACTTTTGGATTAATAATATCAATGCTGGTAATACCCACGGTTGTTTGATAAGCACTAAATAATGCCAGTGCAGTAAGAGCCGCAGATCCAATTGCAAATCCTTTACCGATTGCTGCGGTTGTATTGCCAACAGCATCCAGCCGATCGATACGTTCACGTACTTCTAGTCCTAACCCGGCCATTTCAGCGCATCCGCCGGCACTGTCGGCGATTGGACCGTAGGCGTCCACCGCCAATTGAATTCCAGTGGTTGCCAACATACCCAGAGCAGCTATTGCTATGCCGTACAGTCCGGCCAGGTTAAAGGAAATAATTATTGCCAAGGCGATTGTTAATACCGGATAAGCCGTTGAATACATACCGGTTGCTAATCCACTGATGATATTTGTTGCCGGTCCGGTCTGACTGGCTTTGGCTATGTTAATTGTTGATTTTCCGCCTAAGGCCGTGAAATGTTCAGTCAATAATCCAATTATTATACCGGCCAACAACCCCACAACAGTGGCGCCAAATATGTTAATTGTTGATAAAACATTGGGGTCAGCAAAGTGGTCAATGACAAACCAGGAAACCACGATCATGATACCGCCGGATCCAAAAATTCCAAGGTTTAAAGCTGTCTGCGGATTGCCACCTTCAGAGGTTCGAACAAAGAAAGTGCCAGCAATTGACACCACAATTCCAGCGGCTGCTAAAACAAGTGGAAGAACTACATAGTTATATCCCAAGCCACTAGCAGCAAGCACCATAGCTCCAATGATTGAGCCAACATAAGATTCAAACAGGTCAGCACCCATTCCGGCTACGTCACCGACATTATCGCCAACATTGTCAGCAATTGTGGCGGGATTACGTGGATCATCTTCTGGGATGCCAGCTTCAATCTTACCGACTAAATCTGCACCAATGTCAGCTGCTTTGGTAAAAATACCACCGCCAACGCGCGCAAAAAGTGCAATAGAACTGGCACCCATGGCAAATCCTGATAAAATTTCTAATACAAACGGAAGGTCGGCACCTGCTTTAGTACCACCATAGAGCCAGAACAGTATTGACAATCCTAACACGCCTAAACCAACTACGCTCATACCCATCACCGACCCGCCATTAAAGGCCACTTTCAAGGCTGAATTAAGATCCTTGCGGGCTGCTTGAGTGGTACGGGTATTGGCAGCTGTCGCTACATACATTCCGATATATCCTGCTATCCCGGAGCATAACGCCCCAACAACAAAACTGACTGCCACTAATTCCGTGTTTGATGATAGTCGCGCAGCAAATAGTCCGCTTCCGATTACCAGCACAAAAATTGCTAGCACCTTGTATTCACGCGCTAAAAAAGCCATGGCTCCTTCACGTACGGCGGCACCGATTTCCTGCATTCGTTCATTCCCAGGTGATTGGCGCATGATCCAGCTGCTTTTCCAATAAGAATAGATTAAAGCCAGGATTCCGGCAACAGGCACCAGATAATACATATTCATTTTGCATTCTCCACATTTGTATTGGTTCGATTATATTCTGTCATGGTTGCCTGTAAACCGCGATGAATTATCATTTCAATTGCGTCGGCGGCTCTTTTAATAACTGACTTTGCCAGTAATTGATCATCCTTACGGAATGGTTTTAGTACAAATTTCTCAGCCGGACGGGTTTGCTCATTAGTCTTAATGCCAATTCGAATACGTGGAAATTGATCATTACGTATTTGATATATCACTGATTCCATACCGCGATGACAGCCATCCCCGCCATGAGGTCTAATGCGTAACGTTCCCAATGGCAGGTCGACATCATCTACGATAATGTGCATTTCATTTAGATCTATATCAAAATGGCTCATAATCGAATTCACGGCTAATCCACTGACATTCATCCCTGTTGTCGGTTTCGCTAACAGCACTGTTGAGCGCTTGTTTTTACCAACAACGTAGTCGCCTTTCCCGGGGCTGAATGCTATTTGCATACGCTCCGCCAGTTCATTGATGACCCAGAAACCAGCATTGTGTTTAGTTGCTGCATATTTATCGCCAACATTTCCCAATCCAACAAAAGCTAACATTATTACTCAGTTGATTTGTCCTGCGAACTGGAATCTGTAGCGGGTGGCGATTCACCTGCGGGTGCGTCTTCCGGAGCCTCTTCACCTTCTTCAAGTTCTTCACCTTCTTCAAGTTCTTCAACCGGAGCTTCAACTTCAACAACCTTAGGTGGTTGAATTGTCAACACGTTTAAATCTTCCGCTGATATGATTTCAATATTATCAGCAACTTCTATATCTGATACCGTTAAGCCTTCATGCAATCCCACCTCGGTGATATCAAGTATAATCTGTTCTGGAACATCGCCCGGCAAGCAGCTGATTTCAACTACATTTAGATTCTGTGTCACAACACCGCCCTCTTTAACGCCCGTTGACTCACCTTCAATGTGTAGCGGTACTGAAATTGTGATTTTTTGATCGCGTCGGACGCGCATCAGGTCAACATGAATTATACTATCTGTAACGGGATGATATTGAATTTCTTTGATCATCACATATTTCTCTTCACCGGATAATTGTACTTCAAAAATATGATGCCCGGAATGAAGTGCTTTGTAGAATTTTTTCTGATCGAGGATAAGATTTATATTTTCTTCCCCATGATAATAATAATTGGCTGGAATCATTCCAGTGCGCCGCATTTTTCTCATGGAACTCGTGCCTTTTTCTTCGCGTATTGATATCTCCAGCTTTTCATATTGTGCCATCTTAAAAACTCCTAATTACTAATTTAAAAATCGAACAGGGCGCTCACAGATTCGCCTTCATGAACGCGTTTGATTGCCTCTCCAAAAATCTTTGCAACGGATACAACTTTCATTTTCTGTAATAACTTCTCTTCTGGAATTTTCACAGTATCGGTCAGGATAATCCTATCAATTACTGATTTATCTAACCGCGCAACAGCGTCTCCCGAAAGAAGGGCATGCGTTCCAACCGCAATCACAGATTTTGCTCCGTGCTCCATGGCCTTTTCAGCAGCATTGATTGTCGTGCCGGCAGTGTCAATAATATCATCGATGATTAAAACATGTTTTCCCTTCAAATCGCCGATCAAATGCACGACTTCAGCCTTATTGGCGGCATATCGCCGTTTATCAATAAGCGCAAAATTCATCCCCAGCCGCTTAGCATAAGCCTGACTCATCCGGGCTGAACCGACATCCGGGGCCAACACGACCGCTTCCTGAGGATCCATGTCAAGGTTTTTTAATTCATTCAACAATACCATGCGGCTATAAAGATGATCGAACGGTATTTTAGCAAAACCCTGTATCTGGGTGGAATGCAGATCCATGCTGATAATCCGACCGGCACCAGTAGCTGTGAATAAATCCACAATTACCCTGGCTGATACCGGTACGCGCGGTTTATCTTTGCGATCCTGCCGACCGTATCCAAAATAGGGTATCACCACCGTAACACGATTGGCAGAGGCGCGCACGGCAGCATCGACCAGCAGGGCTAATTCAATTATATTACGGGCAGGACTGTTTGTAGGCTGAACGATAAATACATCCTTGCCGCGAATATTTTCTTCGTATTTAACCCAGATCTCCCCATCGGCAAAGGTTTTTATTGACACTTTACCCAGTGGAAGGCCTATGAACTTAGTAATGCCCAGAACTAGTTCGGGATTACTGCGACCGCCGAATACTTTTAATTGTTCTTTATACATATTTTTGCTGGGGAGCAGGGATTCGAACCCCGATCGCCAGGACCAAAACCTGGTGTCCTGCCATTGGACGACTCCCCAATAATTAGACGATGATTACAGTTGGATAATTAGGAATTTGTCGGTCTGCTGATAATGGTCTGGATCTGCGGGGAAAAAGTTGACGCTGCTCTCTGGGCTTGAGCTTCATCGTCAAATATTCCGAACACAGTCGAGCCACTACCCGACAGGCTGGCAAAATTCGCACCGGCTTTAATCAATCCGGATTTCAAATTACCAATCTCTGGATATGCTGGAATCACAGCCTCTTCAAAATCATTATCAAATAACTTGTTAGGGCTAAAATTACTCCCAATAAAGTGGGCAAAGTTAGGTTGCTTCCCATCCGCCTTCAAGTCTTTTTTAAGAGCTGCATAGGCCCATTTTGTACGGATCGGAAAATCCGGTGTCAGACACAAATACCAGCCCTTAATTGAATTATCAACTGGCGTTAATTTTTCACCGCGCTTTTCGCCGATTTGTGTTCCTCCTCGTATAAAAAATGGCACATCCGCACCAATCTTTATTGCCAATAATTCTAATTCTTTATCTGTGAGCATAAGTTCGAATAATTTATTCAGTGCCTTTAACATGGTCGCAGCATTACTTGATCCGCCACCTAGGCCAGCACTGGCGGGTATTTTCTTTTGAAGATTTATTCGTACACCGCCTAGACCTGGAAACAGTTTCTTCATTATTATATAGGCCTTACTAACGCTGTTCGATTGGTCAATAGGTATCCAGTCAACATCGGCGGTGATGTTGCAGCCGCCGGAATGTTTAGTAATTGTTATGTTATCATGGAAATCAAGTTCCTGAAATACTGTAGCAATATTATGGTAACCATCCCTGCGGCGATTCAGTACCTTTAGTCCAATATTAACTTTGGCAAAGGATTTTGAAATCAGGGAATCCATATAATTAATCTGATCTTAAGGTTACAATAGCCTGGGCAGCCCAACCCTGTCCAGAGCCAATAAATCCCATTTCATCGGTGGTAGTTGCTTTCACAGAAACTTGATTGATTTTCAGCTGCATGGTTTCAGCAACAATTTGGCGCATTTCGGGTATGTAATTTTGCAGATAGGGTTTTTGCAGGATAATGTTACTGTCCACATTATCCACCGTATAACCCTCAGTTTGTACTTTTTCAACAGCAACTCTTAGAAACTTTCTGCTATCGGTTCCTTTCCATTGGTCGTCATTGCTGGGGAAAAAGTGACCGATGTCGCCCAGTCCGGCCGCACCCAGGATAGCGTCCGTTATTGCATGGAGCAGTGCATCACCGTCAGAATGTCCAATTGATCCGAATTCACTGGTAATTGTCACGCCGCCAATAATTAATTTATGGTTTTTGCCTAACTGGTGCGCATCAAATCCAATGCCAGTTCTAATCATTATTGACTCCTTTTAACAATGCTTCCGCAATCGTCCAATCGTCAGGAGTGGTAATTTTTATATTTCTGGCCGACCCCGGAATAATGGTAATCTTATAATTCAGCTGCTCCAACAAAAAGGCTTCATCGGTGCCGGTAATGCCATCTTGCTCAGCGGCCGCAAGGGCTTTTTCCAACGCTGCCCGCCTGAATGTCTGCGGTGTCTGGGCCTGCCAGATGGTCTCACGCGGGATTGTTTTTTCGATTACATTCTCTTCAGTGCTAGCCTTTTTCAAGGTGTCCGAGGCAGGGATGGCAGTAATTGCCCCATCATAATCCTGACAAGCTGCAATTGTCTCCGTGATCATCCCCATGGTTACAAAGGGCCGAGCGGCATCATGGACGCATACAATCGAACAATCTTGGCTGAGGGCATTTAACCCCATTCGTACTGAATCCTGCCGGCGTGCACCGCCCGTGACGACAGCAAGACGTTTTGTTGAAGAAAATGAACTAATATGCTCAAGGGCTTCTTCCAGGTGTTGTTGCGGGACTACCACAACAATTTCATGTACTTCTGAAATTTCAAGAAACGGTTGTAGAGCATATTCCATCAGGGTATGGTTGTCAAATTTTTGAAATTGCTTAAATCCGCCAAAGCGGTTACCTGCACCGGCAGCAGGGAGAATTACACCAACCTTCTGAGCTGCCTTTGACATTATATAATCAACATTGCATCGCCGTAACTCAAGAATCGATAATCATGTTTCTTCGCTTCACGGTAGGCTTTCATAATAAGGCCATGCCCGGCAAAAGCTGCAACCATCATCATAAGTGTGCTCTTTGGCTGATGAAAATTTGTTATCAATGCATCGACCATTTTAAAATCATATGGTGGATATATAAATTTGTCGGTCCATCCGCGTTTGGGACTGATCTGGAAGCCTGACACGACAACTGTCTCCATGGCGCGCACGGATGAAGTTCCCACAGCTATTATCTTATGGCGTTTCTTACGCGTGTTATTAATCGCCATCGCCGTAGCTGGGGAAACCTCAAAATATTCAGAATCCATTTGATGGCGGTTAAGATCTTCTACCTGTACAGGACGAAAAGTACCCAGGCCAATGTGCAGCGTCACATACTCTACCTGGACACCTTTCTTGGTTATGCGCTTTAGCAGCCCTTCGGTAAAATGCAACCCGGCAGTAGGCGCCGCAACAGCACCCCGCTTGTCGGCATAAACGGTCTGATAGCGCTCTTTATCCTTTTTTTCAGATTCGCGCTCAATGTAAGGCGGCAATGGTGAAATGCCGATCCGGTCAATTACATTGTACAGATCTTCGCCTTCATATTCAAAGCGTACCACTCTTCCACCGGATACAGTATTATCAATAACGTCACAGTGCACGCGTGGTGTGAACATCAGTTTGTTGCCGATTCGCACTTTCCGGGCCGGCTTGACCATTACCTCCCAGAGATCATTCCCCAGTTCGCGTAATAAAAACACTTCCACCCTGGCATCAGTACGGTCTTTTGTGGCAAACAGCCGCGCGGGGAAAACCTTTGTATTGTTCATCAGCAATAAATCATTCTTACGGATATAATCAATAATATTTGAGAATTTCAAATGCTCAATTTTTTCTGTTTTGCGGTCCACTACCATCAATTTAGACTGATCCCTACGAGGGGCCGGATACTGTGCAATATATTTATTGGGCAGGGGATAGTTGAATTCAGCTAGTTTATATTTTTTCTTCTTTTCAATCATTAAATAATCCTTGTTGTTTAGCGGTTGGGGCTTTGCCCAACAATTTAAAGGTGCGCTCCTGAGCGATCCGCCCGTGTATTGTTCATCAGCAATAAATCATTCTTACGGATATAATCAATAATATTTGAGAATTTCAAATGCTCAATTTTTTCTGTTTTGCGGTCCACTACCAT
>PVMS01136764.1_pt1 | contig 15425 bp, 12 predicted proteins | sample 1853461 | NCBI WGS metagenome assembly PVMS01 (sample SAMN08582032, study PRJNA380276) | Marine sediment metagenome, whole genome shotgun sequencing project. | isolation source: ocean sediment barecode stripped | collected 2017 | reverse complement strand
CGATACAAAATAATCCGGAAATGAAAATATACTATAACCGCAGAATTGAACAAGGCAAAAATAAAATGAGTACAATTAATATAATCCGATGTAAATTATTAGCAAGAATTTTTGCAACTGTAAAACGACAAACGCCATATGAAGAGGTACTAAAATATGCTAGCTAAAAACAATTGAAATATATTTGGTAGAGTCATAGAATACGCAAAGGCGAAAACTACTATAATTTTAACAATTAATTAAATTAAGCAACCTTATTTGCAAATTGCATATTATATAAGGTTCTGTAGTAACCGTCTTTATTCAGTAAATCCAAATGTGACCCTTGCTCAACAATCTTTCCTTTATCCATAACGATGATACGGTCTGCCTTTTTAACAGTTGTCAGTCGGTGTGCAATTATTATAGACGTTTGGTGTTGCGTAATTTTATCAGTTGCCTCCTGAATTAATTTTTCTGAATATGAATCTATTGAAGAAGTGGCCTCATCTAATATCAGTACACTTGGACGGCTCACATAAGCACGTAAAAAAGCAATTAATTGACGCTGTCCTGACGACAACATTACTCCACGCTCTTTAACATTGTAATGGTAATTATTAGGCAAGCTCATGATAAACTTGTGAATGCCAATTTCTTTAGCCGCTTCCTTAACTTCATCCAGTGAAATCTCATTATTGCTCAATACAATGTTATCGAAAATTGAATCGGAAAACAAAAAAACATCCTGCAATACAACTGCGATTTCTCTTCTTAAACTCGGCAAAGTGTATTGTTCAATATTGTGATTATCTATACAAATTTCGCCATGTTCAATTTCGTAAAAACGGTTTACTAAATTTATAATGGTGGATTTTCCTGCTCCTGTTGCACCCACTATGGCAATGGTCTCACCTGCTTTTACTTTAAATGAAATTCCTTTTAAAACTTCTTCTCCTTCAATATAACTGAAATGCACATTCTTAAATGCAATATCACCCCTAAAATGTGTCGCTTTTACAGTTCCTGTTTTCTTAATTTCACTCTGGGTGTCAAGCACTTCAAAGACCCTGTCTCCGGCTACCATTCCCATTTGTAACGTATTGAATTTATCAGCTATTTGACGCAATGGCCTGAATAACATTTGAGACATCATAATAAAGGCAATAATCTGACCTGCATTGGTAAAACCGGAATTTACAATATCCAACCCTCCGTACCACACCAACAGGCCAACAGCAATTGAAGATAATATTTCAGCAATGGGAAAGAAAATTGAATAATACCACACTGTTCTAATATGTGCTTGTTTATGTTTTTCGTTGATCTTAATAAAATTCTGATATTCAATCTTTTCTCGGTTAAACAACTGTACTATATTCATGCCTGTAACACGTTCCTGCACAAATCCATTTAAGTTGGCAACTTGAGATCTCACTTCCTGAAATGCCGACTTTATAGCGATTTGAAATATTTTAGTAGCGTAAATCAATATTGGAAGTATCGTAAAAGCTATCAATGCTAATTTCCAGTTCATCCATAACATAACTATGGCCACTACAAACATTTTTAACAAATCACTTATAATCATAAACAGCCCCTGACCAAAAAACTGAGCAATGGTTTCTGTATCTGAGACCAACCGAGTTACTAATTTTCCAACAGAAGATTTATCGAAATATGCCATTTTAAACTGCAGCATATGTTTTTGCAATTGCACACGAATATCTTTAATAATATGTTGTCCCAGCCAATTAACCTTATAAATAAAAATGAACTGAAGAAATACTTCCCCAACTAAAAACATACACATTAACATGGAAAAGTATAATAGTCCTTCTTTATCTTTATTTTCGAAATAGGTATTTACTATTTCCTGTAATAATATTGGTCTTGCTATAGAAAACAATGACAATAGAATAGCCGATAAAGTTCCAGTGATAAATTGTGCCTGGTATTTCTTTGCAAATCCAATGAGCCTCTTAAATATTTTTGCATCAAAAGCTTTCCCTGTAACTTTTTTACTCATTTGTAAATATTATTTTTGGATAGGTTACCTGAGTTAAAAATAACCCTTGCGGTGGTGCAGAAGGACCTGCCTTGCATCTATCTTTACTTTCAATTATTCTCTTAAATTCTTCTAATGTTGTTTTCCCTGAACCTACTTCTAATAGTGTCCCTACAATTGCTCTTACCATATTTCTTAAAAAACGATTCGCTGAAATATAAAAGACCAAAAGCTGTTCATGTTGCATCCATACTGCTCTAGTGACATCGCAATTATACGTTTTTACATCTGTGTTAGAACGTGAAAAACATTTAAAGTCGGTGTAAGTTACTAATATTTCAGCAGCCTCATTCATTTTAACAATATTTAACTTTCTATTCGTAAATTGCCAGGTAGTCTCGATCAAAAAAGGGTTACTCCCTAAAAATATACGGTATTCATAACTCCTGCTTTTCGCATCAAAACGAGCATGAGCACTTTCAGAAGTTTTTGAAATATTATAGATAACAATATCATCAGGTAAAATGGCATTTACTCTATATATAACTTCTTCAGCATTGAATTCCTTATCAAAATCAAAATGAGCAAAAAACTGTTCAGCATGAACGCCGGAATCTGTTCTACCTGCTCCCACAACTTCAATATTCGATCTAAAAATGGTCGAAAAGGCCTTATCTATTACTTTTTGTATGGTAATAGCATTCGGTTGTATCTGCCAACCATGATAATTTGTTCCTTTATATCCTAATTTAATAAAATATCTCAAATGAAATACTATTTTTGTATTTGCAAATATACAATCAAATTTATGAGCAACAATTTTAACTTTAAATGAAAAAAATAGTAGTCCTTTCAGATACACATAGTTATATTGACAAGCAAATTTTGAAGTTTGTTAAACAGGCTGATGAAGTTTGGCATGTGGGTGATATTGGCTCTATAGAAGTTGCTGACGCACTTAAGAAAATGAAACCACTCAGAGCCGTATATGGAAATATTGACAACGCTTTGATCAGAATGGAATACCCATTGGACAATAAGTTTACAATTGAAGAAGTTTCAGTTTGGATGACTCATATAGGTGGCTACCCTAAAAAATATGATCTTAGAGTTAAAGAAAAAATTTCCAAGAACCCTCCAACACTTTTTATCAGTGGCCATTCTCATATTTTAAAAGTGATTTTTGATAAAAAATTAAATCTGCTTCACATGAATCCGGGAGCTGCTGGCAAAAGCGGCATACACAAAGTAAGAACCCTGCTTCGATTCGAAATTAATAAAGCCAAAATTCAAAATTTAGAAATAATAGAATTAGAAAAACGTTACTAATGAATGGTGTTGTAATAAAAAACCATTTCAATAAAAATTGAAATGGTTTTTCTGCACTAAATATACTAAAATTCAAGGTCTATCGTAATCTATCCACAGATTTTACAAGTTCCTCATCCTTTTTAATTGCTTTATTAGCCATTACAACTAAAAAAACCGTAAAAATTGGTATGAGCAACCCAATACCCTTCTCTGAGATTTGAATCTCTCCAGATAAATTTTGTGTAAAATACACGAGTATCCCTAATAAAAAAAAATTGATCAAAATTGTCAATCGTCCCAATACAAATTGTAATTGTCTATTTTTAAACTTAAAAATGATAATACAAGTAAGGACGGCTGATACAAAAAACAACACCGCCATCGTTACTAAAAGCACATTTCCTGTATTGAATGAATCTATTACAAAGAACTTATTACCCAGCTCATTTACCCATAAATTCAATACAAAAATTAATCCTCCAGAAATCAATGTTGCTAATAATAAATAAATCGATTGTATTCGCTGAATCATATTTATAATAATTGACCACAAAATTACGGTATTAATTTAAAGAATTAAAGATTATATATATAAAATAAATTTATATATTTGCAATATCCTACATGATCGTAGTATAAATGAACTACAACTAAGACAACTATTACCACTAAGTTTAATTCGGATTTAATTTCTTAACACAATAAGAAAACACAATTTATACAATAACAATTTTTACAAATAAACATAATGTTTGAAATTTCAAAACTAAAGGATGAAACCCTTGTAGATCTTCAAGAAATTGCAAAGAGAATTGGAGCTAAAAAATACAGTCAACTAAAAAAATTAGATTTAGTTTATTTAATTTTAGACATACAAGCTTCTGTCCCTACAAAAGTCAATAAGAAAGATTCTTCAACTATAGACGGTAAACCCAGAAGAAGGAGAATCATTAAAAAGGCAAATGCATCAAAGGAAGTTAAACCCTTTAATAATCTACCTCCAAACAAAGAAGTTATCGATGAATCGAAAAACGTTAAGCAGACACCGGAGGCTAAAATAACGACAAAACCGATTGAAAAATCTGAAATAAAAAATATTGATAAAAAAGCTGATCGCCCCAACGAAAAAAAGGTGCAACAACAACAGCAAAACAAAGGGAAACACTCCGAACAAAATCAGACTCAAAATCAATCACAAAATCAGCCGCAACAACACAACAAAAATAAACATCCTAAACAACAGCATAAACAACAGAAACAACAAGGAGCTCAAAAAGATAATAAAGGACAAAGACAAAACGGAAATCGTTATAGGGATCCTGATTATGAATTTGATGGTATTATTGAAAGTGAAGGGGTATTAGAAATGATGCCTGACGGGTATGGTTTTTTGAGATCATCTGATTATAACTACTTATCATCACCTGATGATATTTACTTATCCCAATCACAAATTAAACTGTTTGGCTTAAAAACAGGTGATACCGTAAAAGGAATCGTACGACCTCCAAAAGAAGGTGAAAAATATTTCCCGTTGATTCGGGTTTCAAAAATTAACGGATTGCCTCCAAATGTTGTCAGAGATCGTGTTTCGTTTGAACATTTGACCCCTTTATTTCCTCAGGAAAAATTTACTTTAGCAGGTAAATCCAGTACTTTATCTACGAGAATTATTGATTTATTTTCGCCAATTGGATTGGGTCAAAGAGGGATGATTGTTTCTCAACCAAAAACTGGTAAAACAATGCTATTGAAGGATATTGCGAATTCAATTGCATCCAATCATCCTGAAGTTTATCAAATTATACTTTTAATAGATGAAAGACCTGAAGAGGTAACAGACATGCAACGTAGTGTAAGAGGTGAGGTCGTTGCTTCAACTTTTGACGAACCAGCAGATAAACACGTTAAAGTGGCTAATATCGTATTGGAAAAAGCAAAGCGCCTCGTAGAATGTGGACATGATGTGGTAATATTACTAGATTCCATTACTCGGTTGGCAAGAGCTTATAATACGGTTGCGCCTGCATCAGGTAAAATTTTATCGGGTGGTATTGATGCAAATGCCCTGCACAAACCAAAACGCTTTTTTGGTGCAGCCCGTAAAATAGAAAATGGAGGTTCTTTAACAATTATTGCTACTGCTTTAACTGAAACCGGTTCAAAAATGGATGAAGTTATTTTTGAAGAATTTAAAGGAACCGGTAATATGGAACTTCAATTAGAAAGAAATATTTCTAATCGTAGAATTTATCCGGCAATAGACCTTGTTAAATCAAGTACACGTAGAGATGATTTATTGTTAGATGCAAAAACCATTCAACGTATGTGGGTTCTTAGAAAATATTTAGCTGATATGAATCCGGTTGAAGCCATGGAATTTATAAAAGACAAAATCCAATTCACCACTTCAAATGATGAGTTTTTGATTTCTATGAATGGATAGTATTTGAACAATATTATAAAACTAAAAAAGCGAGCATTTGCTCGCTTTTTTAGTTTTGTATATACTTTACTTTTCTTAAAAGAAATTACTTCTGTAATCCTTTATATCTGCTGTTTCTTCTAATACCTGAAATAATTGAAAGGTTTTTCCTTGCACTTTTAAAATCATTCCTTTTCTAAAAGTATTGTAATTTTCTAGTTGTATTGGTTCTTCACGTTTCGTTACTTCAATAACAAAAACACCTTTCACACCTTCAATTTTATCAGAGATCTCATTTAATTTCAACGTTGACATAGCTCCAACAATTCCAGGTTCATTTCCTACTCCAGAAAGAAGCGGACTACCTAATGTTACCAGAGAAGCACTTCTCACAGTTGAATTTGAATTTTTTGCAATTTCTTCCAAAGTAGCCCCTTTCATTTTTTCCTTAATTTGGGCAGCTTTCTTTTTGTTAATTAACTCTGGCCGAACCTTTGCCAACAGATCAGAACTCACAACAATACCATCTTCTTCAGTCATACTTTTTACTAAAACTACCGCATATCCTCTTTTACCATCAACATCAATATCAAACCTTTTAGAGTCTCCCAGGGTTGTATCCTCATTAAATGCCCAAATAATTATTTGTCGCTGACTATTCAATCCCGGAATATTTTCTTCCAAGACCTTCAAGTTAAGGGCTGATTGTACTTTTAAATTTTCTTCAACAGCAATTTCATCTAAATTAGAATCCTCTTCAGATAATTTCGCAGCCAAGGTCTCGGCTTGTTCAAAAATAGTGTTTTCCGTTTCTTCTGATGCTTCAATTGAACGTGCATAAGTAGCCAATCTTACTGCTTTTTCAGGTTTAGTTTGCTCATCAATTCTAATAACATGATATCCAAATGCAGTTTCTACAACATCAATACTACCTACTTTCTTCTTATAAATAAAATCAGCAAAATCTTTATCGAAACTTTGTGAAAAAGCTTGATCTTTACGAACCCAACCAATATCTCCACCTTTCCCCTTAGTTCCATCAGAATTAATTTTATCAGCAATTTCAGTAAATTTGGCTTTATTATTTCTTACCAATGCAATAACGCTATCCGCTGTTTTTTTAGCTGCTTCTTTTGTTCTCAACGTATTTGATCTGGTTGCCCCGGCAAAAGGAATGATTATATGACTTGATTTTACTGAATCCGGAAGTTGTTCTATTTCAATAACTTTAGAAATTTTATAATATTTATATTCTTTATATGGGCCAACTACATCTCCAATGGCAGCATTAAAAATTTCTTCTGAAATTACTTCAGGGAGCTGATTATTATATTTGTAACCATTGTCGATAGATAAATCGGAACTATTATCGCTTAAAAATGCATCATAATCACTTGCATTTTTTAAACCTGCAATATTAACCGTAGTTTTTGCGGCATTACTGTATTCTTCTCTATCATCTATAAAACCAGCAACAATGTTTTTAATATCTTCTTCATCTTTTTCAGAAGGCTCAATATCAAATTTCACATATTGTAAAGTACGTGTTGCTTCGGGCTTAAATCTTTTCTTGTTTTCATTAAGGTACTTATGAATTTCATCTTTTGATACAATACTTAAGCTATCAGCTATTGTTGTATAAGGAACATATACATACCGCGCATCAATCTTAGTGTTTTGATAAAGATAAAATCTTTTCCCTTCTTGCAATGACGCACCTAATCCGACTTTCACCAAAGAAGTATACGCCTGGCGTCCTAAGTTTTGTTTTATCTGTTTTTCAGTTGCGATCCAGTTCAACCATGCACCACTATCACCCGCTTCAGCATCATCTTGCATATTAGCAATATATTCTTTCAACCTTTCTTCATCAAAAAGGTTTGCTTCATTTTTAAACAATGGTGAATTTTGAATTTGAGGTAATTGAATCATTGCATCCCAAATATCTTTTTCGCCAACTACTATTCCTGCTGCCTCAAGTTGCGTTTCAAATATTTTATCGGCCACCATAGTATTCCAAACTGCATTAACAGCCTGAATCTGGGTACTTCTGCCTCCTGTTTGTGCCCTATACGCTTCTACTTCCTGAATAAACTCATCTCGGTTTATTTCTTCGCCATTCACTTCACCAATTGCATTTATTTTACTTGAACTAAAAAAACTTTGAATTGAACTTGGATCAAGTACAAATGCAAAAAGTGCTAATCCCACAATAAGGATTAAGAACATTGAACGATCTCTGATTTTTGATAAAATTGCCATTGTTTTATTTCTTTTATTACAGTTTGCGAAAATACAATTTAGTATTTAATTATGAAAGGGAATTGAGTATAATTAATTGGAAAGAAAGTCATTCGTAAATAGCCTGCATACATTAATCTGCCTTATCCAAAACTTTCACATAAACTTCTTTAATTTTTGATGAGTCCACCTTTAGCATTTGAAAATACAGATTATCTATTTCTACAATTTCATCTTGTCTTGGAATATCTTCATTATGATAAACAATAAAACCTCCTAAGGTTTCGTAAGCTTCATTTTCTTCCAGGTTCAGATTATAGTTTTCATTTAAATAGTCAAGTTCTAATCTCGCAGAAAATTCAAATTCCCTTTCGTTTATTTTATTTTCCAATAATTGGAGCGTATCGTGTTCATCAATAATTTCCCCAAAAAGTTCTTCAACAATATCTTCTACAGTTATTATACCTGACGTTCCTCCAAACTCATCCAATACTACCGATATACTTCTCTTTTTCTTGGTCAAAATATTGAGAATATTATTTATCATCATACTTTCCGGGACAAATTCAACCGGAAATAAAATGGAACGGATAATTTTTGGGTTCTTAAACATTTCAAATGCATGTGCATAACCTAAAACATCGTCCAGGGATCCTTTGTATACCAATATTTTGGAATAGCCCGTTTCAATAAATAATTTCTTTAAATTTGAAATACTTTCATTTATATTTACTGCAACTATTTCAGTACGAGGAATCATTATCTCTCGCGCCTTGACATTGTCAAACTCAAGTGCATTTTGAAAAAACTGAATTTCAGAATCAACAGCTTCACTATCATTTGCATGTTCGAGTTGCTTTGTAATATAATTTCCTAATTCTTCTTTGCTAAATTCGATTTGCCGTACATCTTTAGCCACATTGAAAAATACTTTTAAAAAATAGTCTGAGATAGCAGTGATAAAATCTGAAATAAAATGAAAAATAATATAAAAAAAATAAGCAAGTGGAGCAAAAAACCACAACATTTCATTAGCATAAATTCTAAATATTGCTTTTGGTAAAAACTCAGCAGACACTAATATTATCAGTGTTGAAATAGTTGTTTGAATGAACAAAACAGAAAATTCATTTAGCGAATCTACAGGTAATAAACCAACAATTAGTTTACCCATAAAAAAACTATAAATCACCAAAGAAATATTATTTCCAACTAACATAGTTGTTATAAACTTGGATGATTTTGATGTGAGTTTTCCTAATATTTTTGAAGTAAAACCAGTTTTCTTTTTTTCTATCTCAACTTGAAACTTATTCGCAGATATATACGCTATTTCCATCCCGGAAAAGAAAGCGGAAAGCAGCACAGAAACGAGTATTACGACAAGTTGTAATTCCATTTATTATTTATTCCTTTTTTCAACCCTTTTTCTAAATCGTTTCCTGAAAAAATACACAAACATTGCTACCGCAGAAAATAGTAATAACATATAAGCACGTTCTCTGTCTTCATTCCAATTTAATACTGTCTCCACTAAAAATACTGCGGCTATTACCAAATAGCCATATTCAAATATTTTCCAAAGTTTTTGCATAATTATTCTTTAATATTAATAACTCCACTCTGATTTTTCACCCACCAGATTTTTAAATCTTCCGACGCTTCAAAACCAGTTCCGCGTATCGTGTCTGTTGGTGTATACAAAGTAAATCTTTTTTCCGTAAAAAAATAATGTGTTTTTTGATCCCAGAAAATTTGCTCCGTTGTCAATTTATTTTTATCGGCATAATTGAAAATGACAACATTGTATTTTATTTCAGCAACCTCTGTTTTTTTATAGCTTCTGGCATAACCACCTTCAATAGTAATAGAATCTCCATTTTTATCAATTGTGGTAATCTTAATTCCCTCCGGAAATTCAGAATATGGATGTGCTTTTCTATTGTCAAAATCCAGCATCACAGGAGCTTTCATTTTGATATTTACTCGTCCGGAATCCGTATGCACATGGTTGATATTAAAAGCTTCTCCAATCGGCAAATTTTTATCAGCTAAAAAATCCCGAACCTCTTTAACATTGTTCGTACATGAAAAAAACATTGCTATTGTCAATACAACAGCAATGTTTTTTATAGTATTTATAACTGATCTCGTCATGCAACAAATATATCAATTATAATATTTTTACGCTAATTTAAGGAACCCGAACTGTTTCGTTTATCCAACATTTAATTCTAAAGATTGTTCCTGATTCAACAGTAGCTTTAAATAAATCTGTTTTAGAAGGTACATTATTCGCATAGGCTTTTATAAACCTGTTAGCCAAAGAGCTGATACTTGGATCAACTGATTTTGCTTTTATAGCTTTATTCAAGGCAGCAACATAAACCATTCTTTTTGAAACTACATCATTTCCACAAGAATTAGCACTTGAAGCATACATACTACCAATTAATAAATAAGCTCTACCCATAGTTGGTGCATTATCCAATGCTTGATAACAATAATTTCTTGCTTCAGATTTTCTGCCTTTTTTTCTTAAGATATCGGCTACTTTATACAAATGTCCAGCTTTTTTATAAGAATCTGTTTCCTGATCAACTGCTTGCTTAAAATAGTCCATTGCTTTATTTGTTTCGCCCTTTTTCATCAGGATTCCAGCATAAAATACGGAGGCCTGAGGTGAAGGATCTGCCTGCACATATGCTTCCACCAAAGTATCGTAGAAAGGGTCGTCTGTACATTCTTTATTGTACATTCTTGAAACCGCTCGTTTTAACCACAATGCATCATTCTTTTTTTCTTCAAAATTCTTTTTATTAAATGGAATCAATCTTTCACATGTAGAAATTGCAGCCAATTTAGCATCTAATCCAGATTCAACAATTGTTAAATTGGTTAATACCTGTTGTTTGTCCTTTCTGCTTTTTTTATCTTTTGTACTTAATGTGGTTGAATCTTTGGCATTGATTATATCAATTTGTTTTGAATATTCAGCTCTCTTTAGTTCAATACCATCACCAACTTCATCATATGTGTCAAATACTCTTTGCGTATCAGAATCTTTATACTTATTTAAAATAATATCAAAATACTTGTATAAGTTTTTGGCAGACATAACTGTTGGGTCAACCTCAAATGATTTTTCAAGCCATCCATACACCTCATCTTCTGAAGCTCCCTGTTTGGCTTTAAAAGACGCTATATCATTATAAATTTTAGCTTTTCTATCCTTCTTAAAATTATGCTCCATTCGCTGCATATACACTCTCATAACCAAATCAGCTGCCGCTGATTTCTCAGCTGCAGATGCATTTTTTAATCTGTCCTCGGCAATTTTAATACCATATTTATAGATGTTTACAGAAAGTGTTGGACAATTATCCATACACCACATCCAGTTTTCATATGCAGCATCATATTTTTTTGCTTTATAATCACCTTTGAACAGGTTGTATTTAATATTGCAATCTGCATTCGCTTGTGAAAACACCATCGGAACTAAAGCCATTAAAAATAGCAATGTTAATATTTGTCGTCTCGTTTTTCTCATCATCTTATTCTTTTGATTAATAAATTTTTCGTTTTTTAAACCATTTATCACTAAATGAAAGGCTTAATCTAAAATTGGCATAATTTTCTAGAACCAATCCTTTTTCTGATTTTCCTCTTTTTCCAATTTCAAATCCTAGATTTACATTAGATAACTGATTCTTAACCGGTAAGCCTACTCCAAAAGATATGCCAAAATCATTAATCTCTGTAAAATCATTTCCGCTTCCTGATGCATCAACTAGCAATCCTGTTTTTTCCAACTTCATTCCTGCTCTATAAGTAACTCTTTTCCAGTAACCTGTAAGAGAGTTGACTTTAGGAGTATAAAATCCTCCTATGGCTATTCTACTATAGCTATCGTAAGCCACTTTCGAATTATTATTAACAACATCACCCTGAAATTCTAAAGCTTTTTGAAAACTAAAATCCGCTCCAGCATACCAAACATTATCTTTGCCAAGTCCAACACCTAATGTTGTTTTTAACGGAGATCTTAAAATCCCCGAACTCTGTTTATTTAAAATCGTGTCACGAGGTGATTCCACTGCCCCCAAAGATATTGAATATAAATATTCGTTTCCCTCTGAATCGATATCATTTTCCAGATCAAAATTTCCACCAACATGTAAATTTAGTTTATTTATTGTTGTTTTATAAATAAAACCTACATTAAAAGAAAAGCCTTTAATATTAGAAATTGTTTCATATTTAGTTGCTAAAGAAACATCCTTTTCTTGATTTATTATATTATTTTCAATTTTACCAAAAACGTAATTTCCTTGTAAGCCAAGGCTTAACTTTTTAAACGGGCTATACCCAAATCCGAAAAATGCTTTATTTGTGCCACCTTCTCCTTCGTACCGAGTTGCTTCAATAACAGTGTCTTCATCATCATAAATATTTGATAATAACGAATATCCTACAGAAGTGTTGGGTAACAGACCAAATGAAAATCCGCCTTTATCGCCTACTGGTATACCCATTGCTACATAGGAAAGATAAGTAGCAGATGCGCTTTGATTATCATTACTGTTTTTTGCCCGAATATTTTTATTATCAAGTGCTATCGAGTAATTCGTAAATAATAACGAAGAATATGAAGCAGGATTTGATAAATTTAAACGATGGACTTCTCCCATTGCCACACCAACGCCCCCCATACTTAATTGTTCCACTGTACTTAAGCTATTTTTATCCCCAATACCAAAAAAAGAATATGCTGATGTATTACTTTTTTGAGAAAAACCAGCAATGGAAACGAATAGCGCTATTACTACAACTATTTTTCTTATCATTTAAACCAAATTATGAATCAAAATTGCATTTAATCCGTCTATTAAAAAATTAGGATTGGCAAATATGCCATTTTTTAATTTATTTGCCAAGAAATTAACGTCGCCACCTGTTAAAACAACTGTTAAATCTTTATTTTTTTTTCTATATTGATTAATTGTACTATCAATTTCGTTTATAACACCATTTATTACACCTGAATGAATACTTGATTCTGTTGAATTACCAATTAATTGAATCCTGTTTTCAGGCTCCAGTAAGGGCAAATTTTCAGTAAATTCATGCAATGATTTGTATCGCATTTTAATGCCTGGTGAAATTGAACCACCATGATAAGACCCCTTTCCATCCACGAAATCGAATGTAATACATGTCCCTGCATCTATTATCAATACTTCGGTATTTGGATATTTAAAAACCGCGGCTGCAACCAAAGCAATTCTATCAACACCCAAGGATTTTGGCGTTGAATACTTATTTTTGAATGGAATATTCGTATTTGAATTCAACTCCATTAAATTAATTATAGTATGCAACTCTTTAATTTTAGTTTTCTCAATATCACCAACTGTTGAGATAATGGCATTTTTACAGTTATGATTTTCAATAATTTCAGACAGTTTCTCAAGAAAATTTTCTGTTGTGAAGTTTTCAGTATGAATTAATTCCTTATTACTAAAAACGGCTGTTTTAATTCTTGTATTTCCAACGTCAATAATTAAGTTCATCCTTATTTTTTAACAAGTATCAAAAATACAATAGATTTTTCAAATTTTGTTTTGATATCTATAAAAAATACATTTATATTTGCAACCGCAATAGCGAGGGTGCCTTAGCTCAGTTGGTAGAGCAACGGACTGAAAATCCGTGTGTCCCTGGTTCAATTCCTGGAGGCACCACAAAATAAACTTGTAACACACTTTTAACTAAGTAGTTACGAGTTTTTTCTTTTAAAGAAAACAAGCGTACATCACAAAAACAAATTTTAATTTTTTTTAGATTCTCAGTAGATTAGAAGTTAACTGATTCATTTAACTTTTAAGTATTTCTCTATTATTGTTCTCATAGATTTTTGACTTATCGGTTTTGAAATAAAATCGTCACATCCTAATATATACATCAAACTCCTTTGCTCAGGACTCTTTTAATCAAGATAATGACAATGTACTTTCTACTTTGATCCAATTTGATGAAGTTGAAGCATTCTCTCCAAACAGAAAGCTCTTGAATGAAGAACTTTGGCAAAGAGTTTCAGTCAATAGATTTGAATGTAGTTTTTTACGCCTAGCGGTAGAATTAAGAAACTATGAATACGCATTGGTTGAAATGGATGGGAACAAACGAGTACTGATACAAAATGAAGAGTATCGTGTTATATCCAACGCCATCATTAAATTAACATTAAGAAGTACCCCTAATTTATCAGGATTCTCGAATCCAGAAAGCATTTAATAATTTTTTTAAAACAGAACGCATTTTTTTGTAGGCAATAGTGTTTTGGCTAGTTTAGTTAAAACCCTTGATTATCAGTAGGTTTTCAAGGGTTTTTTATTGTATCTATTTATTCTCTAATTACTTTAATGTTTTACCGGAATATTTACCTGTTTTTTAGGCTGTAAAAAATCCTTTTCATTGATCATATCTTTTTTTCCTAAATAAGTCCAGCTAATTACATTTGAATATTTAACAAAAGCCTGGTTAATATCCATCAAAGAAATATCATTCACAATATTTGCAAATTCTTCTGCCATTTTCCAATTGCCTTTCAATTCAGCCAATCCCAGATTTCCTGCTTGCAAAGCCATTGTTTCCAATCGCATGTAATGAACGGTTAAAAACTTTTGTTTAACATCCACCAACTCTTTAGGAAGATAACCTTCTTCACGTAGTTTATCAATTTCATCCACCATAACCTTAATAGATTGCTTTGCATCTGTAGTTGATAAAGAAATAACATTATATGGACTCTTAACTATACCTGTGGCATAAAAGGCTTGTGGGGCGTAGGATAGACCTCTTTTTGTCCTGATTTCAACATATAATCGGTCATTTAAAATTTGCATCGCAATAATCATAGCTACTCCTTCCTTACTATCCATTTTAGGGGCCATCATATATCCCCGAATATAATTTGTTGCAATATCCTTATCGATAATAACATTGGTGGGTACTTCCATAAGTGTCGGTTCTTCTATAACTGGTAAGGTTCCTTCAGAAAGCAATTCAAATGAAACTGCTATTTTGTTGCTAATATCCTCCTTGCTAACAGCCCCAGTCACCACAATAAACATGCGTTTTCTCCCTAGCAAATTTCTATAATATTCTTTCAGATTCTCTAAAGAAATTTTTCCCAGACTCTCTTCTGTGCCTTCAGATATTTTAGAATAATTTTTTCCTTTAAAAACATTTGCCATGGCCAAATTTCGCAATTGATTTTCGGGATCTGTTGCTGTTTGTTTTGCAGCGACAATTAACTGTTCTTTTAGAATATTATATTCTTTCTCTTCAAATTTCGGATTCATTATAGCATCTGTAAAAAGGCCCCATGATTCATCCCAAAATTGTTTTACACAGGTCAAACTAAAATTACTATAGTCATAATCTGAATTTGCT
>PVMS01021202.1_pt1 | contig 15442 bp, 14 predicted proteins | sample 1853461 | NCBI WGS metagenome assembly PVMS01 (sample SAMN08582032, study PRJNA380276) | Marine sediment metagenome, whole genome shotgun sequencing project. | isolation source: ocean sediment barecode stripped | collected 2017 | reverse complement strand
TCACTCACACCTCTTGTTCACGCAGAATTTTTTTGAATAATACCAAACAGGAAGAGATTAATCAAGACTTGCAAAGCAGAATTAAAGTAATGCACCCATGAGACAATATCCTGGAATTAAACCTCTTGAATTTCCTGAAAACATCCAGTAAGTTATCCTATTATGCTCAAAAAAATCATAAAAAGGGAGAATTAAGTGCCGACAAAGTTTTGCCCTCATTGCGGTAAACGAACAGGTTTTCAAGTGAAATTTAATATCGTTTGCCGAATTAATGATAAAGACGAAAAAAGTTATTTGCGTATTTGCAAGGGATGTGGAGGGCGATTCATAACCTTACAAAAAGATGAACGGATAATCGAGCGGAAGTGTTTGCTCACATAATAGACATTAGAGATTCCCACCGCTCGAACTCTGTCCCGACGGGGAGACCTCTTTTCTCCAGGACAGATATGATCTTTTTGTCATTAAATCTCAGGAAAGGGTTAATTCTGGATTCTTCGTCAAGCGTGGAATGGACATGGGCAGAGTCATATTTTTTTAGATATCTTTCGATGTGGGGGTTGTCGGGTTCCAGTTTTTTTGCGAACGCCATATACTCTTCAACATAATCATGTCCGGCGTAAATGATCGTTTCTCCAGGAAGATCTTTCAAGAATTTGACAGAGTTTAAAAAACCTTTCAAATCTCCTGAAAAACAGCGGCCTACCTTGCCGTTAAACAGGGTATCGCCTGTAATCAGAAAATTCCCGCAATGAAAGGTCACTGAGTCACTGGAGTGGCCAGGGGTGTGATACACCCGTATTTCCCTTCCTTCAAGTTCCACAGCCCTGTTTTTGATGAGGATTTCATTGTCAAAGAACACAGCCCCCGATCTATCGAGGAGGGTCTTGTCCCCAGTGGTATGATCCATATGGCGGTGGGTGTTGGTGACATACTTGAGGGTAAGGTCATTGGTTTCTATAAAAGACAGGATCTCCTCTGCAGCACCCCCATCAATAGCCATAGCGGTTTTATCTCCGTACACAAGATAGGCCAGATTATTATCCGATGAATAACGAAATTGCTTTATCTTCATGATATACCTCTCGAGAAGCCGTTTGTTGTTTTCCCCAGCGCATCAGGGCTGTTTGTTTTTTATTTCCTTCCCAGTTCTATTTTCAATCTTTCTATGATACCACTTACTGCATTACGACGAGTTCAAGCCTTCTATGCTGCCAGGCAGGTTAAAGCAAATTCTCCAAGACAAAGTGTCGCTGTTTGAGTGCTCCACGGTGGAATCTGACCCAATTACTTTCATAAAAGCCTTCTTTGTAAGGGAATTTCAGACGTCCAAATTCTGTTTGGGAAAAATCGTCCCATTCGATATCCTTTTTCCGTTTGGGTTCAAGTGCCTCTTTACGCCAGGCTAATTTGTCATAGTCAAACTCATTGTCAATGAAAAGGTCGGCAAACTCTTCCCGCCACATCTTCCATCGTTTCTCCTGGTCATACTCCGGACTCTTGAGAAGATAATAAATCGGTTCGGCCAGATTTCCCCAGGGAATAAGTTCTGTCGAATCGTCTTTTTCAACATCGGTGAGCAGTCTGTGAATTTCCTTGCAGGCCTTTAAAAAATCTTCGCTGTTCTTACGTTCGGATGTGTTTTGCTGGCCTTTGCGACGGTATTTCCACCGTATTTGGGGCAGGTCGGGATATGAGCCTGCCTCGGCATGACCTATCTGTGGCATGGTATCCAGATAAATATTTTCGAGTTTCAAATGCTTCCAATGGTTGTCTTCAAAAACGTGAATATTCTCGACGTCGTTTTCACTGTTCAATCGGCCCGAAAACCATTTATGTGACCAACTATCCGCAAATGTGTGAAGCGCTATCCCCATGCTAATGGGACGTGATGCGGTATCTGTTTCGCTGCAGGCATGATCCCATACCATATGTGTGAATTTCGAGCCCGGTGCCGTGAGAAAAGTGTCGCCCGGTTTTCGAATGGGTCTTGCAGGTAGAAAATGAAATGGGATGTATATCTTTTTTTGTACGGACCAGTCAAAGGCTTCGAGCCCATAGTGGGCGGTCCTCACCGGCTCAAAAATCATTTTGCCCACTTGAAGGGGTTCGCTCTCTGTGGAATCATCCACGTATTGGGAGGCATAGGCAATCGTCAATGCCTCTTCTTCATTGAAACCACCAGCCCGGGCCAGTACAGCAATGCCATAAAAATGAAGATCGATTTTCATGTCCATCCTTCCCGGGTTAAAATCTACCCATCTTGTTAAGATAATGATAGGCCACTATCCCTGCTGTTGTAGAAAGATTCAGGCTGCGCACCTTACCCCAGATCGGTATGGCATAGCAGGGATAAGATTCTCTAATGGAGGAAGGCAACCCTTTGGTCTCCTGACCAAAGAGAAGATAGTCGCCCCGGTTTATTTCTGCCTCGGTGTAGACCATTTTTGCATGGCGGGTAAGGGCTACCATTTTTCCCCTTCCATCCATATGAGCCAGGAATGCCTCAAAACTAGAATGGTGACAGACATCGACTTCGTGCCAGTAGTCTAACCCTGCTCTCTTTAAATGTCTGTCATCGACCCTGAAACCCAGGGGATGAATCAGGTGCAATCTTATTTCAGCGGCCCCGCACAGCCGGGCGATGTTCCCGGTATTGGCGGGTATTTCGGGTTGGTAAAGGACCACATGGAGGTGGGGATCTTTGAGAACCCTGTGTCCGATCTGTGAAATGTCGCGCGTCATGGAACGATCACAACCCTTTCTTCTCCCCCGCTGGGATAATCGATCACCTTCAAATGGCGCGCATAGTCCGTAATTACATCATAATCGAGCAGCTTTGTTTCCTTCCATTCAATAGAACCTGGCGCTAAGTGCAGATATCTCATCATGTTTTCAGGACGGGCACAATAGGCATTATGGGTCAGTGTGTAAACGCGGTCAAAAGAAAGGGGCTCCCCGCCGATCTTGGCGCCAAGAATCCGCCTGCCCGCCGGTTTCTTAGGATCCACCCTATAGGTTATCCCGGATACCTGGTTGGTAAAACGGACCGCATCCCCTTCGATGATTTGTATGATCTGTGCCCCTGTAACCTTTCCCACCACCAGACGGTTTTGAAAAGGGCACACGGCTTTGAAATCCCCTTCATTGAGTTCTCGAGGTTCGTCCTGATATACCCTGAAATCCATCCTCAAAGAGGAGCTGTTGGTCATGGCTACATCTGTTCCGGTAGCCCATCTAAAGGCGTCGGTGACAAAATCACCTAAGCTGTTCTCCTGTCTCCGCGAAAACGCCCCTATCATGGAATGCTTGAGAACAGCAACGCTTTTTCCGCCCAATGCATCCACCTTTTCCTTCACCAGCATGGTGACATGCCCTAAGGGAGAAGGCGTCAAAGTTACGATTCGGTTTTTCATGGCAATGATTTTCCCCTCTTTCACCGCAAGGTCAACCTGCCCATAACATCCGTTCATGGCGCCCGCCTGAAAAATGTAGATGCCGTTTTCGACCAAAGGTTGTTCAAACATTAGATGATTGTGGCCGGACAAAATCACATCTACGCCTAACTCAGCCGGCAAGGCTTTGGCAAGCCTGACGATGTTCCTCATATTGTCGTGGACCATGAGCACCGTCAGGTCAAGTCGTCCCATCCCGGGAATAGTCCTCTTTAGCGCCGTCAACATCGGAATTATCTTCAACCCCTGCGCGTCAATGGCCTCGAGGACGCGTCCATTTCCTGTCAGGAGCAGTCCTATGAAGCCGGCCCTCAATCCCGACTCGCATCGGATCACCTTGAAGGGCACATAATAGGGACGATTTTCCACGGTCAAAAGGTTGGCACAGAGAAGCCCCGACCAAAACGATCCGGGCGCCAGGATCCCGTAATCAAACTCATGATTACCTGCAGAGATCAGGACCCTCTCCCCAAAACCCTGCCTATCCAGCTGTTTCCAGAAATGGTTCCAGATCATTAATTCTGAAGCACCTTTCATTTCGCCCGGAAGGTTTGGGCCGGTAAAGAGATCTCCGGACATGGCGTAAAAGGAGTTATGGTTATTTTCAAATAGCGGGGGTAAGATCTGGGCCATTTCGATCATCCCGACTCTTGTAGAAGAGGGAAAAAGCCAGCCGTGGAGGTCGTTCTGATAAATAATGGTTACGTTTTCCGCAGCTGCAGAAGGGATTGATATTGATACAATAAAAAAGAGGGCAATGATCAGAAATCGTGATTTTTTCATGTTAGAAATCTTATCCAGTTTACAAAAACGTAGGTGCTAAGAGGTTCCGGGTTTCCCGTTGAAACCCGGATTTAAGGTTAATGTCCTTTCGGCAGGTCATCCCCGATTTCAAGTTTCCCCACTTAGCGGGATCTTTGACAGGTATAGAAGGATCACAGCTCAATCATCGGCCCGGGCTCATCCTGCCTTGCGATCAATATGTCGGTCTCTTTAAGACCGCAGTTTCCAAGGACCTCTGATGCAGTCTGATGGGCCTTTTCAGGATGATTGTTGGTTTCACTCAGATGGGCAAGAACCACCCATTTCAAACTGGTATGGGAAAGCGCACTGACAAGTTCTCCGCCCTGCTGGTTTGAAAGGTGTCCGTCTGGTCCCTTTATCCTTCTCTTAAGGAACAGGGGATAAGGCCCGTTATCAAGCATATCCGGATCGTAATTGAATTCCACGATCAGGGCCTGGCAGTCTTTCAAGCGTTCTTCCGCCAGTCTTGTGCTCCGGCCCAGATCAGTGGCGAACCCGATCCTCAAGCCGTCCGAAGACAGGACTATGCCCATTGGGTCGACTGCATCATGACATTTTGTGAAGGTCTCCACGAGGAGATTGTTAATTTCAATGGGTTCACCGGTTTGGATAAGGACAGGAGTTGAAAGCTTACCCAAAGTCTTTTGCCCTTGCTTAAATGTCCTGGAATTGATGTATAGGGGAAGATTATATCGACGGGCCAGAGGCCCTGCCCCTCTTATATGATCTGAATGTTCGTGGGTAAGGATAATGGCGTTAAGGCTTTTTGCAGATACCCCTACAATATTCAGGCGTCGCTCAATCTCCCGACAACTCAACCCGGCGTCAATCAAAACTCTCGCACTGTCAGTTTCTATATAACAGGAGTTTCCTCCGCTACCGGAGGCAAGAATAGAAAATCTTATCACGCTCTTCATCTGATCCCGCTGTGGCCAAAACCTCCCTCTCCTCTCGGCGTTGCGTCAAGATGTTCCGTTTCCAAGATGTCGGCCTTGTATACCTTTGAAATTACCATCTGTGCAATCCGATCGCCCCTTCTGACGGCAAAGGGTTCGCGTCCCCAGTTGACAAGGATGATCCCCACTTCTCCCCGGTAATCGGAATCAATGGTCCCGGGTGAGTTTACAATGCCGATACCATGTTTAAGGGCTAAACCGCTTCGGGGCCGGATCTGGGCCTCGTATCCGGGGGGGATAGAGATGCTCAGGCCTGTGGGGATGAGTTTTATTTCACCGGGGTTTAATGTTACAGGGTCTTCGACACAGGCCCTGATATCCAAACCGGAAGATCCTTCGGATTCATAGCCGGGCAGGGGAAGCCCTTTGTGGGTTTTAAGAGGTTTGACTTTGACGCTAATACGTTCCAAGATTAACCCTATGGATTGTTGATTGGCGTTTTTCTTTCAATCAACAATCAACAATCGACAATCATCAATCATCAATACTCAAGGAGGCCCCTGTCAAGGTTCTCATCCTTGAGAGGTCCTAAAGCAGCGAAGGAGATCTTGCTCTTTCTGAAGGTATCGTTTGCGGTTTCAACCACTTCGTCAATGCTGACCTGCTCCAGGCTTGAAACCAATTCTTCGTAGTCAACATATTTTCCAAAAACGAATTCGTTTTTCGCAATTCGCATCATCCGGTTGTCTGCGCCTTCAGAGGCCAGGTAAATACCTCCTATAAGATGCTCCTTGGCGGCTGCCAGGTCCGATTGGTTCAATTCGCCCTCGCACAGCTTCCTGATCTCATTCTGGATTGTCTCAAGCACCCGGTTCAGATTGCGCTGTTCTGTCCCCGCATAAATACCCAAGAGACCCGCATCAACATATGTGGATAAAAATGAGTATACGGAATAGGCCAACCCCCTCTTTTCCCGGATCTCCTGAAAAAGGCGGGAACTCATATTCCCTCCGAATATTGTATTAAGTATGGCGCATGCGAATCGTTTTTCAGCCACCTGGGAAGGCGCCTCTCCCCCCAGGCAGACGTGTACCTGTTCCAATTCCTTAAAATGGACGGAAAGGCCCCCGTTGGATAAAGGCACACTTCGTGCCGAACTCAGACCGCTCACTCCTGGCGCAGATTCGAAAACAGGCTCAAAATATGAGACCATTTCCTGGTGGTCCACATCTCCCGCCGCTACGATGAGAATATTCTCAGGTGTATAGGATTTCCGGATATAATTGAGAGCAACCTCTTTGCTAATTGCGGATACGGTTTCCCCTGTCCCTAAAATAGATCTCCCGATCGGGTGCTCGGCCCAGAAAAGACGATTGAAGAGCATATGGAGATTTTCATCAGGAGAATCTTCCGTCATGTTAATCTCCTGAAAGATCACCTCCCTTTCACGCTCCATATCTATGGGATTGAAGGTCGGATTCAGGAAGATATCAGAGAGAATTTCGGCCAAGAGACCAAAATGTTTGGCTAACACCCTGCCATGAAAGCAGGTGGTCTCTTTCCCAGTGAATGCATTTGACATTCCACCTATGGCGTCGAGGTCCTTGGCTATCTGGATGCCACTCCGGTTCCGGGTCCCTTTGAAACTCATATGTTCTATAAAGTGGGAGACCCCGTTTTCCGAACTCATCTCATCGCGCGATCCAATATTGATCCATATGCCCAGAGAAACGGACCGGAGATGCTCTAATCGCTCGGATATAATCCTGACACCGTTCTTGAGTATTGTCTTACGATACATTATCCAGGCTTTCCCCTAAAGCGGCCTTGCGCGAGAGGCGAATTCTTCCATCGTTCCCTACCTCCAGGACCTTTACCAGCACCTCATCACCTTCATTTAGCACATCCGTGACCTTATTGACCCTTTCATTGGCCAACTGGGATATATGGACTAGGCCGTCCGTGCCGGGGAAAATCTCTACAAAGGCGCCGAAATCCATTATCTTTACCACTTTACCCATGTAGAGTTTGTCCACTTCTGCTTCCTGGACAATCTCTCTGATCATCTTTAGGGCAGAGTCAGAGCAATCTCTGTCTGGAGAGGAAACCGTGACAATCCCCTCATCATCCACGTCAATTCTGGCGCCGGAAGTATTGGAGATCTCCCTTATAGTCTTGCCCCCGGGACCGATGAGGACTCTTACCTTTTCAGCATTAATCTTGATCGTGGAAATAATCGGGGCGTATTCCGATACATCTGCTCGCGGTTGGGAAATGGCCTTTTCCATCTCATCTAATATGAAAAGTCGGCCATCTTTCGCCTGTTCAAGGGCCTGTTGCATTATCTCCTTTGTAAGCCGGTCAATCTTTATGTCCATCTGCAAGGCTGTAATCCCGTCACGAGTGCCGGTTACCTTGAAATCCATGTCCCCGTAATGATCTTCATCTCCTAAAATATCGGTAAGCACCGCTACCTTGTCACCATCGGTTACAAGTCCCATGGCTACACCGGCAACAGGTGCCTTGATGGGCACACCGGCATCCATGAGGGAGAGGCACCCGCCACACACGCTCGCCATGGAGGAAGAGCCGTTTGACTCTAAGATTTCCGAGACAACCCGGATGCAGTATTTAAAGTCATCTCCTTCGGGCAACACAGGCAAAAGGGCCCGTCTCGCTAAGGCACCATGGCCGATCTCCCTGCGCCCTGGTCCGCCAAGTCTCTTGGCTTCCCCCACGCTGTAGGGAGGAAAATTGTAATGAAGTATAAATGACCTGAAATGATTACCATAGATAGATTCAATCCTCTGTTCATCCCTTTCTGTCCCCAACGTTGTCAGGACCATTGCCTGGGTCTCGCCCCGTGTAAAAAGGGCAGATCCATGAATGCGCGGCAATAGACCCACATGGCATTCTATGGGTCTGACCTTATCAAATGGACGTCCGTCTATCCTTTTCCCTTCCGACAACATCATATGGCGGACCATTTTCTTTTCAAGATCGTGTACGGCCTCTTTGATTACCGATTTCTTTCCTTCATACTCTTCTGAAAGTTCAGCCAGTGTATGCTCCCCGGCCTCTTTTCTTTTCTGTTGCCGTTCCATTTTGTCTGCAGTGATAATGACTTCTTTTAAAAGAGGTGTAGCTGTTTCAACGATTCTTGTCTGAAGTTCCTCGTCAATATCGGCCGGGGGAATAACCCTCTTTGGTTTACCCGCCTCCGCCTTGAGGGCATCCTGCATGTCAAGCATGGGTTGAATAGCTTCATGACCGTAAAAGATTGCCTCAATCATGTCAGCCTCAGGGACAAATAGGGCTCCACCCTCAACCATGACAACGCCATCCCGACTGCTGGCAACAATCAGATTCATATCGCTTTCTTCCTGCTCGCTGATTGTGGGATTGGTTATAAATTTGCCGTCAATTCTTCCCACCCGAACTCCTGCAATGGGCCCGGAAAAAGGGATATCCGAGATCTCAAGGGCGGCCGAAGCACCTAACATGGCCAGCATATCGGACTCATTTTCTTTGTCAGTGGAGAGGACAGTCGCGATAACCTGGGTCTCAAAATAATAATTTTCAGGGAACAGGGGCCTGAGAGGTCTGTCTATCAAACGCGATGTCAGCGTCTCCCCTTCGCCAGGTCTTCCCATATCCCTTCGAAAAAAGTTGCCCGGGATATTGCCGCCTGCATAAGACATTTCCTGGTATTCAACGGTCAGAGGCAGGAAATCGATCCCTGCACGAATATCATCTGTAGACACTGCCGTCACTAATACGACGGTCTCTCCATATGTTACAACCACAGACCCGCTTGCCTGTTTTGCAATACGACCCGTTTCAATATTAAGGGTCTTGCCATTAATCTCAATCGAAGTATTCTTCATCATTGTCTTCTTTATCCTTTCTCTCAGCTTGATCAGGATGCTGTGAATTGAATTTTGGGAATTCGCAAATGTCTCAATCTACTTACGAATGCCGAGGGTTTTGATCAGATCTCGGTATTTCTCCACGTCTTTCTTTTTCAGGTAATTGAGGAGCCTTCTCCTCTGGCCGACTAACTTCAAGAGTCCCCGTCGTGAATGGTGATCTTTCTTGTGTAACTGAAAATGACCTGTAAGATACTTGATTCGACTGGTAAGTAATGCAATTTGAACTTCAGGCGAACCGGTATCTGTTTCATGGGTTTTAAACTGTTCAATAACTTCCTTTTTTGCTCCTGCTGTCAAAACCACTTTTTATACCTCCTATAGGTTGATTTACTCCAATTTGCCAAGGGCAAGATGCGCAGCGCATGGTGTTGGTGGTAATGCTTTGCGCCATGCTCTATGCGGAAAACACCCTCTCTAACTTCGCCTTGACACGACTGACCCCATCCTCTAAGTTTAATTTCACGATCGCTACAAGTTTATTATCGCTTATAAGTTTGATCCATTTATTATACTGATCCGGCTGTATGCCGGGTTGTTGTTTTGGACCAACAATTAATTCTTCCCATATTGGTTGGTATCCGTGCCGAACCTTTTCAGCAAGGGCCGCAGTAATTATTATTTCTCCCATATCAGGGAGCGCGTCTCTATTGGCAAGCACTTTTTTTGCCAAGAACCCCTCACGGGCTTTGTCTGTAATCTCTGAAGATGGAAGAGCATCTTTAACGTCGAAAGGCCCGCTCTTAAGCCTGCGCAAAGATCGAAGATGCCCGCCAGGGCCTAAATCCCTTCCAAAATCTGCGGCGAGGCTCCTGATATAGGTCCCGCTGGAGCACCTGATCCTCATGGTGATCTGTGGGAGATCAACTGCCAGGATATGAAGAGAGTAAACAACAACCTCCCGTGCCTTAAGGTCTACATCCTGACCGCTTCGGGCCAGTTTATAAGCCCGAGTGCCCTTATATCTTATGGCTGAATAAGCCGGTGGAACCTGGCGGATCTTCCCCACAAATCTCTCTACTCTCTCTTGGATAAATTCAGACCTCATATCAGGTACGTGGCTGGTTCTTAACACATTCCCTGTTGGATCCAAGGTGTCCGTTTCAACACCCAATTCCACCGTGGCCACATAAACTTTTTCACCGGACATGATAAACTGAGAAAGCTTTGTTCCTTGTCCTAAAAGGATGATCAACAACCCGGTGGCAAACGGATCTAATGTCCCGGCGTGCCCGACCTTGACAGGAGTACCTCCTCGGAATAATGCCTTGACCTTCTTAACTACCCCATGGGAGGTCTCACCATCCCCCTTGTCAGTTAAGATTATCCCGTCAGCCGCATGTTCCATTCAAAGCTCGGCCAGCCTCTTTCAAAAAATCGTTTTTTACGTCCTTTAAAGGCCCTTGGAATCTGAATCCGGCGGCCCGTACATGTCCTCCGCCTCCGAATCTGGATGCCAACCGGGCCACATCCAGCGAGGTGTTGGATCGGAGACTGAATTTGCATTCGTTTTCTCCGGTTTCACGAATTAAAACACCAAGCTCAACACCAGAGACAAACCGGGGATAATCCACAAATCTCTCACTGTCAGACTGTTGTGCCCCAGCTTTTCCAAACATCTCTTCAGAAAGTACCATGATACCGATACTTTCATCATGATGAAATTCAATTGTGCTCAGGGCCATTTCTAACAATTTTAGCCGGGGCAGACTATAGGTGTCCATAATCTGCTTTGATATTTCCCAGGGGTTTGCCCCCAGCTCCATCAAGGCTGCCGCAATTCTCAGGGCCTCGGCCGTGGTATTGCTATATCTGAAGGAACCGGTGTCTGTCTGTATGGCGGCAAATATGTTCCCGGCAACGTCAGCCCCTATTGGGAGGCCTGCATACTCTAATAATCTGAACACCAGTTCGCCTGTAGAAGAGCTTTCGGGCTCAATCAGGTTCAGATCTCCAAAGGGCTCGTTGGTTTCATGATGGTCAATATTTATTACGAGTCGATAATTTCTTAGATGATTTTCCAGTTCTCCCAATCTTGATCTCTCGGCACAATCCAGGGCCACAGCAGCATCAAAATCCCCGTCGACATCAAGTATGTTGACAATTTTGTCAGCCCCTTTTAAGAGATTCAGGGGAGGGGGAATCGGGTTCTGCGCAAGAATCGAAACTTCCTTGCCTGCATCAGACAGGCTTTTGCCAAGGGCGAGCATGGAACCTATGCCATCGCCATCTGGGTCCTTATGGGTCATAAGCAGAAAACGTTTTCCTTCTGATAGCACTGCTGAAATCTTGCCAAGAGACGTCATTGTCCTTTTTCAGCTTCCCGGATTTTCTGAAAGACCTGCTCCATATGACTCCCATCTTCTAAAGAATGATCGTGCACAAACGAAATCTCAGGCACGTAACGCAGCTCCATCCTGATGCCGATTTCTCTCTTTATGAATCCTTTGGCGCTGTTCAGGCCTGCCTGGGCCTTTTCTTTCTGCACCTGATCCCCTACTATACTGTAAAAGATCTTGGCCCGTTTAAGATCATCGCTAAGACGGATTCCGGTCAATGTGGCCCCCTGAACCCTCGGGTCTTTCACCTTTTCTAAGAGAAGAAAGGCGATTTCCCTTAAGATCAGGTCTCCCACTCTCACTGCTCGTTTGCCTGGCAGCATTTCCGATCCTTAAAATATCATCCGCAGACCCGCCTGTCGAAGATACCGCGATGCGGTGCCTCTGCGAGGCACAAGCGGGCAGGTTGCGCAGATTGAGGGGTTATAGATTAAAAATATCCATTTCAGTATTCACGATTTGTGCGAGGTATAGTGAATCGAGAAATTCCAGTATGTGATTTAAGGAGGAGTCAATATGACGTCGATCATTTCCTATTGCACTGACTCCCAACTCAATTTTCTGCCACTTATCGTTGGAGCCAACCTCTGCAATGGAAACATTGAACTTGGCCTTCACTTTATCAACCATGCTCCGGACCACTTTTCGTTTCCCTTTGAGGGATCGGTTGTCGAAAAGCCTGAATTCAATTTTCAAGGTTCCAACCACCATTTTCTACAGCTCCGCAGCTACCTCCTCCACTTCATAGACCTGAAAAATATCTGCCGGTTTTATGTCACTGTAGTTCTCTAAACCGATACCACATTCATATCCGGTCTGGACCTCTTTAACATCCTCTTTAAATCGTCTGAGCGAGGCGAGCTTCCCATCAAATACGACCACGTTGTCACGCAAGAGCCTTACGCTTGCATTTCTGTCAACATGCCCATCCGTGACCTGACATCCTGCAACCGCGCCCACTTTTGGAACACGAAATATCTCTTTGACCTCTGCGTGGCCAATAACATGTTCTTCCAGAATCGGCTCTAATAAGCCGGTCATGGCAAGGCGAATATCTTTGATGGCATTATAAATGACATCGTAGTACCGAATATCGACATTTTCTTTTTCCGAAACCTCAACAACGCGTGGGGTTGTCCTTACATTGAACCCTATAATAATAGCCCCAGAGGCAGTAGCAAGCATTACATCCGACTCTGTAATGGCTCCAGTTGCCGAATGAATGACATTGAGGTTGATCTCTTCTGTACTCTGTTTGACTAATGAATCAGAAAGCGCTTCCGCTGAACCCTGAACGTCTGTCTTTAAGATGATGTTAAGTTCCTTCACACCCTCCTTGTTTATCCTGTCAAAAAGGTCCTCGAGACTTACCGGACCCCTCTTTGCCACTTCCTGCTTCTGACCCCTGGTCTTTCGATGTTCAATGATCTGTTTAGCGGTTTTTTCATCTTTTACAACTATAAATTCATCACCTGCCATGGGAACACCCGAAATACCGTACAGTTTGACAGGAACAGACGGGCCGGCGCTTTTCATCATCTTCCCCTTGTGATCAAGCATTGCCCTCACCCGCCCAAAATAATCTCCGCAGACGAATTGAGAACCCTGGTTGAGTGATCCGTTCTTTATCAGGACTGTGGCCACTGGTCCCCTGCTCTTGTCTAATTCTGCCTCTATAACGGTTCCCCTCGCATCTCTATTGGGGTTACCCTGCAATTCGAGCATTTCGGATTGAAGCAATATAAGGCCTAATAGCTCTTCGACCCCTTCACCTGTTTTGGCCGAAACATGCCCTAACAAGGTTTCTCCACCCCATTCCTCAGGAGCAAGATCGAGTTCAGCTAATTCTCTCTTTACCTTTTCTGGATCTGCTTCCGGTTTGTCGATCTTATTAACTGCAACCACTATAGGTATATTTGCTGCGCGGGCGTGATTAATCGCTTCTTTTGTCTGAGGCATGGCACCGTCATCTGCTGCCACAACCAGCACTATGATGTCAGTAACTTTTGCCCCCCTTGCCCGCATGGCAGTAAATGCTTCATGCCCGGGGGTATCCAAAAAAACGATATCACCCCTTGCGGTTTTGACATAATAGGCCCCGATATGTTGCGTAATGCCCCCTGATTCCCCTCCTATGATATTAGATTGCCGAATATAATCAAGCAACGAGGTCTTTCCGTGATCAACATGCCCCATAATGGTTACTACGGGTGGTCTTGGAGATAGATCTTCAGGGCGATCAACAACGTCTGAAAGGAAACTCTCCTCCTCAAAGGTATCCAGTTCAAGTTCGAAACCAAGATCATCTGCCACAACAGATGCGGTTTCAAAGTCTATGGGCTGGTTAATGTTTGTCATTACACCCAAATTAATCAACCGCTTCATCAACTCGGCCGCTTTGGTCCCCATGGCCTTGGCCAAATCGACGACCGTGACCAGTTCCTGGACCTTGATCCTTCTCTTTATGGCCTTGGGAACGGTGATTTCGGTATGCTTGAAGTTTTTTGGGGTTTCTTTCCCTTTCCTGCCGCCTTTCCGCCCTTTGCGTTTGCGGGGGCGACCATTATAAAGATCGGCACGTTCGTAGACTTCCTTTTTTTGCCGTCGAAATGTCCCTCGGGCAGGAGTATCTTCAGTCTTTGCTTCTTTTCTGCCCTTTTTCTTTTTTGAGGGCATTCCTTTTCTCGGCTTTTCTTCCTTATCCTTTGGGGGCCCCAGCGGGGGTTTAATCCTTGATGTCTTAGGAGGGGTGACCTTTTTTTTGGCTTCAGCTTTCTTGGCCAGAAGACCCTTCAGTGGACCTTCCTCAGGGCTCATTATGATTTTGGCCGGCTGATCAACTTTCTTCTTTTTACCCCTTTTCGGCTTTGCCTTCTTTGCTTTAGCTAAGGGTATTTCTGCGGGAGCCCTGACGTCCTTCTTTTCTTCAGGGATGACAGGGGTAGAAGGCTTTTCTTTTAACTCGGGTTCTTCCTTTTGTACGTCCTCAACATCGGGTATTTCCTTGGTTTCCCCCTTTTCCTCCAATACTTTCTCTTCAGGAATTTTTTCTTCCGCTACAACAGTTTCGGGGGATGCCTGCTCGATTCTGACAACCTTCTTGCGCCTGCGAATTACCGTGGGTTTGATTCGTTTTTCCACCACCACTTCTGATACAGCTCCGGACACAATCTCCCTTGCCCTGACAACCGATTGTTCATCAAGAGTGCTCATGTAATTCTTGATGTCCATTCCACCGGCGGTGAGCTTCTCCACCAACTGCTTGCTCTCCAGTTCGAGTTCTTTTGCTAATTCATAAACCCTGACTTTAGCCATTGATTCCCCCAAAAATTATTCAAATTGGCCGCACACCAAACTGTTTTCTGTCCTGAATGCCCTGTTGAGACGTTTGCCAGTCTTCAGGGCCATCAAACAGGATTTGTCAGTACAGATATAGGCACCCCGGCCCTTTCTCTGCCCTCTAATGTCTTGAACTATCACTCCTCCGGCAGTCAAGGCGAGCCTGGTCAAATCCTTCTTGCTCCGCTTTGTGCCGCAGCATATGCATGTCCTTATGGGTATGTGCCCTTTCCCTTTACTCATCAGGGACTTTTACACCTTCGGTTTTATTATCATCCTGTTCAGGCTGGTCCACGATTTCAGACTTTTCCGCTTTATCCGTCTCAGTGTCTTTACCGTCAGGGGCATTCTTGCCTGTGGCTTCCTCCTCCTCATTCTCTAAGGGGCTTTCCGGCTCCGGTTCTTTCGGCTTATTTTTTGCGATCTTAGCTCTTTCAGCTCGTTCGTCAATATAGCGGATAGCCTCTTTAATGAGTTCCTCTGCCCTCGACTCTGACATTCCCTTTATAGAGAGTAGATCTTCAACCCTGGCCCCTGCTACATCCCCGGCAGATTTAAAGTCAGCCTCATATAGATCGGTGGCTCTCTTTTCCCCTATTCCCGGAAGATCGAGAAGGGATCGGTATCCGTCCTTGAGGGCCTCATTATAATTGGTTTCGCCAACTACATCCAATCTCCAT
>PVMS01019845.1_pt1 | contig 15447 bp, 17 predicted proteins | sample 1853461 | NCBI WGS metagenome assembly PVMS01 (sample SAMN08582032, study PRJNA380276) | Marine sediment metagenome, whole genome shotgun sequencing project. | isolation source: ocean sediment barecode stripped | collected 2017 | reverse complement strand
CTAATGGGAGAAAGACGGCTAACGTGATTCAATCTACTCCAGCGTGAAATAGAATGTTGCGCCCTTTGCTATCCCCGCTTCAACCCATACCCGGCCACCATTACTAATAACTATGCGCTGTACCGTAGCCAGACCGATACCTGTTCCCGAAAACTTGTCGGCTTTATGCAGGCGCTGGAACGGTCCGAACAACTTGTCGACATATTTCATATCAAAACCTGCACCGTCGTCTCTAATGAAAAACGCTTTCTCATTATTGACCTGGGTAACACCAAATTCTATTCTTGCCTTGTCATGCTTTCCTGTAAACTTCCAGGCATTATCTAGCAAGTTCTCCAGAAGTATCCCCAAAAGGCCAGCATCACCATTGGCGGTTACTCCCGGTGCAATAATAAACTCTACCTGACGTTCGGGTTGTGATTTTTGTAGTTCAACAGTGATTGATTGCACTAGGCTGCTAAGGTCAACCACCTCGTGCTTCATTTCGGTGCGTGTTATGCGCGATAGATTGAGTATATCATCAATAAGCATTCCCATATGCTGGGTGGCTGAACGTACTCGTTGTAGATAATCCTTTCCCTGCTCATCCAACTTGTCCGGATAATCTTCCATCAATATCTTGCTAAAGCCATCAATACTCCTAAGTGGGGCACGCAGGTCGTGGGAGACCGAATAACTAAAAGATTCCAGTTCTTTGTTTACACTAGTGAGTTCATTCGTTCGCTCCTCTACCAATTTCTCGAGGTGCTCACGGTGTTGTTTCAGTTCATCCTCTATCATCTTGCGCTCGGTGATATCCTGAACTACCCCAATGGAACGAATGGGCTTCTCATCTGTAAAGAGGGGCGCCCGCCCCTACTTCTAATCTTCCCTCTCTGGAAATCCCTCTGTATCTCCCTTTGATAAAGGGAGAAGTCCTGTCCCCCCCTTTGAAAGGGGGGGACTAAGGGGGATTTAAACTAACTACCTGAATTGTGTGCCTTTAGCCACTTCTTTTTCTGCTCTATGCGCACTTTTTCATTCGTCGGCTTGTAGTTTTTCAGAAAATCGTCCTTAAAAGAGGAGAAGGTATCATTCAAAATAGCCGTTCTAATATCGGTCATCAGGCTGTGCATAAAGGAAAGGTTGTGCAGAGTAGCCAGCCGCAGCGCCAGCAGCTCTCCGCAGTGAAACAGGTGGTGCAGATAAGCCGCCGAAAAGTTCTTGCATGTATAGCAGTTGCAGGTTGCATCAGGCGGCTCTTCCATATTCCTATATCCGGCGTTGTTTATGTTGATGCGCCCCCACCGTGTGTACAGCGCGCCGTTGCGGGCAACACGGGTGGGCAGAACGCTGTCAAATATATCTATCCCCCTCGATACCGCCTCTATAATATCCTCCGGCGAGCCGACCCCCATAAGGTAACGCGGTTTATCTTTCGGCAGCAGTTCTACCGTCTCCCCGGTGATGTTCCAGGTAACCTCCTTGGGTTCGCCCAAGCTCAAACCGCCGATGGCGTAGCCTGGGAAATCCAGCGAGGTAAGATATTCGGCTGACTTTCGCCTCAATTCCGGGGAAACGCCCCCCTGCACGATGGCAAACAGCGCCTGGTCATTACGCCGATGAGCCTGCCGGCACCTTGCCGCCCATAGATGGGTGCGATTCATCGCCCGCCTTACCCGGTTAAAATCGGCATCACTGGGCGGGCATTCATCAAGAACCATAATGATATCGGCACCCAGAGACTGCTGAATCTCAATTGCCAGCTCTGGGGTGATAAAGTGATGGCTGCCGTCGATATGAGAACGGAAAGAAACGCCTTCGTCATTAACCTGTCTCAATCCGGCCAGGCTGAATATCTGGTAGCCGCCGCTATCGGTAAGGATGGCGCCTTCCCAGCCCATAAATTTATGCAGACCACCCATCTTTTCAATTACCGAAGTCCCCGGCCTGAGGTAGAGGTGATATGCATTAGCCAGCAGCATACCGAAGCCGATCTCCTTGATTTCCTGCGGAGTCAGTGTCTTAACGGTAGCCTGGCTGCCCACCGGCAGGAATACCGGCGTCTGCACCATCCCATGAGCCGTTGCCAGTTCACCGGCGCGGTCTCCGGTGGCAGAACAGGTTTTTATCAGATTAAAGCTCAATTTTATAATCTCTCAAACAAAAACAGGGACTTACCCTTATAAAAACAGCCAGATATCCAAGCACATGGCGAGGAATATAAGCCCCAGATAGGGGAAACTGGATATTTTATACAGACGCCAGGCGTTTTTCGAAGTGTTTGAAGTTACCAGCCGGCAGGTGGTATACAGCATTATTATACCCAGTATATTAGCCAGCACAAGATACAGCCAGCCGAAATTACCGACAAAATAGAGGGCAATGGAGACGGCATAAAGAAACAGGGCAAATAACAGCAATACCATAACCGCCATCCTGACCGTTACGTTCATAGGGAAGAAATCCAAACCGGCGCCCAGATATTCATCCCGGTTGGAAACCATAATACTCCATACATGTAGCGGCAGCCAGGCAAATATGAGCAAACAAAGCAGTATTAGATGCCAGCTGAAAGCCGACTCTATGGCAAACCAGCCCATAAGCACCGGGGCCAGGCTGGCAATGGCTCCCTGGGGAAAAACACAGGTTATCCTCTTGCGCCAGGTAATGGCAACAACGGTGCCGATGAGGTCGGCGGCAAAGGCGAGCGGGCGCAGCCACCAGGCAAGCACCAGCCCGGTAATGATAAGGCTTATTATCAACGGCAGCACTTTTTTCGATGGATATATACGCCTCGATGGCAAGACCCGATGCCTGGTACGCTTCATCTTGGCATCGAACTTGCGGTCCAGGTAGTTCGTTATGCCGTTAGCGCCGGCGCTGGCTATTAATATAGCGATGAACGCCAGCAGTATGACATCCAGCGGAGGTTTCCCGTCAGCAGCTATGAAAACAGCAGCCACACCGATGAAGGTGAGCAGGATGCTCTCCCTGGGTTTCAACACCTCAATATAGTTTTTAAGCGTAGTAATATTCATTCTTCTCTTCCCGAATAATACAGGACTGGGGGATTATATCGGCTGACTCTGCCCCTCATCCAGAAAAGCCTGCAATATAACGGCGGCGGCTACGGCATCGTCTCTTTGGCGGTCTGTTTTTTTGACGCCGTCTTTTCTTCTTTTCTTCTTGCTGGCAGTGCCGTTAACATGCATTATGTGCTTGGCGGCTACCGTCGTCAGCCACTCGTCCCTGAATTCTATTTCCATCTCTGTTGCCTGTTTTAACTGCTGCGTGAAAGCCTGTACCTTTTGTGCCTGGATACCAATGCTGCCGTCCAGCATACGCGGCAGTCCGACCACAACCAGCCCGACATCGTGCTGTTTAATAATGCTGGCAATGGCTTCAATATCGGTTATGTCATCGCTGCGTTTAAGTATGTTAAACGGGCTTGCCAGTTTTGCCGAGGGATCGCTGAGGGCGATCCCTATCCACCTGTCCCCGATATCAAGTCCCAGGTAACGCATTATATCAAGCTTCTTACCAGCTTCAAAGCTTCACCCAGTTTATCTTTGTCCTTGCCACCACCCTGGGCAAGGGCTGGCTTGCCGCCACCGCTGCCACCGGCAGCCGCCGCTACCTTCTTTACTATCTGCCCGGCATGATAACCTTTTTTAACAAGGTCCGGCGTTACGGCGGCGATAAAAGCCGGCTTGCCTTCATATATAGTACCCAGAACTACCACTGCACTTTTAAGTTTATCCCTCAATAGGTCAGCCATTTCCCTCAGCATCTCCGGACGGGCCAGCGGTACCGACGCCGCCAGGACACTAACGCCGTTTATCGTTTCCACCTGCCCCAACAGGGATTCCACCTGACCTTTTGCCAGCTTACGCTCCAGCTCCTGAATCTGCTTTTGTTGAATATCCCTTTCAGCAATAAGATTATCCAGTTTATCCAACGTATTTTCAGTTTCAGTTGCTAATTTGCCAGCCATCTCTTGTAAGCCGGAAAGCCTTAGATTAATGTGCCTCTCTGCTCCCCTGCCAGTAATAGCTTCAATGCGCCGCAATCCTGCGCCAATACTATGTTCGCCAAGAATATGGAAAAAGCCTATCTCGCCGCTAGCTTTAACATGTGTGCCACCGCACAGTTCGGCACTTACCACCGGATTACCAATTTTTAGCACCCGCACCATATCACCGTATTTCTCATCGAATAGGGCAATAGCACCCTCTTCAATTGCTTGCTTGTGAGTTATATTTTCGTCATATACCGGCAGATTCTGCCGAATCTTCTTGTTTACAATGCGCGGCACCTTATCCAGCTCTTCCTGTGTTATTGCCGTTAGATGAGAAAAGTCAAAAGTAAACCGCTTTGGCATTACCAGCGAACCCCGCTGCTGAACATGCTCGCCCAGCACCTGGCGCAGGGCATAGTGCAGCAGATGGGTGGCGGTATGGTTTCGGGCGATATCAAGCCGCCTTTCGCAATCCACCAATGCCTCTACTTCATCACCTGCTGAAAATCTGCCTTCGGCAACGTAACCATGATGAAATATAACGCCCCGCGGTGATTGAAGCGTATCGGTGACAGTAAAACGCCCCGAAACGCCAATTATTTCACCAGTATCACCCACCTGGCCTCCCATTTCCCCATAGAAAGGCGTTTTAGCCAGGATTATATCCGCCTTCTGTTTCTCATTAATATTATCCACCGCTTTATTATCAACCAGTATTTTCTGGATAACTGATTTATGCTTGAACTGGCTGTAGCCGACAAAGTCGGTTTTTTTCCATATCAGGTTCACCTTTAATTCCAGTTTTTGCCGTCAGCTCGAAGCGGTGGCTGGCTCTGGCTTTCTCTCTCTGCTTTTCCATTTCCTTTTCAAAGCCTTCCATATCCACAGAAAAACCCTGCCCTTCGGCAATCTCCCGCGTAAGCTCCACCGGGAAGCCATAAGTGTCATACAACTTGAATGCCTGTTTGCCGGTTATTTTATTCCTCACCCGGCTTGAAGCCCCTGTCATAATACCATCCAGCAGTTCCAGCCCGGTTGACAGTGTTTCGCCAAAGCGCGTTTCTTCGCTTTTAATTACTTTAAGTATGAAATCCTGGCGGTTTACCAGCTCTGGATAGGTCTGCCCCATCTGGGCTATCGTATTTTCAGCCAGCTTCGTCAGGAAAGGCTTTTCCAGCCCCAGCCGCCGCCCGAAGAGCGCCGCCCGCCGCAGCAACCGCCGCAGCACGTAGCCTCGTCCTTCGTTATCCGGCAGAACGCCGTCGGCGATGAGGAAGGTTATCCCCCGGCTATGCTCGGCTACCACCCGCAAACTGTTATCCGTATTATCATCCTGGCCGTATTTCTTGCCCGAAAGCCGTGATATAAGCTCTATGAGGGGAGTAAAGAAATCGGTTTCATAGACGGAGGATTTCCCCTGCATTACGGCAGCCGCCCTTTCCAGCCCCATACCGGTATCTATGTGACATTTCGATAGCGGGCTGCGCCCGCCCTCTGTATCCTGGTTGTACTGCACGAAGACCAGGTTCCAGATTTCAGAAAAGCGGCCGCATTCGCAGTTGGGGCCGCAGGCAGGCTTGCCGCAGCCGATACCTTCCCCGAAGTCATAATGTATCTCACTGCAGGGACCGCAGGGGCCCGAATCCCCGGCGGGACCCCAGAAATTGTCCTCCTCGCCGAATCTTATAATTCTATCTTCGGCGATGCCGTTACGACGCCAGATATCAAAGACTTCATCGTCATCAAGGAAGATGGTTATCCACAGGCGTTCTTTTGGGATACACAAGCGCTGTAAAACAAACTCCAGCGCCAGGCTGATAGCTTCTTCCTTGAAGTAACCGCTGACACTGAAGTTACCCAGCATCTCAAAGAACGTAAGGTGGCTTGAATCCCCCACCAATTCGATATCGGTAGTGCGAAAACACTTCTGACAGGATGCCATGAGGGGGCAGGGCGGTGTCTCCCGTCCCAGAAAATAGGGTTTGAACTGCACCATACCGGCATTGGTAAGCAGCAGGGTGGGGTCGCCGTGGGGAATCAGAGGAGAGCTGGGGATAACTTTATGCCCCTTCTCCTCAAAGAAATTTAAAAAGGCCTGCCTAACCTCATCACCTGTCACTATTTTACCTGCCTCAAACGTGATTTTACATACGATTTTAGTGCAAGCAGGTTTGGCTGTCAATTAAGTCTTGATTTCACGGAAATAAAGTCTTAATATAAACTTATGATAATTCTGGAACATGCTGCCACCACTATAGCCATTATAGGAGCGGTTATTATTGTCTGGGGCGTCATCAAGGGGCTGGTGGCACTGCTGCTGGCTGAGTTTCGCATATTCAGAAAATCCAAGGGGGGGACAGAAGAAGCAGAAGAGAAGGTGCGCCTCGGTATCGGTTTTAACCTCATACTGGGACTTGAGTTTCTCATCGCCGCCGATATCATCCGCACCATTGTCGAACCAGATCTGGAAGAGCTGGGCATACTGGCAGCTATAGTGGCTATAAGGATAGCCCTCGCCTATTTTCTGGGCAGAGAGCTAGGGCTGCCGGGGCGCAGGTTTTAGCCTGAACTAACTCACATCCTGCCGGCACAATTCAGCCGCCATTATGTTTAGAGCCAGTTCGGCTTCGTATTTACCGGTTTTTATGGACAGGTCTGCAGCCAGCAGCCGGTGGTACAGTTCCTTTAGCTGCGCAAAGGAATAACGTCTGGTTTGCTCGGCTGTCTTGCGCCAGGCAAACTCAGAGGTTAAACCCAGCCTGTTCTGAATCTCAAACTCTGATTTACCCTTTTTTATAAGCTCTTTAGCCTGCACCAGCAGCCTTGCCTGCCTTGCCAGCATAAAAAGCAGGTACGTCGGCGCCATCCCCATCTGCAACAGTTGCTGTATTGCCTGCTGTGCCTGACCGGCCCTGGATTCTAAAACGGCATCCACCATATTAAACACATTTGCCTGCTGGCTGTAACCGACGACAGCCCTGACGTCGTCTTCCTCTATACAACGGCCCAAAGCATACGAAACCAACTTCGAGATCTCGCCCACCATAACCCATAGATTGCTGCCTACCAGCCGGGACAGTAAAGCAAGGGCCTGGGGAGATATAGTGCCGTCTTCCTGCTTGATGCGTTTGCCAATCCATTGACGCAGCCTCTCATTTCTTAAAAGGGGAAAAGTTCTTACCTTCGCCCGTGGCATTAGCTCCTTAAGCAAAGGATTTTTATTTTTTATACCGCAGTCTATCAGCACCAGCACCGTGCTGTCGGGGAACTCATCAACCAGGGTAGTGAATTCTTTATAATCGTTTCGCCGGTTATTCTTTGCTTTCTTTTTCTGCCGCCCCTGCCCGCCCCCGGGTTCAAACCGCTCCAGCAAGCCCTTAACGATAACAAGGCGCTTCGGGGCGAGGAAGGGCAATGCGGCACAAACCTCTCTTAGCTGGTTGGGGGTCAGCTGCCGTCCTTCCAGTATGGTGGTATTGCTATCCAGCATTGGCCGGTCGCCAATCCCTTTTTTTATCTCCTCAAGTGCTTCGTTAAGCGAAAAATCATCCGCCCCGAACAATATATATAACAAACTCAATACCCCTGAATTAAATCAATCTATTCTATCACATAGCAGAGTTAAGCCAGTAGTTAGTTATTTGCTAAAACCCAGAGTAACAGCTTTAACTATTGCAGTCCACTGCCATAAAGGGTAGAATTAGGCGGAATTAAAAGCCCGGTGAGTCTACTTCAAGCTAAAAGGAGAGATAAGATGTCGGAACAGATTAATAACGAGATAAGAAAGCTGGCCGCTATTGCCACCGATATGGACCTTTCCAGCAATATAAGGACGGATGCCGTCAAATCTATCGGCTCCATAGGCACTCGCGAATCATTGCTGTCCCTGCTGGAACTGGTCGCTAATGAAAAACTGAACACCGATGAAAGAGAGCTGGCTCTTAAACAGGCTAAGAAAATAGTAAAGTCGTCCCGCTAGCGGGATCAATTCCAAGACCAGCATTTTCATAGAATTAAACCCCCGCTATATTTCATTCTCAAGGCGCGTAAATGCAATGTGGGAGGCTGGTAAAGCATACTAATGAGTGTTGGTATTGGCATCATAGGACTACCCAAAAGCGGCCGTACAACGGTTTTCAACGCTTTAACCAGAGGTAAAGCCAGCACCGGCAGTTATACCCCGGGAGCGCCCCACATCGGTATCGGCAAGGTAGCCGACCCGCGTCTTTATACTCTGGTAGACATGTATAAACCCAAAAAGATAACCCCTGTCGAGGTTAGATATATTGATATCGGCGCCTCGCTGAAGAGCCTCAGCGAAGACTCCTCCATAAACGGCGAGTACCTGTCCCAGTTAAGCAAGACTGACGCCCTTATGAACGTCGCCCGCTCTTTTGGTAATGAAAGCGTGCCGCATACCGAGGGCAGCATAGACACTGCAAGGGATATAGCCGCCATAGACCTTGAGCTGGCTTATTCCGACCTGGCTATCATAGAGCGGCGGCTGCAGCGGATAGAAACGTCTTTCAAGAGCGCCAAAACGGATGAGAGACAGCAGCTTCAGCACGAACAAACCTTGCTTACACGTATAAAAGACGGGCTGGAAAAGGACATCCCCATCCGCCAGATGGAGCTTACCGCCGAAGAAAACAAGGCCATCACTGGCTACTGTTTTTTAAGCGCCAAGCCGCTGCTTACGCTGGTAAACATCGGCGAGGAGCAGATAGCGGAGGCGGCGCAGATAGAGCAGAAGCTGGCGCAGCGCTTCTGTGGCAGCGGACGAGGGCTTATTTCCCTCTGCGGTGAGCTTGAAATGGAGATGGGGCGGCTGGATGAAACTACCGCCGCCGAGTGCCGCAGCGATTTCGGATTAACCGAATCCGGTCTGGACAGGACTAAAAAAATGTCCTTTGAACTGCTGGGGCTTATAAGCTTTTTCACCGTCGGCCCGGACGAGGTAAAAGCCTGGCCCTTAACCGGCGGCACCGAAGCTGTAAAGGCAGCCGGAAAAATCCACTCTGATATTGAAAGAGGCTTCATCCGCGCCGAAATCATCGGCTTCAACGACCTGATGAAAACGGGCAGCATCGCCGAGGGTAGAAAACACGGGCTGCTGCGGCTTGAAGGCAAACACTACATAGTGCAGGACGGGGATGTGATTAACTTTCTTTTTAACGTGTAAAGTAAATAAAATAATAACCAATAAAAAATCACAAATTGTAGCCTTTTGGGGCTTGCCTTCTGATTGCTGACGGGGTAATATATTAGGCATTCTATCTTCGGTTTGATAACAACAGCCGTTATCCGTTACACGGCTTAATAAAAGTTCTATACGATAGATACCCGAACGACCTGAACATTGGAGTAAGCCAGATAACTAAAATATCAAACTGAGGTTTAGAATTATGACCGGAGAACTTATTCACATCGGATTTGGCAATATCTTGGCAATGAACCGGGTTATCGCCATAGCTTCGCCCAATTCGGCGCCTACCAAGCGCGCCATCCAGGATTCCAGAAATAACGGCTTACTCATTGATATGACCAACGGCAGAAGAACCAAGGCGGTAATCTTTACCGACAGCAAGCACATAGTACTGGCTGCCCTGGCTCCGGAGACAATCACCGGCAGGTTGCAGGTCAGCCGCGGCGGTTCGATGCTGAAACTAGAGCAGAGTGATGAAAAAATCAGGCTGTGAAGATGAAGCCTTTTTTAATATAAGCAGCAAACCGCTACTTTTAGTCCTTTCCGGTCCCTCTGGCGCCGGGAAGGATGCTGTTTTATCCATGATGAAGGAACTGAAAATCCCCCTGGATTTCATAACAACCGCCACCACCCGCCCCCTCCGCCCCGAAGAAAAAGATGGAATTGACTATCACTTCATTTCCGAGGATAGTTTCAAGAAAATGATTAAAGCAGAAGAATTGCTGGAGTGGGCTAACGTCTACGGCAACTGGTACGGGATACCTAAAAAGTCGGTGAAGCAGGCGCTGGATAGAGGACGTGATGTCATTTTAAAGGTTGACATACAGGGAGCTGATACCATCAAGAAAATACTGCCCCAGGCAGTTTCCATTTTTCTGGCACCGCCATCAATGCAGGAGTTGACCATCAGACTCAGGCGGCGCAACACTGAATCGGAAAAAGATCTAGCCCTGCGCCTGCAAACGGCTAATGAAGAAATGAAAAAGATGCACTCTTTTGATTATATGGTGATTAACCAGCTGCATAAAATTGATTGTGTTGTAGCAGATATCAGGGCTATAATCGTTGCCGAAAAACTGCGGCTAATATCCAGGGAATATAATCTTTAGCCAGTTATAACAAGCCCAGCAGCAAAGAAAACAGGTAGCCCAGAACACCGCAGATAGGAAAGGTAAGTACCCAGGCAGTCATAATATTACCGGCTACTCCCCAGCGCACTGCCGATAAACGCCGGGTAGACCCCACCCCCATAACTGCTGTGCTTATACAATGCGTGGTGCTTACCGGAATACCAAAATGTGAAGCTACCTCAATTACTGAAGCCGCCGCTGTTTGAGCAGCAAACCCATGCACCGGACGTAAAGTGGTAACTCTCATACCAATTGTCTTGATTACCCGCCAGCCGCCGACAGCCGTACCAAAGCTAATAGACATTGCCGAGATGAGTATTATCCACCAGGTATCAGCATTAAATAAAGATAGGTTTTCCCATAAACCGGGGTCTTTATTGAAAAGGATCAGGGCCATAACCATAATTCCCATTGGCATCTGCCCGTCATTCTTGCCATGACTATAGGCCATAAACGCAGCCGATACGATTTGTAAATTGTTGAAGATATTTCGTACCTTTGCCGGGATGCTTTTACGGAATATCCACATTAGAAGAATCATAAATGCAAAGCCGCCGATAAAGCCAAGAACGGGAGCCGTCGCCACTGCCGCTATAACCCTTCCCATAACGCTCCAATCCACAGCATCGGTGCCCACGGCAGCTATTCCGGCTGCCCCCATAGCAGCAATAAAGCCGTGGGTCAAACTCACCGGGAGGCCCCGGTATGTAGCCACAGACGTCCAGATGATAACGGCCGCCAGGGCGGCAATAACCGTCTGAAATGAGATTGCTTCCGGAATTAAAATGCCCTTGCCTATAGTCCGGGCGACAGCCGTGCCGCTAGCGGCACCGGCCAGGTTAAAAATGGCAGCCATTATGATAGCCGTCCTTGGGGAAAGGGTGCGGGTACCGATTACGGTAGCGATGGCATTGGCGGCGTCATTAAAGCCATTTACAACCCCGAAACCAAGAGCAAGGATTATGATAACAATGAGAATCCACAAAGAGGGATCATCAAGCATGCTTGAGGGCTACTCCTTCAAGCACGTTTGCCACATCCTCACAACGGTCGGTGGCGCTCTCCATATGCTCGTAAATCTCACGCCATTTTATGATGTAAACCGTGTCCCTGTCCTCGTCGAAAAGCTCGCCCAGCGCCGAGCGGTAAATCTTGTCCGCCCTGTTTTCCAGCCGGTTGAGCTCAATACAATGCTCCATTATTTTATTTAGATCCGAACGATTCTTGAGCAGCGCCACCGCCTTCTCGACCTCTTCTGCCGCCTGCACTATGATATCAGCCAGCTCCCTGGCTCTTTCGGTAGGTTCTTTTATTTTGTAAATAAATATAGCGTCGGCGGTGGCATGAATAAAATCTGTGATATCGTCCATTGTATGCGACAGCAGCGCGATATCTTCGCGGTCGAACGGCGTAACAAAAGTGCGGTGCAGCAGGGCTGCAATCTGGTGGGTAATAGAATCCCCTTCATGCTCCAGTTCGGTTATTTCGGCTGCCTTTACACCAATGTTTCCCCAGTTATCAAGCATATCTTTGAGGCCACGGGCAGTTTTTACCATATTACGGGCGCTGTCTACAAAAAGCTCAAAGAACTTCTCTTCGCGGGGCACAAATGAGAACTTAACCAAGAAAGAACCCCTTCCGCCAGATAAAACGCACCATATCCGGACTCTTTCGGTGTACCGTAAAGGGTCGATTTGATACTGGCATTTTCATTCACATTCTATCTGATAATAAGCATATATGTCAACGAAATTTAAGTAAATCCCGAAGCCACAAATAAAATAAAACCAGGTAAAGGCGTTAGAATATTGCTGGCTTAAATACTTCAGGCGAGATAGAGTTTTCGTGCAATGCCCATGATGATGTTGACCCATTTTTCGAGGGCTTTTTTTGCCCAGGTGACGATAAAGGCTATAAGCATCCCCCCGGCCGCCCCGGCAAGAACATCAAACGGATAGTGCACGCCTACATATACCCTAGAGAAAGCATGGAGACAGGCAAACAGAAGGAGAAATCCACCTACCTTTCTATTCGCCAGAAAGATGGCGAAGGCGATGGCAAATATCACGGTAACGGAATTAGACGGGAAGGAAGAGTCTGTTGGCTGATAAAAGAGAAGGTTTGCCGGCAGTTCGGTAAAGGGACGAGGGCGGAAACAAAAAGCATTCAATATTGATACAAAACCCTGGGCTAATCCCAGGCTTAACGAAGCACAGATTACCGCCTTCTGGTTTTTATCGCGCTGATCGGCATCAATGCCCCACACCCATAGAGCCAGCAGAACCATGCACGAACCCACGATAATTAAATAATCGTTGGCTATCCCCTTAAGCAGCCAGTCAAAAAAAGCTATATTACCAGTCAGTCCATTAATCCAGAGAAAAATATTTTCGTCGATAGTTATCATCGCTGCCTCATGATAGTATCCAATCGGTAGCGTATAGCCTGAAAAAAGGTAACCTCTTTCAGGGCGTCGAAGCCGTCAGCTCTGACATCATTGCCGCGCAGGCTCCAGTGTTTAAGCAAAGACGAAAAAGCCAGTGTAAAGCCGATGGCGGCGACGATAGACAGCATAAAGAAAAAGAACTGTTCTCCGCCCTCAATCACGCCGGTGGCATTTCTTTCATTCCAGGCAAAGAAACTCGCCATCGCCGGACCCGTAGTAACCAGCACAAAGAGATAAGCCGAAATCCTGTAGCTGAAAAACGAGATTCCCTTCAACCCGTTACAGGCCACTGCGGCTTGAATAACCCCTAAAGAAGCAACCAGTGAAAGACAAAAATATTCTAAAGCCAACTAAACTCTACCCATAATTAAAAAAACGCTATATTATACTACAACAGCCAGCCGGCTTACGCAAGCCAGGGCATCATCTGCGCCAGAAAAGCATTTACTTTTATTTTCTGTTTTTTTCATATAGAATACACATTGACAAAAGATTGTTTTAACCGTTTTAAATCCCCATTCGGTTACCATTTTAAGGAGGCGGGTATTGACCGGCCATAGCCACCACAAGGTGTTTCCCGTAGCCAGCAAGCTCAAGTTCGGCATATTGCTCAGCAGCCTGATATTTGTAGCCGAAGTAACGGGTGGGCTTTTAGCCAATAGCCTGGCTCTGCTGGCTGATGCCGGTCATGTGCTGGCTGATGTCATCGCTCTAAGCCTAAGCTGGTACGCCGTCAAACAGGCTGAACGCCCCGCCAGCCACAGCATGACCTTCGGTTATCACCGGGTGGGGGTATTGGTTGCCATTATAAACGCCCTCAGCATATTTGCCATAGCCATTATCATTTTTTTCGAAGCCTTCCGTCGCCTGCAGCAGCCGCCAGATGTAAACAGCCCGATTATGCTGGCCGTAGCCGTTATAGGCTTAGGTGTTAATATATTTATCGCTTTCTGGCTGCGCAAGGAACAAAAGTCTAACCTTAATATACGAAGTGCTTTCTGGCATGCCATGGGTGATGCCCTGGCTTCTATAGGTGTAATTGTGGGTGGTATTATTATACTGCTCACCGGTAAATCGCTGGCGGACCCGATTATAAGCATATTCATCGGTCTTATTATCGTCCTGGCTGCCTGGAGTATTTTCAGAGACGGTTTGAGGGTCATATTAGAGGCTACGCCACGGGGGATAGATGTAAAGAAAATGGTAGAGAGCCTTAACCGGATAACCGGGGTGAAGGATGTGCATGATGTTCATGTCTGGAGTATAACACCGGAAATGCATACGATGAGCTGTCATATTCTTATTGATGACCTTGCCACCAGCGAAGCAGATAAAATTCGCGAGAAGATTAAAGAAGTACTGAGCCAGCAATTCAACATCGAGCATGCTACCCTCCAAATGGAATGCGAGCAGTGCGATGTTAATGATATCTTATGCCGTCTGACTATCGCCAAAGAAAAGGATAAAGCGGAAAAACCGCCGCCTTAGAGCCAGCAGGAATGGCATTACTATTGACAGCTGTAAGACAAGAGCATAGAATGCTAAACTAAAACAGTAGAAAGTAAGACCAAGAACAGTTTGTAATAATGGAAATTGAGCCCCTTAAACAGCTACCGGCATCCAAACCGGGTGACCGGGTTTTGCGCAGGTTGAGAAAACCCCGTAGAAAATTGAAAAGTGCCTGCCGGAGCATTTTAAGATATTTCAGGAATATTTCCGGTAAGCATTAGGTTGAAATAAATGTATATTATTATAGCCGGCGGCGGAGCAATTGGTTTTCATATTGCTTCCCTGCTCGTCGAAGAAGGGCACCAGGTAGTTGTTATCGAGTCATCTGAAACGGTACTTAAAATGTTCCGTCGTCAGCTCGACGTCAAAACTATCCAGGGCAACGCCGCTACCCCCAAGATACTCAGGGAAGCCGAGGCTGACCGTGCCGATTTGGTTTTAGCCGTCACCAACAGCGACGAAACAAATATGGTCACCTGTTTCATGGCAAAGGAACTGGGTGCCGGTACCACCGCCGCTAGAATCAGAAACCCGGATTATTCGGGTTACTTCGTTACGCCAGCCAAGTCATCTACGACGACACACCGGGTCATCAGGCCCAAGAGTTTCGGGATTGACGTATTCATCAACCCGGAGGCTGAAGCAGCCGATGAGATAACGAGCATACTCTCCGGTTTCTATTCCACCCCGGTTGAGAACTTTGCCGATGGGCTGGTTCAGATAAGGGAGTTCAGGATAGAGGGAGAAGCCCTGGTTGATAAAACTCTGGGCGAAATTGCCTTTCCCAAACCCTGTGTCGTAGCGGCTATTGTCCATGAAGGAGGTGTCATCGCACCCGATAGTGACGAGGTGATAACCGAGGGTGATAGCATCTACCTGATTGCTTCCAAAGAGTTTATGGATGAACTGGGCAAGCTATTCAGCCAGCCGAAGCGCCCGGCAAAGAAGGTGGTTATCTTCGGCGGCGGCAGGATCGGTTTCCTCACTGCGGAAAGTCTGCAAAGGCGGGGAGTCAAGGTAAAGGTTATTGAGAACGATCTGGAGCTCTGCCAGGAAATAGCCGCCAAGCTGGAAAATGTCGAGGTATTACAGGGTGACGGCACCGACCGCAGCTTTCTTATCGAACAGGGTGTGCCATCAGCGGATGCTTTTGTGG
>PVMS01015987.1_pt1 | contig 15447 bp, 14 predicted proteins | sample 1853461 | NCBI WGS metagenome assembly PVMS01 (sample SAMN08582032, study PRJNA380276) | Marine sediment metagenome, whole genome shotgun sequencing project. | isolation source: ocean sediment barecode stripped | collected 2017 | reverse complement strand
TGGCCGGACTGGCGCTTTTCACCGTTTTTCACGCTGGGTGCTGGAGTGATTCACACCTCGCCCAAGTCGACGATAATTCAGGGTGAAGATCGTACCGACCAGGTCGGGCACGTAGGCGCTGGCCTGCGAATTTATGCAACGCGACGATTTTTGTTGCGTGCCGAATACAAGAGCTACGTGGTTTTCACGAGCCGTGACGAGAATGAGGAAGTAGAAGAATGGAAAGTCGGTTTCGCGTTCTTTTTCTGATCACCCTGGTGATCATGCTCTCGGGCTGTGCAGCCACGAAGAATCTGTTTGGTATCGGTGACGACGAAGCGCCGCCGCCGACATCCGAGCCGCCCGGGCAAGTCATCGACCCTGAGGTCGAACGCCGCGAGATTAAAGAGCCGGCAATTGATCGCGAGGACTTTGAGGTTGGTGCGTTCGCCGGCATCATGAACATCGAAGATTTCGGCAGCGACGCAGTCTATGGCATTCGCTTCGCCTACCACGTAACCGAGGGCTTCTTTGTCGAAGGCACGATCGGCCAGTCGGAGGCCAGCCTGACGAGTTTTGAGGTTCTATCCGGTGGTGCGCGCCTGTTCGATGACCGCACGCTCACCTACTACAACCTGAATCTGGGCTACAACGTGCTTCCAGGTGAGGTCTTTGTCGGTGAGGGGCGTGCCTACAACACCAATTTCTATCTGATCGCGGGACTCGGTTCGACGAATTTCGCGGATGACGATCGATTTACGGTCAATTTCGGCGCGGGCTTCCGTTTCCTGATGACGGACTCGGTCGCATTTCATGTCGATTTTCGTGACCATCTGTTCGACATCGACATCCTGGGTCGTGAGAAGACGGCTCACAATCTTGAAGGAACGATCGGCGTTACGGTGTTCTTCTGAGGCAGGGATCACGGTTCGACCCTGAGCCGCACGATAAAGTAGGGGTATGAACATGAAAATCACAGCGCTTACGCGACTATTTCTGGTTCTGGCAGTGCTTGGTGGCACGGCGGGATGCAGCAATTTCGAGCCCTGGGTGAAACCCTACGAGCGCGACCGGCTTGCAGATCCGATCATGGCCCTTGATATGAATCCTGTGTCCAGTGCCTATATCCAGCACGTTTATGAGGCGCGCGAAGGCGCTCGCGGTGGCGAAGGTGCTGCTGGCGGCGGCTGCGGTTGTAACTAGGGTCGGTTAGAAAGCAATGAAGTTACATCATCGCATCGTAGTCTCGGTTCTTGGCCTGCTGGCATTTGGCAGCGCTGCGGCTGGGGTATTGCCTGAAGACCGCACCGATGTCTTGTACCACCTGTACGACGGTGGCGGTGTCGAAATCGACGGACCGTCAGTTCTGGTTCGCAAGCAGGTCGGCAAGAGTGTGTCACTGGTCGGCAACTACTATGTCGACATGATCAGTTCAGCTTCCATCGATGTGATCACAACGGCCAGTCCTTATACCGAAGAACGCACGCAGTGGTCACTTGGAATGGACTACTTGCGCGGCAACACGACGATGAGCGTCGGTTACACGATAAGTGAAGAATCCGACTTCGACGCAGAGACCGTCAACTTCTCGGTCAGCCAGGACATGTTTGGTGACATGACAACACTGACACTGAGTTACGCTCTCGGCGATGACCTTGTGCGTCGCTCTGATGACCCGTCGTTCGAGCGTGAGGTCGATCGCCAACACTACGGTGTCGGCATTACTCAGATCCTCACACGCAATCTGATCGCCACCCTGAATTTCGAGACGATCACGGACGAAGGCTTCCTGAACAATCCTTATCGTGCGGTTCGCTACGCCGATGCCGGAGTGCAGGTTGGCTTTAGCTACGAGCCGGAGTTGTACCCGAACACGCGCACCAGCAACGCTGTTGGCTTGCGCGCGAAGTATTACTTGCCGTATCGCGCAGCTCTCGAGGCGGAGTACCGGTACTTCACCGACACCTGGGATATCGAATCGAGTACCGCGTCTATCGCGTACACGCATCCGTTGGGACGCTGGACGTTCAACGCGAAGTATCGTTATCACGACCAGACCGGCGCGCATTTTTACAGCGATTTGTTTTCGCGCTCCGAGGCGACCAACTTTCGCGGTCGTGACAAAGAGCTCAGTGCGCTAACGAGCCATACCTTCAAGATCGGTGCGAGTTACGAATTCCTGAGCGAGCCTAAAGGCTGGAAGTTTATAAAGAAAGGTACGGCCAATTTGTCGTACTCAGCGCTAACAGTCGATTATCACGAGTTTTCTGACATTAGCGTCGGTGCGTTGCTGGGCGAAGAGCCGCTGTACCAGCTGGACGCGGATATCTTCCAGGTGTTTGTCTCCTTCTGGTATTGATGTAGGAGCGGGCCATGCCCGCGATCGCGCCCATAGGGCGCTCCTACAGGTGGTACGATTAATAGCATGTGCGTTTTCCTGATTGTTCTTGTCGCGTTGCTCGCGGCCGTCATCTTCTTGTACAACCGGCTGGTCCGGAGCCGCAATCGTGTTGATACGGCATGGAGCGACATCGACGTACAACTGCAACGCCGTCACGACCTCATACCCAATCTTGTCAAAGCCGTGGACCAGTACGCTGGCTATGAGCGGGCGACGTTGGAGGCGGTTACCGAACTACGAGCCGAAGCGGCGCGAGTCACCGACGTTGGTGCCCGCGGCAAGGTCGAGGAAGAACTCGGTTCCGGCGTACAACGCCTGATCGCACTCGCAGAAAACTACCCGGACCTTAAAGCCAACGAGAATTTTCTGAATCTGCAGCAGGAACTCGCGGAAACAGAGAACTATCTGCAATTTGCGCGGCGCTACTACAACGGCTCGGTTCGTGACTTCAACACGATGACAGAAACCGTGCCGAGTAACGTCATTGCCAATATCTTTGGCTTTGAGGCTCGCAGCTTCTTCCAGAAGGCGTCGGATGACGTCGCGAACGTACCACTGGTAAAACTCGGGTCTGTTGAATGAAGCGCGTCGCAGCGTGTTTGCTGTTGCTGTCAATGTCCGTGCTGGCAGACGAACGCATTCTCGACTTTCACAGCGACATCCTGGTCATGCAGGATGGCTGGATTGAAGTCACAGAGACGATTCGTGTGCGCTCTGAGGGCAACCGCATCCGCCGCGGAATCTATCGCGATTTTCCGACAACGTATGAAGACAAGCTGGGTAACGAATACGTCGTCGGATTCAAACCGCTTGCCGTGTTGCGAAATAATGCGCGCGAGGATTTTCATTCACAGGACATACGCGACGGTCAACGTGTCTACTTTGGTAGCTCCAGTCGTTTTCTGAACAACGGTGAGCACACCTATATCTTTCGTTATCGCGCGAGCCGCATGTTGGGCTTTTTCGAAGGCCACGATGAGTTGTACTGGAATGTAACGGGCACCGATTGGGCGTTTCCGATCGACAGTGCCAGCGCGACCGTGGCTTTCGGCTTTGACATACCCACAGTCGAAATGACGGTCGAAGGATATACGGGTCGCTTCGGATCAAACGCAAGAGACTACAGCGCGAGAATCGACGGCTCCGGGCGGGCAGAAATTCAGGCCAACAACCCGCTTCCAGCGTTGAACGGACTTACTGTCGTCGTAGGTTGGCCCAAGGGTTACACCGAAGAGCCGAGCGGCATGCAACGTGCCGGCTGGCTGCTTAGTGACAATGCCAATCTCCTGGTCGCCTTGCTCGGATTGGTGATCCTGTGGGCGTACTACATTCCGGTCTGGCGGCATTTTGGCAAGGATCCTGACGACGGTGTGCTAGTCACGCGCTACGAACCGCCGCAGGGGTTTTCGCCTGCTTCGCTGCGCTATATCCGACAGATGTACTACGACGACAAGACGATGACGGCGGCTGTGGTCAATCTTGCCGTCAAAGGGTATTTGCGCATTGACCTCGAAGAGGGGGCAGACGGCTTTCTTGGCATCGGTAAAGAGGAAGACAAATACTCCCTGGTGAAGACGAGGCCCGAGGGAAACGCGCCGCAAATGGCGGCCGGTGAACAAGAGCTCTACGACAGCCTGTTTAGTTCCGGCCAGGTCATCGTCCTCGAGAACGAGAATCATGAGGAGCTGGGCGAGGCAAAGAGCGCGCACAAGAAGTCACTCAAGGAAGACTATAAGAAGCACTATTTCAAGACCAACGGCTTGCTGAACATTCCAGCAATTCTGGTGGTGATTATTTCTACCGTAATCGCGTTACTTGCCGGTCCATCGGCATTCGTGATTCTGACGATTATTATGATGTTCGTAACGATGGTGTTGTTCGCGACCATTATGAAACGACCAACGATTCGGGGCCGTAACTTGCTGGATGAAATTCTCGGCTTCAAGGACTACCTCGAAGTGGCCGAGAAAGACGAACTGAACTTACGCAACCCGCCGGAGAAAACACCCGAACTGTTCGAGACTTACTTGCCGTTTGCGCTCGCCCTTGGCGTCGACCAGCTTTGGGCCGAAAAATTTGCGTCTGTTCTTGCGGCAGTACAACAAACAGACGGGACGACGTATCAGCCGCGCTGGTACAACGGGTCGTTCAACACGATGGACCTCAGTCAAACGACCAGCCAGTTATCGAGCAGCCTGAACACAGCAATATCGAGTTCGGTGACGCCACCCGGATCTTCATCCGGTGGTGGTGGCGGCGGCTTCTCCGGTGGCGGCGGTGGCGGCGGCGGAGGTGGGGGATGGTGATGAAATCGAAATTTCTTATCGTTCTTTGTGGTTCGCTGGTCGCAGCCTGCAGCCAATCGCCCGAGGCAGTGGAGTCGGCGGATCGTGTATTCCTCAATGCTGCGGTTTATACGGTGGACGCCGACAGGTCCTGGGCTGAGGCAGTCGCCGTTAGCGATGGCCACATTGTGTTCGTTGGTTCGAGTGATGATGCGCAGGAGTGGATTGGTGACGAGACCGATGTCACTGACCTCAATGGCCAGATGTTGCTGCCCGGGTTTCACGATTCCCATGGTCACGTATTGCTCGGCGTCCAAACTGATAGGAACTGCGACTTGCTGCGAATCGAGCCAGTCGAAGCCCTCGAAGCAAAAATCCGCGATTGCGCGCATCTCGAAGGATTTGGTGCGGAGCGCTGGATGATCGGTGCCGGCTGGGGAGAGTGGCTCTACGAGTCAATGAGTCCGGACAAGGCGTTTCTTGATGAACTATTTCCGGACAGGCCTGTGTATCTCGAATCCAGTTTCTCGCACTCGGCATGGGTAAACAGTCGTGCCCTGGAGATCGCCGGAATCGATAACGAGACCGTTGTTGGCGAAGACGGCGTCATCGTGCGCGATCCCGAAACTGGTGAGGCGACCGGTACATTGCACGACTCGGCAATGTTGCTGGTTCAGGAGCGACTGCCTGAGATGACACTGGAGTATCAACTTGACGTCGTTCGAACTGGCATTCGATTGATGCACGAGCACGGCATAACAGCCCTCATCGAACCGGGCTTCGACTCCGAGATGATGGAAGCGCCTGTGGCAATAGCCGACGCGGGGGAGTGCGACATTCGTGCATTGGTTTCGATATCGCCGGTCAACCTGTTACCGGCCGCGTTTGGTGAAGTCATATACGAGTTCGTCGAACAACGCCATGAGTGGCGTCGTCCCAATCTCGACGTCGACTCGGTAAAGATTTACATGGACGGAGTTATTGAGTCCGGAACGAGCCCGCTACTCGAACCTTATCTGCGCGAGGAATACGGAAGCGGCCCGTTTTTCTACACGCAGGAAACGGTCAATGAATACTTCACTCGCCTCGATGCGATGGGTCTGCAGATTCACGTGCATGCAATAGGCGATGCGGCGGTCCGCAGGGCACTGGACGGCTATGAATACATGCGCGAGCAAAACGGTGTGTCGGACAACCGGCATCACATCACGCACCTGCAGTTAATCCACCCTGATGATCGGCCACGATTCGGCAAACTGGGCATCGGCGCAACCTTCCAGGCATTGTGGGCTTATCCGGACCACACTGCGCTTGGACTCGATTTGGAGCTGCTTGGCAAAGAGCGCACCTGGCAGATGTATCCGATTCGCAGCGTGCATGACGCCGGAGGTCGTATTAATGGTGGTAGTGACTATTGGGTCAATCCGATCGATCCTCTGGTATCCATTGAGGCAGCAGTAACGCGACAGGACCCCTATTCAAACGATGGCCCTATTCTGAACAAGGCCGAACGAGTCGATCTTGCGACGATGATTGACGCCTACACGATCAATGGCGCGTACACCATGAGTCTCGACGACAAGCAGGGAACGATCGAGGTCGGCAAGCGCGCTGACCTGGTTGTACTGGATCGCAACTTGTTCGAGATTCCCTCGTCGGAAATCTCAGAGGCCAGCGTAACTATGACGGTCTTCGACGGTCGAACCGTGTATCAAAAACCTGAGTAGTCTATGAACACACCGATTTACAACATGCGGCCACGCAGCCAGAGCGCGATTCCGAATGTTATCTTCATTCTGCTTGTCGCCAACGGCATCGTGTTTGCGTTGCAGCAGCTGAGCCCGCGATTCCTGATCATCAATTTCGGTCTGTGGCCGGCCGGCGTCCCCGGTACTCCGTTCATGCCGTGGCAGCTCGTGACCTACGGTTTCCTGCATGGCAACCTGACGCATATTTTCTTCAATATGTTCGGCCTCTGGATGTTTGGCAGAGAGCTTGAACTCATGATGGGTCGGAAGCGCTTTCTGACTTACTACTTCACCTGTGTCATCGGTGCCGGACTCGTGCAGCTCCTTGTTGCAGGGACGCAAGGCGGTCTGTATCCAACGGTTGGCGCATCAGGTGGCGTTTTCGGAATTCTGCTCGCGTACGGCATGGCATTTCCAAATCGAATGGTCATGCTCATGTTTCCGCCGATCCCCATGAAGGCCAAGTATTTCGTCTTGTTCTACGGCTTGCTTGAGTTGTATCTCGGCGTTAGCGGTGGTGCACCGGGCGTCGCCAATTTTGCCCATCTCGGTGGTATGCTATTCGGCTTCATGCTGTTGTATTACTGGCGAAATCTGAGTCGACGTGGCTAACCTGTTTGCATTGATTGTCGCTACCGCGGTTCTCGTCATGATTCCGGGCCCAAACGCTGCCCTGATCGTCGCGAACTCGCTTCGCTACGGTTTGCGTATGGGCTGCGTGACCGTGTTCGGCACCACACTTGGCGTTGCGATCCAGCTCGCGGCGGTGGTACTTGGCATGGCGGTGATCATCGAGCTCGCGGCTGAAGCGCTGACCTGGATTCGCTGGGCGGGCGTCGCTTATCTTGTGTACCTGGGCATACGAACCTGGAATGAGGTGCCAAGTGACCTGAAATCGGTATCGGCGGCACCGGCTGTATTCTGGCGCGGCTGCCTGATTGCCGCCATCAATCCGAAGACCCTGTTATTCAACGCGGCGTTCTTACCGCAATTCGTGGTTGCCAATGGTGATGCTAGTCAACAACTTGCAGTTGTCGCCAGCGTTTTTCTAATTGTATTGTTGCTTGGCGATTTGGTCTGGGCCCTGGGCGCGTCTTCTGCCCGGCGCTTGCTAGATCGCTATTCAGGTGCCCGTAATCGGGTCACCGGTGGATTTCTTGTTGCAGCGGGCGTTGGACTAGCCTTGTCGCGACGGAGTATGTAAGGACCGCAACGTAATCGTTGTTTGGTGCATCTAAGAACAAATCGACGTCGATATTAGGGGATGTCATGACTATCAAACGTAGAGAATTCCTCGGCCGCATGGCCGCCGGTAGCGCAATCCTGACCGTGCCTGGTTTCCTGACCAGTTGCGGCATTCAGCAGGCAACGGCTGTTGCAGACCCGACGCCTGAGAATCCGTTTATGAGCTGGTTCGGCGTCGATCAGGCCACCGTGGCTCGGGTGATGTCTGAGCTGACCGCCAGTGGCGCAGATGCCGCGGACCTCTATTTTCAGCACTCGCGAAGCAATTCCCTCTCGCTTGAAGACGGCATCGTGTCGAATGCCAGTTCGAACATTCAACAGGGCGTCGGGCTTCGCGTTGTCATCGGCGAACAAACCGGTTATGCGTTTACTGAAGACCTGACCTTGCCATCAATGCTGGCAGCGGCTCGCACAGCGTCCGCAATCGCATCTGGTGGCCGTGCTGTAGCGCCACAGGCTTTTGCGCCGAAAGACATGGGCGATCTTTACACCACAACGGTGCCGTGGGCTGACGTCGGCATAGATCAAAAACTGCCGGTTCTGAAGTTCATCGAAGAAAAAGCGAAAGCGCTGGATCCGGCAGTCGAGAAAGTGTCTGTCTTCTGGAACGATGGTGACGAACGCGTCATGATCGCGACACTGGACGGAAACCTGATCACGGATCATCGGCCGATGACCCGAGCAACTGTTCTCGTGACGGCAAAGAAGGGTGATGAAGTGCAGTCGGGATACTCGAACATCGCCGCACGCGAAGAGTTCGGCTGGTACACCGAAGAGCGACTGACAAAAATGGTCCAGGAAGCCGTTGATCGCACCATGATTCTGTTCGATGCGCGCCGCCCACCAGCAGGTGAGATGCCGGTTATTCTCGCCGCAGGCGCCAGCGGCATTCTGCTCCATGAAGCGATCGGTCATGGCATGGAGGCGGACTTCAATCGTAAGGGCGTGAGTATTTACTCGGACATGATGGGCAAGAAGGTCGCCGAACCCTTTATCACCGTTGTCGATCAGGCAACCATTCCACGTGAACGTGGCGCCTTAAATTACGACGACGAAGGCAACAAGGCCGGACGCACCGTCATGGTCGAGAACGGAATTCTCAAGTCCTACTTGCACGATCAGATCAGTGCCAAACAGTACGACCTTAAGCCCACAGGTTCCGGGCGGCGCCAGTCTTACAAGTTTGCACCGATGCCGCGCATGACCTGTACCTTCATGGAAGACGGACCGCACACGAAAGAAGAGATCATTGCGGCGGTTGATCACGGCATCATTTGTGAAACCTACACGAATGGCCAGGTACAAATTGGCGCAGGCGATTACACGTTCTACGTCAAGAACGGCTGGCTCGTCGAAGGCGGCAAAGTCACGGCGCCAATCAAAGACGTCAACATCATCGGCAATGGTCCCGAGTCGCTGAAGCGCATCACTATGGTCGCCAACGATGCGCGCCTTGATACAGGTGGCTGGACTTGCGGCAAGAACGGGCAAAGTGTGCCGGTGTCGCAGGGCATACCGACAGTGCTTGTCTCCAACATGACCGTAGGAGGCGAAAATGCCAGCTGATCTCAAACAACAGGCGCAACAGGCGGTCGAGCTCGCGCAGAGCGCCGGCGCAAAAGACGCATGGGTCACGGCCAGCCAGAGCCGCGACGTCGAATTCGAATACCGCGATGGGGCACTGGAGAAGGTCAAAGACACAACGTCACGGTCTCTGGCTGTGCAGGTCTATGCAGATGGTCGTTATTCGACCCACCGGACGACCGATTTGAATCCGGAGCGGCTGGGTGGCTTCGTCAATGAGGCGGTTGCCATCACGCGAGCGCTGGAGCCAGACGAGTTTCGCCAGATTACGGCAGCTGAGCTTTTTGCCAACAGGCCGGAAAATGACCTGGACCTCGTCGACAGCACGGTCGCGTCACTTGATCGTGATCAACGGCTGGAGTGGTGCGAGGCTCTCGATGTGGCATCGCGGGCACACGAACGTGTAATTTCGGCAACGGCTGGTGTTTATGACGGCACGCAAATGTCAGCGTCCGCTAGCAGCAACGGTTTCGTCGGTTCCCAGCAATCCACCTATTGCTGGTTCGGCTCAAGCGTGACCCTGAAGGATCAGGGCGACAAACGCGCCGAGGATGGATTCTATGCCGGTGGCGCACACGTTGGGGACTTACCGGACGCTGCAGGCGTTGGACGAACTGCACTCGAACGTACACTGTCGCGACTTGATTCAGAAAAGGGCCCAACCGTAAAAACGGCCATGATTGTCGATGCACGCGCGTCCGCGTCGCTGCTTGGTCGCCTTTTGCGACCCGCCAATGCGCGCAGTGTGCAGCAGGGTCGCTCGTTCTGGGCAGCGCTGGTCGGTGAACAGGCATTCAGCGATAAACTCACCGTGGTCGATGATCCACTCATCAAGCGCGGCCTGGCCTCGCGTCACTACGACGGGGAGGGGATCTCAGCGAGAGCGCTGCCGATCATCGAGAACGGGGTCGTCAAAAATATTTACGTCGATACGTATTACGGCCGCAAGGGTGATATGGCGCCGACGACGGGCACCCCGTCTAATCGCCGCATCGTCCTCGGAGACAAGTCGCTGCAACAACTACTTGAAGATGTCGGCAGTGGTGTTTACGTGACGTCTTGGCTCGGCGGCAATGCCGACGCAACTACGGGTGACTTTTCGCTGGGCTTGCGTGGACACATGATTGAGAACGGTCAAATCGGCCGGCCGGTCGGCGAGATGAACGTGACGGGTAATCTCCGCGATTTGTTCGGTCAACTTGAGATGCTCGGTAACGATCCGTACCCGTATTCAACGACGCTGGCGCCATCGCTGGTATTTACCGACGTAGATTTTTCCGGCGTATGACCAGACCTGTGGGAGCGACTTTAGTCGCGACTGAAGTCGCTCCCACAAATTACGCCATCAATCCGCCGTCGATCGGGATCGCTGTTCCGGTGATGTGACGCGCAGCGTCGCTGGCGAGGAACATAACGAGTGCGGCGATATCTTCCGGGCTGGCGATACGGCCGTTCGGGCTGCCGTCAGCCACAGCCGCAAGGAAGCTATCGACTTCTTTGTCTTGTTCCTCTGCTGCAGCGGCGAGCATTGGCGTATCCACGCCCCCGGGGCAGATCGCGTTGATGCGCAGACCGTCGCCAGAGTGGTCCAGCGCCATTGCGCGCGTCATCATGATGAGGCCACCTTTGCTCGCACAATAGGCAACGGCCCGGTCGCCGGCTTTCAGACCCCAATACGATGAGATGTTGACGATGCTGCCCTCCGCCTGCAAAAGGTGCGGCAGTGCGGCTCTTGATAAATAGAAAGCAACGTCGAGATTGACTGTAAGGGTATCGCGCCAGTCGTCGTCAGTGGTTTCCTCGGCGGTGCCGCGCAGCAGTATTCCGGCGGAATTTACCAGGCAGTCGATGTTGCCGAATTCGTCAATGGTCTCGGTGACCAGTTCTTCACAGTCTTCAGATTCTTCCAGCTCGCCGGCCCATGTCGAGATGTTGTCCGATACATCCGCAACTTCCTCGAGTCGTGCTTCGTTGCGACCTGCCGCCATCACTGACCAGCCGGCTTCGGCAAACCCAATCGCGATCGCGGCACCGATACCCGAACTTGCCCCTGTAACCAAAACTACGTTCATTGCAAATCTCTTAAGACTGTTATCGTGCACTTATCAAGGCTATCCAGTGATGATTGATGCCAAACTAAATAGCCTGGGGTGGCGACCACACTTTGCGGCGCAACTCGCTGATACCGATGACAGCGCACACGAGATCGCACGCGTACTGGCCGTGCATCGTGGCCGGATCGATATTGCTGCAAAAAGTGGCGACGCAAGCATAGAGTTGTCCGGCAAGAGGTCGAATATGGGGATCACTGTCGGAGATTGGGTTGTTATCGACAAGGTGGGTCCGCACGTTTCGCGACGCCTCGACCGGTTCAGTTTGTTCCAACGCCGTGCGGTTGGCACCTCCGGCGATATTCAACTGATCGCGGCGAATGTCGATACCTTGTTCATCGTCACTTCCGCTAATCACGACTTCAATATTGCGCGGCTCGAACGCTATCTGGCCGTCACGCATGACGCCGGTGCATACCCGGTCATCGTCATCACTAAGGCTGACACCGTTGAGTCAGTAGCCGAATTCATCGCTGAGACATCGCGCCTGTCGCCCGGCCTGCTGGTAGAAGCTCTGGACGCTCGTAGCGAGGAGCAGGTGGGGGTACTCAGGTCCTGGTGTGAATCCGGACAAACAGTGGCGCTCGTCGGCTCCTCGGGAGTTGGCAAATCGACCCTGATCAACACGCTCACGGACGCGCATCAGGAAACGCGTGGCATACGTGAGGATGATCAACGCGGCCGACACACGACAACCGGCAGGTCAATGCATCAATTGCCCGATGGTGGCTGGTTGATCGATACGCCCGGTATGCGCGAGCTGCAGCTGGTCGATGTCGGCGACGCAATTGACGATGTTTTCAGCGATGTGGCGGGTCTGGCAGAAGGTTGCCGCTTCGGAGATTGCACGCATGAGACTGAGCCAGGCTGTGCTGTGTTGGCGGCCATAGAGGCCGGGGATCTCGATGCCGCCCGACTCAGGCGTTATCTTAAACTGCAGTCAGAAGACCGCCGCAATAGCGAGAGCCTTGCGGAGCGCAGGGCTCGAGACAAGTCCTTGGGCAAGTTCTACAAAACCGTTCTTTCCGGGAAACGTCGCGAGAAAGGCGGGGGCTGAGAAACACACACCTCGCGCGCATAAAGCCTATATAATGCGCCACCTTTTGCGGCACTCCGACCATGTTTTCCACAGAGAAAATACGCAACATTGCGATCATTGCGCACGTCGATCACGGCAAGACCACGCTGGTGGATCGGTTGCTGCAGCAGACCGGCGCGCTGGGTGAGCGTGCCGCTGCACCAGAGCGCATCATGGATTCGAACGATCTCGAGCGTGAACGCGGCATCACGATTCTCTCCAAGAACACGGCGATCAACTGGAACGAATGGCGCATTAATATCGTTGATACGCCTGGACACGCTGACTTTGGTGGCGAGGTTGAGCGCGTTTTGTCCATGGTGGACGGTGTTTTGTTGCTCGTCGATGCCGTCGAAGGCCCGATGCCGCAGACGCGATTCGTTACGCAAAAAGCATTTTCTTACGGCTTCACGCCGCTGGTCGTTATCAACAAGATTGATCGCGATGGCGCAAGGCCTGGCTGGGTACTTGATCAAACATTTGAGTTATTTGATCGTCTCGGTGCGAGCGATGCGCAGCTCGACTTCCCCGTGGTTTACGCCTCGGCCTTGCAGGGATATGCAGGACTGGGTCCTGAGGTCAGAAGCGGCGACTCAATACCGTTGCTCGAGTCGATTGTCGAGCACGTGCCGGCACCCGATGTGCAACCCGAAGGTGCGCTGCAATTGCAGGTATCTAGTCTCGACTACAACTCCTACGTTGGCGTACTCGGAATAGGACGTATCAGTCGTGGTGTCGCCAGGGCAAACTCACGCATAACCATTGCGCGACCGGATGGAACGTCTTCAGGTGGCAGGCTTGCACATCTGTACGGATTCAACGGGCTGGAGCGCATCCCGGTTGAGGAGGTCGGGGCAGGGGACATCGTTGTTTTCAGCGGCATCGAAGACCTGCAAATATCTGACACGATATGTCCGCGCGACGAACCGGAAGCGCTGCCGGCGCTGAAGGTGGATGAGCCAACCATCAGCATGACGTTTCAGGTCAACAAGTCACCGTTCGCCGGTCAGGATGGCAAGTTCCTGACGAGCCGGCAGATTCAGGCGCGACTGGATCAGGAGCTGATGCACAACGTTGCACTCCGCGTTGAGGGCACCGGTGATCCGGACAAATTCAGGGTGTCCGGGCGTGGTGAGCTGCACCTCTCGGTGTTGATCGAAACAATGCGCCGTGAAGGATATGAACTTGCCGTATCGCGGCCAACGGTTATCGAACGCAACGTCGACGGTGTGATACATGAGCCATGGGAACTGGTGACCGTAGATTTTGCAGAAGAGCATCAGGGTGCGGTCATGACGCGCCTTGCGGAGCGCAAAGGCGAGTTGTTAAACATGTCGCCGGACGGGCGAGGGCGCATGCGCCTCGAATATCGAATTCCGGCGCGCGGTTTGATTGGCTTTCGTACCCAATATCTGACCGTTACAGCCGGAACCGGCTTGTTGTATTCCGTGTTTGATGAATACGCTCCTCGAGTTAATGCCGAAATTGGTCAACGCAATAACGGTGTGCTGGTATCAAACGTGGCCGGAAAAGCACTGGGCTACTCGCTCTTCAACCTGCAGGAACGCGGCGCTCTGTTTATCAGCCATGGCGTTCAGGTCTATGAAGGGATGATTGTCGGCATTCATAAACGTGGCAACGATCTACCTGTGAACCCGACGAAAGGGAAGCAACTGACCAATGTCCGCGCAGCTGGGACCGACGAAAACATTCAACTCACTCCGCCTCTGAATTACTCGCTCGAGCAAGCTCTCGAGTTCATCGACGACGACGAATTGGTCGAAATCACGCCGCTTAATATTCGCTTGCGCAAGAAATTGCTAAGCGAGGGAGAGCGCCGCCGCGATACGCGCCAACGGGCGAAAGAGGCCGCGCTCTAGGGTATAATTGCGGCAGTGTATTACGGCGAACGATTTAACAGCATCAGCCACCTGGTCGGCGCGTCCCTCGCGCTTGTTGGTGGCGCTGCGCTCGTCACCTCAGCCGCGATCGGTGGTGACGAGGCCAGGATCGTAAGTTATTCGATCTACGCTGTTACTTTGTTCATCCTGTATCTCTCCTCGACGCTTTATCACAGCGTTTCCGGGGGTACGAAAGAGTTCCTGCAGAAAGTCGACCACCAGGCAATCTACCTCCTGATTGCCGGAACCTACACGCCGTTTATCGTAGTCGCGTTGAGCGACAATCAACGCTGGTGGATGCTTGGAATAGTCTGGGGTCTTGGCGTTTCGGCATGATTCTGGACGCGCTGCCACGTCGCGGTGCGCGTATCTTGCCGATCATCATCTATCTGCTAATGGGCTGGCTTTGCGTACTTTTTCCGAGTGAATTTTTCGTTGGTCTATCTGCGGGCAGTTTCGGCTGGTTGATCGCCGGTGGTGTGTTCTACACCTCGGGTGTCGTTTTCTTCGCACTGGACAGCTGGTATCCGTGGTGCCACGGCATCTGGCACCTGTTCGTGCTAGCTGGCAGCATCAGCCACTACATCGCGATCCTGCTGCTCTGAAATGACCCGACCCGTTTAGGCGATCGTGATATCGCTGCTGCCCGCAAGGCCGCTGGCAAATTCCCTACCCATCATCAATGCGGGTGTCGTACTTCCGGGTTCAACATTGTCAGTTAGCAAGTGCTCGATGATGGCAATTGGCGCCAATTGCGTAACCGTGTAGCCGTTCGCCGTCGTCATGCGCGCGCTAACGGTCTGGCCTGCAGCATTGCGGACCTCACCCCATATATACACAGATCGACTGTCGCGTTGCTCCGCGCCAGGGCCCTGGACACGCTTCTCGATCTGCTTTTTGAGCAGGCCCTGTACCCAACCCAGTCGCAGTAATGGCCGAAGGAGGGTGGCGATACGAAATTGCCGAATGATCTGGTCGTTCGCGGGCCAGTAAACGGAGATGTTGCCGATTCCAGTGGTGTAGTACGCCGTCGATACATCGCCCCAGGACACGCACATGGATTGCCGGGGACCTTTGCCGTTCGCGCGACGCAACGGCAAGCTCGTTAACATTCC
>PVMS01018149.1_pt1 | contig 15450 bp, 10 predicted proteins | sample 1853461 | NCBI WGS metagenome assembly PVMS01 (sample SAMN08582032, study PRJNA380276) | Marine sediment metagenome, whole genome shotgun sequencing project. | isolation source: ocean sediment barecode stripped | collected 2017 | reverse complement strand
CGGCACATATTGGCGTATTGAAAGAGTTGGAACGCCTGCAAATTCCAATAGACGCGATCGCCGGAACCAGCATGGGCGCGATTATCGGTGGCTTGTACGCAACAGGTACGAGTGCGGACGAACTGGAAAACATAGTCATGACCTTGGATTGGGGTCTTATGCTGTCGGACTCGCCGCGGCGACGCAATCTGAGCTTTCGGCGCAAACAAGATGATGTCCGCTATCCGGTCGATCTTGAATTGGGTGTTCGCGACGGTGAGATGGTTTTGCCGATGGGTCTGGTGCAAGGACATAACCTCGATCTGGTACTGCGCGAACTCACGGCAAATGCGGCTCACATTTCTGACTTTGACGCGCTGCCAATTCCTTTCCGCGCAGTCGCAGCAAATATCGAAACCGGCGAAACGTATGTCATGGCAAGCGGGGACCTCGCTCGTTCCATACGTGCCAGCATGTCGGTGCCGGGACTCATCGCGCCCACACTGCTGGATGGAAATATGCTGGTTGACGGTGGAATCGTAGCGAACGTTCCTATTTCCGTCATGCGTACTATGGACGTCGATGTCATCATTGCTGTTGAAGTCGATTTCCCACTGTATTCACCAGAAGAACTGAACTCGGCCCCGGCGATCGCGGAGCAGATGCTCACCATTCTGATGCGCAGAGAAACGCAGCGACAGATAGCCACGCTTGAGCCCAATGATGTATTGATCCAACCGGCGCTGGGTACCTTCTCCTCGAGCAATTTTTTCGACGCGGCCTTCGCGATCGCCCGAGGGGTCGAAGCAATCGATGACGTCGAAGATCGCCTTCTCGAACTAGCGGTGGACGACGAAACCTTCGCAACTCACATGGCCGGGCGGACGCCAGACCCAAGAGACAGAGACACTCTTGATTTCGTACGCATCAATCATGACGGACGCCTGGCGACAGAGTTTCTCATGGCTCGGCTTGGGGTATACGCGGGTGACGCACTCGATCCCGATTATCTGGCAAGCGGTGCGAATCGTCTGTATGGGCTCGATATGTACGAGCAGGTCAGTTACAAGGTCATTGACGATGAAGGCGAGATCGGTGTCGAGTACACAGCAGTTCCGAAAAGTTGGGGGCCCGACTTCCTGAACGTCGGTATTGGCTTGCAAGATGATTTTGACGGCTCTACCGCTTTCAACCTCGCGGCACGCCTGACCAAAACCGGTCTCAACAATCGGGGCGCCGAATGGCGAACAGACGTACAGTTGGGTACCGATCTACTGTTGCAGTCAGAATTCTATCAACCGTTCGGATCCGGGCTGAAGTATTTCATTGCGCCTCGGTTTGACATACACCAGAGCAATCAGAACGTATTTATTGCTGGTCAGGATACCGCGCAGCTACGCATCGCGGAGGGAGAACTTGGAGTAGATCTTGGTGTAGAGCTAGGCTCTTTTGGTGAATTTAGACTGGGCGCTTATCGTGGCAATGGCAAATGGCGCATCAAAATAGGTGATCCGCTAATTCCCGACTACAGATACGATACGGGTGGAATTTTCGCCTTGCTGCAAGTGGATACGTTCGATCAATCTCGCTTTCCGCGCAGCGGTTTCGTTTTGCGATTAAAATGGGACATGTCACGCGAATCGCTGGGTGCGGACAAAAATTTCGATAAGCTGGAATTTGACATCCTGTCGGCGTGGAGCCGCGGCAAGAGCACGTTGCTCGCCGGAATCAGCTATGCGACGACTTTCGACGTCATTGATCAGCTGCAAGAATATACTCCGATGGGTGGATTCCTGCGTTTGTCGGGCCTGAACTACGGCCAAATTAGCGGGCCACATGCAGCGATGGGACGCGTGATTTACTACCGACAGCTTGGCGACTACGGCGGCGGACTGTTGGAGATTCCGGTCTACATTGGTGCTTCGGCCGAGTTTGGCAATGTCTGGCTGAATCGCTCGGACATCGATTTTGATTCTTTGATAGCCAACGGCAGCTTGTTCGCTGCATTTGACACCTATTTCGGTGCCATCTACTTCGCCGTGGGTTTTGCCGAAGGTGGCGAGCGAGCCTACTACCTGTCTATCGGAACGCCGCCGCGCTAAACGCCTTAGCGAATTATTTTTTCCAATATCTGGGTTGGTGAATCGGTGTCACGATAGTAACCGTGGCGAATCGCCATGTTTTGGTAAGCGTTGTCGCGCTCAAGTTCGCTGCTATACCAATGCAGTTTTTCCCAGTCATCGCCGAGCACTTTTCGCAATGTATCGTTGGCTGGAAGGCTTACTCGTATTCCGTAGTGTCGCTCGACAGATACCTTGCTCGGATCAACCAGATTGTGTTGATGACAATAGTCCACGTGACAGACTTCCTTTGTTGCGGGGCGGCAGTATACCGAATGCTCAGGGTCGGTCGCCATGTTCACCACGGTCGCCAGCGCCCTCGCGATCGGCCCACCCCAGAATACGACGGGTGACGAACTGATAAATGGGCTTGAAAGTTCTGGACCATACCAGCGTCACAATACCTGGGCTCGCAAGGATCGTGCGTTCGCGCGCCGTCAAATGTTGCGGACAGTATGTACGCTTGTGCTTCAGAAGATGACGCAGGTCTTCTCTCGCGGCCATGCGAAACAGCTTGCTTCGTTTCGCCGAGCACCAGGCGATTTGAAAATCGACTATTGCGGGCTTGCCATTGGGGCGCACGAGAAAATTGGGTTCCTTGGCAAGGTCATTGTGCACGACACCGGCGCGGTGCATTTTCCGCAAAAGTCGCGCCGCGCACTTAAAGTACGCCGGATCGGTGGGTTTGCCACGCTGCATCGGTTCGCCGTCCAAAAAACTGCGCATAAGCCAGTCCGGTTCCAGCCGAACAATCTGCGCAAAACCCTCGATATCCGTGAGCTTCGCCAGAGCGTTAGCTTCCCGATGTAGCAATCGTCTGGCCAGCCAGCGCAGGCCTGTTGCTGCAGCTGCGCTGTCGCGTACGACAACGCGCTCGCCATCGTGGCTCGAAAGGCGAATTTCGCCGAACAGGTCCTTCTTGAGTATCGTCGAATCAGACATGGTAATGCCATAGAATACAGCAGCATCAGGTATCGGAATCTGTAATGAGCGGTAAATCGGACGAACAAACGCCGGGCGGCGATCGCGCCAAGCTTGACGCTACCGGTGAGTTCTTCAGCGTCGGCACGCCATTGCATGCTGTTCGGGCCGGGTATGTGCGACGGGTCGCCGACGAGGTGCTGTACGAGACCATCAGATCTGGTCGTTACGCGCACGTCATTGCACCTGATCGTAGCGGTAAGTCCAGTCTGATCGCTGCAACTGCCGCACGTCTGGAAAACAACGGCTACAAAGTTGCGGTACTCGATTTCGAACAAATTGGCGCCCGAGATGCGGGAGACGACGCCGGTCGATGGAATTACAGCGTCGCTTATCGACTCCTGCGTCAATTGCGAATTCGAGTCGATCTCCAAACCTGGTGGCAGGATAAATCAATTCTGCAAAATCGCCAGCGCCTGCTTGAATTCTATTCGGAAATTATTCTGCAGAACGTGCAGGAACGCATTGTGATATTCGTCGACGAGATTCAATGCATTGGCGATTTGCCGTTCTCGGATCAATTGCTGGCCAGTATTCGCGCCGCGCACAATGCACGCGCGACTGACCCGGAGTTCTCGCGACTCACGTTTGTTCTCCTTGGGGAATGCGACCCGCTAAATTTGATCGACGAGCCGGAACTCTCTCCGTTCAACGTTACTCAGGCGGTGACACTGGATGATTTTTCGCGTGAAGAATTGGATCTCTTTATTACCGAACTGAACATGCCTGCTGCCGAAGCGGTGGTAGCGCTGGATCGGATTTTTTACTGGACCGCCGGCCAACCCTACCTTTCGCAAAAACTCGCGCGATCGGTATCCCGCGAAACCAGAGACGGCGACATCGCCGCGATTGTGGACAGTATCGCTACCCAGCAACTAGGCGGTCGTGCGGCAATACACAACGAGCCGCACATGAGCCACATCCATCGCGAGGTGATCAACGACTCGAAGCGTAGCGAGGCTTTACTGAACCTGTACGGACGTATCTGCAAGAATGTAGCAGTAGCGACCGACCTTGGTTCGCCAACGCAGCGCAGGCTGATTGCACTTGGGCTTATTGTCATTGATGACGAAGGTCAGCTCAAAGTACGTAATCGATTGTATCAATCCGTTTTCACTGCACGTTGGGCAAACGAAAATCTGCCGAATCATTGGCGCGCTCCGGCAATCGCGGTGATTGCGCTGCTCGCAATCGTTGCTGTGCCATTTTGGTATACACAATGGTTACCGCGTTCGTATGTCGAGACGCTAACGTCCGATACCGCTGAACTGGCGGCGTTCGAAAGTGCTTATGAGAGTTTCCGAACATTTCCCGGTCACGTCGGCTCGGCCGAGAGTCTGTATCGAAACGCCCTGGCCAATCGAGCTGCGACGGTTACTGATGTAGAAGAGATCGAATTGATCGCAGCGATGGCAGAGAAACTTCCAAACGCCCAAAGAATGCCGGACCGGCTTCGATCCGGCTTCTGGGATCGAAAAGCCCGCGACGCCATGCGCCAGGAAAATCGCGATCAGGCTTTGTTGGCGACTATCGAATCGCTAGCTCTCTCTACGACGCAGCGCCGCAGTCGCGCGGCGTCATTGGTGGCGACAGATTACCCACTGTTGATCGCCAGCCTGCCAGCGGCTGATCGCGGATCAGTCGTTTTTAATGCCAGCAGCTTGTTGCTTACGGAAATCCGATCTGCACAAGTTTCGCAGTGGTCGCTGGGCAATCAACAACTTCAAGAGCGCGATGACTGGAAAATTACAGCGCTGGAGGTCGCGCCGTTGGTACGGCGGGTAATTGTTGATCGCGAGGAGTCTGTGCGGCGCGTTGGATTGACCCTCAACCTAAGTCATGCGCGCGTCAATGACCTTCGTATTAAGGTCATTGCGCCATCTGGACGTACTGTTGAAATTGATCCGGACGTTGAGCGTGCATCGGCAAATGAAGATATTCATATTGATGTGCGACAGCTTGACGATTTGATCGGCGAGCCCGTGGCTGGAACCTGGAGCCTGAGTATCAGAGATGAAGAGCTCGGCGTTGCAGGGCAGCTTGTGGGCTGGAATCTAAAATTGAATTCACAGGGCTTGGTTGAAGATTTTCAGCGAGGCCTGAATATTTCGGACCCGGTGGAGCGTGAAACGGAGAATATATGGTTTAGTGACGACGGCAGGTTTGCGGTTGCACGTGCGATGCAAAGTGATAGCGCACGAATTTGGGATCTGGCATTTGCGAAGCCGGTGCGTGCGGTGGCGGTAAACGGGCTGGAGCAACTTATTGGACTGAGCGCCGGCGCGAGACAGCTGGTTACCGCGACCCAGGACACGATAAATTTATGGGATACGTCGACTGGCGATCGGGTCGCGACGCTTGCGGTCGGAGCGGCAAGCAGTACAGCGACGCTGACTGCTGATGGAGCTCACATGCTGGTACAGCGAAGAAGCGATCAACAGACGGAATTTGAACTTTGGTCGCTGGCAGATGCGGCGGTATCAGCAACTATCACTGTTGCGGGTACGTCGGCGCTAGTCTCGCTGGATTCCACGGGTAGTCGCATTGCTGTGGCGGACTATGACAGAGCGGTGCGTGTCTGGGATATGCGAAGCGGTGATCTTATTACCCAGATCGACCTGGCAGCGCAGCCAAGTACTATCGAATTGGCGGCTGGAGGCGAGGTGCTCGGCGTTGTTTTCGGTGAGGACGGTGCGGCGCTATGGCGAATTGATGCGTCTGTACAGGCAATTCTCGATGACGTTGGTTTTGGGAAGTGGCAATTGGTGTTTTCATCGTCCGGCAGCAAGGTATTGGTGGGCAGGCCGGATCACGGTTTTCAGATTTATGACACTGTCGATGGACGCAGGATAGGGCCGGCGTTCGGTTCCGGCGGCAGGCATGGTGCGGAAAACGTATTGGGCTTTAGCGCAGATGAACTGACAGTGGTCACGGGCGGACCAGAAAGTACCGCTCGCTTTTGGAGCGCGCCGGCACCCGCGTCCACAAATGATCAGGACTCGACCAGCCAGGGAAGTATTTGGCCACCTGCGGGTGACGCAGTTGCCGTCGCCACACCCGATGCATCCAAGATCGTCGTGGGCGATCAGCACGGCAATGTGCACATTCTGTCAGTTGACGATGGGCCGGAGTCATTTCTAGCGAACGAAGAGGCTGTCAGCTTTCTGGGTCATAGCGGCAAGATACGACTACTCAGTGTTAGTTCGAATGGCGAGAAGGTTGTAAGCGTCGCGAGTGACAATTCAATTCGCGTTTGGAATACAGCGACGGGCGTGCCGCAGTCATTCTTTGGAGATGTGACTGGGAGCCCGATCGAGCGCATCGTCTTTTCGCCGGACGCCTCTTTACTGGGTGTCCTAAGCGGCAACCGCGTGCAGATAATGGATGCCGTGAATGGGTCGGTTTTGTCGGTCTTTGAGCTCGCGGAGCAACATCGGAGTATGTCGTTTGCCGACAATGACCAGCTTTTCGTCGGTAGCGAGAAGGGAGCGCTGCGTGTTGTAAATCGCGAAGCAAAGGATAATTGGAAATTACAAACGCTTTGGCAGGGCGACGCTGCTATCCGTTGGTTGGAGGCATCTCCGCAGTCTCGCTTCCTGACTTTCGTCGATCAAAACAATCTGGCGCAACAGTTTATTCTCGGCGAAGGACGATTAGGCGAACTCTCCTTGCAGTTGCCGGGTCAAGTGGAAGAGGTGACGTATTCACACAGTGGTTCGCGTGTGCTGATACGGACAGCAGGATGGATACACCGAGCCAGTTCGGCTGCATCCGGGCTGATATGGCTGGATGCAGTTATTGCGCCGCGTCCGATTAACGGCTCGAGAATGATATTTGGGGGCATGAAAAATCAAGCGGTAAACCCGCTGGGTAACACAGTGTTTATCCCAGTTAGCAGCGGCGGTTTTGTACAATTGACCGAACTAAGTTTCGATGCGAGCGGGGGAGCGGCGCTATTTGGCAATAAGGATGAATTACTAGCAGAGTGGCGCCTACGACTCGGCCTTAACTAGCTCAACCTTAATTAACGATTATCGCCGCGTTGCGTACGAACTAATAGTTCCAATTTAGCGGCACTCGCCTCCGCTGCTGCGACGGCGGGACCGACCATTATCGGTACACGCGCGAATAATCGGCCAGGAATTCTTCGAATCGTCCCGTCGTGCCGACGGCTAAACCAGCTGCCCCACAGACGGCCGAGGGAGACAGGAATCACTGGGACTGCCCGTCGCGCGATTATTTTCTCAATACCTGGACGGAAGTGCTGAATTTCTCCATCGCGGGTTAAGCCGCCCTCCGGAAAAATACATACGATATTTCCAGCAGCAAGTTCGTCGTCAACGGTGTCGAATGCTGCGTTCATTATCTCTTCATCCTCGCGTGCGCCTGCTATCGGGATTGCCTTCATGGCTTTGAAAAAGAATTTCAGTACCGGCATCTTAAAAATTTTGTAGTACATGACGAAGCGCATGGGTCGTCGGATTGCACCACTAAGCAAGACTGGATCCATGAAACTGACATGATTGCAGACTATGACGGCGGCACCGGTGCTGGGTATATTCTCCAATCCTGTCGGACGAACACGGTAAAAAACAGTGATCAAAATCCACGCGAAAAAACGCATCAGGAATTCGGGCAACAAAGAATAAATATAGACAGCGACGACGACATTCAGAACTGCCAATACGAGAAAAAGTTCGGGGATAGAAAAGCCCGATTGTAAAACCGCTATCGATATGCCGGCGGCCGCAACCATAAAAATCGAATTGATAATGTTGTTCGCCGCAATGATGCGTGACAAGTGCTTTCGTCGAGATCGTTTTTGAATCAGTGCGTACAACGGAACACTGTAAAAACCGCCAAACGCGCCAAGTAGCGCCAGGTCCACCAGGATTCGCCAGCTACCGGGCCGCGACAGAAACTCACCGACCGTTGTGACGACGGTTGTACTCGCCAGCGGTTGTGCGAAATACAGATCCATTGCGAAGTAGCTTAGGCCAATTGAACCAAATGGTACGAGTCCCAATTCAATGCGGTGCCCCGACATTTTTTCGCACAGTAGTGATCCGATACCAACGCCTAGTGCGAACGCGACCAGCAAGCTGGTTGTAATAGCCTCATTACCATTGAGGATATCCAAAGTGTATGCGGGCATCTGAATGGTCATCGCAGAACCGATGAACCAAAACCAGGAGATACCGAGAATCGAAAGAAAAACACTCTTGTCTTCGCGGGCGAATCTGATGATACGCCAGGTCTCCGACCAGGCATTCAAACGTAGCGATAAATTTGGGTCGACAGCTCGCGTGGATGGGATCTGAAGACTGCTCAGGTATCCCAGTAAAGCGAATCCGATCAGACAAGCTGCCAGCAACGATTGACCGGATGCGAGTCCGCCGAGAATCAGGCCGAAAATAATGGCGACATAGGTGCCCGCTTCCACTAAGGCATTACCACCGACAAGTTCCTCGCTTCTCAACTGTTGTGGCAGGTAAGCGTATTTGACGGGACCGAACAAGGTTGACTGGCAGCCCATCAGAAACAATACGAGCAGCAATAGGGAATAATGTTCACTGATCAGTGCGTAAGCGGCGACCAGCATCAAGGCGATCTCAAGCAACTTGATGCGCCGCATGAGGAGCGATTTCTCGTATTTGTCGGCCAGTTGCCCAGCGGTCGCAGAAAAAAGAAAGAATGGCAGGATAAAAAGGGCCGCGGCCACGTTCGCGAGTTGCGTGTGATCCATGCCGGCGACCATCACACCCTGAAATGTGATCAGGATAACCAGACCATTGCGAAACACGTTGTCGTTGAGTGCGCCGAGAAATTGGGTGACGAAGAATGGCGCGAAGCGGCGTTGCCGCAAGAGCGAGAATTGGCTGGAATCTGACACTAGATCGGGCATCCTTTGCGAAATTCGCCGTCACTATAGCCTGAAAGTACCGATTCCGGCGCTGAAAACTGCGAACTCGCGCGGTTTCCTGCGTTTCCAGCGGTGCTATCATTCCGTGATGCAGTGCACTGAAATATATACCATTTAATCAATTAATGAGCTGATGTTTACGATTAACAAGACAATCTTATAGTTGCTGCTTTGCAGCAGCTTGTTCGTGCTTGCGTGTAGCGAGGAGCGGCCGGCTCGCTCAGTGCGGGAGTATCTGGATAACCCGCAGTTTCTCGAAGCCGCTGTCGTACGCTGCTCGCAGAATCGGTCGGAAAGTCGCTACGACGCGGAATGCGTCAATGCAAGACAGGCTGTTTCTTTGATCGAGGCTCGCGCAGAGCGAGCCCGGCGGGACAGATTGGAAGCGGAATCGAAATCCAAACGCGATGCTCTGCGGCGTACACAACGCGCTGCAGCTGCTGCGCGTACGCAAGCGGCCGAGCGTGAACGCCTGCGCGAAGAAGCGGAATATCTTGCGCAATTCGGCGCAGTGCCGCCACCGGTAGTAGAGTCCGACTTGCCGCAGCTCGAAGCAAATACACCTGGGGCGGTAATTCCGAGCCCGGTGCAAACAGAACAATCACCTGCGGTTAGTTATTCACAGGGCGCAGCTGTCGTCTTTGATGAGCCGGTACGTGCATATGGTGAATCAGTTCCGGCATCCGACGGTGGCAATGCACCGGTAATGACTAGCCAGCCGGAGCCTGAAACAGACCTTACTTCTGTTCGCGATGAGTTGCGCCGCCGTCAGGAAGAGTCGTCGAATTAGAAGACAAGCGTATGTTGTGACTGGGCACCGGTATTTCGATGTTATTTTCTGCAAACGCTTTGTAGACTGCGCAATGCAGTTCGTGAGAAACGCGACCTCTATCGACCGGCCGGTCAATCCAGCAGTGTAATTCCAAATCCAGTGACCAATCGCCAAATTTCCGAAATCGAACTCGTGCCTCAGGTGTGCTACAGATTCCGTCGACACCGCCAGCGACTTGTTTGAGTGTGGCGATGACGTGATCAATATCACTGCCGTAGGCGACGCCGACACTAAGACGTATGCGATGTTTCTGCGACGGTCCGCCGGCTTCGTTAACAATCTTGCTGTTGCCGATCAGTCCGTTTGGAATCGTAATTTCAATATCGTCGCGAGTCAGAATTCGCGTACTGCGAAGTCCAATCATCGTAACCATGCCGCGTTCGCCGCTATCGAGATTGACAAAATCGCCGGTCTTGTACGGCGCGTCCATGACAATCGACACACCGGCAAATAAGTTAGAAAGAGTATCTTTGGCCGCAAAGCTTATGGCAAGGCCGACGATTCCAGCCGAAGCGACCCATGCAGTTACATTGACATCCCAGGCAAGGAAAACGAAATAAACCGCCAGCGCGAAAAGAATGACTTTGACGACGTTCTGCAGCAGTTGCAGCATGCCGGTATCTACAAGCTTGCTGTTCTTTCGGTTTCGTGCAGAGTGCGCGAGAACGGTCGTAACTTTGTGCAGCAAGCTGTACCAAACGCCAATCGCAACGGTGCGTAATAGTCCAAGGGTAATGAATTCGACCGGATCAGGTAGCGACAGTCGTCGTGTCGACATAGCCAGGCCAATGAGCACGAAGGTCATGAATATCGGCTTGTGCAGCAATACGACCAGGCGATCGTCCATATCGGTCTCGGTACGCTTCGCAATTCTACCGATCATGCTGGTTAGAATCAGTTCGGCGACTTTGCCGATCACGATAAAAATAATCGCAATAGCAAGTGCCTGAAGATACTTATTCGGGCCAATAATCAAGGCCCAATTCTGAATGTGTTCGATAGTTTCGCTCATCTTTTGTCCGGAAAAGCGCCTTCTTATTCTTCTGGGTCGGGCATCCCGTAGGTACGAACTTCTGAGCTGTCATCGCTTGATGGCGGCGGCGTGGCTGCCGTCCCGGTCACGCCTGATTGCATTCCGGGTGCTGTCGGTAAGCGCCGCGTCTGTGCTGTCAGGAGCTGGACAAACGAATTAGCAATATCAGGAGCGATATTCGGTGAACTCATAAAAATATCATCGGGTGACATTTCTGACGAGCCGTAAAACGCCGCATTGGCTTTGCGGTCCATTGTGACACCTGAGCCGTCGAGCGAAACGCCGATAAACAAGCCGCGACTACGCGAATAGGACATCACTTCAGCCTTAAATCGAATGTCTGTTGCGATCCCAGCATTGCGGCCAACTGGCCCCGCTGAAACCGATGCTTCTCCGCCAAGCGTGAGCTTGCCGTTCGAAATGTTTTCTACACCTTTGCGCGTCTTGAAGACCAATATGACGTCAGTCGACTCGACCCCAAATTGCCAGCCTACGCTACCTCCAGTAAGCGTCACAAATGCCGGGTTGCTCCAGGAATCATCGTCTTGCCGGACCACAATGATGCCCTTGCCTCGACGTGCGCCTATAAAAAATCCCGCTTTGATGACGTCTGGAATAACGGCTACAGCGTAAGCGCGCGCCAGCAGCGAAGGAGGAATGGATTTTTCGGGAATTCGAAGCAGCGCGTCGAGGCAAGGGCATCATTGTGGTCCGGCAAGACGATGATTCCTGGAGCAATCCGGCTTTTGTGACGCTCGGAATAACGGCTACAGCGTAAGCGCGCGCAAGCAGCGAAGGAGGAATGGATTTTTCGGGAATTCGAAGCAACGCGTCAAGTACGTCCGTAGCGTCAGAAACGCGCGTTTCTTCCTTGCTCGCCGCCGTGGCCGACAGCGAAAAAATGAGGCCAAACGTTATGAGAAGGACTTTCAGGTGCGGATACTGCATGTTTAATCAGAGCCGGAATTCGAGTTGGAGTTCAATGATACGCCAATTTGTGGGGGCAACGGAATCTCAAGGCTGGCGCAAATAGTCCGAACCAATTCAGCCTCTGGAACAGTCAGTTTATCGTCATGCAGGACGACGGTGGTGACTGAATCGAGCAGCATCTGTCGTCCCTCACTGTTTAGGGAAACCAGTTGGTCAAGACTCTTCTCGAGGCTGCTGGTGGTCGCCGCTATATCGCTGCCGTATGTGTAGGTATCGCCCCACTTGCCGAATTTTTTGAGTCCGGCGCGAAACGCCGCTTCACCGTCAGCGTCGTTGTCATGACCGTGTCGGGCAACGACTCGCATTAGATCGACGGCGGCATCGCGTACATCCTTGCGACTGGCGCGCTTAGTCTTGCGACTCTTCGACGGCTGCATGACGTGCCTCAGGTTAGTCGCCAGGACGCGATAAAAACAAAACTCGTGCAATTCAATGTCGCCATCAATTTCGATCAGCCTTGCGGTCAGGTCAATCAGGAAATTCAGCTGTGGCGCCGGTCGTTGGCGCAGTGCAGGAAAAGCAATTTCCAAAAGTGGTAAGCGGTATTCTGGCCCGGCGTCTTGCAAATGCGTATGAAACTCGCCAATCAGGCGAGTTCGTTGTTCACCCAGTTGTTCAGCAAGCAAAGACAACTGGCGATCCAGGGTTTCGTCTTTGCGGTCGAGAATCAACGCGATGACCAGAAGATAGGACAATTCAGTCGAATGGGCGGCGTCATACAAGACATTCGGCAGCGATTGTCTAACTCGCGTTGCAAACGCAATGTGCTCTTCGGACGGCTGACCTACCGAGGCACTGATAGAGTCGGGCGTGATGCCAGCGGCCAGCGCGCTTGTAGCACCGGCAACGCCCGCACTGCGCTGGTCTACGCCGCGATTGGTCGCGACTCCCCGGTCTTTCAATGTCACCCTAGGATAATCGCTTTCTCTGAAATTCGGATCCAGGGCGCGGATGCGATCAGTAAGCGGCGGATGCGTTGCGAACATGCCACTAAGTTTGGCGCCGGTTCCAAACAACATGTGGCTGACTTCTTCAGGATCTGTGGTTTGGATAAGCGACCCAGCCTCGTAACCGCCAATCTTCTTCAGCGCACCCGCTAAGCCACCGGGTTGACGAGTAAATTGAACCGCGCTGGCGTCGGCGAGGAACTCCCGTTGCCGCGAAACACCTGACTTGATCATGCGGGCGAAGAATACGCCAATGCCGCCGAGGATTATAAGTCCCAGCCCGATGATGACGATTATGCCGCCACCCTTGCCGCGCTTCGAGGAGAACCCGCCGTAGCGCACGCCGCGAAAAACCATGCGGCCCATCAGGCCGAGCGCCATGATGCCGAACAAAACGCCCATTAGCCGGATATTCAGACGCATATCCCCGTTCAGGACATGGCTGAACTCGTGCGCGATGACACCTTGCAGTTCGTCGCGCTCGAGCATCTCGAGTGTCCCTCGGGTTACCGCTATCGCGGCGTCGCCGGGAGCAAAACCGGCTGCAAATGCGTTGATGCCTAACTCCTGCTCAAGTACGTAAATCTCTGGAACAGGCACTCCGGACGCTATTGCCATTTCCTCAACGACATTTCGCAATCGGATACGTAATGGATCACGCGTGTCAGGAGAGACCAGAGTGCCGCCCATTTGCAGTGCTACGCGTCCGCCACCCGCCGATAATTGCGCAGTCTTTACCAGGGTCGCGCCGATAATGAAGAGCGTTGTGACGACCGCAGTGCCCATCAGCAGCGGTGCCTGATTCGAGAAAAAGGATGACAGGGAAAACGGCTGACCCTGGTCCGCTACGCTGTACAGGGCAAAACCGACGATCAACGAAACGCCGGCAACGATCAGGGCGGTGGAAATTAGATACAGAAAAACGAGCCGCCGGCTGGTCCGGCGAGCTCGATCCTGTACGTCAAAGAAATTCACGGTCTTCGCGCCGCAGGTTGCAGGGTCAGGCTACGACGTGAAGTTAATTTCTGGCGCTTCGCGCTTCTCTGGAGCATCAATTTCGAGAAAGCTTGCCAGAGCAAAGCTGAAGAAACGAGCAATGACGTTGTTCGGGAAGTTCTGCGCAGAATTGTTGTATTGCAGAACCGAATCATTGAACGCCTGACGCGAGAACGAGACCTTGTTCTCGGTGCTCGCGAGCTCTTCTTGCAGCTGCATCATATTTTGATTCGCCTTGAGATCAGGATAAGCTTCCGACAGAGCGAACAAGCGGCCAAGCGCGCTGGTCAAAGCACCTTCGGATGCACCGAGTTCTTTGATCGCGTGGGCGTTCGCGGGGTCCGCTTTGGCGGCGTCAAGACTGGATGATGCTGAGTTGCGAGCGCTGATAACGGCTTCCAGCGTCTCACGCTCATGTTTCATGTAGCCCTTGACCATTTCGACCAGGTTGGGAATTAAATCGTAGCGCCGTGTTAACTGCACATCGATTTGGGCAAATGCGTTTTTGACACGATTGCGCTCATTGACCAGCCGGTTATAAATGCCGATTGCCCAAAACACCACTGCGGCTATGATCACGAGGAAAATAACGAATGCAGTCACTATGTCACTCCTTGTCGAAGTATCTAATGTGGAAGCATAACGCTCGCACAGGGCTAGTTCTAGCAGTGGGGGCAATCTTCGCTTTATCAACGCCGGCGAGTGCGGACTGGTATGCCGATTCGCGGCCCATGATGGGTACTGAAATCAGTGTGCGCTTGTGGCACGACGACCCAGGGAAGGGGCGTGCGCTGGTTGAACTGGTGTTCAAGGAGACGAAGCGCATCGATTTGTTGATGAGCACTTACATCGATGACAGCCGTATTTCGAAAATCAACCGAGAAGCGGCGGACCACCCGGTGGTCGCCGGGGATGAGTTATTTCGCTTGATTCAACGCTCGCTTGATATATCCATCCTTACGCATGGTGCATTCGATATTACTTACGAGAGCGTGGGTCAGCACTACGATTTTCGAAATCGCGAGCGACCCGATGAAGACACGGTAGCCGCCAATCTGGATCTGATTGACTATCAGTTGATCAATCTGGATCAGGCGACCGGCTCAGTCTATTTCGGCGCGCAGGGTGTACGTATCAATCTCGGCGGTATTGCCAAGGGCTACGTTGTAGAACGGGGCGTTGACCTGTTGCGGGTGGCCGGTGTCGAGCATGCGGTGGTAACGGCGGGCGGCGATTCAAAGTTGCTGGGTGATCGTCGCGGCCAACCCTGGATGGTAGGTATTCGCGATCCACGCGTGGACGGCGAGGTCGCCATGACAGTGCCGTTGCAAGACGAGGCAATTTCAACGTCCGGCGACTACGAGCGCTTTTTCGATGAGGACGGGGTGCGCTATCACCACATCATCAGCCCGAATACTGGCGATCCGGCGAGCGGAGTGCACAGCGCGACCGTTTTTGGCCCGGATGCCGTCATCACGGACGCGTTATCCACGTCGGTTTTTATCATGGGAGTCGACCCGGGTTTGCGCTTGATCGCGACATTGCCGGACTATGAAAGCATCGTGATCGACGACAAGGGCCAAATATTCTTCTCGGACGGGCTCATGCAGCCGCAATGACGCGCGGCCGATATTTTCGCAATGTCGCCT
>PVMS01072180.1_pt1 | contig 15453 bp, 17 predicted proteins | sample 1853461 | NCBI WGS metagenome assembly PVMS01 (sample SAMN08582032, study PRJNA380276) | Marine sediment metagenome, whole genome shotgun sequencing project. | isolation source: ocean sediment barecode stripped | collected 2017 | reverse complement strand
TACAATGAATGTCTAAATAATTGGTATTTTCAAAAATATCAGAAAATACCAACGATTTATTTTTCTTAAGTTTAATTTTAAGTTGTGAATTACTAAGTGCATTATAAATTAATAATTGATTCACTAATAATTTACCTGTTTTGGTAACCAATTTTATCACCTCGTTTACTTGTAACAGAGCTATGATACCAACGATAGGATTTAATGTTCCGGCTTCCTCACAATTAGGAATATTAGTCGCAATTTTTGGAAAAGCATCACGTAGGTTACAGGTATAATCACTATCGCCAATCAATACATTAAATGTTGAAACATAACCATCAAACTTATACAAAGAACCATATACCAACGGTTTTTTTGCTAAAACACAAGCGTCATTTATTAAATACTTTATAGGTAAGCTGTCTGTACCATCCACAACAACATCGTATGCTTGTATCAATTCAATTATTGATTTTTTATCAACCGCTTTATTCGTATAAGAAACTTTTGTATACGGTGCCTTTTTCTTTATTTCATCTGACAATACTTCTACCTTTGGTTTTTTAATATCGGCTGGCTTATAAAATACCTGACGATGTAAATTTGAAACGGATACGGTATCAAAATCTACCAAATGAATTTCTCCAATTCCTCCGGTAGCCAGATAAATAGCAATTGGGCTACCCAATCCTCCACAACCAATAACCAACACTTTTGCTTTCTGTAATAAGTCTTGCCCTTTTTTACCAATTTCAGACAAGGTAGTTTGTCTTTGAAAATATGCTTCTTTGTTTAAGTTCATCATTTTAAAACTACTGATTTACCGAAATCATTTAAATAATATCTGGAATCTTTTATTTTATAGTATTTATTTATTCTTTTAAGATATAGAAAAAACTGTAAATCTCCAAATCCATAAATGGTATCCTCTTGTTGCCAAATCAACAAAATATTCACAATTTCATTCTCAGTTAATGCCTTAGAATGGATGGTTTCTAAAATTTTATTTTCAATTTGATTCAATCCTATTTCATTGGGAAACCTTTGCAAATGTTGGTGTATTGCTTGTTGCAAATAGTGAAACTTTGAACTCTTATTGAAATTAAATTGTTTCATTTCCTCCTCATTATTTTTGACATAAACATTCCAACAATCGTTAGCAAACAACAAATTATTTTTAGTCAATTTTGCCCGGTTTTCAAAAAGGTTTTCATATTCTAAAGGTGAATATTCTGACAATGATTGCAAGCTCTCTTTTCCCTGAACTCGTCCAACGCAAATCAATGAAAATTTAACATCTTTTCTAAAATTTTTCACTAAGTAGGTACATGCAGCCAATAAATTTACCTGGCAAAACAAATCATATTCAAACCACAAAACGACTTCTTTACACGCTGATAAATCTTCAAGTTTGATAATTTCTTTAATTGTTCTATCGAAATATACAAGTTTAGAAATACCGAGCTCCTTTTCAAAAAATACATATCTTTTCTTCCAAAATTCATCACTTCCGACATCTTTGCACAAAGGACCTTCACATAACATTTCTCGCCATACTACAACAGTACCTTTTATTGATGACTTCGCTAAATTTTGAGCAGTACTATCTCCATTAAGTACATGAATTGTTTTATTCATTTATTTCTTTATGAGCGGCTTTAAAATCTTCAGGGGAATTGATATTTCTAATGAATTCATCATCGACTTCAACAATTTCAACATCCGAATTTATCAAAACTTTTCTCGGACAAGAATATCCTTGCGCCAAATAGTTTAACAATAAAGTATAACTTTTTGGCTCCCAAATTGTAATTAGAGGTTCCGGAAATTGCTTGCTTTTCCCTTTAATTGCTGTCGCTGCTTTTGAGGGATTTCTATGTTTTAGCAATTTTTGAATAATGGCATCATTTACAAAGGGTAAATCTGTAGCTATAACTAACCAAGCCACATCCGGGTTTTCTTGAAATGCAGAACAAATTGCTCCAAATGGCCCCAAACCTATAAATTTGTCAGTTATTTTATTTTCAATTTCAATTTCTTGCTCTTCTCTAACTGATAAGTATGTCTTTAGATGATTTCTTTTTAGCAAATCTATAACTACTTCACGCTGATTTTTACCATAAAAATTGAGCAATCCTTTATCGGTTCCCATTCTTACACTTTCCCCGCCGGCTAATACCAATCCTTGAACAGGAGCAATTTTTTCTTTGATTAAATTTTCTATATGCTTCGAAATTTTATCAATCTCATCGATATGATAGCTTAACAAGTTTTTTATTTGCGGATTTTTCTTCTCTAAGAAATCAAAATAGTTGGAGTCGTCCGTTAACTTAATTACAAATTGAATATTATTTAACTGATCTATTCTTTTTAAAACCGAAGCTTCTTTGTCGTTATCCAACACTAAAATCTGTTTGGTTCCATGATAATGATTTCCATTGATAAATACATAATCATACTGAGAGAACTGAACTCGCTGATTGAATTTATTAACTTCACAATTTGTTGAAATAGTTGTTGTTCCCTTATGGTGAAATGTAAATGTTTCCATTGATTTTGACTCAATATTTTCACTATGCGATGCGTCAAAATAAACCAGTTTGTAATTTGATAATTGCTCAGAAACCTGATGAACCAAATTTGAAATAACAGCACATTTTGTACCGACAATTGCTATTTCATTTGGAGCAAAATTGTCGTTATCTCTTAATTTTAGTTTGGCATGTTTTTGATGTTTACTCATTTTTAAGATCGCTTTTCCCGCCTGATTTTTTTAATAATTTCATTTCTTTTATCACCATTTTTTGTGAAATAGCTTTGCACATATCATACACTGTTAAAGCAGCAACGTTTGCACCTGTTAATGCCTCCATTTCAACACCTGTTTTCCCTTCAATGGATACCGTACATAAAATTTCGATATGCTCTTTGTCACTAACATTAATATCGATATCAACTCCATTAATTAACAAGGGATGGCACATTGGAATTAATTCTGAAGTTTTTTTAACCGCTTGAATACCCGCAATGATGGCAGTTTGAAAAACCGGTCCTTTTTTGGTAATCAAATCTTCATTTTCAAAATGAGAAATAATTTCCGAACCCAAAAACATAGTAGCTTTTGCAGTAGCCTGTCGTTTGGTGACTTTTTTATCACGAACGTTTACCATTTTTGGTTGATTTTTTTCGCCTATATGTGAAAATTCTTTTTTCATAATCCCAGATTACTCAGCTAAAGTAAGTTTTTAGTGTTGAGTTTTTAGTTTTTAGTTAAATTTTGTTGTGACGTCTTTACAATAGCTGTTAACATTTTAATAAGTTCTTCAACAATAATTAAAATCTCAACACTAAAAACTCCGATACAACAGTAGCGGAAACACTTCTCCCTTGGTAAAATTACTTCTATCATCCGGTAATTCCAAAAAAGCATCGGAATCAACCAAATTCGCCAGATCACCTGAACCTTTTCCTTTCATTGGAGTTGCATATAGTTTTCCTTCTTTTTGGATTAGTTTCACCTGTAAAAAATATGTTAATTCCGGTTTAAAATAAAAATCTTCAGTTAAAATAGCTTGCTGTGTATTCTCAACAACATGCATTGATTTATAATACCAAGGGTAGAAATATTTTAAACAACTTACAAAAGTTGAAACCGGATTTCCAGGAAAAGCAAAAACTGTTTTGTTATTTTTTTTACCAAACCAAAAAGGCTTTCCCGGACGTTGTTTTACCCTATGAAATAATTTTTCAACACCTAAGCTGTTCAACACCTCAGGAATAAAATCGAACTTCCCTTTTGAAACCGCTCCGCTAAAAATCAACACATCGTAATCTTTTAAATAGGATCCAATTTTTCCGGTAAGGGATCTTTTATCATCTAAAATATGAACTGTATCAGCCTTTAACTGAAGTTTTTCAAGTAATGAAATAAGTGTATAAACGTTACTTCTTCTAATTTGATGCTCAGCAGGGGTTTCGGAAACTTCAACCAATTCATTCCCTGTGGAAACGATCATTACTTTCGGTTGTTTTGCTACTTTTACCGTTGATTTTCCAACAGTTGCAAAAACACCTATTTCGGCAGGAGAAATAACAGTATTCTTATTTATTAAGATGTCTCCTTGTTTTCTGTCCAATCCTTTTTTATGAATATTTTGAAATTCTTTTACCGTTTCCAAATTTACTTTGGCAACACCTTTTTCAATATCTAACAATTCATATTGAACAACTACATCCGTGCTATTTGGAAGTATTGCACCTGTCATAGCTTCAATACAATTGGTTGACTTTTGCAATGTTAATTGTTCACTTCCTGCTGCTTGAATTCCTTCAATTTTAAATTCTCGTAGCCCTTTTATAAATGCTTCAGATGAGATTGCAATTCCGTCCATACTTACACGATCGAACGGCGGAAAATCTTTATCTGCTACAATATCTTCTTTTAAAACCCTTCCTACTGATTTTAAAAACCCGACTTCCTCAATCCCAAAATTTTCAGAATTGCTTACAATAATTTTTATGGCTTCTTTTACAGTTGTTAAATTCATAAAGTATTATTTACGACTTTAAAAAATGAAATTAGTTTATGTTTGTCCAAATTACCATTTGTTCTAACCCCACTACACAAATCCAAACCGTATGGGTTAACTTCTTTTAGTGCTTTTGATGCATTCGTAGGATTTAATCCGCCCGCTAAAAAAACAGGTATATTAATTTTTTCAACTATTTTCTTACTAATTTCCCAATTATGAACTCTACCGGTTCCTCCTAATTCTTTTGTGGTTAGATTAGGGTTTCCACTATCTAACAAAATAGCATCTACATGGTTGGCTAATTCAATGGCTTCTTCGATCGATGCTTCATTTAAAACGTGTAAAACCTGAACAATATTTACCCGTGGTAAAGCGGTTTTTATTTGTGAATGTGTTCCTTCGGTCAGTCCATCAACAATTTGAATTGTAGTTGTATTTACTTTTGAATGATGTTCAATAATTTTATCAACGTTCGTTTCACTTGTCAATAAAAAAGTGTCAATATGTTTTGGGGTAGAAGCCGAAATTTCAGCAATTAATTCATCTGAAATAATTCCTGGTCCGCTTGGCATATGCCCAACCAATCCTAATGCTGATGCACCAGCATTGATAGCTAAATTAGCTTCTTCAATACTACCAATACAACATATTTTTATATATGTGTTTTTCATTTATCCTCCAATTGTAGACATACTTTCTGAGACATCGTTCTTACGAGCTGCTTCGGCAACAAAACCATTTTCAGGTTTGTGATGCACTGTATTTATAAACAATTCTTTCAAGTCATTGTCGCTAGCTCCATTTCTGATAAAATCTCTTACATTGAAAACGCCGCTATCAAACAAACAGTTTTTAAACATCCCCGTTGCTGTAATTCTAATTCTATTGCAATCATTACAAATTGTACGTGTGAAGGCCGGGATTATTCCAAAAGTACCTTTGTATGTTGGTATTTTATAATTAATTGAAGTTGAGGATTTTTTAGATTGAAGTGAATCAACCTCGGAATAATGATTTTTTATATGCTTTATAATTTTATTGTAATCCCATTCTTCTGTTATCTTTCTCTGCCCTATTCCATTGAAAGGCATTTCTTCAATAAAACGCACCGAAATATTTTTATTTTTTGAAAGCTCAACAAAATTGATAATTTCGTCGGTATTAAAACCAGATTGAACTACTACATTTAACTTTAGTTTCAAATTACTTTTATCCAGTTTTTCAAAAGTGTCATAAACGTTATCAAAAACATCTCTACGCGTAATTTTTGCAAACTTTTCTTTTTGCAGGCTATCAATACTCAAATTAATTGAATTGATATTTAACGCTTCCAACTTATCAATATAATTTGAAATCAATGCGCCATTTGTTGTGATATTAATTTCATCTAATTTATTATTAAAAGATAGTGATTTTAATAAATTCATAAAATCCTTTCTTACAAATGGCTCACCACCAGTTAGGCGCACTTTATTTACACCTAATTCAGAAAGCACACGTGTAATTCGGTACATTTCTTTATAGGAAAGCAAGTCTTTTCTATCAACAATGTCAATACCATGAGCTGGCATACAGTACTGGCATCGTAAGTTACAACGATCTGTAACGGCCAATCTTAAATACGAGATTTTTCTACCAAATTTATCTCTTAACTCCATTAATTAAGTGTTATTTTATTTCTTCCTAAAGATATAACTTTTTCTTTTTCTAATTTTTTTAAATTTCTTGAATCTGCTTCTCGGGAAACTTTTAAATCCCGTGCTATATCAAAATGTTTTCTCGTAACAGTTTTATCATTGTGTACCAAACACGTTAGCTCCAAATACTTTTGTAATCTAAACTCTAAATTCTCAAAAGAGATATCGTTTATTTTCTCCAATAGAAATGATGTTTGCTGCTGATTTATTTTTAAATAAAATGAACGCCACGAGTTAAATTTTAAAAACCACGAGTTTACTATTGTTGAAGGCACTGCTATATAAGTAACATCAGTTTCAGCTTTTAATCTAATTTCGCTTTTTTTATTTTCTAAAGCATACGATATGGAAATTGCACTGATTTGATTTTCAGATAAATAGTGTAGCAATATGCCATTCCCTTTTCCATCACGACGCATCACCTTAACAACACCGGAAACTATGATGGGAATAAAGTTAATATCTCTTCTTATTTCTAAAATGATTTGATCAGGTTCTGCGTATTTTAAAATTCCATAATTACAAAGTTCTTTCTTTAATTTTTTTTCAAAAATATCATAAAAACTCTTTGCAACTATTTCGTTAATTTTCATTTATGTGAATATTTTAATGAGGCAGTTTCTCTTTAAACAATCCATAGAAAAATGCTCCTAATATTGCACCAAAAATTACCACTAAAATTGAAACAATGCCTTTTCCTATTAATACAAACATCGGCCCCGGACAAGCGCCTGCTAATGCCCAACCGAAACCAAATAGGGTTCCACCTAAAAGGTTGCGGTACAATCCACTCTTTTTAGGCTCAACATGTATTTCATATCCTTTAAAAGTTTTAATCATTTTTTTTCTGAAGAAAAACATACTGATCATTCCTAAACGACTGCCGAACCAATAATTCCATACATATGGAACGATTGAAATTTGAACATTTCGTATATTCTATACCACGAAATTATTTCGGCTTTACTCATTACTATTCCGAAGAGTATCCCTACTAAAAAAAACTTTATATATTTCATGTGATGTTTTTCATTTTAAATTATTGTCAAATGTAATTTGTGAAAACAAAGCTTATCATTTCGATTTAAAGCAAAATTAATTTTTGCTTTATTCAATTCATCTATTTAAAGTATTAATGGTAAAATAAACCAAGTCATTATTAAACCCCCGATAAAAAATCCAATCACTGAAATTAATGATGGAATCTCTAAATTGCTTAAACCAACAATGGCATGACCAGAAGTACATCCACCGGCCCAACGTGATCCAAATCCAACCATGAATCCTGCAATAATCAGTATAAAAAACCCTTTTGCCGACAACATTGTGTCTATGCTAAAAATTTCATCCGGTAAATAGGTTGCACCTGCATTTTGAATTCCAATTTCGGTTAAATCCTGAATTGTTTGCGGGTTGATTGCTACCACATCACTTGGAGATAAATAATTCGAAGCAACAAAACCACCCGCAATAGCTCCGAAAATAAAAATTAGGTTCCACGAGTTTTGTTTCCAATCAATTTTAAAATAGTTAACAAATTTTCCTGCTCCTGCAATAGAACAAAACGTTTCTAAATTTGATGAAACACCAAACTTCTCTCCAAAGTAGAAAAGTAAGAACATGACAAGGGCGATAACTGGTCCTGCTACATACCATGCCCAAGGTTGCGTTATAAATTCCATTATTTTATAATTAGTTAGTTAGTGAAATCACAAATATCGTAAAATATTCGTCTATATGTCACGAAAGTTTAGAATTCTAAAATCTCAATCTTATTTCTGTGCAATTTAATTTTTCCTTCATTCTCAATTTGCTTTAATAATCTTGAAATAACAACTCGAGATGTATGCATATCATATGCAATATCCTGATGTGTTGTATTCAACGTGGTTTCTCTCAATATTTGTGCCTTATCTGTTAAGTATTTATACAAGCGCTCATCCATTTTCATAAAAGCAAGTGAATCAACAGTTTCCATCATTTCATTCAGACGAATATTATAGCTGTCAATAACAAAATTTCTCCAAGATTTGTATTTAACCAACCACTCATCCAGTTTTTCTTTAGGCAGAAAGATAATTTCAGATTCTTTTTCGGCGATTGCTCTAATGCCACATTTAGTATTTGATATGGCACTAGCAAATGAACTGGCACATGTGTCTCCTCTTTCTAAAAAATATAACAAGATTTCTTCTCCTTTTCTGTCTTCTCTCACAATTTTTATAGCACCTTCCAACAACAAAGGAACTCCTTTCATTTGATCACCCAGATCAACGAGTATTTCATTTTTCCGAAGTTTTTTATAAACTCCTATTTGCTCAATTTCATCGAGTAATTCCTTTTCAAATACGAATGAAAAATAGTTATCTAATTTTTCTCTCATTTATTAAGTAATTTAAAATTATTGCAGTAGCTCCGGTTCTATTTTCAACATAATTTAATGCCTTTTTACCTGCTTTTTGCTTATAATATTCTTCTTGAAAAAACTTGTTTAAAAGTACGGATAATTTTTGAGAATTATCAGCTACATAACAGGCCTTCTTTTCAACCAGTTCAACCGCTTCATTAAACTTGTGATAATTTGGTCCAATTAGTATTGGAACACCAAAAATTGCCGGCTCTAACACATTATGAACACCCGTTTTGGTATAACCTCCTCCAACATAGGCAATATCAGCATAACTATATATTTTCGTAAGAATTCCAACGGTATCAACTATAAAGACTTGAAAATCCTTCAAATCATTAGTTTTCCTTTCTGAAAACAATACCACTTTTTTTAATATAGACTTTTTTAATTCCAATACATCCTTGGCATCAATATTATGTGGGGCTAATATAAATTTTTCATTTTCAGAAGCCTTATTATTAATATAATCTACTAACAAATCTTCATCCTCTTTCCAAGTACTCCCTGCAACTAATGTATACCTATTATCTTTAAATGCTGAAATAAAATCAAGATGATTGTTTTGTTGGGTAATTTCATAAACACGATCGAATCGTGTATCTCCGCTTACCGTAACATTATTAACGTTTAAATTATTAAGTAACTGTTTTGAATTTTCATCTTGTACAAAGAACTGTGAAAAAGTATCTAAGGACTTTCGCATCCAACCACCATACCAGGAAAAAAATATCTGATTTTCTCTAAAAATACCAGATACTAATACCGTTTCAATATTGCTGTTTTTCAATTCTTTCAAAAGGTTTGGCCAAAATTCATATTTTATAAATATTGCCAACTGAGGATGTAGCAAATCGATAAACTTTTTTGCGTTTTTTATTGAATCTAATGGCAAATAACAAACAACATCTGCTCCTTTATAGTTTTTCCTTACTTCATACCCCGAAGGTGAAAAAAAGGTTAATACCAGTTTGAAGAATGGGCGTTGTGATTTTAGTTTTTCAAGAATTGGCCGTCCTTGTTCAAACTCACCTAAAGATGCACAATGCATCCAAATTACCTTATCGTTTTTAGAAATTACACTTCGAATTTTTGATGTTGTCTCTTTACGGCCATCAACAAATAGTTTTATTTTTTTATTGAAAGGTGCCGCTATTTTTAAAAAAATCCCCGCTATAAAAACAAGTATGTTATATAAAAAGTTCATGAACGAACAAAGGTACGAAATAGCCTATAAAAAAACTCCCAAACTTTTCAGTTTGGGAGTTCTAATTTTATTTAAATCCGTTTCTTAAGCTTCAAAGGGCTCAATTGAAACAAACGATCTATTATCTTTTCTTTTTTGGAATTTAACCACACCATCAACTTTAGCATGTAAAGTGTGATCTTTACCCATATATACGTTATCACCAGGGTGGTGTTTAGTTCCTCTTTGACGGATAATGATATTTCCGGCAATGGCAGCTTGTCCACCAAATATTTTTACGCCTAGTCGTTTCGATTCTGATTCTCTACCGTTCTTCGAACTACCTACTCCTTTTTTATGTGCCATGATATTATGGTTTTAAAATTGTAAATCTTATTTAGTTAATACTTCAATTAATTCAGCTTGCTTCAAAGAAGTGTAACCTGTAATACCTTTTTCTTTGGCTAAAGCTTTTAATTCAGCTACAGTTTTTGAACTTAAATCAACTGAAACAGTTTCTTTTGGCTCAATTACTTCAACTTCAACTTTAGGAGTTGCTTTTGAAACAGCTTTTTTAGCTGGAGCTTTCTTTTTTGTACCACTTGTTGCAATACCTTTTGTTGCAATACCTTCAATTTGAATTTCTGTCAAAAATTGGCGATGTCCATTCTTTTTTCTATATCCTTTTCTGCGTTTCTTTTTGAAAACGATTACTTTATCACCTTTAAGGTGACCTAAGATTTTTGCCGTTACTTCGGCTCCATCTATAGCTGGGGCGCCAATTGTTACTGCACCTTTGTTATCTAAAAGAAGAACTTTATCAAAAGAAACTTTCGCTCCTTCTTCCCCTTGTAAACGGTGTACGTAAACTTTTTGGTCTTTCGCTACTTTAAACTGCTGCCCTGCTATCTCTACAATTGCGTACATACGTATAGTTTTAATTCGCTTATTAATAAATTACTCACCTTTTCTGTAAAGGCGGGTGCAAATATATGGCTTTTTTCCTTTTCAACAAAACAAAATTAGGACTAAGAAATTACTCATTTTAAGTCATTTAGAAACAACTTTCTTTTAGAAACAACTTTCTTAATTCAGGTAAACTACAACACCTAATACGAAAAGACTTTAAATTGTTTTAAACACTGAATATTATTAAATTTGTTAAATCCTTGTTAAAAAACATTTAGAAATAAAAATACCATAGGGGTATTATGCGCAATAGCCGACATAAACATATAATCTAAAATAGTTACAATTAAAATTTATTTTTTAACTTTAAATAATAGTAACACATTAGTACAATAAGCGTCATACAAGTAACATTTTATTAAATAAAACCAATTAATTACAATGAGAAGTACAATTTTAAAATCATTTATCTCAATATTACTTCTATTTCTGACTTGCATAAGTATAAAAGCACAAGACCTTAATTTGAACGACCCTTTACCTATAAATAAAAAGATCAGAAAAGGAGTTTTAGAAAACGGAATGAACTATTACATTTATAATACAGATGTTACCAAAAATGTAGCAAGTTATTATATCATTCAAAATGTTGGTTCCGTTTTAGAAAATGACAATCAACAAGGATTGGCACATTTTTTAGAACATATGGCTTTTAACGGAACTAAAAATTTTGCCGGAAAAGGCATTTTAAATACTCTACAGAAGCATGGAGCTGTATTTGGAAAAGATATTAATGCATATACCTCTTTTGATGAGACAGTTTATAATTTAGACAATATTCCTACAAAAAATGGATTGATAGATACATCATTGTTAATTCTTCATGACTGGTCTAATTATTTATTACTAACTGAAGAGGAAATAGATGCTGAAAGAGGCGTTATAAAAGAAGAGTGGAGAACACGTCAAAGTGGACAAATGAGAGTATTTCGGCAATCTTTACCTGTAATGTTTAATAATTCGAAATACGCTAACCGAATGCCAATTGGATTAATGAAAATAGTTGAAGGTTTTGAATACAAAGCATTGAGAGATTTTTACCATGATTGGTATCGAACCGATTTGCAAGCTATCGCCATAGTTGGTGATATTGACGTTGATGAAATTGAGCAAAAAATTATAAAACAATTTTCTGATATCCCGGCTGTTAAAAATCCTAAAGAACGTTATATAGTTAATATTCCTGATAATGATGAAATGTTGTACAATATTGCAATGGACGAAGAAATTACTACGTCGAACATTAAATTCAATATCAACCACCCAAAATCTTTAGCAAATGAAACTGTTGCGGATTTAAAAGAATCATTATTGAATAGTATGGTTGTTTCTATGCTTTCAGCCAGAATTAATGAGAAAGAACAAAATCCAGATGCCCCTTTTATGGCTGTTAGATTTAGTTATGGCAGCCTATCCAGATCAAAAAATCAGTTTGGCACGGCAATTTATCCAAAGCCCAATCAGCAACACGCGGCCTTTAAAGCTTCCTTACTGGAAATAAATAGAGCTACAAAATATGGATTTACCGAAGCAGAAATAAACAGAACAATTATTCAGTTTAAAAATTATTATGAAACTCAAATTGCTAAAATAAATGATATTCCTCATAGAAATATTATCAGAACGATTCAACAAAATTATCTTGAAAATGAGACAATGACAGATCTTGTTGGAGAATATGAAATTTCAAAGACTATTTTCAATGCTTTAAATAAAAATGAAGTTGACAATGCCATAAAACGTTTGTACACTGAAAATAATAGGGCTGTTTTGATTACAGGTGTAGAAGGAAATAATAATTTAACAAAAGAAGATGCTTTAAAAATTATTAAAGAGGTAGAGAATGACAATACTATAACCCCTTATTCTGATGAATTTAGTGGTAAAACATTGATTTCCGGAACCAACATAGATGAAGGCAGAATTGTTTCCGAAAATTATAATGAAGTAATAGAAGCAACAACTTTCACATTAAGTAATGGTGTAAAAGTACATTACAAATTTGTTGATAAAAATAAAAATGATGTAAAATTAAGTGCAATAAGCTATGGTGGAACTTCATTACTTATGGATTCTTTATTGCCATCAGCTAGTCTGGTTGGTAATTTAGTTCAATTTTCTGGATTAGGTGATTTTTCAAAAACAGATTTGCCTAAAGTTCTTGCAGGAAAAACAGCCTCTACATCAATAAGAATTTCTTCCTTAACAGAGAGTATTTCCGGTTCTTCAGTTACTAAAGATGTGGAAACAATGCTTCAAATGGTTTATTTGCGTTTTGAAAAAACCCCGGTTCGATGAAAATGCATATAAGGTGTTGATGGAAAACGTTCACAACTATAAAATAAGAAGAAGTGAAAATATAAATGAAAAGATGAGCGATAGTATTACTACAACACTTTACGGAGCGAATCATCCATCAAAAAGAATATTTAATGATGAATATATAAATGACCTTTCATTTGAAAAGTCCAAAAATATTTATTTAGACAGGTTTAAGAATGCTCCTGATTTCGAATTTTTTATTGTTGGAGATGTAAAAAAGGATGTTTTAAAACCATTATTAGCAAAATATATAGCGAGCATAAATTCAAGTGATAAAAAAGAACAATGGAAAAATAACTCGGTTTCATGGATAGGTAAAAATATTGACAAAGATATTTATTTAAAAATGGAGGATCCTAAGAGCTCTGTTCGTATTGCTTATAAAAATGAAATTGAATACAGTTTAAAGAATGCTTTAATCGCAAGAACTTTGGGAGATATATTACAGCTAAGATATACTGAAACACTAAGAGAGCAAGAAGGAGGTACTTATGGTGCTTCTGCCGGTAGTAGTTTGTCAAAAAGACCTTTGGAAGAAGGGTATATTTCGGTATCATTTGATTGTAATCCGGATAAAGTTGAACAATTGGTTACCATAGTACATGAAGAAATTAAAAAAATTGCTAATGGTGAAATTCAACAAGTAGATTTAGATAAATCTCTAACAAATTATTTGAAAGAAAGAGAAGAGCAAAAAAATTATAATTACTACGATATGAGTCTGCTTTCAAATTACTTTAGGGAAGGTTATAACATGAACAGTCCTGAGAATTTCGAAGATATAGTACACGGTATTACAGCCGAAGACATTAAAAATTTCACAAAAGGAATGCTTAAAAATGCAAGATCGTATGAAATAGTTTTTAAGCCAAAAATGTAAAAAGCGATTTTAAATAAATAATATTTTAACAATGGATTTTAAAACGGCTCGAAAAATCGGGTCGTTTTTTTGTTCTTCCTAACTAAGAAAAGAATGGATGAATTTCATTTGACAAAAGGCAAATTTTTTTATTTATGAGCTAAATTGATGACCAAACATTATTTATAGGACGATTTCTTATTTTGATTTATTCACCAAATAAACCCCTAATAAAATAATAAACCCTGAAACAAATTGTAAAAATGTAATTTTTTCACCATCAAATATTCCCCATGATATTGCTACAATTGGGATTAAATAAGTAACTGATGATGAAAATATTGGTGATGAAATTTGTATCAATCTATTGAACATAATTTTAGCCAATCCGGTTCCAAAAACAGCTAAAATAATAATATAATAAATAGAATTTAAACCAGGTTCTGTAATTCTAAATGTGGTAAAAAAGTTTGTAAACCACAATACCATTAAGGTAGGAATAATTAATAAAACAAAATTACCTACAGTAATACTAAAAGCATCCAAATCATGCAAATATTTCTTTAATATATTTACATTCAAAGCATAGCCTATTGAAGATAATAATATAAAACTAGCATAAAAATAATCCTGGCCCGGATTTACTTCAACTCCTTTTAAAATGAGCATTACTGTTCCCATCAATCCAATTAACACACCTATAAGTTGTCTTTTCCTAAAACCAAATCCAAAAATAATAACCCCAAAAATCAACGTGTTTAATGGTGTTAGTGAATTTAATATTGAAGCAACTGAACTGTCAATTTTTTCAATAGCATATGCAAATAAAAATGCCGGGAAAAAAGTACCAACAAATCCATTTATTATTAAATAATGCCAATGCCTTCTTTTAATTTTTAGTATACGATTAGCTCCTATTAAAATTAAAAATGCGGCTGTTATCAAAATTCTTAAAGCTCCCACTTGAATTGGTGTTAAACCAACCAAAGCTCGTTTCATTAAAATAAATGAACTTCCCCAAATCATTGAAAGGACTATTAAATATAACCAGCGCAATTGTTTATGGTCCATTTTAAAATAAAGGGCAAAAGTCGCATAAAAATTCGGATTTGATGATATTAGTTTATAAATTCGCCTTATTCTTTAACTTTAATTCTATTTTATGAAAAAAGTAATATTAATTTTAATTGTAGCCCTGATAGCATTCTCTTGTAATAAAACAGCAAAAAAAGAGATAAAAGATGTTGCAAAAAAAGAAATGGCAGCAGTGTATAAAAGTTTAGAAGTTGTGTTTGAGGCAAAAAAAGGGCAATTTACTTATGATATTAATAAATTGAGCAAAGAAGATATTGTGAACAAAATTAATGGAATAGCTGGTGATGATTTGTATTTGGTGACTAAAACTACTGATCTTGAACAAATTATTGAAAAATCTAACTAATTTAGATTCAATCTATCATAATTTTGTTGTTAATTTGTAGTAACGATAAAATCAATCT
>PVMS01050157.1_pt1 | contig 15454 bp, 14 predicted proteins | sample 1853461 | NCBI WGS metagenome assembly PVMS01 (sample SAMN08582032, study PRJNA380276) | Marine sediment metagenome, whole genome shotgun sequencing project. | isolation source: ocean sediment barecode stripped | collected 2017 | reverse complement strand
GGCTGGCGCGGGAAAGACTGAATGATGTGGCGCAAGACACCGCGGCCATCACCGGTGCAGATCACCCGGTATTACTGGGCACCATCCACGCGCCCTGAAAGGAGTCAGACCATGTCAATTTTGCTCAATATCATTTGGTTCATCCTCGGCGGATTCCTGGTGTCGCTCGCCTATATCCTCGGCGGCATTCTGCTGTGCATCACCATCATCGGTATACCCTTCGGCATCCAATGCTTCAAGCTGTCCGTGCTGGGAATGGCACCCTTCGGTAGCGAAATACGCGAAACCGAGCCACCAGGCGGTGCACTGGCCGTCATCATGAACATCATCTGGATCATCCTGCCCGGTCTCGAACTGGCGCTGATACATCTGACACTGGCATTTCTATTCGCCATCACCATCATCGGCCTGCCGTTCGCTGCCCAACACCTGAAAATGACTAGGTTGGCCATTTTGCCTTTCGGATTTCGAGTTGTAGAAACTCGTTAAGCCAGAATCCAATAAACTGAGCCGGGACGCGGGTAGCTTCCCCCTGGGACCGTGAGCCGACAGGGATGTCGGCGCTCGAGCGTTACATGGACGTACTTGAGCGCGTCCCAGGGGGAAGCTACCCGTGTCGCGGCGGATTGTTTAGCACCAATCTTATAGAATCCAGACTTGTTAAATTTTTTGATTCCAGGGCGCCACCTTAAACAACAGCAACATCCCCGGAATCGCCACCAAAGTACAAATAACAAAAAACTGTGTATACCCAACCGCCTCAATAATAAACCCGGTTGAGGCATTCGCAAATATCCTCGGCACCGCAATAAAACTACTAAACAAGGCAAACTGGGTAGCCGAAAAAGACTTGCTTGTTTCCCTTGCCATAAAAGCTGTTAAAGCAATCGCACCCAGCCCCACACCCAGATATTCACCACTAACCACGATAAACAATCCGGAAACGCTATGACCAACCGTGCTCAACCAGACATAACCAAGAATGGTAAACATCTGCACAAAACCGAACATCCACAATGCCTTGTTGATACTCATTTTGAGCATGATCACACCACCCAGTATCCCACCCGTGATGGATGCCCACAGCGCAGCAATTTTAGCGACTGAACCAATTTCCGTGCGACTAAAACCCATATCGAGGTAAAAAGGCGTAGCCAATGCAGTCGCCATATTGTCGCCAAGTTTATACAGAAACATAAAGCCCAGAATGGCCAGCCCCGCCTTGATACCGCCACGGGAAAAGAACTCCACAAAAGGATCTATAACTGCCTCTTTCAGGTTTGCCGGCGCCAACGCATCATCACTGACTTCCTTGATGATAAATGTGGTCAGAATACCAACCAGCATAAATAAGGCAGTGACCCAGTAGACCGTCGACCATGGCAGGATGTCAGACAGAATCAGCGCCAGTGAGCCGGGAACCAATGAGGAAAGCCGATAGGCATTTACAAAAAACGAAGTGCCCGTACCAAGCTCATCATCGGCCAATAATTCACGCCGGTACGCGTCTATGACGATGTCCTGACTGGCACCAAAAAACGAAATGATAAACACGGTGACAACAATCGCCTGCAGCGACACCGAAGGATCGAATCGACCCAATGCAGCAATAGAAACTATCAGACCAATCTGCGTTATCAGGGCCCAGCCACGCCGCCTGCCCAGGAACGGCAACTTGAAACGATCCATGACGGGCGACCACAGAAATTTCCATGTGTACGGCAGGCTCACCAGCGCAAACAGCCCAATGGTCGCCAGATCCACTTCATGACTGCGTAACCAGGCTGGCACCAACTGGATCAGAACGTAAAGCGGCAGACCCGAGGTAAAGCCGAGGAAAATACAGGTCACCATCTTGCGGTTAAGCAATATCTCCTGCCAATTCCTTTTGGGCGTATTCATTTCCGGGGAGTTCACTTAATCTTGTCCACTCACCGAATTTCGTAGTCGTAATCGATGGTCAGGGGCGCATGATCCGAGAATCGCTCATCTTTGTATATTTCAGCCGCTTGCGCCTTCGCCGCTACTCCTGGTGTCGCAACATGGTAGTCAATCCGCCAACCGGTATTGTTGGCCCAGGCCTGGCCCCGGTTTGACCACCAGGTGTACTGGTGCTCACCGCTTTCGACCTCGCGAAAGGCATCAACCATGCCTACCGGCCCGAATAACTCATCCATCCAGGCACGCTCTTCAGGCAAAAAGCCCGAGTTTTTCTGGTTACTACGCCAGTTCTTGATATCAATTTTCTTATGCGCGATGTTCCAGTCACCGCAGATGATGTATTCGCGCCCTTCAGCAACCATGGCCTTGAGCAAGGGTTGCAGATAATCCATGGTCTGGTATTTGATTTGCTGACGCTCTTCCTTGGATGAGCCTGATTGCATATACAAGGAAATGACGCTCAAGTTGCCAAAGTCGGCCCGAATCCAGCGGCCTTCATTGTCCATCACATCCCAGCCAATACCAATCTGCACTTCATCGGGCTGGTGACGGCTGTAGATTGCCACGCCGCTATAACCCTTCTTTTGTGCATCGTGAAAATACCTGTGATAGCCGTCCGGCGAAAATACCGGATCACCCAACTGCTCTTCCTGGGCCTTGGTTTCCTGGATACAGACCACGTCCGGCTGGCGCTTTTGCATCCATTCAAAAAAGCCTTTGCGGGCCGCGGCACGGATGCCATTGGTATTGACGCTGATAATTCGCATAAATCGGGTTTCTTCTGTGTTTTAAGTGCAGGAACGCAGCATAACCGTGATTGAACTGCTTGTCATGACAGATGCGTATTGCAGCCCAGGATTGCAGCTTGAGGCCAGCCGCGAGATACTTCCGTCATGCAAAATTATAAACCGCAATTTTTTGAACTGGCCATGGCCAAGGGCATCCTCAGGTTTGGCGAATTCACCCTGAAATCGGGTCGCATCAGCCCGTACTTCTTCAATGCGGGCGGCTTTGATGACGGCCATAGTCTTGAAGTGCTGTCCGCCTGCTACGCCCAGGCCATACTCGACTCTGGCGTGGCCTTCGATATGCTGTTTGGTCCGGCTTACAAAGGCATCCCGCTGGCTACCGGGATCACGATCATGCTCAATGCTGAACACCGGCAAAACATCCCGTTTGCTTATAACCGCAAGGAAGCCAAAGATCATGGCGAAGGCGGCGAACTGGTGGGCGCTCCACTTAAAGGCAACGTGTTGATCGTAGACGACGTAATTTCAGCTGGTACCTCGGTGCGCGAATCCATCGACTGGATACAACAGGCCGGTGCCACAGCCTGCGGTGTGGCCATCGCGCTTGACCGCCAGGAGCGCGGTCAGGGTGAGAAATCTGCGGCCCAGGAAGTCAGCGATGAGTTTGATATACCGGTTATTTCCATTGCCGGTCTGGATGATTTAATCGAATTCCTTGAAGATCAGCGCGTTGCAAATATCGACATTGGAGCAATTCGGCGCTATCGTAGTGAATATGGAGTATAGGATGCGGATTAACAAAAGGATTTTGACGCTGCTTACCACCGGAATACTATGTTTTTCAGTAGCTTCGGTGTCAGCTGATTCCTACCGTTGGAAAGACAAGGATGGCAAAACGCATTACGGTGCCGCCGTGCCTGCAGAATACGCAGAGCAACCTTACGATGTGCTCAACAGCCAGGGTATTGTCATCGAACATGTGGAAGACACTTCAATCCCGCTTGAAAAGATAGCAGAGCAGAAAATTCAGGATAGAAAACCACTGATCTCCGAAGAGGAACGTCTGCGCCAGTCAGATCGTTTGCTGGTTGTTCAATACCGGTCGGAAGAGGACATAACCAATGCACTCGAGTTACAGCTTGCGCAATTGGGTTATGACTCTCGATTAATCAATCAATCCTATGAAAGCGCCAACACAGCGATTCGCGATCAGGTTGCACAGGCGGCCGACCAGCAGCGGGCCAACATACCGATCTCCGAAGACCAACAGAAGGGTATTGATGGCCTCTATGCCCGGCGTGCACGGGATGAAAGGAAACTTGAATCTCTGGCGAAGAGGGAAAACACGATTCGTGAACGCTTTCAGGCCTATCTTGATCGCTACCGTTACCTGACCAGGAAAAATCAGGCTACCGAAGAACCCGAAGATCAAAATGCAGATTCAGGTTGAATTTGTTGGTTTCTAGGTAAATGAAGCTTCCCTGATGTATACCCGTTGCCCGAAATGCGACGCTGTCTACCGCGTAAATGCGGCGGTACTCGCACACGCCCGAGGCCTGGTACAGTGTGGTGGGTGCAACAGGTCATTCAGCTCACTCAGTTTTCTTTTTGACGAGTGGCCCACCGGAAAACCACAGGGTCCTGCAAAAGGGGCTGATGCTGCTCCACCAATACTTCAGAAACCCAGCAAAAAACCCGAGCCGAAAGACGACACGATTGCTGAAAGCAAAAAAGAATTCGAGAAAGCCACTAAACGCAATCGCCAGACCTGGGTGACGGCATCTGTAATTTTATTGGTATTGACCATCGCCAACGCCAGTTGGGCATTCCGTGAACAGCTGATACAACATTCCCCCCTGAAGAGCTGGCTAAACCAATCCGGCGACCCGCAAGCCGGACTCGAGGGCTTACCAAAAGATCCCGCACAAATTCAATTGGTCAGCCGCGATATGCATACTCACCCGACACGCGCCGGTATCCTGGTACTAAGCCTTACATTTGTTAATCTTGCCCAATACACCCAGGCTTACCCAGTGATGGAGATTACATTACTGGATGCCACCAACCAGCAAGTTGCGAAACGCCGCTTCCCGCCAACTGATTATTTGCGCAAAGGCACCGACACCTCCCTCGGTCTGGCTACGGATGTTTATTTACCGGTTTTGCTGGAGCTGGGTGACCCCGGTGAGCAGGCGGTGGGTTTTGAAATTGCATTTTTCTGATATTTTTCATCACAAAAAATCACGGTTCTAAGGTCTAAATATGTTAGTGTTTACTGGACATATCCAAACAAAATAAACCATTCAGAAATACAAAATCAGAGACACCATGATTACTGATCCAGAACAACCAATACCTCTAAGGCAACATGTACAAAACACCATTAGCAGATACCTTCAGGATATGGGCAATACCGCGCCCGAAAACCTGTATCAAATGCTTTTAGCTGAAATCGAACCGCCGCTGATCGAAGAAATTCTAAAACGCACCGGCGGCAATCAGTCGCGTGCCGCGGGAATGCTGGGGATTACACGCAACACCCTGCGCACCAAGATGCAGCGTTATTCAATCAATGCCCGATCGAGCAAAATCACCCGATTACGGCGTTGATTCTATTGAAATATTTTGTCACTGCGTGCCCACCACGCAGCAAATCCAATTTTTTGTAAATCTTTAAGTACTGAAACAGGTCATGACCCAAAACACCGAGCGATACGCGCTGATTAGCGTTTCTGATAAAACCGGTGTGGTAGATTTTGCCCGCCAACTTATTGAGCTTGATTACACATTACTGAGCACCGGCGGCACCAAAAAGATGCTGGCCGATGCCGGTCTTCGCGTGACCAGCGTCAGTGAACACACCGGCTTTGCTGAGATCATGGATGGTCGTGTTAAAACACTACATCCACGTATCCACGGCGGTATACTCGGCCGACCGCAGGATCAGGAGATTATGCAGCAGTCCGATATCCCTGCAATTGACCTGGTTATCGTCAACCTGTACCCGTTTGAGGCGGTTACTGCGGGCGATGATTGCAGCTTGCAGGACGCAATCGAGAATATCGATATCGGCGGCCCGGCCATGGTTCGGGCCGCAGCCAAGAACCATGCCCGTGTTTCTGTGATTGTAGACCCGGCTGATTACGCGGTGGTTGCCGAACAGTTACAGTCTGCTGGCCAAGTGTCGGAAAGGATGCGGTTCACATTGGCCACCAAGGCCTTTGCACATACCGCACGTTACGATGGCCTGGTGGCGGCGTATCTCAGTCGCAGAAACGGTGACACCGAAGAACCGCGTATCCTGCCCGAATTCATCACACCACAATTTCAGAGCCGACAGGAATTGCGTTACGGGGAAAACCCGCACCAGGCGGCGGCGTTTTATGTCGAATCCGGGGTGGAGCCTTCCGGTATTGCCGCAGCCCGGCAACTTCAGGGCAAAGCGCTTTCTTACAATAACATCAACGACGCAGATGCCGCGCTGGAATGCGTCAGGCAATTCGATCTGGGGTCAGCATGTGTCATCGTAAAGCATGCAAACCCCTGCGGTGTAGCAATGGGTAGCGATAACACAGAGGCTTATCAAAAGGCTTTCGCCACCGACCCGGTTTCGAGTTTTGGCGGCATCATTGCCTTCAATCAACTGGTTAAGACTGAAACTGCCACAGCCATCCTGGAACAGCAATTTGTCGAACTGGTGATCGCCCCGGCTTTCAGCGATGGTGCAATAGAGCGCTTTGCCAGCAAACCGAATGTACGTCTGTTATGCAGCAATTCTAACGGACAGACTGAAGCCGGCCTGCATTACCAGAGAGTCTCCGGCGGCTTGCTGGTGCAGCAGAAGGATGCCGACCGGATCAGCCGACCGGATTGCACCTGTGTCAGTGAGCGCGAGCCCACCGATCAGGAATGGCAGGATATGCTATTTGCCTGGAAAGTCGCCCGCATGGCCAAGTCCAATGCGATTATTTATGCCAGCGGTGATCGAACCCTGGGTGTCGGTGCGGGCCAGATGAGCCGTGTCGATTCAGCCCGTATTGCGCGCTGGAAAGCCGCTGACGCAGATCTCGATCTGCATGGTGCGGCGATGGCATCCGACGCCTTCTTTCCGTTCCGGGACGGCATCGACACCGCCGCCGAGGCCGGCATCAAGGCAGTGATCCAGCCCGGCGGCTCAATGCGTGATGATGAAGTTATCGCTGCCGCCAACGAGCATGACATCGCCATGGTGTTCACCGGCGTGCGCCATTTCAGGCACTGATGGAAAAACGATGAAAGTACTGGTTATTGGAAGTGGTGGTCGCGAACACGCGCTGGCGTGGAGAGCAATACAGTCATCACAGGTTGAAACTGTCTATGTTGCACCTGGAAATGCCGGTACTGAACTGGAAGCGGGTGTTGAAAACATTCCGCTTGCAGCCGAAGATATTGACGGTTTGCTTTTATTTGCCACAGAGCAACAGATTGAGCTGACCATTGTTGGTCCCGAAGCACCGTTGGTGGCCGGTATTGTCGACCGCTTTTCAGAAGCGGGCCTGGCCTGTTTCGGGCCGACTGCCGCTGCCGCACAACTCGAGGGATCCAAGGCCTTTGCCAAGGATTTCATGGCCCGTCATGGCATACCTACCGCAGCCTATGGAAACTTCACCGACATAGCTGAGGCCACCGCTTTTATCCATGAGCACGGCGCACCGATCGTGGTGAAAGCCGATGGTCTCGCCGCTGGCAAAGGTGTGATTATTGCGCAGACGATTGATGAAGCTGAAATCGCGGTCAGGGATATGCTTGCTGATAATGCTTTTGGCGAGGCAGGTCACCGGGTTGTCATTGAAGAGTTCTTAGAAGGCGAAGAAGCCAGCTTCATCGTCATGGCAGACGGTAAAAACGTGCTGCCCCTGGCCACCAGCCAGGATCACAAGGCACGTGATGAAGGCGACCTCGGCCCCAATACCGGCGGTATGGGCGCGTATTCACCGGCACCTGTCATCAACCAGGAATTACATCAAAGAGCCATGCAAACCGTGATCCTGCCGACCGTGCGCGGGATGGCTGAGCAAGGCATGCCATTTACCGGGTTTCTGTACGCCGGCCTGATGATTTCCCCTGATGGTGAAACCAGGGTACTCGAATTCAATGTGCGTTTTGGCGACCCGGAAACCCAGCCTATCATGATGCGTTTACAATCCGACCTGGCTGCGCTTTGCCTGGCTGCAGTCAACGGGGAACTGGATCAGGTGGATGCCCAATGGGATCCGCGCCCGGCCCTGGGCGTGGTCATGGCTGCTGACGGTTATCCGGGTAGCTACTCAAAGGGCCATGTGATTTCAGGTCTGGCCGAAGTCGATCTGGTCGGAGCTAACCAGGGCGACACAAAAGTATTTCACGCCGGCACCGCATTACAGGGTGACCAGGTAGTGGCCACCGGCGGCAGGGTTTTATGCGTTTGTGCATTGGCAGACAGCGTCAAAGAAGCGGCAATGGCCGCCTACTCAGGCTGCGACAAGATTCACTGGGATGGAACATTTTTCCGGCGTGATATCGGTTACCGTGCAATCGCAAGGGAACAGAATTAACAATGGACGTCTCGCACCTGCTTGATGAATTGAATGATGAACAACGGGCGGCGGTTACGACTGAATCAAAGCATACTCTGGTACTCGCCGGTGCCGGTAGCGGCAAAACCCGTGTCCTGATCCACCGTCTGGCCTGGCTGATTCAGGTCGAACATGTCTCACCTCTCAGTATCATGGCAGTAACATTCACCAACAAAGCTGCCGGAGAAATGCGTGAACGCGCACAGAATTTACTGCAGGTCTCCGCACGGTCCATGTGGATTGGCACGTTTCACGGTATTGCTCACCGCTTATTACGCATGCATTGGGAGGAAGCGGGTCTGCAGCAGAATTTCCAGATACTCGACTCGGATGACCAGCACCGTATATTGCGCAGGCTGATCAAGGAGGAGGGCCTGGACGAGGCGCAATGGCCGGCAAGACAGGCGCAGTGGTATATCAACGCCCGTAAGGATGAGGGTCAGCGACCCCGGGCGATCGAGCACATGGACAACCCCATGACGGCTCAGTGGGTGCGCATTTATGAGATTTACCAGGCTTATTGCGACCGCGCCGGGCTGGTGGATTTTGCAGACCTGTTATTACGTGCGCACGAACTATGGCTAAATAATCCGACCCTGCTGGATCATTACCGCAACCGCCTGACCCATCTGCTGGTCGATGAGTTTCAGGACACCAACGCCATTCAATACGCCTGGATTCGCATGCTGGCCGGCGACGCAGGCAGTGTTCTGGTGGTGGGCGATGATGACCAATCCATTTATGGGTGGCGTGGTGCCCGGGTTGAAAATATGCAGGATTTCAACCGCGATTTTGCGGATGTGCAGACAATAAAACTGGAGCAGAATTACCGCTCCACCGGCAATATCCTGAATGCCGCCAACGCGCTGATTTCTCACAACGATGACCGCCTGGGCAAAAACCTTTTTACCGAAGATGGCGAAGGTTCGAAGATCTCGCTTTACTCGGCCTTCAATGAACAGGACGAAGCACGCTTTGTCATCGAGCAAATCGAGCAATGGTTGGGCAAAGGCCGACGCGCCGAAGAAGCGGCTATTATTTACCGCACCACGGCGCAGTCCCGGTTGTTTGAAGAATACCTGTTAAGGGCTTCCATCGCCTATCGTGTCTATGGTGGACAGCGCTTTTTCGAGCGTGCGGAAATCAAGGACGCACTGGCCTATTTGCGCCTGATTCTAAACCCGAATGATGACGCGGCCATGGAACGCGTCATCAACACCCCAACGCGGGGGATCGGTCAGAAAACACTTTCGACATTACGAATACAGGCCCGTGAGAGCAGCTTGCCTTTGTGGCAAGCCGCACAGGAGTGCATCAGGCAAAACATGCTGCCGGCACGGGCCCTCGCCGCAATCAATGCCTTCATGCAGTTGATTGGTGACATGCGTGAGCAAATGGGCGAGTGGACACTGGGCAACCAGATGCAGGGCGTGATTGAAAACAGCCAACTGGTCACGCATTACGAAAAAGAGCCACCTGAGAAAATGGAATCGCGGGTCGAGAATCTGCGTGAACTGGTAAACGCAGCGGAGGCCTTTGTATTACCGCATGAAGACGAAGAAGCCGGTATGACCGATCTGCAATCCTTCCTCAGCCATGCCGCGCTTGAAGCAGGAGAAACCCAGGGGGAAGCCTGGGATGATTGTGTACAGTTAATGACTCTACACTCGGCCAAGGGCCTCGAGTTTCCGATGGTGTTTATCGTCGGTATGGAAGATGGTCTGTTCCCGCACCAACGCAGTCTTACCGATGCCGGTGGCCAACTCGAGGAAGAACGCCGCCTGTGTTACGTGGGTATAACCCGCGCCCGTGAGCACCTGTGCCTGAGTCATGCAGAGATCAGACGTATGTATGGTTCTGAAAACCATTGCCGACCCTCGCGATTCCTGAATGAACTCCCGGCAGAATTGATCAACGAAATCCGTCCCCGCATTCAAAGCCAGAAACCCTGGGGCAACCCCAGGCAACCGGAATACCCCAAGGCCAACTCCAACATCAAACAGGACTGGCCCTTTCAACTGGGGGCGAATGTCAGCCACAAGAAATTCGGTATTGGAACGGTTATCAGCTTTGAAGGCTCCGGTGAGCACGCCCGCGTGCAGGTCAACTTCAGCCGGGCCGGTGCCAAGTGGCTGGTGCTGGCGTATGCCAATTTGACGGCGGACCAGTGAAAGCTGCGCCGGTCAACATTCCGCTGTCCTGGGGCACGCTTGAAGGCCTGCGCTGGTCCAGACCCGGCAAACCACGGGTACTTTGTCTGCATGGCTGGCTGGATAACGCCGCATCCTTTGTGCCTTTATCCGCTCACTTGAAAGATTTTGACCTGCTTGCCCTCGACTTTGCCGGCCATGGTTTTTCCGACCACCGGCCTGAAACCTCCCGCTACTATTTTCCTGAATACATGTATGACGTGGATGCCGTGCTTGATGTGCTGGGCTGGGATGACTGCCATATCATCGGTCATTCTCTGGGTGGCGGTGTTGCCTGCGGATTTACCGCCGCCCTGCCGGAGCGGGTCAATCGACTGGTATTGCTGGATGTTGTGGGTATCATGACCATACCAGTCGAGCAGGCCACCAAACAATTACGCCTGTCGTTAAAATCGGTGCGCAAAAACCGCAGCATCCTCAAGCCATATGAATCGGTCGAAGAGGCCATGCGCGCGCGTCAGAAAAACTCCTCATTATCCGATGCATCTGCCCGTCTGATCTGTGAACGCGCGCTTGAACACACCGGTGATTATTACCAGTGGCGAACTGACCCAAGACTGAACTGGCGGTCGCCGCAGCTCCTGACCAATGAGCAGGTTCTCAATCTGCTCGAATCGATCCAATCGCCAACGCTGGCTATTACCTCACCGGGCATAGAAAAATTTTTGGGCGGTGATGTATTACATGAACGGCTTGCAAACATCGCCGATTGCACACATGTTATCCATGAAGGACACCATCACTTTCATATGGAGCAGGCGGAAATCATTGCTGCACACATCACTGAATTTCTGAATAAGCAGGACCTGACCAATGACCAGAGCCAATAGCCAAATCCCCAATCGGGAGCGCCTGATTTTTGCACTTGATGTAGCCAATCTTGATGAGGCCCAGGCACTGATCTCAAAGCTCGGTGATTCGGTCGAGTTCTACAAGCTCGGTTTGGAAGTATTTTTATCCGGCCATTATTTTGAGCTGATGTCGGAGCTCAAAGGCAAGGGTAAAAAAGTATTTGCTGATTTGAAGCTGTTCGATATCCCCGCAACCGTTGCTGCAGCTGTTAAACAACTGGCGCGTCATGAAGTGGATTTCTGCACCGTCCATGGCAATGACAGCATGCTCAAGGCTGCAGCCGACGCCAAGGGCAATATGCAAATTCTTGCAGTCACCGCATTGACCAGCCTCGACCAGGGTGATCTCGATGACCTGGGCTTCCAATGCGATGTCAGGACCCTGGTATTGTCACGCGCCAAACGGGCGCTGGCACTCGGATGTGATGGCGTGGTGTCATCCGGCCTTGAAGTCGCCGCCCTGCGTGAGCATACCGAGCCGCGCCTGATCACGGTCTGCCCGGGTATCCGCCCCATCCATAATGACGATGACCAGCAACGCGTCATGACCCCCTATCAGGCCATCTGTGATGGTGCCGATTACCTCGTTGTTGGCCGTCCAATCCGTGCCGCCGACGACCCCGCTGCGGCCGCCGAAGCCATCCAGGGCGACATTGCACGTGCTTTGTTAACTGATTTTTAGCCCGAAAAACTTTACTTTTTCGCCAGTTAGTCGTAAAAAGGTTTCCCGGTATTTATATTTGGGTGTTGACAAGTGTTAATGTTTGACATTACGATACGGTTGTAACTAACTAATAGAATAATAAATTCTTACTTAATTCCGTTCTACCGATCCTCTCCGGCTCTGCCGGATTTTCCGGGCAGGCCTCGTGCCTCGCCCGGATTTTTTATGCGCGCTCATAAATCCAAGTTAGAATAAAGAACAATCAAAACAAAGAGGCCTATGGGAAAACAGGAAAATCACAGCACATTGCCGGCCGAACTGAAACTACGCTGGTATCTGGTCCTGCGCAGCATTCTGGGTCTGTGGGTAAAGCCGCGTATTCAGGCTGATGCTGATGGAAACATTGGCGTCAACAAAGACAGGCCCGTGTGCTACATCATGGATTCGTATGCACTGTCATCCATACTGATTCTGGACAAATGCTGCGAACAACAGAATCTGGCCCGGCCATTGCTGCCCATACCCCAGATCCCTGAAAGCGGGGATCGCTCCTATGCTGTGTTGAAACGTCTCAAGGGATTTTTTATCCGTCGCCCCGACCCACGTCGGCACTCCATGATGTTGCAGCAAGTGATCGAAAAATGCTGGGCGAATCCTGAACTGGATTTACAACTGGTGCCGGTGACGATCCTGGTAGGCCAAAGACCCAGCAAAGATGCCGGGCTAACCCGAATCATATTCACTGAGAACTGGGAGATAGGCGGTCGCATTCTCAGGTTCTTCAGCACCCTGGTCAATGGCCGCAAAACCTTTGTTCAGTTCAGCCGACCCATTTCATTGCAAGACCTGGCAGCCGATGGACTGGAATCGTCGGTAGCACTAAGGAAGGTTTCACGCATACTCAGGGTCCATTTCAAACGTGTCAGAACGGCCGCTATCGGCCCGGACCTGTCGCACCGCCGCACCATGGTTGATAACGTCATCAATTCTCCATCGGTGCGGGCAGCTATCGAAGAAAAGGCTCGCAGGGATAAGATTTCCACAGACGAAGCCCGCCGACAGGCGATCAAATACGTGCGGGAAATCACCGCCAACTATTCCTATTCGGCCATCATGGTTGCTGAAACCATCGTCTCATGGTTCTGGAATCGGATTTACAATGGCATCCGAACCTATAACTTTGACAGCCTGAAACACCAGGCGCTGGGCCATGAGGTCATCTACGTACCCTGCCACCGCAGCCATCTCGATTACGTGCTGGTGTCTTACCTGGTTCACGAGCACGGCTTTATACCACCGCACATCGCCGCTGGCGTAAACCTGAATCTGCCATTTGTCGGCCCCCTGATGCGTCGTTGTGGTGCGTTTTTCCTGCGTCGCAGTTTCCGCTCACACAAGCTGTATGCGGCGGTATTCAATGAATACCTGAGCATGATTCAAACCCAGGGTGTCTCGATTGAATATTTTATTGAAGGCACCCGCAGTCGCACCGGCCATCTGCTGCCGCCCAAGGCCGGTATGCTGGCCATGTCGGTCCGTAGCTACCTGAATTCACCGGTCAGGCCAATCATGTTTCAGCCGGTCTATATCGGCTATGAGCGCCTCGTCGAGGGCGACAGCTACACCAAAGAACTGACCGGCAAAGCCAAAAGAACCGAACGCTTCTCAGACCTCGGTAAGATATTTGGCATCGCCCGGCACAATTACGGTGAGGCACATGTCAGTATGGGCAAACCCATTTTTCTGGATGACTTACTTGCTCAAAAAGATCCAGGCTGGAAAGAGACGGTCCGTGAGCAGGGCAAGCGTCCCAAATGGTTGAATCCGATGATCGATGAATTGGGTCAATCCATCATGACGCATATCAATGCCAGTGCTGATGCCAACCCGGTCAACCTGCTGGCACTGGTCTTGCTGGGCACACCAAGGCATGCGCTCGGTGAAAAACAACTGGGTCGCCAGATCTCCCTCTATAAATCTCTGCTTAGCCATAAACCCACACCTGCGGGGGTTACGGTGACAGATAAAAATGCGCAGGAGATCATTGAATACGGATTTGAAATGAAAATCCTGTTACGACAGGAACATACACTGGGTGACATCATTTCCATCCTCCCCGAACGCGCCATCGGCTTAACCTACTTCCGCAACAACGTCGCACACCTGATGGTATTACCCTCGCTGGTCGCCTGTTGTTTCCTTGAGCATCGCAATTTCCGCATTGAGCATTTACACAAGTTCGCGACCATCACTCAGCCTTTCCTGCAAGCCGAGTTATATACGCCATGGAATGAGGATGTGATCATCGAAGCGCTGAATGAGTCCATCGAGCAACTGGTCCAGCACGGACTGCTGACTCGTAGCCAGGATGGCGAATACCTGTCCCGCACCAGGGGCAACCCCGATTCGGTCATGCAGATCAAAATACTGGCCCACAGCCTGTTACAAACACTGCGCCGTTACCTGATCACCATATCTGTGCTGGCGAGAAACGGCTCCGGTACCCTGAGCAGAGCCGAACTGGAAAGCTTGTGTATTCATACCGCGCAACGTATTTCCATGCTGCACGAATTCAATGCCCCGGAGTTTTACGACAAGGCCCTGTTCAGAGGCTTTATCGCGCAATTACGCAAAACCGGTTACCTGTCCCCCAATGCCGAAAACAAGCTGGTTTTTGATGAGCGCCTTGAACAGATCAGCAATGATGCGAGGTTTATTCTCGGTGAAGCCATCCGCCATGAAATCCACCGGCAAACACCGCTTGCCGAAACGGCCGCCTAACTACAATATCAAGCATCCAGATCCGGAATCAATTTCGACTCCAGACGCGCGATCCAGTCCTTCAATTTGAGTTTGCGCTTTTTCATACGCCGCAAACGCAGTTGATCCTGCCACGGATCCTGTGACATCCGGTTGATGGCCAGATCGAGATCGCGGTGCTCCTCGACCAGTTCACTCAACAACTGCTTTATTTCTGAAGTATCGGCAGATTTCATGAAACCCAAATGTAATATAGAATCCTACCCTTCACTATAGCACTCAGAATTCAAAACTGGAGAAAACAAGCAATGGATAGAAGAAAGTTCGTCGGCGCTGCAGGCTTGGCTGGTGCAGCAGGCCTGCTAAGCGCCTGTGGAAAACAAGGTGGCCCGCAAACCGAGTGCAAGGGGCAATCCACCCAGGAGACCTTCGAGTGGAAAATGGTCACATCATGGCCACGTGATTTTCCAGGCCTTGGCACCGGCGCCAGTCGCCTGGCTGAATCCATCAACGAACTCAGTGATGGCCGCCTGAAAATTAAAATCTATGGCGGCAACGAACTGGTACCACCATTTGAGGTATTCGACGCAGTCAAGCAAGGCACTGCCGAAATGGGTCACGCCGCCACCTATTACTGGAAAGGCAAAGCACCCGAAGCACAATTTTTCGCCGGCTTCCCGTTCGG
>PVMS01041108.1_pt1 | contig 15454 bp, 14 predicted proteins | sample 1853461 | NCBI WGS metagenome assembly PVMS01 (sample SAMN08582032, study PRJNA380276) | Marine sediment metagenome, whole genome shotgun sequencing project. | isolation source: ocean sediment barecode stripped | collected 2017 | reverse complement strand
TCGTGAGCGCCTCCAGGTCGGGAGTCAGCTTCTTGGCCACCTTTTGCGAGACGGTATGCTCGGCCTTCGGGTCGTCCTTCTTCCTCCGCTTGGCGTCTACGGACGTCGCCGGGCCAATGGCGAACGCGATCGCCAGCAACAGGCTGGCGAAGCTGCGAAGCCGTCGGCGTTTCCTCGAGTGCAACCTAGTCATCGGGGAGTGAGAACTCGAGCCGCACCGTAATTCCGTGCCGCTCAACGGGTTTGCCATCCTCGATCTGCGGATTGTACTTCCACCGGCGAACGGCGCGCAGCGCGGCGCGGTTGAAGACGTTGCCCGGATGCGAGTTCGTGACCTCCGCGTCTTGGACGGTTCCGGCGGCGCTGATGATGAAACGCATCTCGACCCAGCCTTCGATGCCGCGCTCCGCGGCGCGCGGTGGATACTGGGGATTCACGCGCACGATCGGAACGGGATCGCTGTCGCTCACGCCCGCGCCGAGGTTCGGTCCCCCCTCGAGCGCAACCTGCAACCCCAAGGAGAGCGTCATGTCCTCTAGCCCCTGGTCGAGGCTCTTGGTCCGGCTGAGACTCAAGTCCGGCGGCGGCGGCGGCTCTTCGGGCTTCTGCTTCTTGGGAAGCTGCCTCTTCTTGACCTCGGGTTCCGAATCCCTCTTGAGGCGTACGAACTCCACCATGGTGCCGGTGGCTTCGCCGAGCTCCCCGGTGGCCTTGGTAATCAGGGCCTGCATCAGATAGAAGAGTCCCGAGGTGATGAAGAGCGCTAAGAGGCCGGCCGCTGCATACCGCTGGGTCACCGCTCGACGTCCGCGGCGATCGAGATGCTCTCGACGCCGGCCAGCTTGGCCGCATCCATCACCTCGACCAGCAGCCCGTTCTTGGATTCTCGATCCGCCTGGATGACGACCCCCCCCTGAGGGTTCTCAGCGTGAAGTCGCTCGATGTTGGCGCGCACGGCGCGCACGTCGACCTGCCGGCGGTCGATCCAGATCTGGCCCGTGGGCGTGATCGCCACCAGGATGTTTCCGCGCTCCTTCCTCACGGCCGTTGCCGCGTCGGGCCGATTGATGTCAATGCCCGATTCCTTCACGAAGGACGCGGTGACGATGAAGAAGATCAGAAGGATGAACACCACGTCCAGCATGGGCGTGAGGTTGACTTCGTCTTCGTCCTTGGTCTTGCTTCGCCGCCTTCGCACTTCGAGACCCCTATTCTCTCGTTAGATGGTCGGCCACTCGTTCGGTCTCCTGGTCGACGAAACGCTCGAGCTGCACGATCAGCATCATTCCTGAGAGCGCCGCCACCATTCCAGCCATCGTCGGAATGGTCGCTTTGGAAACGCCCGACGCCATCGCGCGCGTGTTGCCGCTGCCGGCGATCGCCATCACGTCGAAGACCTCGATCATCCCGGTCACGGTCCCGAGCAGGCCGAGCATCGGGCACACTGTGATCAGGGTTCGCGCCATCCCGACCGAATGTCCGAGATTCGCCCGGATCTCCGAGATCAGGAGAGCCCGTTCCTGGTGGCCGTACCAGCTCCCGCGATCGGGGTATTCACGCCAGATCCTGGTCACCCGCATCACGTCGCTCGGGTGCACTCGCCAGAAGTACCAGATGCGCTCCAACATGAGCGTCCACATCATGAAGGTCACGGCGCCGATCAAGAACAGGACGTCTCCACCCCGCTCGAGGAACGTCCGAATGGCAGCGACCGGCTCGAGGTCAAGCAGCATCGAGCTTCTGCGCCCTTCGCGCCACGAGGCCCGTGGCCTGCTCTTCGAGGATCTGCACGACACCCTGGCAGGAATTGGCTACGAGCGCGTGGAGAAGCACCAGCGGGATCGCGACGAAGAGCCCGAGCATCGTCGTCACGAGGGCTTCCGAAATGCCGCTCGCCATCATCTTCGGATCTCCCGTGCCGAACAGGGTGATCGCCTGGAAGGTCTGGATCATGCCCGTCACGGTGCCGAGAAGGCCCATCAAGGGGGCCACGACCGAGACGACCTTTACTGCCCATAGCCAACTCTCGAGGCTGGACGACTCCCGCATGATGACCTCGTCGAGCTTGAGCTCGAGGGTCTCGACATCCAAGGAGGGATCCTCGTCGTACACGCCGAGGACACGCCCGAGCGGATTTCCCTGATTGATCTGGTCGCTACGCCGCTGCGCCGCCACCTTGCGCGCGGCGGAGAAGACCACCAGCCAGCGGACGACCGCGAGGATCCCGGCGAGTCCGCCGAGGAGGATGATCGTGTATCCGACGATGCCGCCCTGATCGACGCGCTCGGCTGCGTCGGGCGTCTCGATGAGCACCCGGAGGATCGAGCCCCGCGAGGGGTCGATCGCGAGTCGCACCATACCGCTGGTTGCACTTTCGAAGGGAGCGACGGTGTCGAGGTAGGTGCCCGCGGGCTGACGCGGGAGCTCCACGAGCTTTCCGCCTTCGTAGACGAGATACTTCCCGCCCGAGACGGCGTTGAAGGATCCGATCCGGATGACCTCGCGATCGCTCACCTTCCCGTCGGCATCGACGACCGGCGCCTGAAAACGCGTGACGTTGCCGGATTCGGTCATCTCCTGGAGGAACGTGTACCAGAGCTTCTCCAGGGCAGCGATGGACGGCAGGCTCTTGCTCTGGCCCAGCTTCTCCAGGAACTCCGTGCGCCCGGGGAACTCGGCGCTGATCAGGGATGACTCGACCAGGCCGCGTGCGTCGCCCGAGGTTTGTTTCACCTGACCGAAGAGCTCGCCGAGCGCTCCGAGCTTCTCTGTGCGCTTCTCTTCGAGCTGCGCCAAGCGGAGCTCGTTCGCTCCGAACTTCTCTTCCAGCTTGTCGCTGCGCACCTCCTCGTAGTTTCGGGTCGCCTTCGCTCGTTCGAGCAGCGCAGCCCGTTGGTCCCGGTCCCGCTCGAAGCGCTGCTCACGCTGCCGATCCTCGTCGGCTTCCGCATTCCAGCCGGTGCGCACTCGTTCGAGAAGCTCGGCCATCGACGTCGCCTTCGGCGCCGGCTCCGGAGGCGGCGCAATCGCCTCCGGCACGATCACCGGTTCCGCCTCGGTCGCGCTGGTCGACTCCGCGTCGGTCGCCGCATCCGTCGGCTCGTCCGCCACCTCCTGGCTGAACGCGCCCGGAGCGCCAAGTGTCAGTAGGATGACCACGGCCGCGATCAGGAGGCCTTTTCGCTGCGTCATTTCGCAGCCCCCGCCGCGGCTACGGGAAGTCTCAGCATGTCTGGGGCGGTCTGCTTTCGCGCAACCCGGATTCCCTTCCGAACCGCGCTGCGCGAGTCGTCCGCGTCCTTCCACTCGCGATTTTGATGATCCCAGACGCCTGTCTCGGAGCTATCGAGAGTCTGGTACAGCAGAGCGATTCGACCGACGCGCAGGAACTCGACCAGACGCGCCTCCCCTTTCAGCTCGAGCTCTCCTTGATACGCCTCGATGGTGCGGCCGTATTCTTCCTCGATCTGGTACGCCTCGACGATGCGTCGGTAGCGCTCGGGCTCGGCGACGTCGGCCCTGCCCATGATCTTTCGGAGCTCGGCGATCCGGACGCTGCGCTCTTCAGCGAGGAAGGGCACGTCGAGCTCGACGAAGTTCTCGAGGGCCTCGATCATCTGGAGCATCAGGGGCGTGACCTCGCGTGCGATGAGCTCGACCTCGTCGATTTCACCACGCAGCCCCGCCATCTCCTCGTCCTGGGCGCGGATCAGCTCCTCGAGCTGGTGATTGTACAACCGCAGCGCACCGATTCGTTGGTTGGTGCTGCGATAGACCGCGATCGTCGCGTCGGTCTGTGCGCTGACCCCGTCGATCCGAACCTGGCTCTCGGCGGCGGTATCGTTGACCTCCATCCTCTGCGCGACGACAGTCTGGAGGTCGGTTTCCGTCACGGCATCCTCGACCTCGGGCTCGATCTCGACCAGCTCAGGGGCAGCCGCGCCAGGCTCGCCGTCGGCTGCGGATTCCGCCGCAGGGCCTCCGACCGCGAGGGCCACAGCCGTTGCCACGGCGAGCAGGGGCGCCGCCACGGTGGATAATCGGCCTCTGCGGCTCATACTCGGCATCTCCTAGGTCCTGGGGAGAAGGTGAACGATTGCTCCCCTTTTGCGACGAAGCTATCCCACCTCGTGAGGTCGAGGCAAAGGGTTTGTGCTCTTGACGGGAGCCAGCAGCGGGAGCCGTTAGCCGAGGCAGGTCTCGAGGTAGCTCCGATGCATGTGCTTCAGCTCGTCGAGCAGCGGCCTTGCCACTCGACCGCGGCGCCTCAATGCCTCGTCGACCGCCACGTCCATGGTGTCGAGGAGCACCATCGAGATCGATTGCAGGCGCTCCGGGCGCTGTCGCAGGCCTCGCGTCTTCAGGGCCGTGCTGATCGTGCCCGAGAGTACGTCGTTGTCCCTGCTGTTGACCTCGGAGAGCTGCGGGAGTGCCTGCATCGCGCGGTGCATGGCGGAGCGACCCTGCTTGGCCTCGATGTAGGCCACGTAGGCGTCGAGAACGGCGTCCCAGGCGTCGCACGCACTCTGGTCCCTGTCGGCCAGGGGCAGCATGAGGCGCGCGAGCAGCGTCTGCCATTCGGCGGCCTGGCGTTCCGCGAGCGCGACGATCACCGCAAGCTTGTTCGGGTAGTAGCGATAGACGCTTCGAACCGCGACACCTGCGCGCTCGGCGAGCAGGTTCGTGTTGAACGCGTCGACTCCCACTTCGTCGAGCAGGACCGCGGCATTGTCCAGGATGACGTCGACGGTGTGCTTGGCGCGGTCCTGGACCGGTCGCACCCGCGGCGACAGGTCGCTCGCATTCCCGGTGCGATTTGCTCTCCGTCCCACTCGCATCCTCCTGGTCAGCGGCCCCGATGGTACACTACCTACCGTCCGAAGTTCGTCGGCTTGAACGCCTGGGTCGAACTCGTGGGGTAGGATCGGGGCTCCACGGCACAGGAGAGCGATCGGATGTCGTCGAGCTTCCCGGACCGCCCTGGGGCGGGTGAGGAATCGCAGGCTCGCGACGCGCTCGTCGAGGAGCTCGAGCGCCGGATCGAAGAGATCGAAGCCCTCGATGACACCGAGATCGGGAGCTTCACCGCCTGGGACTGGGCCATCTGCGTGATCGGCTCGTTCGTGCTTCCGGCCATCGCGATCTGGTGGTTCGCCTGATGGCCGGCGCGAACGTGCCCCGATGAGCGTGGTGGGAAGAGCACCTGGCGAGGGCCCGGCCGCACCGGAGCACGAAGACAGCGCATTCGGGCGGCTGCCCCTGCTCGTCGGGGAACGGGAGTATGGCACCCTCGGCGCCCACACCACCTGCTTCGCCTACGCGATCGCGACCTGGTGCTTCCTCACGGGAGGCTATGCGGCGCAGCTCGTGGGAGCGGTGGACGGCGTCGTCTGCCTGATCGCCGGGAACCTCATCGGAGTGTTCCTGACCACGATGCCGCTGGCACTCGGGTGTCACCGTTACGGCATCGAGCAGATGGACTTCTGCAAGCCCGCCTTCGGCCAGCGGGGCACCAAGATCCTGCTGGTGTTCTACCTGATCAACATGATCGGCTGGTCGGGGTTGATCCTGGTGATGTTCGGCAACGGACTTCGCAACATCGTCGAGGCGTTCGGCTTCGAGCCGGGGGCCTGGATCGTCGGAGCTGGCGTCGCCCTCGGCCTCTGGCTCTCCTGCCTGGTGGCGACGCGTGGCGTGCACCTCCTGAACCTCTCGAACTCTTTCGTGACGCCGGGACTGGGGTTCCTGATCGTGTTCATGTTCTACCTGCTGATCCGCGACCACGGCTGGGCGACGATCGCCGCCGCGCCCCCGTTGGACCCGTTCCCGAAGCCGTTCACCAACTACCTGGTCACGGTCGAGCTGGGCATCGCGTCGGGCATCTCGTGGTGGGGCGGCGTGGGGTTCCTCGCGCGCAACACCCGCACGCGACGCAACGCCATCTACCCCGAGATCCTCCAGCTGGGGCTGGCCACGGGAATCGTGTGCTCGATCGGTCTCTTCTCGGCGCTGGTGGTGCAGTCCGAGGACCCCACGGAGTGGATGGTTCCGTTGGGTGGCGTTTTCATGGGTGTCCTGGCACTGGTGTTCGTGGCCCTCGCGAACGTCACGTCCACTGCCGTCTCTCTCTTCGCCAGCGGCCTGGCACTTCGCCACGTTCCCGCCCTCCGCTCGCGTCCGTGGTGGCAGCTGATGGTGCTGCTGGTGCTCCCGTGTGCTCCCTTCGTCTTCTGGCCCAGCGAGCTCTACGACCTGGGCGACGCGTTTCTCGCTTACAACGGCACGATGTATGCCCCCATCTCGGGCATCCTGTTCACTGACTACTTTGCGTTACGTAGACAGCGACTCGATCTCTTGTCGATCTTCGAGGACGCCCCGAGCGGCGACTACTACTTCACGAGGGGCTTCAACTGGATCGCGCTCGGATCGCTGGTGCTGGGACAGGCGACGTATCTCTCCCTCTACAATCCGCTCACGGGCGCCACCAGCGAGCTGTTCTCGTGGTTGCCTGCCTCGATCGCCGCGTTCGCGGTCCCGGCAGTGGTCTACGGAGCCGCGATGCGACTTCTGTACCGGAGCCCCGCACCCGAAGCCTCGTCTGCCCCCGCCGGCTCGCGCACCGGAAGACGGCGCCTGATCGCCCCGAATATCTAGCAGCCGGCGGGAGCGTTTCCGAGGCACCGCGCACGCGTCCGTGCCCTCTTCAGTCGTCGTCGGGGGCGTCGTCGTCGTCCGAGTGGTGGAGATCTCGCTCGAGGATTCCGCGTGCGTCCCTCAAGAAGAAGCCGAAGATCACGACGCCGCTGACTGCGAGCGCAATGGCAGAAAACCACGTGAAGATCTCCCACCCGCTCACTGCGTATCCTCCAGGGGCGGCATCGTGTCGCGAGTGGAGAGCGCGTTCCCGACCACGAAGCCCAGCAGGCTCATCGGCAGGCTGAAGAACAGGCCGTACTCTTGCCAGAGGCTGATCGACGCGCCGCCGATGCTGAACGTCCAGATGTAGGTGCCCCAGAGCTCGTTCTCCACGCCGAGGCGGCTGATTCCAATGTAGTAGGCGATCACGCTCCCCAGGCCGAACGCGCAGCTCATCATGCCGGCCAGGGGAGTTCGCTTCCCCTTCCAATAGAGTCCCATGAAGATCGGCACGAGGACGATCGACGTCAGGAAGGTCGCCGTGAAGACCCAGAGCGCCATCAACCGGTCGAACATGAACGCAAGTGAGTACCCGAGTACCCACGAAACGATCACGCCGAAGCGCGTATACCGCACGAGTTCCTGGTCGGATGCGTTCGGCTTCACCAGGGGCCGATAGACGTCGAAGGCGATGTTCGCCCCCGCCACGAGCGTGTAGGAATCGATCGTCGACATCGCGGTCGCCAGGACCCCGGCCAGGAAGATTCCGACCAGGCCCACCGGGAGCGCATAGACCACCGCAGTCAGCAACGCGTCGTTCGGGTGCAGGTCGGCAGGGAGGTCGCCGGCGTGCACGGCCGCCGCGGCCATCATGCCTCCGGCGGTCACGAGCCAGTCGTATACGATCCAGACTCCGATCGCGATCAGCATGGCGTTCCGCGCCTGCTGAGCGCTCTTGGCGGCGAAGATGCGCTGGTAGAAGCCCGGGTCGACCAGGATGCTGATGCCCGTCGCCGCATAGGCGAACATCAGAAGGATGGGGATTCCACCGAACGGCGCGAAGAACGTATCCGGAGCAAACTCGGCGACCGCCTCGAAGCCGCCGACCTTTCCCATCAGCAGCGGCACGGCGATGGCCAGCGTGAGGCACATGAGTATGAACTGGATGGTGTCGGTGATCGCGACCGCCCAGAGTCCGCCAAGCAGGGTGTAGAGGAGCGCGACACTGCCGAGCAGCAGTGCTCCGAGGCGCGCGTCGATCCCGAAGACCACCTCGGTGATGCGTCCAAGCGCGAAGAGGCTCAGGGCCGGGATCGAGTAGAAGATCGAGGCCATCGCCCCGAAGATCGCGGTGCCCTTGCCATAGAAACGATCGAGGATGTCGGGAAGGGACGTGAAGTTGGCATCGCGAAGCTTCTTGCTCAGGGCGAAGGCGGCGATCAGGTAGATGACCAGCGAGAGCTCCGAGTACCCGAAGAACGCGACGACGCCATCGTTGTAGGCGATTTCGGAAGTGCCGAAGAGCACGTCGAGGCCGTAGTACGTCGACGCCAGCGTGCAGACGAGGATCGGCGTCGTCATCGAGCGGCCCGCGACGAGGTACTCCTCGAAGTTCGGCGCCTTGCGCATCACGTAGTAGCCGACGCCGAGCATCATCAGGATGTAGCCGGCGATGATCGCGAGGTCGATTCCAGAGATCTGCATTGCTGCCGCTTTCTCCAGAGATGGAGTGGGATCCGCTCGAGCTCGTCTGGCGGCCGACAATGGACCGAGCGGCGTTCGATTTCAACCGGACCTGTGGACCCAACACTCATCCGGGGTGTTAAGTGGCTTATACACAATACGGCCGGTGACCGGACCCGAAGGTTCTGCTATTTCTCGGATTCTGCGGTCGAACGGCGATTCGCATGCGCGCGTCTTTGGGGGCTTCACAGCGGAGGGAGCTTTCCCATCAATCCCCACCTCCAAGCTCTGGCCGACGCGCAACCGAAGTGCTTCTGGCTCGATCAGCTCGATCGCGAGCGGCGCCCCGCCCTGGCGGGAGAGGAGCGCGCCGAGTTGCTGATCGTGGGCGGCGGCTTCACCGGGCTTTGGGCCGCGATCCAAGCCAAGGAGGCGGACCCGGACCGCGACATCGTGCTGCTCGAGGCTGACGCGGTGGCCGAGGGTGCGTCCGGGAGAAACGGCGGCTTCGCCGATCCCTCCCTGACGCACGGCCTGTACAACGGGCTCCATCACTTCCCTGGCGAGATCAGCACCATCGAGAAGCTGGGTCTCGAGAACTACCACGGCTACATCGCGGCGCTCGAACGGCACGGAATCGACGGGCACGTGGAGCAGACGGGCGTCCTCTCCGTCGCGACGGCGGCCTACCAGGTTCCCGACCTGCGCGAGCACTTCGAAGACCTCGGGCGCTTCGGTCACGAGGCGAAGTGGCTCGATCGCGACGCGGTGCAGCGCGAGGTGGCCTCGCCCACCTACCACGCTGGAGTCTATCGCCCGACCTATTCGATCGTGGACCCGGCGCGCGTGGCCTGGGGTCTTTGCGACGCAGCATTGCGTCTCGGGGTGCGCGTCTACGAGGGTACCCGGGTCGATGAGTTCCGCACGTCCGGGGCGGGGATCGAGGTGCGCACGGGGTCCGGGAGTGTCCGTGCCGACAAGGCGGTGTTCGCCACGAACGCATTTCGCAGTCCGATCCGGCGCATGCGGCGGGCGACGATCCCCGTGTGGGACTACGCGCTCATGTCGGAGCCACTGTCGGCGTCGCAGATGCAGTCGGTCGGCTGGGAGAGCCGCCAGGGATTGGGCGACAGCGGAAACCAGTTCCACTACTACCGGCTCACAGCCGACAACCGGATCCTCTGGGGCGGCTACGACGCGATCTATCCCTTCGGCAGCCGCATCCGTGCGGAGGATCAGCAGCGGCGCGAGAGCTTCGTTGGCCTCTCCCAGCGCTTCTTCGAGACCTTCCCACAGCTCGAAGGCCTGCGCTTTACGCATACCTGGGGAGGGGCGATCGCCACCACCACCCGCTTCTGCATGGACGTGGGCACGGCCCATGGGCGACGCGTGTCCTGGGCGACCGGCTACACGGGGCTCGGGGTGGTGGCCAGCCGCTTCGGTGCGCGCGTCGCACTCGATCTTCTCGATCGACCCGACGCGCCGCACCTCGCGCTGCGCTTCGTGCGACGGCGCCCCTTCCCCTGGCCGCCCGAGCCGCTGCGCTCGTTGGTGGTCGAGCTCACCCAGCGCGGACTTGCCAAGGCGGATCGAAACGAGGGAAGGCGCGGGCCGTGGCTGAAATTGCTGGATGGCCTCGGCCTGGGATTTGATTCCTGAGATCGGTTGACGCCAAGAATCCGAACGCGGAGGATGGATCGAGTGCGAAGTGAAGCGAGAGTCGTAGTCATCGGCGGAGGCGTGGCAGGCTGCAGCCTGCTCTATCACTTGACGAAGCTGGGCTGGACCGACGTCGTCCTCGTCGAGGCGGACGAGCTGACGAGCGGCTCGACGTGGCACGCGGCCGGCCTCTGCACACAGTTCATCGGCAGCTACAACCTGATGGGCCTGCTCAAGTACAGCCTCGACCTCTACCAGACACTCGAGGCCGAGACCGGTCAGGCGGTCGACTTTCATCAGTGCGGCAGCATCCGTCTGGCCACCGATCAGGAGCGCATGGACGAGTTCGAGCATCGCCGGGGCATCGCCCAGGCTGTGGGCGTTCCGTTCGAGATCCTCTCCCGTGAGCGTGCCCAGGAGCTCCATCCTCTAGCCGATCTGTCCGACGTCATCGGCGCGGCCTACCTGCCCACCGACGGGTACATCGATCCCACCGGGCTGACCCACGCGCTCGCGAAGGGCGCGCAGGGCCGCGGAGCCGAGATCTGCCGCAAGACCGCCGTGACCGCGATCCAGCGGGAAGGGGGACGCTGGCGGGTGGAGACGTCGAAGGGAGAGATCCGCGCGGATATCGTCGTGAACGCGGCGGGGCAGTGGGCGCGGCAGGTCGGCCGTCTGGTCGGCGTCGAGCTTCCGATCGTTCCTCTCGAACACCACTACCTGATCACCGAGCAGGCCGACGGCCTCGCGGGACGCGACACCGAGCTGCCGGTTCTGCGAGATCCGGACGCGTCGTTCTACGTGCGGGAAGAGGGCGGCGGGCTGCTCGTGGGTCCGTTCGAGCGCGATACCAAGCCCTGGGCACTCGACGGCGTCCCCGAGGATTTCCACGCCAGCCTTCTGCCGCCCGATCTGGAGAGGCTCGAGACGGTGCTCGAGGCGGTCGCCCGCCGTGTCCCGGCGTTCGCCGACGTGGGGATCAGGAGCGTGGTGAACGGCCCCGATGGCTACACGCCGGATGGTCATTGCCTGATGGGTCCGGTGCCGGGTGTGCCGGATTTCCACGTGCTTGCCGGCTTCAGCATCTTCGGAATCGTCTTCGGCGGCGGTGCGGGAAAGTACGCCGCGGAGTGGATCGTGGAGGGACAGCCGAGCGACAACATGTGGGAAGTGGACGTGCGTCGCTTCGATGACTACGCCACCTCGAACTCCTACATCACGGCCCGTGCCTGTGAGGTCTACGAGCGCGAGTACGCCATCCACTATCCGGAGGAGGAGCTGCCGGCCGGTCGCCCGCTCAAGACCGGCCCGCTCTACGACCGCCTGCTCGCGCAGGGGGCGGTCTACGGCGCACGCTTCGCCTGGGAGCGCCCGCTGTGGTTCGCGCGAAGCGGACCCGCCCGGGACGAGTACTCGTTCCGCCGGGGGAACTGGCACGCGACCGTCGGCGAGGAGTGCCGCGACGTCAGGCGGTCGATCGGGGTGCTCGATCAGACGAGCTTCGCGAAGTACGAGGTGTCCGGGCCCGGCGCGCAGCGCTTCCTCGATCGACTCTGTGCCAACAAGCTGCCGAAGAACATCGGCCGGATGGTGCTCACCCAGATGTGCACTCCCAAGGGTGGCATCGAGTGCGACGTGACGGTTACCCGCCTGGCCGAGGATCGATTCTACGTGGTCTCTGCGGCTGCGACCGAGCAGCACGACTACGCGTGGATCGCCAGGCATCTACCCGAGGATGGCAGTGTAACGCTCGATAACGTGACCAGCGCGATCGCGGTCCTGACCTTGGCGGGGCCTCGCTCTCGCGACCTCCTTCAATCGCTCACCGAGAGCGACTGTTCGAACGCGGCATTCCGGTTCTTCCGCGCGAAGGAGCTGCACGTCGACATGATTCCGGTGAGGGCGCTCCGACTCTCGTTCGTCGGAGAGTTGGGCTACGAGCTTCACCACCCGGTCGAGTACGAGCGGAGCCTCTACGATCGGATCATGGCCGCAGGCGAGCCGCACGGGATCGTGAACTTCGGCTATCGGGCCCTGGAGTCGATGCGACTCGAGAAATCGTATCGCCTCTGGGGCTCGGACATGTCGGCGGACTGGACTCCTCTCCAGGCCGGGATGGAGCGCTTCATCGACCTCGAGAAGGGCGACTTCATCGGCCGCGACGCGTTGCTGCGTCAGCGAGACGAGGGCGTCGGGCGGCGTCTCGCGTGCCTCGTCGTCGATGTCGACGGCGCAGATCCCCATGCCTTCGAGCCGGTATTCGCCGATGGCGAGATCATCGGATACGTCGCCTCCGGCGGCTATGGGCACACGGTCGAGAAGTCCATCGCCTTCTCGTATCTGCCCGAGGCGAATGCCGTACCCGGCGCGCAAGTCGAGGTGGAGATCCTGGGCTCGCGCCGAGCGGCGGAGGTCGTCGAGGAGCCTCTCTTCGATCCGAAGAACCAGCGACTGCTCTCTTAGCCGGCGGTCACAGGGAGGAGTCGATGCCTCTCAGCATCCTCACGCACGACGCGGCGGCCTGGCCGAGGACCCTGTCCCTGTGGGTCACTGTGATACTCGTTGCGGGCTGTCAGGGCGAGCCCGAGAGCCGCCCCGCCGAGCCCTCGTCGCGCGAAACGGTCCCCGCAGATGTCGTGCTGCGCGGCGGTCCCATCTATACGCTGGACGCGGTGCGATCCTGGGCCGAGGCGCTCGCGATTCGCGATGGCGTGCTGACGTACGTGGGGAGCGAGGCCGGGGCCGAGCCGTTCATCGGGGACCAAACGCGCGTCGTCCAGCTCGGCGGGCGCAGCGTGTTGCCGTCGTTTCAGGATTGCCACATCCACCCGATCTACGCGGGCGTGCAGGCCGACATTCTCTGCGATCTCAGTGGCGATGCGACGGCAGAGCAGTACGTGGCATCGATCGCGGACTGCGCGGAGCGGAATCCAGAGACCGCCTGGATCGACGGAGGCGGCTGGTTGATGAGTGCCTTCCCGTCTGGGATCCCCGATCGGCGGCTGATCGACGCGGTCGTCTCGGACCGCCCGGTGCGTCTGTCGTCGGCGGACGGACACAGCTCGTGGTTGAACTCGAAGGCGCTAGAGGTTGCCGGGATCACGCGGGACACCCCTGATCCGCCGGATGGGCGCATCGATCGCGATCCGAAAACGGGGGAGCCCGTCGGCGCGCTTCAGGAGGGCGCGATGGCTCTGGTGGAGGTGCCCGCGCCCACCCCAGAGCAGAGGCAGGCGGGGTTGCAATACGCTCTCGCGCATCTGAACGGCCTGGGTATCACGGCTTTTCAGGATGCCAGCGAGCCCGACAGGGTGGGAGATCTCGCGACCTATCGCGAGTTCGACACCCGTGGCGCGCTCACCGCGAGGGTGGTGGCCTCGCTCTGGTGGGAGCGCGACCGTGGCACCGAACAGATCGACGAGCTGATCGCGAGACGGGCGGAGTACACACACGGCAGGCTCAGAGCGACCACGATCAAGATCATGCAGGACGGTGTCATCGAGAACCACACCGCAGCGCTGCTCGAGCCCTACCTCGGCAAGGCCGGTGAACGAGGAGTGCCCTTCGTCGACCCGGAAGAGCTCAAGGCGATCGTCACGCGCCTCGACCTCGAGGGATTCCAGGTCCACTTCCACGCGATTGGCGCCGCAGCCATCCGCCAGTCACTCGACGCGGTAGAGGCAGCGCGAAAGCAGAACGGGAACCGCGGCAACCGTCACCATATCTCCCACATCCAGCTCTTCGACCCCTCCGACATCCCGCGTTTTCGACAGCTCGGCGTAGCCGCGAACTTCCAGCCGCTGTGGGCGTACGCGGACGAGTACATCACCGATCTCACGATCCCCTTTCTCGGCCCCGAACGCAGTCGGTGGCTCTATCCGATCCGTAGCATGCTCGATAGCGGTGCGATCGTGGCCTTCGGCAGCGACTGGAACGTGTCGAGTGCGAATCCGTTCGAAGAGATGGAGGTGGCGATCACGCGCATGGGTCCCAACGGCGAGACCGATACGCCATTCCTCAGCGAGGAGCGCATCGATCTCGCGTCCGCACTGGCGGCGTTCACGATCAACGCAGCCTATGTCAACGGCCTGGAAAGCCAGACCGGCTCGCTCGAGGTTGGAAAATCCGCCGACCTGATCGTCGTCGATCGCAATCCGTTCGATGTCGCCCCGGCCGAGCTCTCCGAGCTGCAGGTACAGCTCACCCTGCTCGAAGGAGTGCCGGTCCACGGCGATTGGTCGTTCTAGCGCTGTCGGAGCCTCAGGGCAGACCCGAGCGGACCGTCGTGGCATCCGCCCCCTGGCGTCGGTAGATTCGACGGGTTCGAAGGGAGGGCCGACATGCCCCAGATCGAGGTTCCGGAGCGTTATCGGGTCCCGACCGGCGGAGCGGCGACGATCGCGATCGACGGCGGCACCGTACGGGCCTGTCTCGCGGCGGCCGAAGCGAAGTACCCCGGCTTCGGCGAGCTCGTGCTGGACGGCAGCGGCGAGCTCCGCCGCTTCGTGAAGCTCTTCGTCAACGGAGACCAGCTCGCGCGCGACGCGCTCGACTCGCCCGTGGCGAGCGACGACACGATCTCCGTGCTGGCGGCGGCGGCGGGCGGCTGAGGAGCCACTTAACGGCCCGAGGACGGCCCAGGCTCCCGTTCTGGTATTCTTCGCACCCGAGATCCAGAGAAGGAGTCTGCGATGAGCAGTACCCGCGACGATCGGTTGATTCGCGTCGACATGACCCGCCAGGCCGCGAGCGTCGAGCCCTATCCCGACGCGTGGAAGCTGCTGGGGGGGCGCGCCCTGTCCGCCCAGATCCTCCTCGACGAGTGCGATCCGCGTTGTGAGCCGCTGGGACCGGACAACGTGCTCGTGCTGGCACCCGGCGTTATATCCGGAACCTCCGCGCCGACCTCCGGCCGACTCTCCGTCGGCGGGAAGAGCCCACTGACGGGCGGCATCAAGGAGGCGAACGTCGGCGGCAACCCCGGGCAGGATCTGATGAAGCTCGGCTACCGCGCCATCGTCGTGACGGGACAGCCCGCGGACGCGGATCGACTCTTCGCCCTCGAGGTCTCCGAGAACGAGGTCCGGGTGGTCGCCGCGGACGAGCACAAGGAGAAGTGGAACTACGCGCTGATCGAGGACCTCGTGAAGGTCTATCCCAAAACAGCCTCGTTCGTGTCGATCGGGCCCGCTGGCGAGATGGGACTGCACGGAGCGTCGGTTGCGTGCACGGATAGTGCGAAGGAAAGGCGCCCCGCGCGCCACGCCGGACGCGGCGGTCTCGGCGCGGTGATGGGGAGCAAGAGACTCAAGTTCGTCGTCGTCGACCCAGCCCGTAACGGCGTGAGGAAGGCCGCCGAATCGAAGCCCTTCATCGCCTTGTCCAAGAAGTTCACCAAGGAGTACGTGGCCGGGCCCGGGCAGGAGCCCTTCCCCAAGTGGGGCACCAGCGTGATCGTCAGCGAGGCCAACACCCT
>PVMS01016230.1_pt1 | contig 15458 bp, 12 predicted proteins | sample 1853461 | NCBI WGS metagenome assembly PVMS01 (sample SAMN08582032, study PRJNA380276) | Marine sediment metagenome, whole genome shotgun sequencing project. | isolation source: ocean sediment barecode stripped | collected 2017 | reverse complement strand
TACTACATGGCCTTGTGATTCCAGGTCAGATTGGACATAACGACCGGTAAAACCATCCAACCCGGTAACCAGAACGCGCATAATTAGTAAGAGATTCCCTGTTTAACTCTGCGAAGGTCGGCCTCTACCATCATTGCACAAAGATCTTCCAGTGAGGTACTGGCCTTCCAGCCCAATTCTTTCTCGACCTTGGCCGGGTCGCCAATCAAAAGATCTACCTCAGCAGGTCTGTAGAACTGTGGGTTTACCTTGACGATCACATTGCCCGTGCTGGTATCGACACCATGCTCATCAATACCACTTTCACGCCAATCGATTTCAATATCCAGCGCCTTACAAGTCATATTGACAAAATCTCTAACGGACTCTGTTCTTCCCGTCGCCAGGACAAAAGTATCAGGCGTATCTACCTGTAACATGCGCCACATTCCTTCGACATAGTCCTTGGCGTAACCCCAGTCGCGCTTGGCATCCATGTTGCCGAGTTCAATATGCGTTTGTTTTCCGAGTTTTACCCGTACCAGTCCATCGGTGATTTTGCGGGTGACAAATTCCAGGCCACGCAATGGGGACTCGTGATTAAACAAAATTCCGTTGGTGCCGAAGATGTTGTAGCTCTCTCGATAGTTAATGGTCATCCAATGGGCATAAAGCTTTGCGACACCATAAGGGCTGCGCGGATAAAAGGGGGTCTTCTCATTTTGAGGTACCTCTTGCACCTCACCGAACATTTCGGAGGTTGATGCCTGGTAGAAACGGATATTTCGATTGACGCATCGGATTGCTTCCAGCAAATTTACGGCACCAAGACCTGTAATTTGTGCAGTGGTAATTGGCTGGTCGAAAGAGACAGCGACAAAGCTCTGTGCCGCAAGGTTGTAGACTTCATCTGGCTTGGCTTTTTCTAATAGCCGGATGCTGGAAGCCAGGTCGGTTAAGTCGTATTCCACTAGGTGCAGGTTAGGATTGTCTCTAACGCCCAACTCTTCGATGCGCCAAAAGTTGGTGGATGCGGTACGGCGGTATGCTCCGTAGACAATGTATCCTTTTTCAAGTAAAAGCTCGGCTAGATAGGCACCATCCTGGCCAGTTATGCCGGTGATTATTGCTGTTTTCATAAGTGGTATTGCCTGTTTCTAAAATGGATATAGTTTTTCTAATATTGTTTCGAAGTATGGATTCTGCTTTGTAGCAATGAAGCCAGTATTTGTGTTTGATCGCAGCATATGACACTAATTGCTCTAATGCCATCGGTGCCTTTGTCTCCCCATATTATATGATTAATCAATAAAGTGTTCCGGCAAATTGGAGTAATAACTTGCCACTAATAATTGATGGAGGTTATCTGTATAATTCTGTGCAGATAAAACCAGCCAGCATTTATTTCTATGGAATCGATCATGGTGTTGAGTGTGCGCTTTACTTAAAGTGGTAAAGTTACTATTTTGGAGCGAAAAAAGATTACCATTTATAGCGGGTCATTAACTTAGGTCTCTCAAAAGTGTCATGAATGTCTGAGGAAGTGGGCTGTTACCCCGGATTAAAACCCAGAACTGATAAAGTAGGCCAAGTTGTGCAATCGAACTCATGTGAAATTTCCATAGTAGTGCCCTTCTTGGACGAAGAAGGTTCTTTGGAGGAACTTCATCGCCAGATTACTGACGTCCTTACTTGTCTGGGAAAGGACTACGAAATTATCTTCGTAGATGATGGAAGCACAGATAAGAGTTACTCAATTGTTGAAAAATTATTTGAAAAAGATAAACGTATCGAAGTTCTAAAATTTAGGCGTAATTTCGGAAAGGCTGCGGCACTTCAGGCAGGTGTTGATATAGCCCGAGGAAAATTAATTGTCACAATGGATGCAGATTTACAGGATTCACCTAGTGAGATTCCTAAGTTCATTGAGGCGTTGGATCAAGGCTTTGATATTGTATCGGGTTGGAAGGAGACCAGGAATGACCCTATAGATAAAACACTGCCTTCAAAGCTGTTTAATTGGGCGACCCGGAAAATTTCAGGGGTGGATATCACGACTTTAATTGTGGGTTCAAGATTTATAGAAGGGAAGTATTTGAAGAGGTAGATTTGTACGGTGAACTACACCGATACATTCCAGTCTTGGCGAGTTGGAAAGGCTTCACCGTAAGTGAAATCTCGGTCGAGCATCGTGCACGAGAGTTTGGGAAATCAAAGTATGGATTAGAGAGAATATTCAAGGGTTTTTTTGATCTGATTACAATCGTATTTACGCGTCGGTTCGAGCGACGCCCGCTGCACCTTTTTGGATTGCTAGGTCTTTCGTTCGCAGCTGTAGGTTTCGCGATGCTTTTCTATTTGGTGCTATTGTGGTTTTTAGGCGGAGGCCCTATCGGACAGCGTCCACTATTATTTCTATCCATTTTTTCTATTACTTTTGGTGGCCAATTAGTATTTTTTGGATTACTGGCCGAAATGTTTATTAAATTTGAAAATAAATTCGTTAAAGGATTTTCTGTTTCAGAAAGAATGTCACATTACGGCCAAATAGAAAAAGACGGGGTTAGATCTAGTGATTGATTCCGAATTGAAAAATACCATTAGACATGACACCACAGAAAGGCATATCGATAAGTATGAGAATAAGGGCTTTATACATCAAATGGTACTAGGTCGCTTTCTCGATTTTGTGGGTACAAAATTGGCACCTTATACGTCATCACGCGTTCTGGATTTTGGTTGTGGAGAGGCTCTTTTTTGGAGGGAGATGCGGAATAGAGATATTGAAATGAGTGATTTGACTGGAATAGATCTCAGAGAAGACGCACTGTCTGTAGCAGCAAGAGACTTTCCAGAACATGAATTTGTTACCGCCGATATCCTTAAAATTGGATACAAGAATAGATACGATTTAGTTGTCGCGTCTCAAGTACTGGAACATCTACCAAGACCGGACAGATTTATCTCGAAGCTTGTTGATCTTGCTAAACCAAATGGACAATTGCTTTTGACCGTCCCTTGGGAACCATTCTTCATGCTTTCCAATTTAGCACGAGGCAGAGATATACTGAGATTTGGAAATCACCCAGAGCATGTGAATTTGTGGGGGAAGCGCGACTTTAGGAAATTTGTTGGGAATTATGCGGATATAGTCGAAATTAGAATAATATTTCCATTTATCATTGTGTTGGCAACCCCCCGCTTGGTCCATGAACCAAAAGATTAAAACACTGTTAATTACTTCTGCAGTACTTTTTGTCTTTTACATAATTGGAAGGCAAACTGCCGGAATACTTCCTCAAATTGCATCTTATGGGTTCGAAAAATTATGGTTCTTAAGTTCAGCCTATCTGGTTTTGATGATTCTAATGCAATATGCACTAGCCGAGGGTTGGGTCGCTTTATTAAGATTTAACGGGGCGCAACTCACTCGTAAGCAGTCATATCCGACTTTTTTCCTACCAAACTTAGGCAAGTATATTCCCGGCAAGGTTGTTTTTGTACTAGGGCGAATTGAGCTAGTTCATCGGTATGGGGGAACAAGAAGTATAGGAGTATCTAGCTTTGCAATAGAAAACACGCTATTAATTTTTAGTGCCGCTTTTCTTTCACTTCCGATTATTCATATTTTTCTTATAATTCCTGTTGAGTATATGTCCGGTGCGGTAGTTCTAATCCTAGTGTGTTGGATTATATTTATATTTATTATACCTAGAATTAGTGGGCTGGTACTTAGGGCTGTACCAAAGCATTTAAAGAATGACGAGTACAAACCAAACCTGACTTGGACCAATAGCTTTGGTCTCGCAATTTACTACTTGCTCGTTTGGATTCTCTATGGAGCTGCGGGGTATTTTCTTGCCTCATCGCTCTTCGAAGTTAATTCAGTTCACATTGTAATGATATCTTCTGCGTTCATTGCATCATGGTTAGCTGGATACTTGAGTTTCATCACCCCCGGTGGTCTTGGCGTCCGTGAGGCTACGCTTGTTATCTTGCTCACAGGCATATTAGATCCTGGGGAGGCGGGATTTCTAGCACTGATTTCCAGGTTTTTATGGATGCTGGCTGAAATCGGGTGTTCAGCATTATTTTTGATAACACCGAGTAATAAGAAGGAATGACAGGGCCGCACATTGGCGGCCCATTACTCGTTGAACTCTGCCCGGAACAGGCTCACCCAGCGCGGTTCGTCCGCCCTCAGTTATGCACCAGAACCAGTGTTGACTGACTAGCTGCAACCTGTTCCTCAAGTACAGCGAGACGCGCTTGCAAGGCAGTGACCTCCGCCAGTTGCGTTTGCAAGGTAACTAGTTCGGCTTGTTGCGCTTTGATCGCCTCTACCAGTAGGGGCACAACCGCACCGTAGTTCAAGCCCAATACCTGTCCACCCTCCGACTCATGTGCGACTACCTCTGGCAATACCGATTCCACGTCCTCGGCGATAAATCCTAATGCTGGTTTGCCACTTTCTTTCCAGTTGAACCGTACGCCGTCTAGTTGCTGTACCAACGCCAGGGGGTCTTCAATCTGCTCAATATTGTCCTTGAACCGTCGCGAACTGGATTGCACAAAACCCGGCGCGGTAACAGTGCCATTGAAATTCACCGATCCGTCGTTCCGTATCGTCATGCGTCGCGCGCCACCGCCAGATACTGCGGTGCCATAGTCATCAATAATGAACTCGCCGTTGTTCGACCCAGTGGCATTGGTGCCTAATACGAAGTTCTTGAGTGGCGTGCCACCACCGTCTGTGCGAACCATCATGAATGCTGCCGTTCCAACGCTGCGATCCATACGGAAGAGTGCGTTACTCCCTTTCAAGTGCAACAAGCGTTGAGGACTTGGATTATTTATACCGATGTAACCCGTCTGGGCGTCCAGGGTCATCATTTCACCAGTTGGCCCACCAGTACCGTTTCCTACCAAATAGAAGGAAAAATCGTTGCCATAGTTTCCCACATACCAGTCCGCTGAACTTGCGGAAGTATCGTCGTACAGTATCCCTGGCTGAGTACTCGCAATATGAAGGTCATCAGCGGGAGTAATAGTACCTATGCCCAACGATCTTGCGCTTCTGTCAAAGTAAAAACCATTCTGGGCCAGATTAATATCCCCGTTCTCGCCAATAACCACCGATGTTGGTGCATCTTCGTCGATAATAAACATAAAGTTGGCACTCTCATCAGAAATCCCAAAGCCGTCGTCTCCTAAATAAATGGTTGTAGTGGTTGCGATATCAAAAAATAGAGGGTATTCCGAAGTACCATAATTGTAGACGGAGAAACCGATATCAGAACCAATTAATTCCCATTCTTGGACGCCGGGGGCCACACTGGTATCGTCAAAAAAGACAGTGGGAAATACACTTTGCGCCACAAGATCGGCAGCATTCGCTGATCGGGCAAGTGCTACACTAATCATCAACATGGTCAGAAGGGCTATACTAGTTTTTTTGATCAATGCTTTCATCGAATCTCTCCTTTCTGCATGTTGTCGGACATATTCACTCGTTGAATTTCTTCAGCATCCTTGAGCAACAAGATTTCGCCGTCGACGACCTCAAAACGCCCCACCTGCCGAAAGGTAGATTCCTGCTCGAGTTGATCCAGTGCCAGTATCAACTCTCTATCGCTTCTCGCAAACTCTCTTGTCGCCTCATCGACAGGCGGTGAAGCAAGCGACTCATAGCGGTACAGGCCGTCAGCCAACGGTTGATCGGGAAGAGAAAATTCTGCTATTTCGTTCGGGCCGAAGGTCTGTTGCCAGCGAGTTTCATTCCCAGCAACGGTCAACTCCAGTTGCTGGTAGTACACCTCCGGGTAAAAACTCAATGTATCTAACCGGGCCTCGACCTCTCCCACTCGGTCATTAGCCGCGGTGGCGTTTATCGCGAACACCATAACGGTACTGATCAGCAGGGGCTTTAAAGCACGAAATGCGGTTGATTGGAATAGTGGCATAGCGACCTCCTCTTATGAGTTTGTTCAAAGGTTTCGTTTTCTCGGTTACTGCTCATACGCTATCATATTTTTGCGGGTTCGCTGGTAAAAACGGATGCAGAAAAGCCTCTGGACTTCCAATGGTATTGATGACACTTCCGGACTATGTGTACTTGACGTGGAAGCATTACGAATGTACTTGTTTTAATAAGGGGGGTTTGGCTCAATCAAGTCAAGAATTCTTACACCTTTTAGTCCAATTCCAAGAGGTCGTGTATCTGTACCTCTTCCTAATTGTTTTGGGGATTTCACATAATCAGCTTGAAACCTGATTTCGATAGACTCGCCTGGATCGAGAAGGGACGGTGGCACAATCAGCACACGCTTTTTCTCATCACCTCGCTTAAAAACCCATTTTTCGATTGCCTTACCATTGAAATAAACTGTAAAAATCTGTGTTGGTATTTGTGGTGGCAGATATGCTTGAACATCGAATTCCAATCGTAGCCCAATGTCATATTCCAATTTATAGGGCAAGATCAAGGATGAGTCGGTTCCATTACCCCACACTCCCCAGTTTTCCGCTGAATGCCAACCATCACCGAGCAAAAATATACCATTCCCTTTCGAGTGAAAATAAAATCCTGATGATGTCCCGGATTTATCTTTCTTAGCCGACCCATCTTCGATGGCAAGGTTCAAAATCGAAAAACCAAGATATCTGTAGTCCAGTCTGCTGGGTTGGGCGGGGTTTTGAATATCAAAAAAAACTGTAAATTCATCTCGATTCTTTAGTTGTCCTTCCGGAAGGTTGATAACTAAATTTTGGCTTCGGAACTTTTCGCTTAAACTTACACGTTTTATAAGTTCATCTCCCACTAAAATATTGATGTTAACAGGCACACCGTCTTCTCGAATAAACGGTTTAACCCTCATTCTCAATATAAGATCTTCCGGAGCCTTTTCAGATAGTCGAATATTCAAGCCAGCTAATTTCCCAGATGACCAAAAGTTGTATGCATCTGATTGCCAGCAAAAAACCGGCAATATTCCTTCCTGTCTGAAATCACTTGGTGCTAAAACACTCCCTAGGCTATACGTCGTATTTATTCCTTCAGGTTTGCTAAGTTTTATATTTAGAAGTGCGAGTCTATTCTCTTCAACAAAATTTACTACTTTTGTAGTAACCGTCACATCTGCCCAACGAATCTCACCTGTCAGACGATCATGGAATTCCCGGGAAAATATATCACCTAGAGAAACCCTTGAAGGCTTACCAGCCTCCAGCAGGGTTGAGGTCAATAGAGTATTTTTAAGATAAAATTGAACGGAAGTATCTTGAGAGGAAGTCAACCATAGATTCGGCGTTGGTTTTAATTTGCCGGTCTGATACAAAATCAGGCTATCTTTTTGAATCGAATCTTTAACAGGGGTATCGTAGCAATGTTCTAAGTCTTCACCGACTCTAAATAGGAAATTGCCTTGTTTGTCACTCTCTGAAAATCGTGCAGGCATCATGAATTTGCTAACAATCAGTATAGGCTTCTCCAACGGAAACCACATTGCTAGTTTGGATAAAGTAAACTGATGCGGGGAAGCTACTAAATTGCCAAGAGAGAAAAGAACATGCCCTTGTAGAATGATAGAAAAAACTACACATAAAAAAACCATAAAACGTTGAGTGTTGCCTTTTTCACTAATTAACCAAGGATTGTTCTTCGATTTTGATAAAGTCAATGCAAGTATTAAGACCGGTAATGCTTGCATGGTGTACCGAGGTCCGTACGTCCCTGCTCCTCCATACCCATTCGTAGGGAAAACTAGCCAATTAATCGTGAGATAGATAAGAAACCCACTTGCCACTAAGAAGCTTCGCAATGTAAGCCTAACCAGCAATAGGTAAGCTATAAAAACGAAGCCAGGAAAATAAACAAACATTCCCGTGTGTCTTCCAATTAAAGAATCAAGAATTTTTTCCGGAAAAATAGCAATGTTATCTCTAAGTATTGATATTAAAGAATTGACTTCAAATACCTTTTCCGTGAGAGTCTGTCGAGGGAGTCCCGACCAACCGGATTCCAATGGAAAATTACCATTAATCGGTTTGACATAAAATCTTAGACCACTGTAAGCCGATAGACTTCCGTCTTGTAGCAAATGAATCGAGGTAGGTATTAGCCAACCTAGAATTATGCAAGCTACAAGCATGGGTACGGTGACTAATGTCTTGTGCGAAGGCCTGGCTAAAATGATGCACGCTACTAATATTACTAATGTAGGCTTCTCATACACGACAAGACCTAAGATGACAGCACCGATATATTTATTTAACAGCAATGCCCTCACTTTACCAGGGTGTTCTAACACGAGGAAACCACCGAGAAACAGTAGTGTCGCTATGAACAAGTCTGGGTGGGCTACTGGTGCCCACGCAAGAAATGGACTAAAAATTAAAAAGCAGCAGGTCATTATTATTGCGTTTAACGTACCTGAAGTAACGCTAAGTATTTTAATACTTAGTGCAGCGATCAAAGATAAGCAAAGAAAATTGGCGACAAGAAACCCAGTGATGCCGAACGCACCAACAAAAGGTGAAGCATATATGGAATAAAGAATAGGTTTTGCATAGTAGAGAGTATTATCTATCCCCACTTTTAAAAAAGCGCCAGTTGGGCCATTTACTGCAGGCATATATTCACGGAATCTGGACAGATCTGTAAGATCATATACCCAATCACCGTCTTCCCAGACACTAGTAGCCGCTAAAATATGAGTTGCTTCATCACCATATAGTTTCCTATCTTCATTGTTGGGCATCTGCTGTAATGTATATACGAAGAGCACAATAATAAAAAAGCAAAAGGCTGTTATCGTTAAGTTCTGGGAACTCCAAAGAGACTTTAGTTTAGGTGTATTTGTCACGACTTAATCTGACACTTCTCTTGAAAAAGATAAGGGTTACCGATTTGATGGAAGTACCAACTAATCATCAAACTGAAAGGGGTAACCCCCTCATGTTTACAAGCAATGAAAGAATTATTAGGCACAAAGTAGGTTTGCTCATTCTTGCCGAAGATATGGGTAATGTATCATTGCCGCAAAACATGCAAAATACGGTCCTTTTGATTGCAAGGGAGGGCCAGCACGTTTATGTTTTCCAGCTGGTTTTTAGGAACGTAGTCCCCCAACTCGCAGAGATTATTCTCTAGTTTATAAAGCTCATATTGAAAATCTCTTAGAAGGGCTATGTATTCAGAAGCACTTGAGCCAGCTTGATTAAGCCAATATTCATTAACTTCTGTTAGGACTATGGGTGCATCGCGGTTTAATAATTGCTCCATTCCTCGAATAGCTTTTGGCTCGTGCCCTTCGATATCAATTTTACAAAAATCAACTTTATCTAACCGGATGTCGTCAATTTTAGTGGCTTTGATAATGTTTGATCCATTACTGTCAGCTACGATCATACCTGACGCAATTCCAACACGAATATCAAAATTCGAATCAGAGATTGCTATGTTATGAATCTTTACGCGATCTTCCCAATTGTTTTCTGCGACGTTTGTTTCTAATAATTCGAAGCTTTGGTTAAATGGTTCAAAGGCATTGACCTCGCCTCCGGGTCCAATCAGATTGGCCATCAAACAGGTATAAAAGCCGGTTTGTGCACCTATATCGAGACAATGCATATCTGGACGCACAACTCTTTGCAAAATTGAAACTGTTTCTGGTTCGTATAAACCCGCAGCCATCCTGGTTCCCATTTCCCGATCAGACGAATTGAACCAAAATCGAAATCCGTTTACATCACTCATAAAACGCAATCCAGATGGAATCAAGTCAAATCGTCCTCTAAATTCCTGAGAACTAAGCAACGTATCTAAAAATTCTCTCCAAGTACTTTCGTTCTCTGCGAGACTTAATAGTTCGGAAAATTGAGGCATTCGTCCCAATATAATCCTGTAAGCAAAAAATTTATTGACTAGAAGTGCTGTTTGACCAATTTCAATAGGTTGATCATTTGCTAGTAATTGGGAATATTCAGAAATCAATCGATTATGTAGTTGCCAAGTCATTTGTTTTTGAATCCTAAATAACTCGAAATATCAACATTATATTTTATAGCCCCACGTTCAAAATTATCCCAAAACCCTAGGGTGTTTTTCCAATGACATTCTTTTTGAAATAACACTTCATACATTTTTGGGTGTTTGGCCAAGAGTAACGGATCTTTTTCAAAAAAACGTGCGCGGGTTGTAGCTGACTCCCGTTCATTTTTTCGAGATTGCGCGGGATGAAAAATACTAACGTCATTAGCGTATGGCACATCACCGACTTCCAACATTCTCCAGCCAAGGTCGGTATCTTCCCTAAAATGTGGCTTATCAAACTGGAGGTCAAACCCTCCAAGTTGTTGGAAAGTCCCACTTCGCACCAATAAATTTGCTGTCATAAAGCCAATTCCTTCAAAACCGATATTGGTGACTTGCCGCCAGTCATCGTCATCTGGGTGGTCGGAAACAATTGAACCTTCGACACCAACAACGGTTTTATCCAGAAAATACTTGCGGGCGTTAATCAACCAAAATTTATCAGGTCGACAGTCATCATCGGTAAAGGCCAGCACTTCACCCTGAGCAAGAGCCGCGCCGGTATTACGTGCTCGAACAGCTCCTTTAACTGGTGAGTGGTAATACAAAACAGGGAATCCAAACTCTTGTTCGGAACCAATCCATTGTTTTGAACTTTGATCAACAATAATTACTTCAAAATCACGTTCTAATTGTCCCTGCAGGCATCGCATAAGATCTTCTAGCTGGTCATGTCTTTCGTAGGTTGGTATTACCACTGAAAACAGAAGGGTAGGTTGGCCTGCGAGTTTGTGTCGTTGTTTTAAAATAGTACCTGTCTGAAAGCTTATTCTCTCCCATGAATAGCCATCTTCTACACAAATTCTGGCACTTTCACCAATAGAATTTCGTAATTTAACATCTTGTAATTGGCGGATTGCGATAACAAACGAAGTGGCAACTGCATCACAAACTAAAATTGCTTTTTCCGTTCCAGTTTCAATTCCACGCGCTCCAATTGCAGTTGTGACTGTTGGTAGCTTGAGTGCCATGAAATCAAACATTTTAATATTTGTTCCTGAACCAGAAAACATTGGGTTCACAGCGATATCAGCTGCGCATAACCATTGATGCTTCTCCTGCTCGTCTATAGCTCCAGTGATAATGACATTGTCACGTTTGGAGGCTATATGTGTTCCTACGCCCCCAGCAATAACAAATATTACTTCAGGCATCGCTTTCGAAAGTTCCTGTGCTATGAATTTGGCGGCATCTAAGTTGGGGCCGTAAGGGCTGCCAATAAAAATTGCTATAAGCCGGTTTTCGTCGAGCTGTAAGGTGCTTTTTGCTTTTATTTTCGCTTTCTGATCAGGAACTTCACCTTCAAAAGCCATCACACCGTTAGGTGCAACTCGTATTTTGTCAAATGGAAATTCGTACACTCGATTAAATCTGCACATATCTTCCTGTGAGCAAGCCAATATCAAATCAGCTCGGCGACCGAGGTTATACTCATCTTTGATAACGTTCTTAAGCAATTCAGCTTCTGTAGCATTTTTATCATCTAACAGTTGTGCTCGAAGATAACCTTCGACGTTTTGAGAGTCATAAATGACTGTTTGAGTTTGAGTAAGTGAGTCAGCAAGTAGTGGGTACACCCAAGGATGTGAAAAAACGACAACATCAGCAATCTGGATAGCATCTTTAGCAGCTTCAAGGTAACTGGTAGAGAGATGACCAAGTTGGCTAAATGCAATATCTATTACCGTTTTGCCATTAGCGTCCTTACTCAACGATTGAGCGGCTGCATGATGCTCATCGCTTAGTGGCACAACGACCTCTTCAAGCGAATTGGTCAGTTGGTGTTTACGATACGATTCACCAGGCCAGTCATACGAACCTACGTAGTGGCAGTTTATATCTTCACCCAAATTATGGTAAAGACCCAGCAAGCGTAGACGACTACCACCAATAGCAGGCGTAATTGGTTGCATATCAATTACAGCAATATTTGTGTTCGGGATTGGGTTCTCGTTCGTGGTTTCAATTGCTGCCTGCACTAATTGTGTTGCAACAGCAGTCCAGGACATTGAGCTTACACGTGCCTTTCCTTCTTCACCCATAGATTGGGCTTCATCACGATGCTCATATATCCATTCGAGCGCCTTACACAAACTATCAGGGCTGGGTTGGCACACCAACCCATTTTTGCGGTGCTTGACAAAGTAGGTGGGTTCACCCGAATCACAACAGGTCACTACAGGCTTGCTACTGGCAAAGGCCTCCAATGTGATATAACCGTAGTCTTCCCGTTTTGGCACAAATGGTACTGCTAACGAATTCGCGTATAGTTCAACCAGTTTTTCGTCACTTACACGTCCAAGGAACTTTATGCGTTGATCAGAACCTGCAAGTTCTTTTAAATCGTTTTCTGCTTCACCGGTTCCTGTAATAATAAGTTTCAAAGGCTTTGTAGATAGTTTAATGGCGTTAATAATCAGATCTACGCGTTTCCAAACATGTAGTCGCCCTGGAAGAAAAAAGTAGTCGCTCTGGCCATCACACCTGAAGCCGTCAAGGCCTAATGGTGGATGTATAACTTCAGGTCTTATTCCACGCCAACGATAAAGCCGGTTCGCTACTTCATGTCCAATAGCAAACTTTGCTTTTACGCCAGTTATTGCCTTGGTGTCAAGAATATGTAACTTCGAACGTTGGGAGTAATGTTCCAAGTTCGCATTTGGAAAGTTCTCGTAAAACATATCATCAAACACTCGGACTGTATGAATGAGATACATAATGTGGCAGGGATGAATAACAGCATATGTAGGGGTTTTGGTCGATATAACTATATCGTATTTGGACAAATCCAACGCGTTGCAGTATGCATAATTCTTCACGATGTTTTCAAACGTGGATTCATCAGCAGGTACAGATATCACCTCTACAATACAACCAATTTTACGCAGGCCATCAACTAAACCTTGGTAAAGTCTCTCAGCACCACCTAACTCCCCACTCGTAGAACCTGCCACGAGGACCGCTACATTCTTGTCTGAAAATGAGTGGGGTGACTCGATTGTTGTTTTTTTACTCATTATGTATTCATCTTGGCGTTTGCTAACTCTGTTCTTATTCGTTTAAGAATTTCATCGGTTGATAAATTCTCACCCCCAACACTTTCATTTAGTGATGGTGAAGTTTCATTATATGGGTCAAATGTAATAGTACTTTTTGAAGTTTTAGTTGCAATCTGTTTTTTCTTCGAGTCGAATGGCTTCCATAGTTTTCGTAGTGGCAGGGTGACGCGCCAAGATTTGCTTTTGTAAACACTTCTTAACTCAATCTTTAATCGTTCAGCTTCAAGCTTCCAATACAAGTTGGTGTGGTGGAGTTTGTTGACCTGCTTTTTATGATCTGTGAGCGCTACAGTAACTTCCTGCAGTTCTGTTTCTTTATCACTCAGTTGCTCATCCCGTCGAACTGACTCCGTCCGCATTTTCTCGACTTGCACTTCCAGCGTATCGATTTGTCGCTTGTTACCTGAAAGTTTTGTGGCAACTTCAAACAGTTGGGTGTCTTTTTCGGTCAGTAACAACAAGAGTTCCTGCAGTTTTGTTTCTTTGTTGCGTAATAGTTCATCCCGTTGAATTGCATTTTCTAGCAATAATGTAACTTGAGTTTCTAACTGTTTACGCTGTTGCTCAGTTTCCTTGTGGACAGACTCAAGCACCTGTTGTTGTTTCTGAGTGGCTACTTGTGAAGTTTGAATATTGGCGATTTGATTATGTAACGAACTGCTGGAATTTCCGCTTAAAACAAAGTTGTCAAAAACATTGGGTGGAATTGCCAGGTTTTTTTTAAGTTTTTTATGCTCATTAGCCAGGTAATAGCGATTCAAACCGTCGAAATAGGCGAATTCATAATCCGCAGCCAATAAGATTGGTTCCCAACTTTCATAGTCTTCGGTTGGTAAATTTGGCAGAGTAGATTCGACTAAACATATCCATGGCCTGATTTTTCTCAAATCCAAACCTTGCAGAACTGACTCCTCAGCACCCTCAACATCAATTTTCAGAAAGTGTATGTCTGGGTTTGGGTGTTGCTCGCAAATAGTTGATAGTTTGGTCACTGGGACTTTGTACTTATTTATCTTATACCCACGCTCCCGAGCGTGCCTTTCCGCGATTGACTTATCCATAGTAGAAAGTCCGGTGCCGATGACTTCGTAAAAATCCGACTCTCCTTTATGACTCCCGGCAGCCAACTGCAAATTAATATCATCCGGACGTTCCTGCTGGAGTTTTTCAAACCACTCCTTGACCGGCTCGATGTTGATACCTCGCCAGCCCGAATCATAAAAAGACTTTGTAACTGAATCGATCACGGGGTCATTTGCGCCAACATCTATATAAAAGCCGTTTTTCACATCTTTGAGAGCGCGATGAAGAATGACATCTTCGAAATTTTGAGCGTATGAGATAAAGGTCATAATGTAATTTCTTTAATCGGATAAGGACTTTATGTAAGAGTTGTATTTTTCGAGAACCAGATCAGGTTTGCCTTCGCTTGCAATTTTTCCTTCTTTTAACCAAATAACTCTGTCACATATGCTCCTGATTTGCGGGTCGGAGTGAGACACAAATACAACTGTTTGGCTGCCTGAAATACGTTTCCTTATGGCTTTTTCGGCCTTTTCTCTGAACTGGGCGTCACCTACGCTAAGGACTTCATCGATTAGCATCGTATCAACGTGTGTCAAAAGAGCCGTACTAAAACCCAAGCGTGCACGCATACCTGAGGAGTAGGTTTTTACTGGTTTTTCGAAAGAGTCCTCCAATTCAGAAAATGCTTTAATATCTTCAAGATGCAATTCAGCTTGTGAGTGTTTTGCACCCTGCAGCATGGCTGCCAGCTTTGCGTTGTCTCGTCCTGACAGTTGAGGCTTGAAACCGAGTCCTATTGAGAGGAGTGCTGCTGACGTGTCATTTCGTTGCCTGACTGTCCCGCTTGTCGGGTCAATAATACCTGCCATAATGCGCAAAATCGTCGTTTTACCTACGCCGTTCTTGCCGATTATGCCAAGAGTTTCACTTTCATAGACATTGAGTGATACCGAATCCAGTACCTGGTGAACTTCGTGTTCAAATGCAGATTTTTTGGACTGAAAGTTTAATGTTACATTTTTCAGTTCCAGCATGACTAGCTTGTCATCTTTTGTCATGCGGTAAGAGCCTTTAATGCAAGTAATTTGCTTTGTTTCCGCATGAAAACAACCATCAACGCAGTGATTGTTGCAAAAAACATTCCAATTTGCACAAGGCGTGCCAAGTCCGGTACGGTTTGGTGCATAAAGACTTGACGATAAGCATCCAACACTACGGCCAGTGGGTTGAACGTCAAGACCAATTCTGTCATATGTGGATCCTGCAATTCCCGAACATCCCAAAAAACGCCGGAGGTGAAC
>PVMS01135673.1_pt1 | contig 15462 bp, 10 predicted proteins | sample 1853461 | NCBI WGS metagenome assembly PVMS01 (sample SAMN08582032, study PRJNA380276) | Marine sediment metagenome, whole genome shotgun sequencing project. | isolation source: ocean sediment barecode stripped | collected 2017 | reverse complement strand
GTGGCCAAGTATGATCACTCGGGCGAGCTTTTGCAGAAGTGGACTGAACTTGGCGAGCGTACAGTAATTACATCCATAGCCATAAAAGATAACAAGGTGTACGTCGCAGATGCAGGTAACCGAAGGGTGGTGATCTACTCCGAGAAAGGGGAGATTGCCGGCGAGTTTGAAGGAAAATCGGAGACCGAAGCCGGGCATGGCTTTATTGTGCCCAGCCCCAATTTTGACCTGGCCGTTAACAGTTTTGGCGAATTGTGGGTGGTAAATCCGGGTAAGCACGCCATTGAGAACTACAGCGATGATGGCCGTATGCGTGGATTCTGGGAGAACGCATCTTTTAAAATTGATGGATTCCTTGGGTGTTGTAACCCGGCACGAATTACGGTGATGGATGATGGCTCTTTTATAACCAGCGAAAAAGGCATGGTCAGGATCAAAATTTATGATCAGTCGGGTCAACTTAAAAGTGTGGTTGCTCCTCCCGACCTCTTTGTGGAGGAGGGGAAAGCGCCAGATGTGTGTGTGGACGAAAAAGGGGTGGTCTATGCACTCGATTTTGATAAGGATGTGGTAAGGGTTTTTGAACCCATTTAGTTTCAGAAGGAAGCATTGTAAACCAGAGATGATGGACAGACGATATTTTATACAACAGATTGGAAGGGGCACCCTTTTGGCTGCGCTGGCAGCTTTGGTGGGTGTACTTGTTTCAAGGCGTCAGGTGGTCGGGGATCAGGATTGTTCAGCCAATTTTCAGTGCAGAAATTGCAATAAACTGACGGGTTGTGAATTGCCCGAAGCGGTAAAAACCAAAGTTGATGGCAGAGAAGGATAAAGGTTTAAGCAGAAGAAAATTTATCAATGACGGGGTAAGGCTCACCCTGGGATTGACTGTGGTGGGGACTGCCGCATTCTCTTTGAAACGATCCGCCTCAGGGAAAGACTATGTTTGGCAGATCGATCCTTTAAAATGTACCCAGTGTGGACGTTGTGCCACCGAGTGCGTGAAATCCGATTCTGCTGTAAAATGCATACATGCATATGACCTGTGCGGTTATTGCGATTTGTGTGGCGCGTACTTTAAGCCTGGAGCAAAACTGCAGACAGGGGCGGAGAATCAACTATGTCCCACTGCAGCCATACAAAGAAGGTTTATCGAAGAGCCCTATTTTGAATATGTGATTGATGAGGAACTCTGTATCGGATGTGCCAAATGTGTAAAAGGGTGTTCTGCTTTTGGGAATGGGTCCCTTCACTTACAGATCAGGCACAACCTTTGTTTAAACTGCAACCAATGCGCCATAGCCACTTCATGTCCGTCTGATGCCATCAGTAGGAAGCCGGTGGATGACCCGTACATCATTAAAGGTAATATCACCATAGAGAAGGAAGGTTAATATGATCAAAAGAATCTCAACAATTGTTTATCTGATTCTTCTTTTGCCCCTCCTGACAGGCGATTTCCTAGAGGCACAGCAGAGGTTTCCCAAACCTGAATTTGATACAGGATATGTGCAACCCAGCCCAACCACTCCCGAACCCAGGTCCATGGCCATGGAGTATTTTGATGTTTTTGTTCTTCTGGCGGTCCTTTCACTGGCATCCTGGCTGGCTATTAAAAAACGATCCCGGAGGGGATTGCTATGGTTATCTGTATTTTCATTAATCTATTTCGGGTTTTATCGGGACGGTTGTATCTGTTCCATAGGGGCCATACAGAATGTGGCTCTATCCATATTTGATCCGGGCTATGCCATATCCATTACGGCACTGCTCTTTTTTGTTCTGCCACTGCTATTTGCCCTCTTTTTTGGAAGGGTGTTTTGTGCATCGGCATGTCCGCTGGGTGCCATACAGGATCTGATTGTGATCAATCCCATTTCAATTCCCAGCTGGATCCGGAAAACATTGGGTTTTATACCCGTTATATACCTGGGACTATCGGTGTTACTGGCGGCCACAGGAAGTGATTTTCTTATCTGCCGGTATGATCCCTTTGTGGGAATATTCAGAATGGATGGGCCATTTCTGATGATTTTCCTGGGAATTACCTTTTTGCTCCTTGGAATGTTTTATGCCAGGCCCTACTGCCGGGTATTTTGTCCATATGGTGTATTGCTGAGCTGGATGTCGAAATTCTCAAGGAGGCACTTGTCCATTACTCCATCAGAGTGTATTAAATGTAAGCTCTGTAAGGACTCTTGTCCCTTCGATGCAATAGAGGTACCTGTGAAACAGGAGTACAGAACTCCTGAGGTGAGCAGGAAGAACCTCAAAAGATTTATCCTTTATGTGGGATTGATTCCTGTGCTAACGGTTTTGGGCGGATGGATTGGTTCAAAATCACATATCTTCCTGAGCAGGGTGCATCCTGATGTATATCTGGCCGAGTTGATGATCAGTCGGCCCGAGCTTAGAGCGGATGAAGAGAATCTGGATATTCAGGCATTTCTTGAATCGGGTGATACATTTGAACAACTGGTGGAGGAGGCCTCTCTGATCAGGGAAAAATTCAGAATCGGAGGATGGGCTCTGGGAGGGTTCATCGGTTTGGTACTGGGGATTACGCTGATGAATCAGGTGGTATTCCGCCGCCGGGAAGATTATGAACCCCATAAAGGCGATTGCTTCTCTTGTGGGCGATGTATGGATTATTGCCCGGTTGAATAAGTCGAAAGTCAAAAGTCGAAAGTAAAAGGTTAAAAGTATAGTTAGATGGATAAGGATAAGAATATAAAAATAGCAAACAGGGTAGCTCTGATTTCTGGGATATTCTGTGGAGTGGTGGCTTTGCTGCTGATTCTGAATTTCTGGCACATGAGGAAGCATGAACCGCTGGAGAGTGCTACCATTGAAGCTCTGGTGGAACGACTGTCCAATGAGCCCAACAGTGAAACCCTGAAGGAGGAGATCCGGAGTTTTGATCTGTTGGCCCGAAAGGCCTACTTCACCAGCCGCTGGCAGATTAAGACAGGGACCTATCTTTTGCTGATAGGCGGTATTGTTCTGGCTATTTCCCTGAAAATATTTACCGATCTGAGGGCTAAAATCGAACTGCCGGAGGATCTCACCGAGGAGTTGCTTAAGGCACGATCCAATGCACAATACTGGTTATTTATGACTGGAGGGTTGGTGTTGGGTCTTTCACTGGTGGCAGCCCTGTTAAGCAATGATTATCTGAAATCATACCAGTCCATGGGAGTGACCCAGGAAGCAGAGGCTGAAAAAAGCAATGTGGAGGTGATTGAGGTATTTCCCGCACCACAGGCTGAGGCTGAAACCGGAAATGACGGCGCGGCATCTGAAGTGGAAATGGCTGATCCTTTGGGATCAGAAACTCCCGAGGCTGCCGTTGCCTCTACCACTGAGGAAACTATTGCTCCTTCAAGCTTCTCTAAAGAGGATTTTAAAAAGAACCAGGCAAACTTCAGAGGATATATGGGATTGGGAGTCTCCTACCATAAAAATATACCTGTAAGCTGGAATGGATCCACAGGGGAGAATATTAAATGGAAAGTGGCCACCAGCAAACGTGGATATAATACTCCAGTGATATGGGGGGATCATATTTTTATCTCTGGAGGGGACACTCAGTCGAGGATTGTGGCATGCTACAACCGTCATACGGGACAATTGGTATGGGAAAAAGAGGTGAAGGATATTCCCGGTTCCCCTGCTTCTCTGCCCCGGGTTACAGATGATACCGGACTGGCTGCACCAACCATGGCAGTGGATGGACAAGGGGTGTATGCCATTTTTGCCACGGGTAATGTGGTTGCTTTCGACCTGGCAGGAAATATGCTGTGGGGACGCAACCTGGGTGTGCCAAAAAATCATTATGGGCACTCTTCCTCGCTTCAGGTATGGGATGGCAAACTGATCATTCAGTATGATACCAATACCAAAGGAAGGATGCTGGCACTCAATACTTCCAACGGTGAATCCATATGGGATGTGGATCGTCCGGTACATATTTCATGGGCTTCCCCTGCTTTGATTGAGGTGGACGGAAAAATACAGATTGTGACCTCTTCCGATCCCTTTGTAATGGGGCACGATTTGCAAACGGGTGCTGAAATTTGGAGGGTGGAAGCCATGATGGGAGAAGTTGGACCTTCGGTGGCCTATGAGGATGGCCTTGTCTTTGCCTCCAACGAATATGCCCGATTGGTAGCTGTGGAACCTAAGCCTGGTACAGAGTATACCTGGGAGGACGACGAATACTTGTCAGAGGCTGCCAGCCCGGTGGCTTACGACGGGTTGCTCTACCTGGCCACCTCTTATGGGGTACTGGTTTGTTACGATACAAAAACAGGGGAGAAACAGTGGGAAAAGGAGTTTGATGAAGGCTTTTACTCTTCTCCCATGATTGCAGACGGAAAACTATATATCGTTGACCTGGCCGGAATCACCCACATTATCAAAGCAGGTCGCGAGGGTACAGTGATTGGCGCGCCTGAACTGGGTGAGGGTGGATATGCATTGCCGGTATTTGCCGATGGTCTGGTCTACCTCAGGGGATCAGAACACCTGTATTGTATTGGGGAATAAAACTTGTGGAACAAGTTTTATTCCGTTAATAGGTTAATAGGTTAATAGGTTAATAAGTTAGTGGTTAATAAGTTAATGGATAACAGGAGTGATTAGGTGGATGTAGAAATTAGAGAGATTGATCAAATGGTGGAGGAGCTGGGGAAGCAGCCTAGTGCTGTAATTCCGGTTCTGCAAGCCATCCAGAATAAGTATAATTTCCTCCCGGAGGAGGCTTTGAGGAGGGTTTGTGAAATTTCTGAGATCACACCAGCCCAGATTGTGGGTGTGGCCAGCTTCTATTCTCAATTCAGGTTTACGCCCGCAGGTGAGCATATGATAAAGGTGTGCGTGGGCACAGCCTGTCATGTGAAGGGGGCTGAACAGGTTTATGATGCCATGAAGCGTCAGCTGAAGCTGGATGAATCGGAGGACACCACTGAATCGAGGCAGTACACCATCGAAAAGGTCAATTGCCTGGGATGTTGTACCCTGGCACCTGTGGTTCAGATCGATGAGGTCACCTACGGGCATGTAAGCACGGCTAAGGTGGGATCCATTCTGGCCGATTTTGAGCAACAGAAAGAAACCTCAGGTAAGAAACGTTATAAATATGCGGACGGAAGTGAGGTTAAAGGGGAGATACGCATTGGACTTGGTTCATGCTGTGTGGCCAGTGGAAGCGATGAGATCCGGGATGCAGTGAAAGATACCATTGACAGGAACGGTCTCAATGTGAAGTTAAAGCATGTAGGATGTGTGGGCATGTGTCACCAGGTTCCCCTGGTGGAAATTGTTCCCACCGAGGGAGAGACCACGCTCTATTCCAAGGTGAAAGCGGCCGATGTGGAGCAGATTGTAGAGGCGCATTTTCAACCCGATGGCTTCTTTAAAAAGATAAGCAGTCGCCTTCTCAGAGCTGCGGATAATATACGAGACGACAGCCGTTGGATGGGTGTTGACCGCTACTCCCTGGATGTGAGGGAGAAGCATGTTTCATCTTTCCTGGGCAAACAGGTTCCCATGGCCACTGAATTCAGGGGGGTAATCAATCCCATTGACGTTGAAGAGTACAAGCAGCGGAATGGATTCCGGGGAATGGCCAGGGTACTAAAGGAAATGACTCCGGTAGAGGTGGTTGATGAGGTCATTGAAAGTGGAATCAGGGGCCGGGGCGGTGCTGGTTTTCCTTCGGGACAGAAGTGGAAGATTGTGTCTGAGAATCAGAGTGATACCAAATATATCATCTGCAATGGTGATGAAGGGGACCCTGGTGCATTTATGGATCGGATGTTACTTGAATCCTACCCCTATCGGATTATTGAAGGAATGGTGGCTGCAGGATATGCAGTAGGAGCCACCGAAGGAATATTATACATCAGAGCCGAATATCCACTGGCAGTGAGCAGGGTGGTTGAGGCAATAGATATTTGCAGGGATCAGGGTTACCTGGGTAAAAATATCATGGACAGCGGGTTTGATTTTGATCTGAGTGTATACCAGGGTGCCGGTGCTTTTGTCTGTGGAGAGGAGACTGCACTGATTGAATCCATAGAAGGGAAACGTGGATTTCCCAGGATCAGACCCCCTTTCCCCTCAGCCGAAGGTCTATGGGGAAAACCCACGCTGGTTAACAATACAGAGACTTTTGCCCAGATAGCTTATATCCTGAAGAATAAACCGGGGTCATTCAATAAGGTGGGTACAGGTACATCCAGGGGAACCAAAGTTTTTGCCCTTGCAGGGAAAGTGGCCAGAGGCGGATTGATTGAGGTTCCCATGGGCATGACCGTCAAAGAGGTTGTGGAGGAGATCGGTGGAGGAGTGGCCGGAGGCCGATCCTTTAAAGCTGTGCAGATTGGCGGACCTTCTGGAGGATGCGTCCCGCACTGGAAATCGGATACGCCCATTGATTTTGAATCCCTTAAAGAAGTGGGTGCCATGATGGGATCGGGGGGATTGGTTGTGTTGGACGATACCGATTGTATGGTGGATATCGCAAGGTATTTTCTGACTTTCACTCAGAATGAGGCTTGCGGGAAGTGCAGTTTTGGTCGCATTGGAACCAAGCGAATGCTTGAGATTCTTGAAAAAATCACACAGGGGAAAGGGACTCATAAGGACCTGGAGAACCTTGAACAGCTGGCCGAATGGACCAGCAAAGGCAGTCTGTGCGGACTATGCCGTACCGCACCCAATCCCATTCTCTCCACATTAAGGTATTTCAGGGATGAATACGAGGCTCACCTAAATGGCACTTGTCCTGCTGGAAAGTGCAAGGAGTTGATTAGTTATGAGATTACAGATGACTGCATAGGATGTACACTTTGTGCCCAGGATTGCCCGGTGGATGCCATCGCATTTAAACCACATGAAAAGCATGAAGTGAACAATGAGTTATGTATTCAGTGCGATGGATGCAAGCAGGTTTGTCCTCAGAATGCAGTGATAATAAAATAGTTATGGGTTACATATGGCTTTGCCATGTTACAGGTTACAGCTGGCTTCGCCAGGTTACAAAATAGTAAATGATAAAACTTAAGATAGATAGACAGGAGGTTGAGGCTGAGAGCGGCAGGGTGTTGATGGAGGTGATCCGGGAAACAGGTATTGATGTGCCTTCCATGTGTTACCTGAAGGATGCGGCTCATTTCACCTCGTGCATGGTGTGTGTGGTGAAGGATCAAAAGAGTGGTCGATTGATTCCATCCTGTTCCCTGAAGGCAGAAGATGGCATGGATATCATCTCCATGGATGAGGAGGTGAAGGAGGCCAGGAGAACATCCCTAGAATTGTTGCTCAGTGAACACGTGGGGGATTGTGAAGCACCATGCCAGATAACTTGTCCCGCACATATGGATATACCTCTGATGAACCGTCTGCTGGCTGAAGGTAACTTTTCAGAAGCATTGAAGGTGGTCAAGAAGGATATTGCCTTACCTTCTGTCCTGGGTAGGATCTGTCCTGCCCCTTGCGAGGGAGCCTGTCGAAGGAAGTCCATCGACGAACCTGTATCCATTTGTCTCCTGAAACGTTATGCAGGCGACCATGACATGGAATTAGATTCAAATTGGATGCCCGAGAAATCGCCTGAAAGCGGGAAGAGAGTAAGCATCATTGGGGCTGGGCCGGCTGGACTGGCTGCAGCTTATTACCTGGCACTAAAAGGACACACCTGCCAGGTATTCGATCGAAATGAAAAACCGGGTGGCAGCTTGATCAAGGAGGTTTCAGAGGAAGACCTTCCTGAAGAGGTGCTGCAAAAAGAGATTCAACTAATCGCCGATGCCGGAGTTGATTTTAAAATGGACTCAGAGGTTGATTCAGCAGCGTTTAAAGTTTTGTCAAAAAACAGTGATGCAATGATTGTGGCTGTTGGGAAGGGAGATAGTGGAGCCAGTGAGTGGGGATTGCCTATGCATGCCAGGGGAATTGAAGCTGAAAGTAAAACTTACCAGGTGGCTGATACCAAAGTCTTCGTAGTAGGCAGTGCACTCAAACCCGCCAAATTGGCGATCAGGGTATTGGGACAGGGCAAGGAAGCCGCTTTTAGTGTGGATCAATACCTGAATAAAAAGCCTGTTTCAGGTGAGCACTCCAGGTTTAATTCCCGTTTTGGAAAGCTGTTGCCGGCCGAGTATATGGAGTATTTGAAGGAATCTGTTGAGGGCCCCAGGCTTGAGCCAGAAGTTAAAGGCAGCGGTTTAAGTGCTAAGCAGGTGATGGAGGAGGCAAAGCGATGTTTGCACTGTGATTGTCGTGATATGCATAACTGTAGTTTGCGACTCTACTCTGAAGCATATAGTGCTGATCAGAAGCGGTTTAAATCTGAAGAGCGTCTATTATGCACCAAGCAGGACCAGCACGATCACATTATCTATGAACCCTCTAAATGTATTAAGTGTGGGATCTGCGTCCGGATCACAGAGAAATATAAGAATGATTTTGGCCTTACCTTTATTGGCAGGGGTTTTGATGTGGTGGTAGGGGTGCCATTTAATGAGACCATTGGCGCAGGATTAAAGGAAGCTTCGCTGGAGGTGGCAGATGCGTGTCCTACAGGAGCTATAAGTAGAAAGTATGCAAGTAGAAAGTAGAAAGTATGCAAGTAGAAAGTATGCAAGTAGAAAGTAGAAAGTATGCAAGTAGAAAGTAGGGCATGGGATTTGGATAAAGCAAACAGGCTGGGTTGGGTGATCTCCCTGGCAGGTAAGAGATGGAGTGCCGCTGCTATTGTTTTATTCCTTTTAATGACCCTGCTCGCATTTTGGCAGCGGGGGAAAACAGGTATGTAGATATGTTCAATTTACACAAGGGATATTCTTATTTGATGGTTGTGTTGCTATTGGCGGTAACATCCTACAATATTGAGGCTCAATCCGGCAAATGCTGGGGAAACTTCCGGGGTGATGTGAAGCTGACCGGGGTAAGCCATGCATCTTTACCCGACCAGCCAAGCATGCTATGGAATTTCAATACCACGGAGGGCATCATGGCCGCTCCTGTGGTATGTGACGGAATCATTGTGGTGGGTACTGTAAGAGGGAATCTCTATGGGATAAAAGACGATGGCACCCTGAAATGGAAAATTGTTACTGAAAACAGCATTGAAGCACCTGCACTGATTGTAGATGGGGTGGTCTATGTGGGGAATCTGGATGGAGTTCTATATGCAGTGGATCTTCACACAGGAGCCATTAAATGGACCTATCTTACAGACAATCAGATTATGGGATCACCTAACTACTTTAGCAAAGGGAAGGAGAAGGTGATTATGGTGGGAAGTTATGACTACTACCTCCATGGGGTGGATCCGGCCACCGGGAAGGGATTGTGGAAGTACGAAACCTACAATTTTATCAATGGTGCATGTGCCCTCTACAGTGGAATGGCTGTTTTTGGAGGGTGTGATGGATATATTCACCTGGTGGATGTCCTTACAGGGAAGGCGCGATCGAGTATGGAGATCTCCACCTATGTGGCCAGCTCGGCCTGCATTGATGGAGACCATGCCTTTGTTGGAGATTATGACGGAAGGTTTTCTGCTGTGGATCTGTTGAGTCAGAAGGTAAGCTGGACCTTTGAGAATAAACAGGCCAATCTGCCTTTCATTGGATCCCCGGCCCTGATTGGCGATCATGTCTTTATAGGAAACCGGGATAAATATGTCTACTGTTTGAACAAAAAGAGTGGAGAACTGGTTTGGAAGTACAATACAGGCGGAAGGGTGGATGCCTCACCGGTGGTGGTGGGCAACAGGCTGTTGATAGCCACTATGAGGGGGGACCTTTACCTGCTGGACCGAAAAACGGGAAAACCATTGTGGACCTATGAGCTGGGTACGGCGGTTAATTCCAACCCCGCAGTGGTAAACAACCGAATTTATGTGGCAGGAGATGATGGCCGGATCTACTGTTTAGGAAAGAAATAGGGCTCACTGATTACAGAAATTAAATAGCAGTATATGAATATCATGCATATTATCCCGGGCTCGGGAGGAAGTTTTTACTGCGGGAATTGCCTGAGGGATTCTAAATATGTGCAGGCCATGCGAAAATCGGATCACAGGGTGCGAAAACTGCCCATGTATCTTCCGCTCTTCGCGGATGAACACGATCTGAGCCGGGAAATTCCTGTTTTCTACGGTGCCATCAGCATATACATGAAGCAGCTCTTCCCCATATTCCGGAAGGCCCCTTCCTGGGTGGACAATGCGCTTAATTCCAAGCCCATGCTCAAACTGGCTTCAAAATATGCCGGATCGACCAGGGCAAAAGGGTTGGAGGAGATGACTGTCTCCATGTTGCTGGGCGAAGAGGGACAACAGAAAGACGAGCTGCAGCGTATGGTGGACTGGATTGTTGAAAATTGCGATCCGGATGTAATCCATCTCTCCAATGCCTTGTTGCTTGGCCTGGCGCAGCAATTATCGGAGCGGCTGGATGTACCTGTGGTATGTTCGCTGCAGGATGAAGATGTATGGGTGGATGTGATGAAACCTTCTGCCCGGGATAGCGTCTGGAAACTGATGTCCAATAAAGCCAAACATGTGACTTCTTTTATATCGGTCAGTGATTTTTATGCTGGAGTAATGAAGGATAAGATGGATATCCCCGATCATAAACTATCAACTGTCCACATTGGAGTTGATCCGGCTGATTATATCTTTAAACCTGTATCAGAGAAGAAACGAAACATTGGTTATGTCTCCCGCATGTGTTTTGGAAATGGCCTGGATATTTTGATTGATGCTTTTATCCTGTTAAAGAAGAAGGAGGGATTTGAGGATGTGGGACTGGTACTTACAGGAGGATCCACCGGGGATGATCGCAAATACCTTTCAGATATCAGGGGGAAGTTAAAGGAGCATGGCCTGCAGGAGCAAGTGGAATTTCATGAAGAGTTTGAGGAAGAGGGTTTAAGGGAGTATTTTGAAAAGGTATCTATGGTATCGGTACCGGTTCGAAATGGAGAAGCTTTTGGAATCTACCTGCTTGAATGTATGGCATCGGGAGTGCCGGTGGTGCAACCTGCCCTTGGTGCCTTTCCCGAGATTGTGAACCTTACTGAGGGGGGTGTAATCTATGAGCCAAATACCCCGGAGGTTCTGGCCGAATCATTGGAGGAATTACTGAATAATCCTGCCGAACTGGATCGCCTGAGCAAGGCTGGAAGGGAGGGTGTAGAGAAGCATTTTCACATTGATATTCAGGCAAGGAATATGGTGACTGCCTATGAGGATGCCATTTCAAAAACCAAAAATCTAATCCTTAATCATTCAGATGTTGCTGGATCTTGACCATATTACCAAAGGATTTGGCAACCCGGCCGATCCCAACTACCGTCCTGTCCTTAAAGACCTCAACATGAAGGTGGAGGAGGGGGAACGAATAGCCATACTGGGCCCTTCCGGATCGGGCAAAACTACGCTTTTGAACCTCATTGGTGGATTGGATTATCCCGATAGCGGCTCCTTGAAATTCCAGGGGAATGAAATCACGGGATACGCTTCTGGTGACATGGACCGGTACAGAAATCAGCAGATCGGATTTGTATTTCAGTTCCACCACCTGTTGCCACAGTGTACCCTTCTTGAGAATGTACTTATACCCACGCTTGTAAACCACACCAAGTCTGAAAGAGAGCAGAAGCTAAAGCGTGCAGGTGATCTGATGAAAAGGGTGGGAATATGGGATTTTCGTCACAAGTTGCCAGGGAAACTGTCCGGAGGCGAGTGCCAGCGGGCCGCTGTGGTAAGGGCCATGATTAATGCTCCTTCGGTTTTGTTGGCAGATGAGCCCACGGGTGCACTTGACAAAGAGAATGTGGATGTAATGGCCGACCTGCTTCTTGAATTAAATGAGAGTGACGGGCTTACCCTGCTATTGGTCACCCATTCCATGGACCTGGCAAAACGTATGGGAAAGATCCTGGAATTTAAGAATGGCAGGCTCGAGCAGGTTTAAACTGGGATCTATGAATGCGATCAGGTTTATAAGAAACAACCTTAGCTATTACCGAAGAAAGAACCTGTTGCTGGCTCTGGGAGTGGCCATCAGTGGAGCGGTTTTAACCGGAGCCCTGATGGTGGGTGATTCGGTGAAATACAGCCTGAACCAAATTGTGGAGCAGCGACTTGGAAACATCACCCATGTGGTAAAAGCGGGAGATCGTTATTTTACCCAGGCCTACACCACGCGAGTAGGGAAAGAACTTCAGCTTCCAGTCTCTTCCATCCTCCTTCAGGAGGCAAGTGCTACAGTCGAGGGGGGGCAAAAACGTTTAAACCATATCCAGGTAGTAGGCGTGGATCAGGGTTTTGACCATATGTCGGGTGTTACAGACCTCTATAGCCGCTTATCGGGCGACACCATCCTGATAAGCCGGAATTTATCAAACCGCCTCAATTTACAAACCGGGGATGAGGTTCTGTTGCGGATTGAACGGGCCAGTCTGATTCCACGAAACGCGCCATTTGTATCCGACGCAGAAAGTATTGTCACCCTAAGGGCAACTGTCCGTAGTGTAGTAGATGATGGGCAACTGGGACGCTTTAACCTGAAGGTTTCGCAGACTGCACCTTTTAATGTATTTATAGCCCGCTCCAGGTTAGAGGAGTTGATGGATTTTGATGGGAGGGTCAATGTAATGCTGATAGCGGCCGACCAGGGCATCGGAGACCACCGGATCCAGGAAGTACTCAATGAGCAGTTTACGGCTACTGATGCCGGATTGAAGATAAGGAGCGTTGAGGATCTAAGGCAATTGGAGGTAACCAGCGACAGGGTATTTATCGATGATATTTTATCCGATCCCCTTAGCCGGATCGAAGAATCTTCAGAAGGAATTCTCACCTATTTTGTAAATCAACTCTCTGCAGCAGGAGGATCTGCACCGTATTCCTTTGTTTCCACTCTACCCGGGAGCCAGCTGGATACAGACGAGGTAATTATCAACAGCTGGCTGGCCGAAGACCTGTCGGCCGGGGTGGGAGATACCATTCGCATGAGCTATTTTGTGGTGGGTCCCCTTCGTGAATTGAGCGAATCTTCAGAGACATTTATAGTTAAATCCATTGTGGCAATGGATGGCCGGTTTGGAGATGGGAAACTGATGCCCGATTTACCTGGCCTGTCCGATGCCGGGAATTGCCGGGACTGGGATACAGGAGTTCCCATTACCCTGGAGAGCATCAGGGATAAGGATGAAGACTACTGGGATGATTACGGGGGAATCCCCAAAGCATTTATCTCCATAAAAAAGGGGGAGGAGTTATGGAAAAACAGGTTTGGAACCTATACCTCCTTCAGATACAGCGCTGAGAATTTGAGCCCGGCCTCATTGGAGCAATCCTTGCTTGAAAATATAAATCCCGCCATGCTTGGGTTTACCCTGGAGGCTACCAGAACAAAGGGTTATGAAGCCGCAGGAAGCGGTGTGGATTTCAGTCAGCTTTTTGGCGGACTCAGTTTTTTTCTCCTGGTGGCCGGAATTCTTCTTACCGTTCTGCTTTTTTTGATGAACCTGGAGAGCCGGGAGGCGCAATTAAAAACCATGGTGGTGATGGGTATCCCGGTGAAGGTGATCCGGCGGATCATGCTGTGGGAGAGCATGACAGTGGCACTGGTGGGTGCGGTGGCAGGTTTGGGATTGGCCATTCTTTACAATCGCCTGGTATTTGTGGCCCTGAACGGAGTTTGGAAAGATGTGGTTCGAACCGATATGATGTATATGGATGTGAATCTATCTACATTGCTTACCGGCTTGCTGATCACACTGGCAGTAGCCTTTTTTACACTCCACTTTCCCCTGACCCGTAAATTGAAAAAACTCTATCCAGCGCGCCCCGGAAGAACAAAGTCGGGGGAAGCAAAGAGCAGAAGATCCAAACAACGACTTTTTGCTGCTGGTTTTGTGCTGTTTGGATCGGCCGGCATGGTTCTGATCGGGACACAATTAGTCCGCTTAGAGGTCGTAAATGTACCTGTTTTCTTTGCTGCCGGGGGATTGCTTCTAATCTCATCTATCCTGTTTTTTATCTGGTTTCTGGGCAGGAATGAGGTACAGGATGAATCTGGAATTACACCTTCCCTTTTAAGTAGAAAAAATGCCCGCAGGAACCAGACCAGAAGTATCAGTATCGTTAGTCTGTTTGCCATTGGTGCCTTTCTGGTCATCTCTACTGGCAGCAACCGCAAAGATCTGTTTGCCAATTCGGACGATCCTTCCAGCGGTACGGGAGGATTTCTTTACCATGCAGAGTCCACAGTACCCGTATTAAGGCAATTGAACAATCCAGAGGTACGTTACGACATAGGTCTTGAAGAGAACTATTCATTTGTTCAGTTCAGGAAGGCTGATGGGGATGATGCCAGCTGCCTGAACCTGAATAAGATTATTAATCCACAGATATTAGGTGTGGATCCGGTCAGGCTGGAGGGAAGATTTGCTTTTGTCTCCCGCACCGAATTTCTTGACGAAATGCAGCCCTGGCAATCTCTGCAAAGGGATTTGCCCGGGGGACTGATACCAGCCATTGCCGATGAGACGGTTATCAAGTGGGGACTGGGTTTATCGGTGGGGGATACCCTTCACTACACCAATTCCAACGGGGCCACCATGGAGCTGCTTCTCATAGGGGGACTGGCCCCTTCCATCTTCCAGGGAAATGTACTTATTGCTGATGAACGATTTCTGGAGCAATTTCCTGAAAGTAGCGGCACAAGTGTTTTCCTGATTGATGGGGAAAAGGCAGATACCTCCCTGATAACTTCGGAGCTGGCACGAGGGATGCGGGATCTGGGTTGGGATATGCAGCTCACTTCTGAGCGTCTGGCCGAGTTTAATTCGGTGACCAATGCCTATCTCTCCATATTCCTTGTGATGGGAGCGCTGGGACTGCTGTTGGGAACATTTGGACTGGTGGTGGTACTGTCGAGGAGCATCCAGGAGCGTAAACAGGAGATTGCCATGTTTAAGGCAGTAGGTTTTGGCCGAAAACTTATTAGGCAACTGATTGTGACTGAGTACCTGATCCTCCTGTTGGTTGGGATAGGAACTGGTTTTCTTACCGCCATTGTTGCAACCCTTCCCTCCATAGTGAGTGCCCATACAGGTACATCATTCTCCTCCATTCTTTTATGGCTGGCAGTGCTTGTGTTTAATGGCTGGCTATGGATCCAGCTGATCACACGTTCTGCCCTCAAAGGGGAGTCCATCTATTCAGCGCTTCGTAATGAGTAATACCATTCAATCCGGTCTACTGAGGATCGATTCTATCGATGGGTGGAGGTTATGGTTAGAACAGAATCATCAGAAGGAGGAAGTGATCTGGTTGATTTTTAAAAAGAAACGCACGCGTCGGGTTCCATTTGATTACCAGATGGCACTGGATGAAGCACTCTGTTATGGATGGGTGGACAGCTTGCTAAAGTC
>PVMS01002538.1_pt1 | contig 15462 bp, 13 predicted proteins | sample 1853461 | NCBI WGS metagenome assembly PVMS01 (sample SAMN08582032, study PRJNA380276) | Marine sediment metagenome, whole genome shotgun sequencing project. | isolation source: ocean sediment barecode stripped | collected 2017 | reverse complement strand
GGCAATGAACGATACCCGGCTTACATCACGATCGACCAACATACTCAGGTAAAGCTCGCGATCGATTTCAGACCCTTCTTCCACGTAGACCATGTTGACTGGCAGGCCTTCCGGTCCGGATTGATGCGTAACAAGCTGGATGCCGAGCATATCGGTCGCAAACTGCCGAACTTCGTCGTGGGTTCTGGCCAACTTGACGCCACCGGCTTTGCCGCGTCCGCCGGCATGCACTTGCGCCTTGACGACCCACAGGTCGCCGCCGAGTTTCTCAGCGGCCTCTACGGCTGCGTCCGGGTTGTCTGCGGGAAATCCCCGCGGCACGGGGATGCCGAATTTGGCAAATAGTTGTTTCGATTGATATTCGTGTAGATTCATTTTTTCTGCTGTTAGCTGGATCCAGGGCACGCCCAATGCGCTGGAAAGCGCCAGTTGGGCACGAAAGTCGGCGTATTTTGTAGCAAAGCATTCACTATTGCGAGAAATCCTCGGAAAAACATCTGAAACGGCCAATTTTCAAACTTTCCTGACGGATTCGACTACAATCTGCGGGGAATTTTGTGATCAAAAGAGATCACTCCGGACTTCGCTCAGGGAAAAATTGAAATACTGATCTAATGGCAGTGGCAGCAGTCAGAAAATCTCCGGCAGCCAGGGAATCGTTGCCCCAACTCAGTATCGACGAGTCCGACCTGACATGGCGGGTAATTGGGACACTAAACGTATTCCGCCTGTTGCTGGCTATCGTTTTGCTCGTCCTGTTTTTTGCGGCAGACGAGCCACGGTTTTTTGGCGATCGATATCCAGCCCTGTTCTCGGCAACCGCAGCGGGATATCTCGTTTTCGCATTTATTTCCGGCCTGGCAATTCGCTATCGATGGGTGTCGGCCGGGCCGTTGATCGTGGCGCAGGTAACAGTTGATATCGCGGCCATCATCGTCCTTATGCACTCAAGCGGAGGAATCAGCAGCGGACTGGGTGCGCTTTTGATTATTTTCGTCGGGGCCAGCAGCCTGGTGTTACCGCTGCGAATTCCCGGTTTTTTCGCAGCACTTGCATCGCTGGCCATTCTGGGCGAGCAATTCTTTTCGCAGCTTAGCGGCCTTAGCGACGCCAGTAATTACAATGACGCCGGTATTCTGGGTGGCGTTATTTTTGCGATCTCATTGGCCGCCCGCCCGCTGGCTCGACGCGTTCAGGTAAGCGAAGAACTCGCCAGGCAACGCGGGGTCGATCTTGCCAATCTCTCGGAACTCAATGAGTACATCGTGCAGCATTTGCGTGAGAGCATCGTCGTGGTCGATAGTGACAATGATATTCGGCTGATCAACGGATCGGCAGCCCAGCTTCTGGGCATTTCGAACGATAGCAATGGTTTGCCCCTGGGTGACGCCGCCAAAGATCTGGCCGACTACCTGGCTACCTGGCGCGCCGAAGAGTCACAGGAATCTCATACCGAATTTTCGATGATTGCGGCCGATAACACGTCGCGATTGAAAGCGCATCTTGCGCCGCTAGGTAAGGATGGAGAGCGGCGTGGACCCGTCCTCGTCTTTCTCGAAGACGCAAGTTTGATGAATGCCCGTGTTCAGCAATCAAAGCTTGCCTCGCTCGGACGTCTTAGTGCCAGCATCGCACATGAGATTCGCAATCCCGTTGGCGCAATGAGCCATGCGGGGCAATTGCTTGCCGAGTCAGAGGGGATGTCAAAAGATGATTTGCGCCTGACCGATATTATTCGAACGCATGCTGAACGGGTCAGCAATATTATTGAAAATGTTCTCCAGTTATCACGGCGCGAATCGAGCAAAGCAGAGCGTTTCGCGCTAAGGCCCTGGTTGATTGATTTCGCAACCGAGTTTTCCCGAACGCTGGAGCTGCAGGAAGGAGAGCTGGCCGTTACTGACGTGCCTGAAGACCTGGAAGTTCGAATGGACCCGTCCCACCTGAGGCAGGTCTTGTGGAACCTATGTGACAACGCGGTCAAGTACGCCAGCGAAACCGGCGGTATTCTGGTTGAGCTGCAGGCCGGGCGAATGCAGCGCACCAACCGGCCATTCCTCGAAATTCTGGATCAGGGTCACGGTATTGACCCGTCAATTATCGATAAGATATTCGAGCCGTTTTTCACCGATCGTAGTGGTGGAACGGGACTCGGACTGTATATCTCCAGGGAATTGTGCGAACTGAATCGCGCGACCCTCGTTTTTCAGCCACGTACGCCCGGCGGCAGTATTTTCAGAATTGTATTTGCGGATCCAGACCGATGGGAAATTGTTGATAACTAATGATATATGAGCGAATTAACACGTGAGTAGAGCCTTGGCACTCGTCGTCGACGACGAACCCGACATTTGCGAACTTCTGTCTCTTACGCTCGGCCGCATGGATATCGAAACGGTAACCGCCGCCGACGTTTCCTCAGCCAAAAACAGCCTTGAGGGTCGGAATTTCGATATTTGTCTTACCGATATGCGTTTGCCAGATGGTGACGGACTGCAGCTTGTTGATTGGATGCAGTCGCACGCGTCGGGCGTGCCTGTTGCCGTCATTACTGCGCACGGCAATGTCGAAACTGCTGTGCAAGCCTTGAAGCTAGGCGCGTTCGACTTTATTTCCAAACCTCTCGATCTGCAAAACTTGCGGAACATAGTAGAGAGCGCCTTAAAGCTTTCGCCGAAGCAAACGGAGAACGGATCCCGTTTGCTGGGCGATTCCGAGCCGATGAATCACTTGCGTGACATGGTCGCTCGTGTCGCTCGTTCTCAGGCACCAGTGCATATTTCCGGCGATTCGGGAACGGGCAAAGAATTGGTCGCAAGACTTATTCATGAAAGCGGCTCGAGAAAAGATGGCCCGTTTATGCCGGTCAACTGTGGTGCTATTCCGGCGGAGCTGATGGAAAGCGAGTTTTTCGGTCACAAGAAAGGCGCATTTACGGGTGCCATCAGCGACAAGATCGGCCTGGTACAAAGCGCAAATGGCGGGACGCTTTTTCTGGATGAAATCGCGGACTTGCCTTTGTCAATGCAGGTCAAGTTATTGCGCGTCATTCAGGAACAGACTGTAAGGCCTGTTGGGGCATCGCAAGAAGAAGCGGTCAACGTGCGATTTCTGTCGGCAACCCACAAACATCTGGCTGACATGGTTACCAAGGGAGAGTTTCGCGAGGATCTGTTTTATCGAATCAACGTAATCGAGTTGCAAGTTCCGGCATTGAGAGACCGTGGCGACGACGTGCTGGCACTGGCAAAGCATATTCTGCAGCGCCATGGCCACTCGGCCGACATGCTGAGTCAGGAAGCGAAAGATGCGATTCTCAATTACTCGTTCCCGGGGAACGTACGCGAGCTGGAGAATATGTTGGAGCGTGCCGTGACGTTGTGTACGTCTGGCGAAATAATGGCCGCGGATCTGGCGATGCGCTCCGAAGATGGCCGGAGTGAAAATGCAAAGGGCGCGGCGATCGCCGATCTGGGCGATCAGATCGTCGACGTTCAGCGGCAAGCGATTATCGATGCATTGGAGAAATCACGTTATAACAAAACCGCGGCCGCGAAACTATTGGGACTGACCTTTCGGCAGTTACGTTATCGAATCAAGAAACTGGGAATTGAGTAGGTTTTTGATGCAGCTAACCACATCCGACATTGATGTCGCAGTACTTATTCCTTGCCACAACGAGGAGGCCGCTGTTCCTCTGGTAATTCAATCATTTCGCGAGCAGCTGCCAAACGCAACCATCTACGTTTATGACAATAACTCAACAGATAGCACGGCCGAGGTTGCCGTAGAGGGCGGCGCCATAGTTCATAGCGAAATGCAAAAAGGCAAAGGTCACGTCGTACGCAGAATGTTTTCCGATATTGATGCAGAAGTGTATGTTCTGGTAGACGGAGACGATACCTACGACTCACCAAGCGTCCACCGCATGATAGAAACGCTGTTGAGCGAGCGATGTGACATGGTCAATGGCCGTCGTGTTTCTGAGCAACCCGAAGCGTATCGCTTCGGACATCAATTCGGAAACCGTCTGTTGGGCGGAATGGTCAACTGGATTTTCGGCCGACGATGCCTGGATATCCTGTCAGGCTACAGGGTATTTTCACGACGATTCGTCAAATCCTTCCCGGCATTATCCACGGGATTTGAGATTGAAACAGAACTGACTGTTCATGCGCTGTCGCTGAATATTCCAATGGCGGAAGTTGACACGCCGTACAAAGACCGCCCAGAAGACAGTGTCAGCAAGCTCAATACCTATCGTGATGGGTTTCGTATTCTCTGGACCATATTTGTTTTGACTAAAGAGGAGCGCCCATTTTTCTTCTATTCGATTTCTTTTGCTCTGCTGGCCGCACTGTCATTTGCCCTCGGAATTCCCGTTGCACTTGAGTTCCTCGACACAGGCCTCGTCCCGAGATTTCCGACAGCAATATTGTCTGCGAGTATCATGATACTCGCGTTTCTTTGCCTGGCTACGGGACTCATCCTCGACTCTGTCGCTCGTGGACGAAGAGAATCCAAGCGCCTCCACTACTTGAGTCTCACCTGGCTCGGTAGCGGCCGGCGCAAGACCGATCTGGGTAACTTGTGACCCGCTCAACGACGAAGCAAATTCGTAGTTTCGCGGTAATCGGAGGAATCGGGTTCATGGTTGATGGCGCAATCCTGACATTGCTCAATAGCTTCTTTGGTCTCAACCTTTTGCAGTCACGCCTTGGATCATTCTCTGTTGCCGTCACTGTAACCTGGTTCCTGAATCGGCACCGCACATTTGCAGACCGGAAAAGCGACCGCGCTGGTCGTGAATGGGGTCGCTACGCTTTGGTAAATAGTATAGGTGCGCTGTTGAACATGGGCATCTTTTTTTGGTTAGTCCACCGTTTCGACGTATTCGCCGAATTGCCAATACTGTCACTGGCAGTAGCATCGTCATTCGCTCTTTTCTTCAATTTCATAGCATCGAAACATTTGGCATTTGGAAGTCGATAACCATGAACGAACCCCATAGTCCTTTTATTGCAACCGCAGATGCTGATAATTCCGGAAATTCGAACCCGAGGACCTGAATGAAGTCGTCAGCAACCTTTGTTGTTATCTGGCTGGCCGCCGGGACAATCGCGATGATGATGGCTTTGCAGCTCGATACGGCAGCCTTGGTTGACGGCCATTACATTCCCGTCGGGAACGATTCTTTCTACCATGCGCGCCGAATTCTCGACGCAGCGCTTGGGGACCGCGGATTTTATCAATTCGACAACATGATTCATATTCCCGAGGGAAGCTGGCTCACCTGGCCGTGGGCATACGACTATCTAATGGCCCAGGCACTGGTTCTGGCGATGCTGATTAGACCGTCTATCGAACCAATGGCGTTTCTCGCTCACGTGCCGGTGGCCTGGGTTTTCGTAAATGCAGGTCTATTCACACTCATCAGTCGTCAAATCGGCCTCGGAGCTGCATTCACGGCCATCGGTTTGTTAGGCTTCTCTCTGCTTCCGTTGACTCAGACTTTGCACGGCCTTGGAATAGTTGACCATCATTACATCGAACTTACTTTTGTACTCGCGACCGTTTGGGTTGGCCTGCGATTTTTCTCTGGAAATAGTCAGTCAATTGATGCAATCATGCTCGGCATTGTATTGGGGATTGCGCCTGCATTTCACAATGGTCTTTTCGTACTGCAAATTCCTCTGTTAGCGAGTACTTTCATCCTATGGGCGCGCGGCAACCTCCCCCATCGTCGTGCAATTCGGCTGTTAGCGATAACATTATTCGTAACGACCTTGTTGGTGGCTATTCCGTCCGCCCCTTTTCGAGATATGCAGTTCGAGTTCTGGACCCTTTCATGGTTCCATTTGTATGTCGCCGCGTGCAGCGCAACGTGCCTATTGTATATGCGCTGGTGGCCCGTTTCCAAGGCCAGGGTGGGAATGCTACTTGCCTTAACGGCAACAATGGCAGCGCCTGTGTTGACAATATTCCTGGCTGGAACTTCGTTCCTGACTGGCGATTTAATATTGTTGGCCAGCATTTCCGAAGTAGAGAGTCCGGTCGCCCGTATATTTCAACCCGGCGGAATACCCAGAGTGACTACCTATAACAGCTGGCTCATTTTTCTGACGCCACTTCTTATTGTTTTCTTTTCGTTCAGAGCCTGGAGTAGCGGAAAGCAATCGATGGTCTATTTTTCGATTTTCGCGTTATTCGGAATGTTGCTGATGCTGACGCAATCTCGCCTGCATCCTTTCGGCTCCTGGGTACTGCTAATCGGCAGTTTGCTAATTCTCGACGATTGGCGAGAAAAACGAGACATCTCCAGACTGGCAGCGGCCGCTGCATCGTTAATGATTCTAGCCGTAGCATTTCAGCCACCGCTGAAGAATCGTTTATTTCATACGTATCCGCCGGGCCTCTCAAAAAACTACGCCGCGACACGCATGTTGTTCCCCAGCCTCGCTGAGTCGTGTTCTAAACAGCAGGGATCGGTTTTATCACATAATGATGACGGACATTACATTAGGTATCACACTGATTGCAGTGTCATGACTAACAACTTTTTGCTCACGCCACTACACGAAAGAAAGATACTTGAGGCGAATAGATTACTACGAATGTCACCGGAACAACTGCTCCGGGACGCGCCGCATATAAACTATGTATTCGTACGAATGTATGAGATCTTCGAGTCGGGCCCAAATGGTGTTCAGCCCACAGCTTTGTCGACGGTCATGTCGCGAAACCCGCCTTTGTTTGTCGCATTAACTTTTGATGATGATATTCCTGCAAACTTTCGCTTGATCGACGAAGTTCGAGTAGAGGATGCGCGAAACTTTGCTTACGCCAGAGTATTTCAAATAGTTAGGAATGACTGAGTCAGTACAGAATTTTGCGGTCAGGGCTAGAGCGTAAATCCGGGCATCCGCTAGTATTTTTGACAACGATCTGCCTGACACAATACCCTGACTACGACACCAATGATGCTCAAGCTGTCCTCTTGCTCAACATTCCTGTAGAGCGAACGCGCCTGCTGATCTGTCAATCCGGAGGAAGCGATCAACGGCATCGTCTGTCCCATTTCCGCACCCGGAATGAGCATGACAAGGGCACCTTCATGACCGGAAATTACATACTCGTCATTTCGGCGAATCAATTTCATGGACTTTGCTGTGCCAGATACCAGCAATAGTTGATCCAGGCTTGCTGGAACATTGTCTGATCGCCACGGCTTCTTGCGAATAATAGTGTCGTTGGCATAGTAAACGCGATCTCCAGGCTCGATCCCCACAACTCCGAGATCGCGCGGATCATCGATACCCACAACTTTGAGCTTTCCACCGTATAAGTTCAAAATGTGGCTCGACGTCAGGTGATAGATGCCGTGATACGGATCGCGCCGCAACGGGCTATCAGCCATATACACAAAACTGAGATTCTTTGAAGCAAACGCAGTTTCACCGGCCTTCGGGGCACCTATGAATCCGGTGACGTCGATTCTCGCAGTTGAACTCAGTTGTTCTGCTGCAAGCGTCAGCCCGCGAAACTGATCAACGGCTATTACAGCAATCAAAATGCCGCCGAGAGCGCGTTGTCGGAGAATGACCCGTATCACCGGCAATATCAGAATAGCCGTCAATGGAGCGAAAACAGCCAGATACCGAACTTCATGGAATCTCACAACTTGCATAATGACCATACAAAACAACCAGCAGACGGCAATCATTCGCAACCGGGCATCAGACCCTCGAAACGCGAAAATCATGCCGGGCAGCACTAACAACATTGCGGCTATTCCGTAGTTGTGTGCATTTATGAAGTACAAATCGCGCGAAAAAATCGCGGAAAACTCATCACCGTAATGCGCCCAGACAGCGTCTACCAAAACCAAGGGTCTCATCACCATTGACACGTCTGGCAACTCGTTGGCAACAAATAACCCGTATCCAATCCAGTAAATTGCACCGCTCACACTTGCAAGCAGAAACAACATGACCAATTTTCGCCACGTGACTCGTTTGCCATCCCATCCGAATACGAATGCGATGGCTGCGTAAGTTACCAGCGCAACCCAGAAAAGCACGTAAATATGTTTGATGAAGGTGACAGCCGAGCCCAGCAACAACAATTGCAGCCCCAGCAATTTGGATGGTCGGCTTAGCCAACGATCACAAATGAATATGAGAATCAGGAACAACAGACCCGGAAAAATATCGTGACTCAGGTATGGAGCATTTGCGAAAAATACGACGGTAAGAATTGCAGCAACAAAAGAGAGCAAGTGCGCGAAGTCAGAATTACCGCTCCGCTTTAGCAGCTGCCAGCATCCGAAGAGATACAATACGTGCAACGATGCACTGTAGAAGTGGAATGGTCGGACGTCTATCGGATTCAAGCCAAACCACTCAACCAGTACCTGAACCGGCCACAGAACCAGAGCAGGCAGCGGGCCTCGTTGAACGTAGTAACCAGGGCTGTCACCGAAGAAGTAGTGCGCGTTTGCTATAGTTTGGTATCCGTCGCCATATTCTCCGTTTACCAAAACAGCGCACGCGAATATCCAACATGATGCAAGTACCCATACCAGGTAATACCAGCGGACCGCATTATTGTTTTCGCCTGATTCCATAGAATAACCTTAGTTGGACGCTTCGGCTGATGGGTCGCTCGGGAATATCCATAAACTTACAATCAGATAGTTCCAAACTATCACAACGACTATAGCCAGAAATTGCACGACGAGGTAATTGCCGCCCAAGCCGAAAATACCGACATGCATTGTTGCCCAATTCAGAAATGCACCGGCAACAGCGGTACCCAGGAATCGGGGAAAGGCGATCGTGTGTGGGCCGACGTTGTCAAACGTCCAGTTATAGTGAATAACGTAATTCTGTGAAGCAACGAAGACGAAAATTACGGTCGAAGCCAGCAATACTGGAAAGCCGAAATACTCGACACTGAGAATGAGCAACCCGTAGTGAGTAACGGTTGCGATAATGCCCACGACAGCGTATCGAGCCAGGGTCTTTTTCTTATTTCTAATCCAATCGCGAAGCTGCATCGGTGACTCTCATTTCCGCATCGCTTCTTTTCAAGTTGCCAGTCTCTGCTTCTGGCGAAAACCCGACATTTGATTCGACAAGATACAGCGGGCGCTGCTTCACTTCAGTGAAAATTCGGCCGATATACTCACCAAGAATTCCCAGTCCAATCATATTCAGCCCACTGAAAAACAGTATTGTCACAATAAGTGAGGCGTAACCTGGCGCTGATACCCCAAAAATAAGCGTTTGAATAATTACCTCAAGCGCGTAAAGAGTAGAGAAAATCGTTACGGCGACACCCAGATACGTCCAAATCCGGAGGGGCAATGTCGTAAACGAAAATATTCCATCCAGCGCCAGATTCCATAATTGCCAGAATTTCCATTTGGAATCGCCAGCAGCACGTTCGGGCCTGGAATACTCCACGACCGCCTGACTAAAACCCACCCAGGCGAAGAGTCCTTTCATGAAACGATTGCGTTCCGGCAATAACTTCAGGGCATCCACCACGGATCTATCTATCAGTCGGAAGTCACCCGCATCTGCAGGAATAGGCACATCAGAGATAGTTCCAATGATCCGGTAAAAAAGCTTTGAGCTTGTTCTCTTGAATGCAGAATCGGCACGACGATCCGATCGAACCGCAATTACTGTGTCATATCCCTCCTTCCAACGTTCGACCATTTCAGGTATGAGGTCCGGAGGATCCTGCAGATCTGCATCTATCGGAATTACGATATTGCCGCTTGCGTGCTCTATTCCAGCAGTTACTGCCAGTTCCTTGCCGAAATTTCGGGATAGGTTAATTAACTTGATATGGTGGTTTTCTCGATGCGCATTGACGATAACCTGCCGAGTATCGTCATTACTTCCATCATTGACACATATCACCTCATAGTCGTTTGTTATTGATTCCAGAATTGGAATCAGCGTCTCAAAAAACGCATCGCATGCTTCTGACTCGTTATACATAGGAACGACGACGCTAATATTTGGACTGTCGACCCGTTGTCTGTTCAATGACCCGCTCCCCACCATCTCGACAGCGCTACTTTACACCAAATACTGCTTTCCGTGCCCTTAGACACAAACACTTCTCTCGCGAAAATAATAATTTTAGTCTCGAGACTGCAATCCGACGATGCTATCGATCCTCGTTATATTCAACTGGGCTGATGAGACAAAGCTCACTTTGATGGTCATCGCAATATGATACATTAGGCAAGTACGCGGATTTACAACACCGGCGGAGCTGGCGGCAGTGCATCGGTTATATCCTTTCCCCTAACGCAAGGCCATTATGAATGCGATCAGTTTCAATAGTCATCCCGGTATTCAACGCTGAACGCACTATTGATGAGCTTTGCGCCAATATCGTCAATGAGCTATCTGGCATCACGAGTGACTTTGAAATAATTCTCGTCGAAGATAGCAGCAACGACAGATCTTGGCAGATTATTGAGGCGGCCGCAAAATCGAATGAACGAATCCGCGGTCTGGAGCTTGGTCGAAACTTTGGCCAGCACAACGCATTACTTTGCGGAATTCGGGCCGCCCGCTTCGATATTATCGTTACAGTAGATGATGATCTTCAGCACCCTGCATCACAAATTCCGGTGCTTTTGAACGAACTGGCAAAAGGGCATGATGTCGTCTACGGCACGCCGCGCGCGGAGCAACATGGTTTGTTAAGAAATATGGCATCCCGTATGACTAAGTTTGCTTTGCAAGGTGCAATGGGAGTTGATGCGGCACGAAATGTAAGCGCATTTCGCGCATTCAATACGGTCCTTCGCGACGCCTTCGCTGACTTTCGTAGCCCTTCAGTTTCAATTGACGTCTTGCTTACATGGGCGACATCAAATTTTGCGAGCGTGAAAGTCGAACACTTGCCGCGAGCAATTGGCGAATCCAACTACACGCTCAGGAAACTCATTTCGCATGCCTTTGATCTGATTACGGGGTTTTCCGCTTTGCCATTGAAAATGGCGAGCATCGCTGGATTTGTTCTGACCTTTTTCGGCGCGTCTATTTTGGCATATGTCTTAATCCGATATTTCGTAAATGGAGAAAATGTTCCAGGTTTCGCCTTTCTGGCCTCAATTATCGCCATTTTCTCCGGGGCACAGATGTTCGCGTTGGGAATATTTGGTGAGTACTTGGCAAGGATCCATTTTCGTACGCTCAATCGACCTCCCTATTTCGTCCGGGCGCAAACTGATTCTACAATTGATGATGGTCACCGAGTGCAAGACACGAGTAATCATTCCTAGTGGGAACAATATTCACCGTAACCAGCCTGCAATTCCTCAGATATGCAGCCATCGGAATTGCCTCCAATCTAGCCCTGTATCTTTTTTACCTTGCCCTTGCCGGCGGTATTTTTGAGCCGAAATCGGCAATGACAATTACTTATGCGTGCGGCGTACTGGTGACCTTTCTGTTTAATCGACGCTGGACTTTCAATCATCAGGGGCCTGAAGGACATTCGCTGCTCCGGTATGTGATCGCCTATGCATCTGGTTACGTAGTCAATGTGTTGGCATTATTGATTTTTGTTGACTATTTTAAGTTTCGCCACGAAATAGTACAGGGCTGCATGATCATACTGCTGGCTATTCTTCTTTTTCTCCTGCAAAAATACTGGGTGTTTCGTGCGGCTTCGGCAAATGGGACATCATTCGTTGAAAAAGTTTCCCCCGGCACAGATCAATCATAATGTCGCTGATTCCATTCAACAAACCGTATGTTACCGGCCGTGAATTGGAATATATCAATCAAGCCTTGATCAACTCACATACCAGCGGTGACGGAGAATTTTCCAAAAAATGCCAAGCACTAATGCAAGACGCATTCTCCGCACAGAAGGTTTTGCTGACCACCTCATGCACTGCCGCTCTGGAAATGGGTGTATTACTCAGTAACCTGAAACCGGGTGACGAAGTCATATTGCCGTCATTTACGTTTGTCTCTACAGCTAATGCATTTGTATTGCACGGTATCACGCCGCGTTTTGTAGACATCCGACCGGACACCAAGAATCTGAATGAAAATCTTATTGAAGAAGCCGTGTGTGAGAGGACCAAGGCAATAATGCCCGTTCATTATGCTGGCGTAGGCTGTGAAATGGACGCAATTATGCAGATTGCCCAAAAGTACGAACTTGCCGTCATCGAGGATGCTGCACAAGGAGTCGATGCCAAATATAAGAACACATTTCTTGGCACGATTGGCACATTCGGTGCCTATAGTTTCCATGAAACGAAGAACTATTCATCTGGCGAAGGTGGCGCGCTGGTGATCAATGACGAAGACATGGTCGAGCGAGCTGAAATATTGCGGGAAAAAGGCACGAACAGAACGAAATTCTCACGCGGTGAAATCGATAAGTATACGTGGGTTGATATTGGCTCATCGTATTTACCGTCCGATATTCTGGCCGCGCTGCTCTATGCACAATTAGAGTCTATGGACAAAATTAGCAGCATGCGAAAACGCATTTACCGGAGGTATCTCGAACAACTAGAGCCTTTGGCAAATGAAGGGCTAATTGAGCTTCCAGTGCTCCCAGAGGAGTGTCGAACGAACTATCACATGTTTTATATTCTCGCTGGTAACCTTAGCGTTCGTACTGCGCTCCTTGCACACCTGAGAGCCAAAGGCATTCACGCGGTTTTTCATTATGTGCCGCTGCATAATTCGCCAATGGGCAAGAAACTCGCATGTGATGGAAACCATCTACCGGTCACAGATCAAGTCAGCGAAAGATTGTTAAGGCTCCCTTTTTATTGCGAACTCAGCGAACAAGAGATTGATACCATCTGCAATGAAATTCGCGCCTTCTACAAAATACGTTGACTTAGACATCTCAATTGAAGACCGCTCAACGATCTTCGTCTGTTTTTTTGTATAACCACCACCAACCTTCTCGCACTACCAGCTCAACGTTTGGCCGATGTTCTTTGAATATTCCAGCGCTAACATCAATACCCGCGCGGATAACGAAATAATCATAAGTATCTCCATCGTTCGCTTCCCATCGAAATGCGCCTGGATTCCATCCTAGCCCTGATCCGTAAGGTGGCTGTTTCGAATCCTTGTAACGAGCCAATGTTCCGTAAAACGATCCGAAATTAAAATCAACCACACCCCCCTTCTGCGCCTGATACCATGATGGAAAGTGCATAAATACGGGGTATGAGAATTGCTCGCTATTGATCGCGGCGACCATCCCCGCCGCACGTTTTCCTGGCTCCATTACCGCGATGATTTTGTCGAAATCACGCGTTTCAATGTCGAAGGCAGCGAAACGCATAGTGTTAGTGGTCGCCCACAGAACGACCGTAGCCATTCCGAGCCAATGCCATCGATTTGAAACGACGGTAGGTTTGTCCCATAGCAAGAACCACAGCAGCGGGAGATAAAGCCCGAATCGTTGATAAAGAAATGCGGTACCGACAGCATAGGCCGGAAAAACCATGAATATGCCAAATCCACAAATTGACATCATCCACCTTTCTGGCTTTTTGGTTAGTTTTGCCCCGGTCAAGAACGGCATACCAACGATGACAGTCGTAACGATCAACGATACAGCGTAAAACTTTCCGTCGAGGCCAGAAGGCTGAACAACTAATTCTTGCAATCGAAGAGACAACGGGCCAAAGCTGAACAAGTTGGTACCCACATAGGTTCCACTGGACTGTGTCCCGGCCAACCAAAGGCCAATGAGAGGAAGCGGCGCCGTGTACGGACTGCGGAGTACAACCAGTCGACGAATATTCCGGTAGTTCTTGCCGGCAAGCCACGCCAAAGCCAATATTGACGAGAATCCAAGTACGAGCAGGTGTGAAAAGAACAAACCCATCGTGTATGCCGCAATTCCGAATCCCATGACAATTGTCGGTTCGCGGCTGAAGCGTATTGTTAGCAAAATCAGGATCAATCCAAGTGGAACCGCAGCAAGAAACGGAAAAAAGCCCCAGTAGAAAGCGAAGCTATAGGTTGACGGGATAATCAGCCACTTCCAGCGCGGGTCGCCATTCAATGCTTCTAATAATCTGCCAGACAGGATCGGAATTGCGATTATGATGAGGGACAAAATTAATTTAACGGCGATTCCGACCGGCATAGCTAGAGTTAACAGATACAGGATCAAGGTTCCGGTCAGGTATGGCGTGAACCAGTTGAGTTCAAATAGTTCAGTAAAAAGGGGGTTGTTTCGCCAAATTTCGCTGACGGCGGTAACCGTCGCGACATGTCCTGGCATATCGATACCCGGTGGATACTCTGCAAGCCAGAGAGGTGCGACTGCAAGTAGCAAGGCGAAGTAAAATAGTCTTTCGTTTTCGAAACTTAAATCGGTTTGGGAGAAATTCAACTAGATTACAACCTTCTGACTGCAGCGAAAAGACAAATCGCTATAAATTATGGGGAACGAATTTCGCCTTGTCAGGCAATAAATATTTCATAAAATCTACTTCCAATTCCGCATTTGTCTTGCTGTATTCCCGCGTAGCAACCGAAAAATATGAAATACCATCAGCGCGAAATGAACTGACATCTTCGACGATCATGATCTCGTCAGTTGGGCCAGCGAAATCTTCAAGATACCCGCTCATTAGTTTGAGTTTCTTCTCAATGCTTGTTTCCAGGAATTGCGGCCCGACTTTCTCCGTTACATCTCTTGATGGTACGCCCGCGTATACATGATTGTATTCCATGTCTTTGGTCACTACCGACCCAACCATCGCCATCGATTTGTCTGCCGCATTTATTGGGGAGACGATGCAATGTCCGACAAACCAGACATCATTTCCAATGGTTAGCTCTTTTTCGGAATTGAACCGATTTCCCTCGAGAGTGTCGCCGAACTTGATATGGCTCCAAAGTTGGGACCCAGCTCCAATGCCGCAGTTATTCCCTATCGACACCCCACCAATCGAGTCGATAATGCAAAACTGCCCAATCCATGCGTTATGCCCTATTCGGCATGGCTTGTACCCGTGCACGTTTGTATCGTGATGGATCTTGCAGTAATCACCCAATTCAAAATGATCACAAATTATCTGCACATTTGCGCCAATGTAGGAATGATCACCGATTCTTACGAAATCTGCGTCACCGTTTAGCCCCCTTATGATGGCGGACTCTTCAATTACCGTACCGACTCCTATCTGTACGTTCTTTGCTTGAATATTCGGGTGATTCATGATGCTGTTGGTCCATGCGCTGCCAAAAAGAATTGCCTATCGAATTTTGTCGTCCAGTATATCCAGCAAGTTTTTTCCATACCCCCTATTTACTAGCGGCGCCGCAATTTGTTCTACCTGCTCAGCCGCTAGTAAATAGTGGGTATGGAAAATACTTGCTGGATATACTGGACGACAAAATTCGATAGTCAATTCGTTTTGGCAGCGCATGG